>Ga0180431_10001047_pt1 | contig 38784 bp, 45 predicted proteins | sample SS_ome_11_FD_132459 | JGI IMG/M metagenome (GOLD analysis project Ga0180431, IMG submission 132459) | Hypersaline lake sediment archaeal communities from the Salton Sea, California, USA - SS_1_MS_1 metaG | ecosystem: Environmental > Aquatic > Non-marine Saline and Alkaline > Hypersaline >... | reverse complement strand
GGTCGGGCCGCGATCCTTCGTCCGGCTGACGCTCATCCTGGCCGGCACCCCGATCATCGCGGTGCTCAACCTGGTGTTCTGGTTCATCACGATCCTGTGGTTCCTCGGCCAGCCCGCCGTGGTGGGCGCCGTCTTTCCCTGGTTCGTCTATTTCCCTGCGCTGGTCGCGCTGATCGTCGGCAACGGGGCCACGCTCTACATGAATCTGGTGTCGTTGCGGGAGGACGACCGCGCTGATCTGATCGTCCCCGCGCTGACCGTGCCCGGATTCTTCGCGATGATGAGCGTCGCGGCCGCCAAGGGTGTCTACCAACTGATCCGCAATCCGTCATACTGGGAGAAGACGTTCCACGGGTTGGCCCAACGACCGCAGGCCGAGCCGGCCAGCAAATCGTGACGCGGCTGTCGGACCGGCGGCTCAAGATGCTGCTGTTCGGCGCAGCGTTCGCGGTCTACGCCGGGGTCGGCTACTGGCTGCAGGTCCGCAACGGATTCATCCTGGGGGACAGCCTGGCCCGCGTCGCCGCGTCCCAGAGCGTGCTGTTCAGCCGCGAACCGCATCTGGCCGCCATCGGCTTCATCTTCACCCCGCTGACCGCGATGGTGCAGCTGCCGTTCGTCGCCGCCAGCCCGCTGTGGCCGCCGCTGACCGAATTCGCGTTCTCCGCGACGGTGATGTCGGCGTTGTTCATGGCCGGCGCGGTGGTGCAGATCCTGTCGATGGGGATCGACCGCGGGCTGCCCCGGTGGTTCAGCGTCACAATCGCGACGTTGTTCGCGGTGCACCCGATGATCGTGTTCTACGGATCGAACGGGATGAGCGAGGCGCCGTTCGTCTTCTTCATGACCTGGGCGGTTCGGCGGCTGATCCTGTGGATGGTCGACGACGATGTGCACCACCTGATCGTCGCCGGCGGCATCGCGATGGGCCTGGCGTATCTCACCCGCTACGACGCACTGGCCTGCATCGCGGCCGCCGGGATCGTCGTGGCGGTCACCACCTACCGCCGTGCGCCCCGCCCGCCGCGGATCCGGCGGGCGCTGCTCGACCTGATCATCATCAGCGGTCCGGGGGTGGTCGCCTTCGCGGGATGGGCGATCGCCAGCTGGCTGATCACCGGAGAGGGCTTCGGGCAGTTCACCTCCGAGTATGGCAACCGGGCCATTCTCGAACAGTCCGGTTTCGACCGCCCCGATCCGCTGCTCGGTCTGGGCTTCGCGGCGACCTGCATCCTGTTGCTCGCCCCGACGCTGATCCCGCTCGCCGTGTGGGCCGGTGTGATCCGCTGGCGGCGGCCCAAGATTGCCATGCTGGTGCCGCCGGTCGCCGTCTTCGGTGCCGCCCTGGCGTTCCAATCGCTGACGTTCGCCGCCGGGGGCACGTTCCCGTTCCTGCGCTTCTACATCGTCGCCGTTCCTTTCGCGGCGTGCCTGGCCCTGCTGGCGGTGCCCGATGGGGTGTTCATCGCGCCGGTCCGGCGCGGCCGCAACGCCCCGGCGCCCTCGAGGGTCCCCTCGACACGGACCCGGGGCGGGTACGCGGCCGCGGCCGCGGTTTTCGCCGTCTGCGCCGTCATCGCCGGCTGGGGGATGAGCCTGCCGCGTTACGCACCCCAGGAGTACGCCCTGGGCGCGGTGCTGAATCCCGACCCTGACAGCGTGAGTGCGAAGAAGGCTGCCGAGCACCGCATCGCCCGGACGTTCTCCACCGAACGCGAGATCGCCCACTACCTCGACGATCTCGACCTGCCGGAGAGTTCGGTGATCGCCGACACCGTCTACGGCTTCGCCATCGTGGCAGCCTCGCGCAAGCCCAAGACCTTCGTGCTGCCCTCCGACCCCGACTTCGTCCGCATCCTCAACGACCCCTCGGCGCGCGGGGCGAAGTATCTGCTGGCCGTCCCGCCGACCGGCCGCGGGAAGTCCGACACCCTCAACAAGCGCTACCCGACGCTGTACGACACCGGTGCGGACGTCGCCACACTGGAGTTGGAGATCCCCAACGACGGAGAGAGCCAGCCGAACTGGCGGCTGTACCGGGTCAACGAGCCGACCGGAGCGCCCAGCGGCTAGCGCTGGGCAGGGGATAGGGCAGGCTGAAACTGTGCGTGGCGAACTGAGCCTGTCCCCGGCGGCGGTCGCGGTGCTGGAGGATCGCTACCTGCTGCGCGACGACGCCGGCCATCCGGCCGAAACCCCGGGACAGATGATGGACCGGGTTGCCCGTTTCGTCGCCGCCGCCGAGGACGCCTACCGGCCCGGCACGTCGGAACAGTGGGCCGAGAGGTTCGCCGAGCTGCTGCGCGGCCTGGATTTTCTGCCGAACTCTCCGACCCTGATGAACGCGGGCACCGATGTCGGGATTCTCGCCGGGTGCTTCGTTCTGCCCATTGAGGATTCGCTGCACTCGATCTTCGGAACCCTGGAGATGGCCGCCGAGATCCAACGGGCCGGCGGCGGCACCGGGTATTCCTTCAGTCATCTGCGACCCGCCGGTGACCCGGTGTCCACCACCGGGGGAGCGGCCAGTGGGCCGGTGTCGTTCCTGCGGCTCTACGACACCTCCGCCGGTGTCATCGCGCTGGGCGGACGCCGCCGCGGGGCATGCATGGCGGTGCTGGACGTCGCGCATCCCGATATCGTCGACTTCGTCACCACCAAAGCTGAATCACCCTCCGCACTAGGCCATTTCAACCTCTCGGTCGGGACCACCGACGCGTTCATGCGAGCGGTGCTGCGGGGAGGTTCTCACCGTCTGATCAACCCGCGCACCGGCAGGACCGCCGGGCGGATCCCGGCCGTGGAGCTGTTCGACAAGATCTGCGCCGCCGCGCACGCCTGCGGAGACCCCGGACTGCTGTTCCTGGACACCATCAACCGGGCCAACCCGCTGCCCGCGCTGGGCCGCATCGAAGCCACCAACCCGTGCGGGGAGGTGCCGCTGCTGCCCTACGAATCGTGCAACCTCGGCTCGATCAACCTGACCCGGATGATCACGCGCGGCCGCCTCGACTGGGGCCGACTGGACGAGGTGACCGCGGTGGCGGTGCGCTTCCTCGACGACGTCATCGACGTCAGCCGGTACCCCTTCGCCGAACTCGCCGAGGCTGCGCGCCGCACCCGCAAGATCGGCCTCGGGGTGATGGGGCTGGCGGAGGTGTTCGCGACCCTGGGGATCGCCTACGGCAGCGAGGCGGCGGTGGCGCTGGCCGGGCGGATCATGGCCCGCATCCAGCGGGCGGCGAAGGCGGCCTCCGAGGGCCTGGCCGCCGAGCGGGGCTCATTCCCCGCATTCGACCAGAGCCGGCTGGCAGCTTCGGCGCCGCGCCGAAACGCCCAGCTCACCTCGGTCGCCCCAACCGGCACCATCTCCCTGATCGCCGGCACCACCGCCGGTATCGAGCCGATGTTCGCCATCGCCTACACCCGGATGCTGGCCGGCCGGCAGGTGCTGGAGGTCAACGCCTGCTTCGACCGGCTGGCCCGCCGGCGTGGCCTCTACACCGAGGAACTCATCGACGAGATCTCCCGCAGCGGGGGAGTGCGCGGGGTCGCGGCGCTGCCCGCCGAGATACGGCAGGCCTTCCCGGTCGCCGCGGAGATCACGCCGCAGTGGCACCTGCGCATCCAGGCGGCCGTGCAACGCCGTGTCGACGCCGCGGTCTCCAAGACCGTCAACCTGCCCGCCGAGGCGACCGTTGAGGACGTCCGCCAGATCTTCCTCGCCGCCTGGACCGCGAAGGCCAAGGGCATCACGATCTACCGCTACGGCAGCCGCGAGGGCCAGGTGCTCACCTACGCCGCCCCGACCCGGGCCGCCACCGACTTCAGCGGTGGCTGCCCCGGCGCCGGCTGCCATTTCTGAGCCGGCCGAGCAGTTCGACCACCTCCGCATCCGAGGTCTGGCTGAAGTCGCGGTAGCCCTGCCCGACGGAATGGAAGGACTCCGGCCGGTACGGGCAGACCACCTCGTCGGCGTAGCCGGCGAAGCGCTCGGCGACATCGGGGGCGCCGATCGGGACCGCCAGCACCACCCGCCGCGCCCCATGGGCCCGGGCCACCTCGCAGGCGGCCCGGGCGGTCGCCCCGGTGGCCACCCCGTCGTCGACGATCACCGCAGTGCGCCCCGCCACCGGAATCCGGTCCCGGCCCGCCCGGAACCGTTCAACCCGGCGTTCCAGCTCGGCCCGTTCGGCATCCTCCACCGCGGCCATTGCGGCCTCGTCCAGGCCGGCGTGCCGGACCACGCTGGAGTTGATCACCCGAACCCCGTCCTCGCCGATCGCTCCGAATGCCAGCTCCGGCTGGGCGGGCACCCCCAGCTTGCGAACCACCAGCACGTCCAACGGCGCCCGCAGCGCCGCGGCGACCTCGAACGCGACCGGCACCCCGCCGCGCGGGAGTCCCAGCACCACCGCGTCGGGATCAGGCCGTAAACAGCCCGCCAGCCGACGGCCGGCATCACGACGATCCTCGAACATTGCTGCGCCGAGACTGCTGCCCGATGTCCTCGGCTACGGGCCCCAGACCATCAGGTCTTCCATGCCGTTGTTCATCGTGACCGTGGTCGGCGCAGGGCCGGTGACGTCGAAATGGATCTTGCCGGTCGACGTCGCGCCCTGCGGGATCGTGGCGCCGCTGATGTTGACCGGGCTGGCCACCTGCCAGAGCACCCGGTAGGCCGCCTGGTTCGGGGCGACAGCGTTGAACTGGGAAATCGCCGGTGTGACCGGGCCGGTGAGTGCCTTCACCGTCGCGGTGGCCTCCCAGAGCGTGCCGGCCACCTGATAGCCGGGCATCACATCGGAACTGGGCTTGAGGTCACCGACGTTCCAGCTCAGCTGGACCTGGCCGACGGTGTCGGTCATGGTCAGGGTCTGGCCCAGTTGACCGGTGATCGGGTAGGCGGCCGAGGCGGCCGGGGCTCCCGCCAGGCCGGCCGCGGCGACCAGAGCGGCCGCAGCGGTGGCCACGACCGGTTTGGCGGCAGGGGTTTTCGTGGGGATACGGGTAAGGGTCTTCACGGTCTGCTCCTTACGGTTTGTTGCCTTCACCGAATGAGATAGCCGGACGGTTCGATTCTAAAACCGGCGGGCCCGCCCAGCGGCCTCAGCGGGTAACGTCGGCCCCCGTGGCAGCTAAGTTCCAGGGGAAGATCGCCCTCGACATCCGTGACTCCGAACCCGACTGGGCCCCCTACGCCGCGCCCACCGCGCCGGCCGGCGCCCCCAACGTGCTCTACATCGTGTGGGACGACGTCGGCATCGCCACCTGGGACTGCTTCGGCGGCCTGGTGGAGATGCCGGCGATGACCCGGATCGCCGAGCGGGGGGTCAAGCTCACCCAGTTCCACACCACGGCGCTGTGCTCGCCGACCCGGGCTTCGCTGCTGACCGGGCGCAACCCCACCAGCGTCGGGATGGCCACCGTGACTGAGTTCACCGACGGGTTTCCCAACTGCAGCGGGCGAATCCCCGCCGAGACCGCGCTGCTGTCGGAGGTGCTCGTCGAGCGCGGCTACAACACCTACTGCGTCGGCAAGTGGCATCTGACCCCGCTGGAGGAGTCCAATCTCGCCGCCCGCAAACGGCATTGGCCGCTGGGTCGTGGTTTCGAACGTTTCTACGGCTTCCTCGGCGGCGAGGCTGACCAGTGGTACCCCGATCTGGTCTACGACAACCACCCGGTCGATCCGCCGGCCACCCCCGAGCAGGGCTACCACCTCTCGGCGGACCTGGCCGACAAGGCCATCGAGTTCATCCGGGACTCCACGGTCATCGCCCCCGACAAGCCGTGGTTCAGCTACCTGTGCCCGGGCGCGGGGCATGCTCCGCACCACGTGTTCAAGGAGTGGGCCGACCGTTACGCCGGCGCCTTCGACATGGGTTACGAGCGCTACCGGGAGATCGTGCTGGCCAACCAGAAGGCCCTGGGAGTGGTGCCTGCCGACACCGAACTGTCACCGATGAACCCCTACGCCGGGGTCACCGGACCGGACGGTCAGCCGTGGCCCGAGCAGGACACCGTGCGGCCGTGGGACTCGTTGTCCGAGCGGGAAAAGCGGCTCTTCGCCCGGATGGCCGAGGTGTTCGCCGGGTTTCTGTCCTACACCGACGCCCAGATCGGCCGGGTGCTGGACTATCTGGAGGAGTCCGGCCAACTGGACAACACCATCATCGTGGTGATCTCCGACAACGGCGCCAGTGGGGAGGGCGGTCCCAACGGGTCGGTCAACGAGGTGAAGTTCTTCAACGGCTACCTCGACACCGTCGAAGACAGCATGCGCCACTACGACGACCTGGGCGGGCCGTCGACCTACAACCACTTCCCGATCGGCTGGGCGATGGCGTTCAACACGCCCTACAAGCTCTACAAGCGCTACGCCTCCCACGAAGGCGGCATCGCCGACACCGCGATCGTCTCCTGGCCGGCCGGGATCGCCGCGCGCGGCGAGGTGCTGGACAGCTACGTCAATGTCGCCGACGTCACCCCGACGGTTTACGAACTGCTGGGCATGGCGCCGCCGGACACCGTCAACGGAATCCCGCAGCAGCCGCTTGAGGGAGTCAGTTTCGCTGCGGCCCTCACGGATTCGTCAGCGCAGCCCGCCAAGACGACCCAGTTCTACAGCATGCTGGGAACCCGGGGGATCTGGCATGACGGCTGGTTCGCCAACACCGTGCACGCCGCCAGCCCGGCGGGCTGGGGGCACTTCGACGCCGACCGCTGGGAGCTGTTCCACATCGAGGCCGACCGCAGCCAGTGTCGCGACCTGGCCGCCGAGCAGCCGGCCAAACTCGCCGAACTGCAGCAGTTGTGGTTCGCCGAGGCCGACAAGTACCACGGGCTGCCACTGGGGGATCTCAACGTCTTCGAGACCTTCACCCGTCCCCGGCCGACACTGTCGGCCGGCCGGACCACCTTCACCTACTACCCGGACACCGCCCCGGTCGGCTTGGGCGCGGCGGTCGAGTTGCGCGGTCAGTCCTTCTCGGTGCTCGCCGAGGTGGAGGTGGACTCGGCCCGGGTCGCCGGGGTGCTGTTCAAGCAGGGCGCCGGACACGGCGGGCATGCGCTGTTCGTTCAGGACGGCCGGCTGTGCTATGTCTACAACTTCATGGGCGAGCAGGAGCAGACCGTGCAGGCTCCGGATCCGGTTCCGTTGGGCCGCAGCATCCTCGGTGTCCGCTACGAACGCACCGGTACTGCCGAGGGCACCCACACCCCGGTCGGAACGGTGTCGCTGTTCGTCGGCGACACGGTGGTGGCCACCCTGGACGGGGTGTGCGCCCACCCGGCCACCTTCGGCCTGGCCGGTGGGGCCGTGCAGGTCGGCCGCAACAGCGGCCAGCCGGTCAGCACCGCCTACAGTGCGCCGTTCGCGTTCACCGGCGGGCGTATCGCCAAGGTCGTCGTCGACGTCTCCGGTACCCCGTACGTCGACAGGGAGCGCGAACTGGCGATGGCCTTCGAACGGGACTGACATCGCCGTGCTGACCGAACTCGTCGAACTACCCGGCGGCTCATTCCCGATGGGCTCGACGCGGTTCTATCCCGAGGAGGCGCCGGTGCACACCGTCACGGTGGCTCCGTTCGCCATCGAGCGCCACCCGGTGACCAACGCGCAGTTCGCCGAGTTCATCGAGTCCACCGGGTACGTCACCGTCGCCGAGCGGCCGCTTGACCCGGCGCTGTACCCCGGCGTCGCCGCCGAGGACCTGTTGCCCGGGGCGCTGGTGTTCCGGCCCACCGCCGGGCCGGTGAACCTGGTGGACTGGCGGCAGTGGTGGGACTGGGCCCCCGGTGCGAACTGGCGCGCGCCGTTCGGGGAGGGCAGCGGTATCGAGGACAAACCCGACCACCCCGTCGTTCAGGTGGCCTACCCCGATGCGGCGGCCTACGCGGCCTGGGCCGGCCGGCGGCTGCCCACCGAGGCGCAGTGGGAGTACGCCGGGCGCGGGGGATCGAGGGCCGTCTACGCCTGGGGCGATGAGCCCACGGTGGACGGGGCGCTGATGGCCAACACCTGGCAGGGTCGCTTCCCCTACCGCAACGACGGTGCGCGGGGGGCGGGCACCGCGCGCTGGGCGGGCACCTCCCCGGTGGGGACCTTCCCGCCGAACGGCTTCGGGCTGCTCGACATGATCGGCAACGTCTGGGAGTGGACCACCACGCCCTACTCCGGCAGGGGCCATGTTCCGGGTACGCCCACAAGTTCCTGCTGTCCGGTGCCCGCCGAACCCGACCCCAGCGTCACCCAGACCCTCAAGGGCGGATCGCACCTGTGCGCCCCGGAGTACTGCCACCGCTACCGCCCGGCTGCCCGCTCCCCGCAATCCCAGGACTCCTCCACCACCCATATCGGCTTCCGCTGCGTGGTGGGCCGCCCCTGACCGCAGCGGGGATTTGGCCGGGCCGGGCCGCGTCACCTAGTATCTAGGGGTTGCCCCGGGCAGACCTCGGCCGGCCGGAGACGGTTTGGCCCTGCGTGCCTTGAGGTGACGAAGACCGAGCACGACGGGTTTGTTCAGCCTGCGCTGAACTCTGCCGCGTGCACAACGCAAGGGAGTTGTGGTGATTCAGCAGGAGTCGCGGCTCAAGGTCGCCGACAACACCGGTGCCAAGGAGATTCTCTGCATCCGGGTGCTGGGCGGCTCGTCGCGGCGCTACGCCGGCATCGGCGACGTGATCGTGGCCACGGTCAAAGACGCGATCCCCGGCGGCAACGTCAAGCGGGGCGACGTGGTCAAGGCCGTGGTGGTGCGCACCGCCAAGGAGCGCCGCCGCCCCGACGGCAGCTACATCAAGTTCGACGAAAACGCCGCGGTGATCATCAAGGCCGACAACGACCCGCGCGGTACCCGCATCTTCGGCCCGGTCGGGCGCGAGCTGCGGGAGAAGCGCTTCATGAAGATCGTCTCGCTGGCCCCGGAGGTGCTGTAAATGAAGGTCCACAAGGGTGACACCGTCCTGATCATCGCCGGTAAGGACAAGGGCGCCAAGGGCAAGGTGCTGCAGGCCTATCCGGAACGCAACCGGGTGCTGGTCCAGGGTGTCAACCGCATCAAGAAACACACCGCGCAGTCGGCCAACGAGCGGGGAGCGTCCTCCGGCGGCATCGTCACCCAGGAGGCCCCGATCCACGTCTCCAACGTGATGGTCGTCGACTCCGACGGTAATCCGACCCGCATCGGCTACCGCATCGACCCCGAGAGCGGCAGGAAGGTTCGCGTCTCGAAGCGCAACGGCAAGGACATCGCTCAGTCATGACTACTGTGGAAGAGAACGTGAAGGTCCAGCCCCGGCTGAAGACCCGCTATCGCCAAGAGATCCGCGACGCGCTGCAGCAGCAGTTCAACTACGCCAACGTGATGCAGATCCCCGGCGTGGTGAAGGTCGTCGTCAACATGGGCGTCGGTGACGCCGCCCGCGATGCCAAGCTGATCAACGGGGCGGTCAACGATCTGGCGCTGATCACCGGCCAGAAGCCGGAGATCCGCAAGGCCACCAAGTCGATCGCGCAGTTCAAGTTGCGTGAGGGGATGCCCATCGGCGCCCGGGTCACGCTGCGCGGCGACCGGATGTGGGAGTTCCTCGATCGGCTGGTGTCCATTGCGCTGCCCCGTATTCGCGACTTCCGCGGCCTGAGCCCCAAGCAGTTCGACGGCCACGGCAACTACACCTTCGGCCTGGCCGAGCAGTCGGTGTTCCACGAGATCGACGTGGACTCCATCGACCGGCCGCGGGGCATGGACATCACCGTCGTCACCTCGGCGACGACCGACGACGAGGGCCGGGCGCTGCTGCGGGCCCTGGGCTTCCCGTTCAAGGAGAACTGAGCAGATGGCAAAGAAGGCTCTGGTCAACAAGGCCAAGAAGAAGCCGAAATTCGCGGTCCGGGCCTACACCCGATGCAACAAGTGTGGCCGCCCGCACGCGGTGTACCGCAAGTTCGGCCTGTGCCGAATCTGCCTGCGCGAGATGGCCCATGCCGGCGAACTGCCGGGCGTGCAGAAGTCGAGCTGGTGAGAAGGGAGGCCTGCGCCAAATGACGATGACCGATCCCATCGCGGATTTCCTGACCCGGCTGCGTAACGCCAATTCGGCGTACCACGAAGAGGTGGCCCTGCCGCACTCGAAGATCAAGGCCAACATCGCCGAGATCCTCAAGAACGAGGGCTACATCAGCGACTACCACACCGAGGACGCCCGGGTGGGCAAGTCGCTGGTGGTCAAGCTCAAGTACGGCCCCAACCGGGAGCGCAGCCTGGCCGGTGTGCGCCGGGTGTCCAAGCCCGGCCTGCGGGTGTACGCCAAATCGACCAACCTGCCGCGGGTGCTCGGCGGCCTGGGCGTGGCCATCATCTCCACGTCCTCCGGCCTGAGGACCGACCGCCAGGCGGCCCGGGAGGGCGTGGGCGGCGAAGTGCTCGCCTACGTCTGGTGAGGGAGAGTTAGCCATGTCTCGTATTGGTAAGCAGCCGGTGCCGGTTCCGTCCGGCGTCGACGTATCCATCGACGGCCAGAAGCTGTCGGTCAAGGGGCCCAAGGGTGCGCTGGAACTGGCCGTCGCCGAGCCGATCACGGTCTCGCGCGACGACGACGGCGCCATCCTGGTGGCCCGGCCCGACGACGAGCGCCGCAGCCGTTCGCTGCACGGGCTGTCGCGCACCCTGGTGGCCAACCTGATCACCGGGGTGACCGAGGGCTACACCACCAAGATGGAGATCTTCGGCGTCGGCTACCGCGTGCAACTCAAGGGAAGCAACCTCGAGTTCGCGCTGGGCTACAGCCACCCCGTGGTCATCGAGCCTCCCGAGGGGATCACCTTCGCGGTGGAGAGCCCGACGAAGTTCTCCGTCTCCGGGATCGACAAGCAGAAAGTCGGCCAGATCTCCGCGGTCATCCGCCGCCTGCGCCGCCCCGACCCCTACAAGGGCAAGGGCGTGCGCTACGAGGGCGAGCAGATCCGCCGCAAGGTCGGAAAGACAGGTAAGTGACCATGGCTCAGACAGCAACGGCCCAGGCCGATACCACCCGCCACAAGCCGATCGGCACCAGCGCCTCGGCCGCCCGCCGGCGGTCCCGGCTGCGCCGGCACGCCCGGCTGCGCAAGAAGGTCGTCGGCACCGCCGAGCGTCCGCGCCTGGTGGTCAACCGGTCCTCGCGGCACATCCACGTCCAGCTGGTCAACGACGACAACGGCACCACGCTGGCCGCCGCGTCGTCGATCGAGCCGGACGTCCGCGCCGTCGATGGCGACAAGAAGGCCCGCAGCGTGCGGGTCGGTCAGCTGATCGCCGAACGCGCCAAGGCCGCCGGTATCGACACCGTGGTGTTCGACCGCGGCGGGCACACCTACGGCGGGCGCATCGCCGCGCTGGCCGACGCGGCCCGCGAGAGCGGATTGGCTTTCTGATGAGCGCAACCAACGGAAGGACCGCATGATGGCGGAGCAGACTTCGGACGCCCCGGCCACCGCCGAGGCGCAGGCCGGCACCGCACCGGCGGGCAGCGGCACCCGCGGCACCGGCCGCGGCGAGGAGCGGGGCGGCCGCGACGGCCGGGGCCGGCGTGACGACCGCGGTGGCCGCGGCGGCCGCGACGGCGGTGAGAAGAGCCAGTACCTCGAACGTGTCGTGGCCATCAACCGGGTGTCCAAGGTGGTCAAGGGCGGGCGGCGGTTCAGCTTCACCGCACTGGTGATCGTCGGCGACGGCCACGGCATGGTGGGCGTCGGCTACGGCAAGGCCAAGGAGGTGCCGGCCGCGATCGCCAAGGGTGTCGAGGAGGCCCGCAAGAACTTCTTCCGCGTCCCGCTGATCGGCGGCACCATCACCCACCCGGTTCAGGGCGAGGCGGCCGCCGGCGTGGTGATGCTGCGTCCGGCCAGCCCCGGTACCGGCGTGATCGCCGGCGGCGCGGCTCGTGCCGTGCTCGAGTGCGCCGGGGTGCACGACATCCTGGCCAAGTCGCTGGGCAGCGACAACGCGATCAACGTGGTGCAGGCGACTGTTGCCGCGCTGAAGATGCTGCAGCGCCCCGAGGAGGTGGCCGCTCGGCGCGGTCTGCCCGTCGAGGACGTCGCTCCGGCCGGCATGCTGCGGGCGCGGCGGGAGAGCGAAGCGCTGGCCGCGCAGGCGGCGCGTGAGGGAAGTGTGTAGATCATGGCCGACAACAAGTCCGAACTGAAGATCACCCAGGTGCGTGGCACCGTCGGGGCGCGCTGGAAGCAGCGTGAGACGCTGCGCTCCCTTGGGTTGCGCAAAATCCGCCAGTCGGTGGTGCGCGAGGACACCCCGCAGACCCGGGGGATGATCAAGGTCGTGCATCACCTGGTCGAGGTAGAGGAAGTGACATCGTGAGCGTGATCAAGTTGCACGACCTCCGGCCCGCGCCGGGGTCGAAGAAGGCCAAGACCCGGGTCGGTCGCGGCGAGGGATCCAAGGGCAAGACCGCCGGCCGCGGCACCAAGGGCACCAAGGCCCGCAAGAACGTGCCGGTGGCCTTCGAGGGCGGGCAGATGCCGATCCACATGCGGCTGCCCAAGCTCAAAGGGTTCCGTAACCGGTTCCGCACCGAGTACGCCGTGGTCAACGTCGGCGACATCGCCCGGCTGTTCCCCTCCGGTGGCGACGTGACCGTCGACGACCTCGTCGACAAGGGTGCGGTCCGGAAGAACACCCTGGTCAAGGTGCTCGGCGACGGCAACCTGACGGTGAAGGTCAACGTGACCGCGCACAAGTTCAGCGGCAGCGCCCGGGAGAAGATCACCGTCGCCGGCGGAACGGCGACGGAACTGTCCTGACCGCCGCGAGACGCAAAAGCCCCCGAACGCGCGCCGCGTCGGGGGCTTTTGCGTCTGCTCGCGCCACCTACGTAGCCTCGAAGCCATGTTCGCCTTCCTGCCCGGGACCGAAAACGTCCGCGGCCTGATCCGCCGGGTCGACACCGCGCGCCACCACGGAGTGCCCGGCGGCTGCATCCTCGAGTTCAACCTGCAGTCGGCGCCGCCGGAGACGGCTGGATTCGATCCGGTCCGCTTCGTCACCGGGGCCGGCCAGCCGATGCGGCTGCGCGACGCCGTGTCGGCCCTGCACCGCGCCGCCGAGGACGACCGCGTCGCCGGACTGATCGCGCGGGTGCAGATGCCGGCCGCGCCGCCGGCGGCGGTGCAGGAACTGCGGGAGGCGATCGCCGCCTTCACCGCGGCCAAGCCCTCGCTGGCCTGGGCCGAAACCTACCCCGGGACGCTGTCCTACTACCTGGCCTCGGCATTCGGTGAGGTGTGGATGGCGCCGTCGGGCACCGTCGGGCTGATCGGGTTCGCCACCAACGCGGTGTTCCTGCGCGACGCCCTGGACAAGCTCGGAGTTCAGGCCCAGTTCGTCGCCCGCGGCGAGTACAAGTCCGCGGCCAACCTGTTCACCCAGGACAGCTACACCGACGCCCACCGCGAGGCCGACAGCCGGCTGGTGGAGAGCCTGCACACCCAGGTCTGGCAGGGCGTGGCGGAGTCCCGGGGGCTGGATACCGCCGCGCTGGACGCCCTGGCCGACCGCGCCCCGCTGCTGCGCGAGGATGCCCTGGCCGCCGGTCTGCTGGACCGGGTCGGCTTCCGCGACGAGGCCTACCGGCGCATCGCCGAGCTGACCGGCGCGGAGGCGATGGCCGACCCGGATGCCGACCCCGACGGCAAGGACGCGCCGCCGCGGCTGTACCTGTCCCGGTATGCCCAAACCGGTAAGGGCCAGACCGGTATTCCTGGTCCTTCCCTGCCGGGCCGGAAGAAGCCGCTGGTGGCGGTCATCACCGTCGCCGGGCCGATCGTCAGCGGCCGCGGTGGCCCGCAGGTGCTGCCACTGTCGCGGTCCAGCGCGGGCGCCGACACCATCGCCGCCGCGCTGCGTCAGGCCGCCGCCGACGATGACGTCACCGCGGTGGTGCTGCGGGTGGACAGCCCCGGTGGATCGGTGACCGGCTCGGAGACCATCTGGCGGGAGGTGTCGCGCACCAGGGCCGCGGGCAAGCCCGTCGTCGCCTCGATGGGGTCGGTGGCCGCCTCCGGCGGCTACTACATCGCCATGGCCGCCGAGACGATCGTGGCCAGCCCGGGCACCATCACCGGCTCGATCGGTGTGGTCACCGGCAAGCTGGTGGCCCGCGAACTCAAGGACCGGCTCGGAGTGGGATCGGACTCGGTGCGCACCAACACCAACGCCGACGCGTGGTCGCCCAACGCGCCGTTCACCGCCGAGCAGCAGGAGTTGGTGGAGGCCGAAGCCGACCTGTTCTACGACGACTTCGTCGGCCGGGTGGCCGAGGCCCGGGGGATGTCGGTCGAGGAGGTCGAGGCGGTGGCTCGCGGCCGGGTCTGGACCGGGGCCGACGCCGCCGAACGGGGGCTGGTCGACGAACTCGGCGGCCTGCGCACCGCGGTCCGCCGGGCCAAGGTGCTGGCCGGGCTGGACCCCGACACCACGGTGCGGCTGGTGGGCTACCCGGGTTCGTCGCTGCGGGACTACCTGCGGCCCCGGGAGTCCTCCCAACCGGCCGCGGCGACACTGCCCGAAGCCACGCTGGGCGCGCTGGCCGGAGTGTTCGGCGCTGCGGCCCGTGTACTGGACCAGCAGACTGTCAGCGCGACCAGTGCCCTGTGGCAGGGCAACTGGCGGTTCTAGGATCACCTGGGAGAAATCGATGACCCACCGGCAGATCACCCGCGACATCGTCATGGTGCGCCCCTGCTCGTTCTACTTCAACGCCCAGACCGCCGCCAACGACTTCTTTCAGAAGAACCTTGGCGAGAAGCGCGACATCGTCCAGGCCAAGGCGCTGATCGAGTTCGACGGATTCGTCGACAAGCTCAGGGGCAAGGGGATCAACGTCCATGTCATCGAGGACGACAACGCCGTCTTCGACACCCCGGACAGTATCTTCCCGAACAACTGGTTCGTCTCCCTCGACGGCGACAAACTCGTGCTGTGCCCGATGTTCGCTCAAGACCGCAGGTTCGAACGGATCAAGTTCCTCGGCGCGCTGGTCGAAGCCATGGGGCGCACGAACCTGCGCATCTATGACTACACCGGCTACGAGAAGGACGGCCGCTTCCTCGAGGGAACCGGGGCGATGGTGCTCGACCGGGCCAACCGGACGGCCTACTGCTGCCTGTCCCAACGCGCCGACGAGGGACTGTTCCGCCGGTTTTGTACGGACTTCGGGTTCACGCCGGTGCCGTTCCACGGGTTTCAGACCTACCGGGGAAAGCGCGTCCCGATCTACCACACCAACGTCATGATGGCGATCGGCGAGAAATACGCGGTGGTCTGCCTGGATGCCATCGACGACGCCGACGAGCGCACCATGGTCGTCGACGAACTGACCAAGAGCGGCAAGGAGATCCTGGCGGTCTCCGAGCAGGAGATCGACAACTTCGCGGGCAACGAGATCGAGCTGCGCGGCGACGATGACCAGCGCTACACCGTGATGACGCACTCGACGTTCACCGTGTTGACCGACGCCCAGAAAGCGGAGATCAGCAAGTCCAGCGAAATCCTGGTCGGCGATGTGGAGACGATCGAGGCCTACGGCGGGGGTTCGGTGCGCTGCATGATTTCGGAGATCTTCTGACCGGCGCCTCCGCGTTCGGGAACAGCTAGCGGGTCGCGCTGACGTAGACGATCTCGCCGAGTGGGTCGAGTTCGCCGGGTTCGGGGGGTGTCAGCCCGGCCCGGCGGAACAACTCGGCACCCGGCACGCCGGTGACCTGCCAGCCGGTGCCGGCCAGATACTCCATGACGTTGTTGCGCGGACCCGGGTAGACCAGGGCCGGCATGTCCAGGTCGAGGCCCTGTCCGCGCAGGTTGGCGGACATCTCGCCGGCCCGCTCGGCGTCGAAGTCGACGATCCCGGGTGCGTACTCGGTGCCGACCGTGCTGCCCGGCGCGCTCAGTGCGGTGACGGTGTCCAGCAGCCGGTCCTGGGCCTCGGGGGGCAGATAGATCAGCAAACCCTCGGCCAGCCAGGCCGTCGGGGCGGCCGGGTCGAACCCGGCCGTGCGCAGCGCCGCGGGCCAGTCCCCGCGCAGGTCCACGCCGACGGTCCGAAGCCGCGCGGCGGGGGAAGAGCCCAGATCGGCCAGGGCGGCCCGCTTGAATTCGATGACCGCCGGCTGGTCGACCTCGTAGACCAGGCTGCCGGCCGGCCAGTCCAGCCGGTAGGCGCGCGAGTCCAGACCCGCCGCCAGGATCACCGCCTGCCTGATCCCGCCACTGGTCGCGCTGATGAGGTAGTCGTCGAAGAAACGGGTGCGCATGGCCATCCCGGCGACCATCGCCTGCACCCGTTCCTCACCCGCGTCCCCGAACGCCGCGGGGTCCAGGCGGCCGTCGAGCATCGCGGTGAAGAACCCCACACCCACGGCTCTGACCAGCGGTTCGGCGAACGGATCGTCGAGCAGACCGCGCGGATCCCGGTGGGCCATCGCGCGAGCCGCGGCCACCATGGTGGCCGTCACCCCCACGCTGGAGGCGAGGTCCCAGCTGTCATCGTCGGTGCGGGTCATTGTTAGCCAGCTTAACCAATCGGGCGGATTCCCGGCCAGCCTGCGCCAACTGTTAGTCTCGTAGACTGTCTCCGGCGCGCTACGCGCGTCGACCAACGGTTACCCAGCGCTGGCGAGGCCAGCCACATCGGCACGCCGCGACACGACGTCCGGCTGCCCAGGAGGAAGAGTGCTGTCGGCTTTCATCACGGCGTTCCGGACGGCCGATCTGCGTCGCAAGATTCTCTTCACCCTGGCCCTGGTCATCCTGTACCGGGTCGGCGCCGGTCTGCCCTCGCCGGGGGTGAACTACAGCAACGTCCAGCAGTGCATCGACCAGATCAGCGGCGGGGCCGGGGCCCAGCTGTACTCGCTGATCAACCTGTTCTCCGGCGGCGCCTTGCTGCAGATGTCGGTGTTCGCGGTCGGTGTGATGCCCTACATCACCGCCAGCATCATCGTGCAGCTGCTGGGTGTGGTCATCCCACGCTTCGAGCAGTTGCGCAAGGAAGGCCAGGCCGGCCAGGCCAAGATGACCCAGTACACCCGCTACCTGGCGGTCGCGCTGGCGGTCCTGCAGGCCACCAGCATCGTGGCCCTGGCCGCCAACGGCGGGCTGCTGCAGGGCTGCACGGTCGACATCCTCTACAACCAGAGCATCTTCACCCTGGTGGTGATGGTGCTGGTGATGACGGCGGGCGCCGCCCTGGTGATGTGGATGGCCGAGCTGGTCACCGAGCGCGGGATCGGCAACGGCATGTCGCTGATGATCTTCGCCAGCATCGCCTCCCGCATCCCGATCGAGGGCAAGAGCATCCTGGACAGCCGCGGCGGTGCGGTGTTCGCGGCGGTGTGCGTGGCAGCGCTGATCATCCTGGTGGGCGTGGTGTTCGTGGAGCAGGGCCAGCGCCGCATCCCGGTCCAGTACGCCAAGCGGATGGTCGGTCGCAAGATGTACGGCGGCACCTCGACCTACCTGCCGCTGAAGGTCAACCAGGCCGGCGTCATCCCGGTGATCTTCGCCTCGTCGCTGATCTATGTGCCCCAGCTGATCACCCAGTTGGTCCGTAGCGGCAGCAGCGGGGCCGGCACCGGCTGGTGGGACCGGTTCGTCGCCGACCACCTGACCAACCCGGCTGACACCATCTATGTGGGTATCTACTTCGCGCTGATCATCTTCTTCACCTTCTTCTACGTCTCGATCACGTTCAACCCCGAGGAACGCGCCGACGAGATGAAGAAGTTCGGCGGGTTCATCCCCGGCATCCGGCCCGGTAAGCCCACCGCGGACTACCTGGCCTACGTGCTGAACCGGATCACCCTGCCGGGCTCGATCTATCTGGGCATCATCGCCGTCCTGCCCAACGTGTTCCTGCAGGCCGGCGACGGCGGCGGCATCCAGAACCTTCCCTTCGGTGGTACCGCGGTGTTGATCATGATCGGCGTCGGCCTGGACACGGTGAAGCAGATTGAGAGCCAGTTGATGCAGCGCAACTACGAAGGTTTCCTGAAGTGAGAATCGTTCTGCTCGGCCCGCCGGGAGCGGGTAAGGGAACCCAGGCGACCAATCTGGCCAGGAAGCTCGGCGTCCCCCAGGTCTCCACCGGGGACCTGTTCCGGGAGAACATCAGCTCCGGTACCGAACTGGGGCTGCAGGCCAAGCGCTACCTCGATGCGGGGGACCTGGTGCCCGCCACATTGACCAACGCCCTCGTCGACGCCCGCCTCGATGACGCCGACCTGTCCGGCGGATTCATCCTCGACGGCTTCCCCCGCTCGGTCGAGCAGGCCGAGGCGCTGCACGACATGCTCGCCCGCCGGGACCTCAAACTCGACGCCGTGCTGGAGTTCCGGGTTCCCGAGGACGAACTGGTCGCCCGGCTCAAGGGCCGCGGCCGCGCCGACGACACCGAAGAGGTGATCCGCAACCGGTTCAACGTCTACCGCGCGGAGACCGAACCGCTGCTGGAGTACTACCAGGAGGAGCTGAAGACGGTCGACGCCGTCGGCTCGCTCGACGAGGTGTTCGACCGGGCCGTGCAGGCCCTCGGACGGTAACGGACCGCCGCCGAGAATGGTCTCCCTGCCCGGACTGCGCAACCGCAAGACGGTTCCCGCCCGCTCCGGGGGTGAGCTGGACGCCATGGCCGCCGCCGGCGCTGTGGTGGCCGCGGCCCTGCGGGCCGTACAGCGCGAGGCCCGCGCCGGGGTGTCCACCAAGGACCTCGACGAGGTCGCTGAAACGGTGATCCGCGAGGCCGGCGCCATCCCGTCGTTCCTGGGCTACCACGGTTACCCGGCCACCATCTGCTCCTCGGTCAACGACCGGGTGGTGCACGGTATCCCGTCGGCCGAGGAGGTACTCGCCGAGGGTGATCTGGTGTCCATCGACTGCGGGGCGGTCCTGGGCGGCTGGCACGGCGACGCGGCGGTCACCTTCGGTGTGGGCGCGCTCATCCCCGCCGACGAGGCGCTGTCGACGGCCACCCGGCAGGCGCTGGATGCCGGGATCGCGGCGATGCTGCCGGGTAACCGGCTCAGCGACGTCTCGCACGCCATCGAACGCGGCACCCGGGCAGCCGAGCGCAACCACGACCGCCGGTACGGCATCGTGGCGGGCTACGGCGGGCACGGCATCGGCCGGCAGATGCACATGGATCCTTTCCTGCCCAATGAAGGTGAGCCCGGCCGGGGACCGCTGCTGGTGCCCGGCTCGGTGCTGGCGATCGAGCCGATGCTGACCTTGGGCGGGACCCGGACCCGGATTCTCGACGACCAGTGGACGGTGGTCACCACCGACGGCACCCGGGCGGCGCACTGGGAGCACACCGTCGCGGTGACCGACGCCGGCCCCCGGGTGCTGACGGCCTGACCGGGTTATCCTCAGGCCGATGTGTACACGCGTCCTGTGGAACTCCAACGATCTGGCGGTGTGCACCGGCCGCTCGATGGATTGGCCCGAATGCACCCAGCCGATGATTGTGGCCTTCCCGGCCGGACGTGAGCGGGACGGTATCCGGCCCGCCGGTCTGGTCGACGACCCGAACCCGTTGCGCTGGAGCAGCCGTTACGCCAGCCTGGTCACCACCATCTACGGGGTGGGCACCGTCGACGGACTCAACGAGAAGGGTGTCGCCGGACACGGTCTGTATCTGGGGTCCACCGACTTCGGTGCCCGCGACCCGAAGGTTCCGGGGGTACAGGCCACGCTGTACCTGCAATACCTGCTCGACCAGGCCGCCTCCGTGAGCGAGGCGCTGGATCTCGCGGCGGGCGTCCAGCCGCTGATGGTTGAGGCGCACGGCCACGACGCGACACTGCATTTCGCGCTCGAGGACGCCGGGGGTGACTCGGCCGTCATCGAGTTCGGGCCGGGCGGCCCGGTGATCCACCACGGTCGGCAGTACACCCTGATGACCAACGACCCGACCTACGACGAACAGCTGACGCTGCTGTCCGAGCATGACTTCTCCCACCCCAGCAAGGAGATGCCGCTGCCCGGCAACGTCAACGCCGTCGACCGATTTCAACGTGCCGCCTACTTCTCGGCGCTGCTGCCCGAGCCGGCCTCGGAACGGCAGGCCGTCGCCTCGGTGATGGCGATCATGCGCAACGTCTCGGTCCCGTTCGGCGCGCCCTACGGCGACTTCGGCGTGTACAACACCGAGTACCGGACGGTCGTCGACCTGACCAACCGGATCTACTTCTTCGAACTCAGCACCAGCCCCAACGTCATCTGGGTGGAGATGGATCGGCTGAAGCTGTCGGCCGGCACCGGCCCGCTGGCCGTCGACCCCTACGACGAGTCGCTAGTCGGGAACGTCACCGAACGTCTCGTGCCCCGCGAGATGCCGTTCTGATCAGCAGGCTCAGCAGTGCTCCGGCGACGGCGCCGATCATGTCGGCGACCACGTCGCCGACATCGCCCCCGGCCCGGCCCGGGGTCAACCGCTGCAGCGACTCGTCCAGGACGCCGACGGCGGTGACGATGAGGACGGCCGGGACGATCCGCCCGGTGACCGTGGCATGCGGACGGGAGACCGTCAGTGCGCGGGCGGAGAGCCACCCGCCGACCGCATAGATCAGGAAATGGTTCACCTTGTCGGAGAGCAGAAAGGCCGACTCGGGCAGGTCCGGCGGAGACAGCGAGGACAGCCACAGCACACCGGCCGCCCAGCACAGCAGGGCACCCCAGAGCACGATCCTGAGGCGTCGGCGAGACACCGGCCCACTGAACACGCGTGCCGCCGGAATGTCCAGGCGACACTGCCCACGCTCACGGTGCGGTATGAATGGGCTGATGGCGCCCGTACCGGACAAACCCGACCCGATCGCCGCGGCGCGGACGAATTGGGAGCGCGCCGGCTGGGGTGAGGTCGCCGACGGGATGGTCGCGGTGACCTCGGTCATGCGGGCCCACCAGATCCTGCTGGCCCGGGTGGAGAGCGCGCTGCGCCCGTACGGCCTGAGCTTCTCCCGGTTCGAACTGCTGCGACTGCTGGCCTTCAGCCGCACCGGGGCCCTGCCCATCGCAAAGGCGTCAGACCGGCTTCAGGTTCACGTCACCAGCGTCACCCACGCCATCCGGCGGTTGGAGGCCGACGGACTGGTCCGCAGGGTGGCCCACCCCACCGACGGGCGCATCACCCTGGTCGAGATCACCGAACTGGGCCGCCGCGCCGTGGAGGACGCCACCGCGACGCTCAACGCCGGGGTGTTCGCCGACATCGGGATGTCCGATGAGCACGCCCGCGCCCTCGTCGCGGCGATCGACTCGCTGCGCCGCCACGCCGGGGACTTCTCAGTGGCCCCCGGGGACTAGAGCGCCCGGATGACCGCGCTGAAGTCGAGGTCGCCGTGCTCCTGGGCGAATCGCGCGTAGATCTGCGCGGCGTGGCTGCCCAGGGGGGCCGACGCCCCGGTGGAGGCCACCGCGTCCATCGCCAGCCCGAGGTCCTTGTTCATCAGGGCGGTGGCGAACCCGGGCTTGAAGTCGTTGTTGGCCGGGGAGGTCGGAACCGGGCCCGGCACCGGGCAGTTGGTGTGCACCGCCCAGCAGTTGCCGGTGGCGCCGGTGACGACGTCGAACAGCGCTTGCGCCGACAGTCCGAGCTTGTCGGCCAGCATGAACGCCTCGCCGACCGCGATCTGCTGCACCGCCAGCAGCATGTTGTTGCACAGCTTGGCAGCCTGGCCCGCTCCGGAGTCACCGCAGTGGATGACCTTGCCCGCCATCGGTTCCAGCACCGGCCGGGCGGTCTCGAGGGCCTCCTGCTCGCCGCCGACCATGAACGCCAGCGTTCCGGCGACCGCTCCTTTGACACCTCCGGACACCGGGGCGTCGAGTTGGGCGAAGCCCCGTTCCAGGGCGTAGGCGTGCGCGGCCCGGGCGTCGTCGACGGAGATCGTCGAGCTGTCGATGAACAGCGCGCCGCGGGGGGCGTTGGCCATCACCTGCGCGTAGCACTCGTGCACCAGAGCCCCGTTGGGCAGCATGGTGATCACGACCTCGGCGTCCTCCACCGCGTCGGTGCCGCTGCCGACGGCGTCGATGCCGTGCTCGGCGGCGGCCTGACGGGCGGCCGGCGCCGGGTCGAAGCCACGGACCTCGTGTCCGGCGCCGACGAGATTGGCGGCCATGGGCGCCCCCATGTTGCCCAAACCGAGAAACCCGATCCTGCTCACCGTCTCCTCCTGGTCACGGTCTCATCCATGTCACTGCCGTCTCCTGCTCGTCACGCCGAAGCCCGCACCGTGCCGGCGACGGAGCGTCCGATCACCATCCGCATGATCTCGTTGGTGCCCTCCAGAATCCGGTGCACCCGCAGATCGCGGACGATCTTCTCCAGCCCGTACTCCCGGAGGTAGCCGTAGCCGCCGAGCAGTTGCAGCGCCCGGTCGGCGATGTCGAAGCCGACGTCGGTGACGTGCAACTTGGCCATCGCGCACAACGCCACCTTGTCGGGGTCATCGACGTCGAGAGCCTCGGCCGCACGCCAGAGCATCAGCCGGGAGGTCTCCAGTCCGGTCGCCATCTCGGCAAGGGTGAACCGGACGGTGGGTTCGTCGAGCAGGGGCCCGCCGAAGGCGTGCCGGTCCCGGACGTAGTGCGCGGCCCGGTCATAGGCGGCGCGGGCACCCCCCAGCGAGCACGCGGCGATGTTGAGTCGACCGCCGTTGAGCCCGTTCATCGCGATGCCGAACCCGGTGCCCTCGCCGCCGGGTCCGCCGAGCATCGCCGCGGCCGGCACCCGAACGCCTTCCAGGACAACCTGTGCGGTCGGCTGGGCATGCCAGCCCATCTTGTCCTCGTTGGCCCCGAAACTCAGCCCCGGGGTGCCCTTCTCGACGATGAACGCCGAGATCCCGCGGGCGCCCTCGCCGCCGGTGCGGGCCATCACGACGTAGACGTCGGAGACGCCGGCGCCGGAGATGAACTGCTTGACCCCGTCGAGCACGTAGTCCTCGCCGTCGCGAACCGCTTTGGTGCGCAACGCCGCCGCGTCCGAACCCGCCCCCGGCTCGGTCAGGCAGTAGCTGGCGATGGCGTCCATGGAGGCCAGCCGGGGAACCCACAGGGCCCGCTGCTCGGGTGTGCCGTAGGTATCGACCATCCACGCGCACATGTTGTGGATCGAGATGAAGGCTGAGATCACCGGGTCGGCGACGGCGAGCTGCTCGAAGATCCGCACCGCGTCGAGCCGCCGAAGCCCGGTTCCCCCGACGTCCTCACCGCAGTAGATCGCGGCCATGCCGAGTTCGGCGGCCTCCCGGATGACGTCGACCGGGAAGTGCTTGTCCTTGTCCCAGTCCAGGGCGTGCGGCGCGAGCCGTTTGGCGGCGAAATCCGCCGCGGCCTCGGTGATCACCCGCTCGTCGTCGTCGAGTGTGAATGACATGCCCGCGCTACTTCATGGTGGGGATGACGAACTCCGCGCCGTCCCTGATCCCCGACGGCCAGCGCTCGGTCACGGTCTTGACCTTGGTGTAGAACTGGATCGAGGCCGGCCCGTGCTGGTTGAGGTCGCCGAAACCGGAGCGCTTCCAGCCGCCGAAGGTGTGGTAGGCCACTGGAACCGGGATCGGCACGTTGACGCCGACCATGCCGACCTGGACGCGGGAGACGAAGTCGCGCGCGGTGTCGCCGTCGCGGGTGAAGATCGCCACCCCGTTGCCGTATTCGTGCTCGTTGGGAAGCCGCAGGGCCTCTTCGTAGTCCTTGACCCGCACGATGCACACCACCGGGCCGAAGATCTCGTCGGTGTAGATCGACATGTCCGTGGTGACGTGGTCGAACAGGCTGGGGCCGATGAAGAACCCGCCCTCCAGGCTCTCGTCGCCGAAAGTCATTTCATCGCTGCCTTTTTCGCGGCCATCGACGACCAGGTCGGCACCGGCGGCCACGCCTGCGTCGATATAGCCGCGTACCCGTTCCAGGGCCGCCTCGGTCACCAGCGGCCCGTAGTCGGCCTTGGGGTCGAGACTGTGGCCGACCCGCAGGTGTTCGACCCGCTCGGCCAGCCGGTTGCGCAGCCGGTCGCCGACCTCGTCGCCGACGGCGACCGCCACGCTGATGGCCATGCAGCGCTCGCCGGCGCTGCCGTAGCCGGCGCCGACGAGCGCGTCGACGGCCTGGTCCAGGTCGGAGTCGGGCATCACGATCATGTGGTTCTTGGCCCCGCCGAAGCATTGCGCACGCTTGCCCTGCGCGGCGGCGCCGGCGTAGATGTACTGCGCGATGTCGGAGGAGCCGACGAAGCCGTAGGCCTTGATGTCGGGATGGGCCAGCAGCGCGTCGACCGCCTCCTTGTCGCCGTTGACGACCTGGAAGACCCCCGCCGGCAGACCGGCCTCGACGAACAGCTCGGCCAGTCGCAACGGCACCGAGGGGTCCCGCTCGGAGGGTTTGAGCACGAAGGCGTTGCCGCAGGCCAACGCCGGACCGGCCTTCCACAGCGGGATCATCGCCGGGAAGTTGAACGGGGTGATTCCGGCGACCACGCCGAGTGGCTGTCGGATCGAGTAGACGTCGATGCCCGGGCCGGCGCCCTCGGTGAATTCGCCCTTCATCAGGTGCGGGATGCCGGTGGCGAATTCGATGACCTCGATCCCGCGCTGGATGTCGCCGAGGGAGTCGGCGATGGTCTTGCCGTGTTCCAGCGAGAGCAGTTCGGCCAGCTCGTCGGCGCGTTCGTTGACCAGGTCGATGAACTTCATCAGCACCCTGGCCCGTTTCTGCGGGTTCCAGGCCGCCCATTCCTGCTGGGCGCGCACCGCCGAGGCCACCGCGGTGTCCACATCGGCCGCCGAGGCCAGGAGAACCTGGGCCTGCACCGCGCCGGTGCTGGGATCGAAAACGTCGGCGGTGCGGGTGCTGGCCAGCGGGCTGCGCCGGCCGTCGACGAAGTGGGGGATTTGTCTGGTCATGGAGCCTCCCGGGCGCAAGATACTTGGATATCCTAGTAACCGGGTCCGCGGCCCCGCAAGGGGCCCCTCAGGACGGCGGTGGCGCGCCGGGGGACTCGTCCCAGGTGGGCAGTAGCCCGCCGGCCCGCACTCGCGCCAGTGTCGGGGCCTGGGCATCCCGCGCGGACCGCAGCAGTTGTGCGTCGGGCAGCGGCCACACGATGCCGATACCCGGGTCGGTGGCGTCGATGGCGTGTTCGCGCTCCGGCGAGTACGGCGTCGAGCACAGGTACATCACGGTCGAATGATCCTGCAGGGCAAGGAATCCGTGCGCCAGGCCCTCGGAAAGGTAGACCGAGCGGTGCCGGCTGTCGTCGAGCAGGACCGAGTCCCAGCGTCCGAAGGTCGGCGAGCCCACCCGGACGTCGACCACCACATCGAAGACCGCGCCGCGCACGCAGGTGACGTACTTGGCCTGACCGGGCGGTAGTTGGGCGAAGTGCAGGCCGCGCAGTACCCCGGCCCCCGACACCGAGCAGTTGGCCTGGCGCATGTCGAACCGGTGTCCGGTCGCCCCGGCGAAGCCGTGATCGGTGAACCACTCGAAGAAGGCCCCGCGGGAATCGCGGTGTACCTGCGGTGTGATCTCCCAGGCGCCCGGCACCGACAGCTCGCGCCAGTCCATCACTGCCCCCGCGCGGCGTAGCGTTCTTCGGTGGCGGTCTTCAACGGCGCCCACCACCACTCGTTGTCCCGGTACCAGTCGATGGTCTCGCGCAGTCCCTCGGCGAAGTCGGTGTGTTTGGCCGCCCAGCCCAGTTCCGATCGCAGCGACGTCGCGTCGACGGCGTAGCGTAGGTCGTGCCCGGCCCGGTCGGCGACCTGGTCGAAGTCCTCGGGGTCGCGGTCCATCAGCCGCAGGATCAGTTGCAGCACCGAGCGGTTGTCGCGCTCCCCGTCCGCGCCGATGAGGTAGGTGCGGCCGGCCCGGCCGTCGGCCAGTATCCGCCAGACCGCGCTGTTGTGGTCGTCGACGTGAATCCAGTCCCGGACGTTCGCCCCGGCCCCGTACAGCCTGGGTCGGCGGCCGGTGAGGATATTGGTGATCTGGCGCGGGATGAACTTCTCCACGTGCTGGAACGGGCCGTAGTTGTTGGAGCAGTGGGAGATGGTCGCCCGCACGCCGTAGGACCGCACCCAGGCCCGGACCAGCAGGTCGGCGGCGGCCTTGGTCGCCGAGTACGGGCTGGACGGGTTGTAGGGGGTGCTCTCGGTGAAACGCGCGGGTTCGCCCAGTGGCAGTTCGCCGTAGACCTCGTCGGTGGAGACGTGATGCAGTCGCACCCCGTGCCGGCGGACGGCCTCGAGCACCGCGAAGGTTCCCACGACGTTGCTGTGCAGGAAGGCGGCCGGTTCGGTCAGTGAGTTGTCGACGTGTGTCTCGGCGGCGAAATGCACGACGGCGTCGGACTCGGCGACCAGCCCGTCGACCAGGCCGGCGTCGCCCAGGTCGCCTTCGACCAGCCGGATCCGGTCGGCCACCGGCGAGAGGGCCTCCCGGCCGCCCGCCCGGCTCAGCGCGTCGAGGACGGTCAGCGCGACACCTGGGCGCTCCTCGACGGCACGGTGGACGAAGTTGGCCCCGATGAACCCCGCTCCGCCGGTGACCAACAGCCGCATCGGGCCAGCCTATCGGGCATCCCGGCACGGTTTGGAGAAGCACGGCCAGCCAGGTACCCTGGGGCAACGGTGCGGTTTTCGCGCCGGCTCTTCGCGTGACCAGCCCTGGAACGTCATTCCCACGGGTTCACGCCGTGCAGTCGGGCGGCCGCCGCCCAGCACGCAACTCAGGATTAGAGGTTATGGGTAAGAAGGACGGTGCCATCGAGGTCGAGGGCCGTGTGGTCGAGCCCCTGCCCAATGCGATGTTCCGCATTGAGCTGGAGAACGGTCACAAGGTGCTCGCCCACATCAGTGGAAAGATGCGGCAGCACTACATCCGCATCCTCCCCGAGGACCGGGTGGTGGTGGAGTTGTCTCCCTACGACCTGACCCGGGGGCGAATCGTCTACCGCTACAAGTAACCCGACCGCACGAACGACGACAGAGAACAGGACCGACCCGCCGTGAAGGTGAACCCGAGCGTCAAGCCGATCTGCGACAAGTGCAGGGTGATCCGCCGGCATGGGCGGGTCATGGTGATCTGCTCCGATCCGCGCCACAAGCAGCGCCAGGGCTGAGCCCCCGGCGCTGACCGCAGTACCCGGGCCCGCCCCGACACAACTGAATGCAGACCTCCCAGAACCAGTGCCCGGATAGGCCGGACACCCACGCCCGGAACGGAGGCCGGGCCCCGGAAGTGCCGGCGTCGTGCCGGGGCTGACGGGAGCGGTCTGGGAACACACCTCCGCCGAAGAGAAGGAACAGAAGCCCTGTGGCACGTCTAGTGGGCGTCGACCTCCCGCGCGACAAGCGCATGGAGATCGCGCTGACCTACATCTACGGCATCGGCCGTACCCGCTCCCAGGAGATCCTCGCGGCCACCGGCATCGACCGTGACCTGCGTAGTAAGGACCTCACCGACGATCAGCTGACCCAGCTGCGCGACTACATCGAGGGCAACCTCAAGGTCGAGGGCGACCTGCGCCGCGAGGTCCAGGCCGACATCCGCCGCAAGATCGAGATCGGCTGCTACCAGGGTCTTCGGCACCGCCGCGGCCTTCCGGTGCGCGGCCAGCGGACCAAGACCAACGCGCGCACCCGCAAAGGTCCCAAGCGCACCATCGCCGGCAAGAAGAAGGCTAAGTAACCATGGCTCCTCCGAAGAAGGCCGCCTCGGGCGCCAAGAAGGGCAAGACCACCCGCCGCCGGGAAAAGAAGAACGTCCCGCACGGCGCCGCCCACATCAAGAGCACGTTCAACAACACGATCGTCACGATCACCGACCCGCAGGGCAACGTCATCGCCTGGGCGTCCTCGGGACACGTCGGGTTCAAGGGCTCCCGCAAGTCGACACCGTTCGCGGCCCAGCTGGCCGCTGAGAACGCCGCTCGCAAGGCTCAGGAGCACGGCGTGCGCAAGGTCGATGTGTTCGTCAAGGGGCCCGGTTCGGGCCGCGAGACCGCCATTCGCTCCCTGCAGGCCGCCGGCCTGGAGGTCGGTGCGATTTCCGATGTCACCCCGCAGCCGCACAACGGCTGCCGTCCGCCCAAGCGGCGCCGGGTCTAGGACGAGGGAAGAGGGAGAAGACACCATGGCTCGTTACACCGGACCCGTCACCCGCAAGTCGCGCCGCCTCGGCGTCGACCTCGTCGGTGGCGACCAATCCTTCGAGAAGCGCCCCTATCCGCCCGGTCAGCACGGGCGTGCCCGCATCAAGGAGAGCGAGTACCGCCTCCAGCTGCAGGAGAAGCAGAAGGCGCGGTTCACCTACGGGGTGATGGAGAAGCAGTTCCGCCGCTACTACGAGGAGGCTGTTCGCCAGCCCGGCAAGACCGGCGAGAACCTGCTGCGAATCCTGGAGAGCCGGCTGGACAACGTCGTCTACCGGGCCGGGCTGGCCCGGACCCGCAGGATGGCCCGTCAGCTGGTCAGCCACGGGCACTTCACCGTCAACGGCGTGAAGGTGAACATCCCCAGCTACCGGGTGTCGCAGTACGACATCGTCGACGTCAAGGACAAGTCGATCAACAACGTCCCGTTCCAGATCTCCCGGGAGACCGCCGGCGACCGGCCGATCCCGTCCTGGCTGCAGGTCGTCGGCGAACGGCAGCGCGTCCTGGTCCACCAACTGCCCGAGCGGGCGCAGATCGACGTGCCGCTCACCGAGCAGCTGATCGTCGAGTTCTACTCCAAGTAGACCCTCGGGGGCGTGCCCTCGAACAACCCCGGAAAACCCCGACGGCATCAAATAGCGGGTGCCGAGAAGGAGATGGAAGAACACCATGCTGATCTCTCAGCGTCCTCTGCTCGGCGAGGAGGTTCTCGCCGAGAACCGCTCGCAGTTCATCATCGAGCCCCTCGAGCCGGGCTTCGGCTACACCCTGGGCAACTCGCTGCGCCGCACGTTGCTGTCCTCGATCCCTGGTGCCGCGGTGACCAGCATCCGCATCGACGGGGTGCTGCACGAGTTCACCACCGTGCCCGGCGTCAAAGAGGACGTCACCGACATCATCCTCAATCTCAAGGGCCTGGTGGTGTCCTCCGACGACGACGAGCCTGTGACGATGTACCTGCGCAAGCAGGGTCCGGGGGCGGTCACCGCCGGTGACATCGTGCCGCCGGCCGGGGTGACGGTGCACAACCCGGACATGCACATCGCCACCCTCAACGACAAGGGCAAGCTGGAGATCGAACTCGTCGTCGAGCGCGGACGCGGTTACGTCCCGGCCGTGCAGAACAAGGCGACCGGTGCCGAGATCGGCCGTATCCCGGTGGATTCGATCTACTCCCCGGTGCTCAAGGTCACCTACAAGGTGGAGGCCACCCGCGTCGAGCAGCGCACCGACTTCGACAAACTGATTCTCGACGTCGAGACCAAGAACTCGATCAGCCCGCGGGACGCGTTGGCCTCGGCCGGCAAGACCCTGGTCGAGTTGTTCGGCCTGGCCCGCGAACTCAACGCCGATGCCGAGGGCATCGAGATCGGCCCGTCCCCGGTCGAGGTCGACCAGATCGCGGCGTTCTCGCTCCCGATCGATGACCTCGACCTCACGGTGCGCTCCTACAACTGCCTCAAGCGGGAAGGTGTGCACACCGTCGGCGAACTGGTCGCACGCACCGAGTCCGACCTGCTCGACATCCGCAACTTCGGCCAGAAGTCGATTGACGAGGTCAAGGTCAAGCTGCACCAGATGGGTCTGGCGCTCAAGGACTCTCCGGCCAGCTTCGACCCCTCCGAGGTCGCCGGCTACGACGTGGCCACCGGAACCTGGAACGCCGACGCCGGCTACGAGTCGGGCTATGACGGTGACAACGACGCGGACTACGCCGAGACCGAACAGCTCTGATCCAACCTCCGGCCGTCACGGCCGGCCCATCTAGGAGATAGTCGCAATGCCTAAGCCCACCAAGGGGCCCCGCCTCGGCGGGTCCTCCTCGCACCAGAAGGCGATCCTGGCCAACCTGGCCACCTCGCTCTTCGAGCACGGTCGGATCACGACCACCGAGCCCAAGGCCCGGGCATTGCGGCCGTATGCCGAGAAGCTCATCACCCACGCCAAGAAGGGCACGCTGCACAACCGGCGCGAAGTGATGAAGAAGATCCGCGACAAGGACATCGTCCATGTGCTGTTTGCCGAGATCGGGCCGTTCTTCGCCGACCGTGACGGCGGCTACACCCGGATCATCAAGGTCGAGGCACGCAAGGGCGATAACGCTCCGATGGCGGTGATCGAGCTGGTCCGGGAGAAGACGGCCACCTCGGAGGCCAACCGGGCCCGCCGTGCCGCGGCCGCCAAGGCCGCAGCGGCCGAGGTGCCCGAGACCCCGATGGCTGAGACCCCGCTGGCCGAGGTCGAGGCCGAGGATGCCGCGATCGCCGACGCCCAGACGGCCGTAGCGGCTGAGCAGGTCGACGAGGCCCAGGCGGCCGACGAGTCTGACAAGTCCTGACCCCTCCACTCCTGACAGCGATGTCCGGCTCCGGCTCGACATCGCCTACGACGGAACCGATTTCAGTGGCTGGGCGGTCCAGGACGGCCCCCGGACGGTAGCCGGGGTCCTCGAGGACGCCCTGTCCACGGTGTTCGGTGTTCCGGTCCGGCTTTCCGTCGCCGGTCGCACCGACGCCGGGGTCCATGCCAGCGGGCAGGTCGCGCATGCCGACATCCCCGCCACCGCTGTACCCCGCGCCTACCCCCGTCGGCGGGCCGCGGCGGAGCCAGAGTTCGCCGGGCTGGTCCGGCGGCTGGCCAGGTTTCTTCCGGAAGACGTCCGGGTCCGCGATATCCGCCGTGCCCCGGCGGGATTCGATGCCCGCTTCTCGGCGCTGCGCCGGCACTACGCCTACCGCTTGACCACCGCGCCCTGGGGCGCCGAGCCGCTGCAGTCCCGGTTCGTCACCCCGTGGCGGCGACCGCTGGATCTCGAGGCGATGTCCCGGGCGTCGGCCGGCCTGCTGGGCCTGCACGACTTCGCCGCGTTCTGCCGGCCCCGCCCCGGGGCGACAACCATCCGCGACTTGCAGCGGCTGGACTGGGAGCGCGCCGGCGACCTGGTGACCGCGCACGTCACCGCGGACGCGTTCTGCTGGTCGATGGTGCGCTCGCTGGTCGGCGCGGTGCTGGCAGTCGGAGAGGGTCGACGTGAACCCGATTGGTGCGCAGCACTTCTCAGCGCATCGAGTCGTTCCAGTGATTTCGCGGCCGCGCCGGCGCGGGGTCTGACGCTGCTCGGGGTGGATTACCCGCCGGACGCCGGCCTGGCTGACCGGGCCGAGGTGACCCGGGATCTTCGCGACCTCGCTCCGAAGCCCACCGAGCCCCCCGAGCCTGAAGCCTAGATCCGCGCGGCGGCGAAGGCCGCTGCCTGGTCGACCAGGCCTGAGTCGATGTAGGCACCCTGCAGGTGCGACGACCAGTTCGCCACCCAGGTCTCCGGATCCATGTTGTCGTTGCAGATCGGGTCGTCGGCGGTACACAGATCGATGGTTTTGCCGCCCCACTTGGGGATCACCTCGGCCACCGGGCCGAAGACCTTCTGGGTGCCGTTTCCGAACAGTGCGACCGCGGCGATGTGGTCGTCCATCCCCAACGGCAGCGGGTTGGTGTAGCCGAACACCGGGGAGGGGATCGCAAGCACGACGTCGGTCACCGCCGCACCCAGCGAATAGCCGCCGATGACCAGGCGGGTGTTCGGACAATTGGCGGCCATGTACTGGATCCGTCGGCTCATGTCGTTGGCGCCCTGGACCACGTCGATGTCGGCGAGATAGTCCACTGCGTAGTAGTCCAGGCTCTTGGTGGTCTTGCTGCGCAGCGCGCTGACGAAGGCGTTGCCCACCAGGCCGGTGCCGGGCGGTTCGATGCGGCCGCGGGCGAAGATCACCTCGACCTGAGGACAGGGCGCGGCCGCGGCCGAGGGCACCGCGTTCGACCCGGCCCCGGTCAGCGTTACCGGGGCCAGCAGTGCCGCGGACGCCATGGATGTGACCGACACCACTTTCCACATCAGCCTCACCAGCACCACCTCATGGTAGCGAGGGCGGGCCGGTGTGGCCAGGTGAGGACCCCGGGGCCGGGTTAGAGCAGGTTGGCCACGAATCCGGCGGCCCGGCCGACCATGTCGGATTTCTCGTAGCTGGTGTGGGCGAACGGGTTGCGGCCCCGCGAGCAGATCGGGTCGCCGTCAGAGCACAGGTCGATCGTCTTACCGGCGAAGGGGGCGCCGGCGACCGAGACCGGGTTGCCGAACTTGGTCGCCGGGTTGCCGAACACCGCGACGGCGGCCACCCGGCCGGCCAGACTCTGCGGCAGGGGCGGCGCGGAGCCGACGTCGCCGACCTTGTTGCCCAGAGGGGGGATGCCCAGGAGCATGTCGACCACTGCGGCGCCCTGTGAATAGCCGCCCAGTACGAACCGGGTGGACGGGCAGCGTTGCGCCATGTCGGCCATGTGGTTGGTGGCGTCGGCGGCGCCGTCTGCGGTGGCCAGGAAGTCATAGCTGGCCGGGTAGTTCACCGGGTAGGTGCCCAGGGTCCGGCCGCCCAACTGGCCGGCCAGTTGTCCGGCCAGCGCCTGCCCGACCCGGCCCAGCCCGACGGGTTCGCTGGTGCCGCGGGCGAAGAGCAACTGAACGTCGGGGCAGGCCGGAGTTTGCCCGGCCGGGGCCGCAGTCGCGGTTCCGGCGGCACTGCCGGCGGCGATTCCGGCGGCGATCCCCAGCGACGCTGCGCGTCGGGCCGCGATCCGCATGGATTTCATACTCACAGATCCCATATCTGTCGGGCGGCGGTGAAACCGCGCGGAGCTCAGAGCAGTCCGGCCACGAACGCGGCGGCCTGGCTGGCCATCCCGTCGGGTCCGTAGCTGCGGTGGGCGGGCACGTTGTCGCCGTTGGAGCAGATCGGATCGCCGGGGTTGCACAGGTCGATGGCGCGGGATCCGTAGGCCGGGCTGGACGTCAGGGGCAACCCGATCTTGGCGGTCGGGTTACCGAACACCGCGAGTGCGGCGATTCGTTCGGCAGCGTTGGGCGGCAACGGGTTTGTGAACCCGACTGCGGGAAACGGCACCGAGGTGATGATGTCGATGATCGCCGCGCCCTGTGAGTAGCCGCCGAGTACCAGTTGGGTGTTGGGGCAGTTGTTGATGATGTTCTGGATGTGGGCGCTGGCGTCGTTGGCGCCATCGGCGGCGGCCAGGAAGTCGTAGCTGGCCGGGTAGTTGACCCCGTAGACCCCTAGCGTGCGGTTGCCGATCAGGTTGCGCAGGTCGGCGACGAAGGCCTCGCCCACCCGGCCGATACCGGCCGGCTCATTGGTGCCGCGGGCGAACACCACCTCGACGTCGCTGCACGCGACCGCACCGGCCGGGGGGGCGCCGGCGACACCGGCCGCAGCAGCGAGGACGGCGGCCGACGCTGCGAAGGCTGCGGCAGCCCGCGGCAGAAAGGGGAACCCAGAAACCACGTCCGCGATGGTACCGGGGTGACATGGCGCGACCCCCCACCGACCGGCCCGGGCGTGCCCGCTGTGGATGACCGCCGCCGCCCCGGCGGTGGTGGTCCTAGCGTGAGGCGGTGGCTGCGCTGCTGGTCCTGGAAGTGGGCCCGGCTGTGGTGCGCGCGCTCAGCGGGCCGGCCGCCGCCGTACCCTCGCCAGTCCCCTCGGCTGCCGAGGAGGCTGCCCTGGACTGCGTCGACGAGCCGGTGGCACTCGTCGGCCAACAACCGGTCGGCGTCGATCGGCTGTGGGCCACCGTGCTGTCCGGCGCACTGGCCGGCGCGGCCGCTCCGGCGCTCATGGTGTGTCCGTCGTGGTGGCCGCGGTCGCGGGTCGAGCGGGTGCGTGCCTGCGCCGGAGGCCCGCCGGCGCTGACCCGCGCGGCCGTGGTCGCCGCGCGGCGTGGCCGGGAGGTGGTGCTGGTGGAGATCGCCCCGGGTCTGGTTGCGGTCAGCGCCGACGGGTCCACCCGGGTGCTCCCCGGGTGGGATCCGGCCGAGGTTGTCGGCGCCGCCGCGTCCGCGGACCGGGAGGTGCTCGTCGACGCGCCGCACGGAGTGCCGGGCGCCTCCCAGGCCGCCGCCGGGATCCGGGATGCGCTGCGGTTGCGGGGAGTCGCCACGGCCGTGGTGGACCCTGCCGAACTGGCCGCCGAGATCGGCGCCGGACGGCGCCGGTTGCCGCCGCTGCGCGCGGTGGTGCGGGCCGCTGCTGGACTCTCCGTTGCCGTGCTGGCCGTCGCGGGGCTCTCGGTGTGGGGCGCGGTGCCGGGTCCGCCGCCGCCCGAGGCGCCCGGCCACTCCGGCGCCGTCGTGCCGGCCACCCTCGTCGAGGGCCACGTGGCGGTGGTGATCCCGCCCGACTGGCTGGTCACGCGGGTGACCGGCGGTCCGGGATCGCCGCGGGTGCAGGTCGACTCGCCGGCGGACGGGGACGCCGCGCTGCACATCACCCAGTCTCATACGCCCGGCTCAGGACTGGCTGAGGCCGCCGAGGTGCTCGGGCGCGCGGTCGCCGCGGCTCGCCCGGCGGGGGTGTTCGTGGACTTCCGGACCGACGGCGAGACCGCCGGGCGCCCGGCGCTGACCTATCGCGAGGTGCGGCCCGGACGGGTCATCCACTGGTCGGTTCTGCAGGACGGTTCGACCCGTATCGGCATTGGCTGCCAGAGCGCTCCGGAGCGCGAGGAGTCGGTCCGGGCGGCCTGCCGGGAGGCGGTGCGCTCGGCCCGTGAACTCAGCGCACCCCGGCAGCCGGGTTAGGGCCGGTGGCCGCGTTTTGACCTGCGCTGATCCCCGCCGGTAAGCTGCCATGTCGGCACGCGGTGCGTCACGGGACATCCCGCAAGGCACGCCGGGTCCCCGGGTCAGTGTCGGTCGCCGGGGGCCGTTTTTCGACCGCGTCCACACGACCGGCACCCGGCTCGACCCGGGATCCACCCCGACCAGGAAAGGTTCAGCGCTGTGCCTACGTACACGCCGAAGGCCGGTGACACCACGCGTTCGTGGTACGTCATCGACGCCACCGACGTGGTGCTCGGCCGGCTCGCCGTCGCGGCAGCAACTCTGCTGCGCGGCAAGCACAAGCCGACATTCACGCCGAATGTCGACGGCGGCGATTTCGTCGTCATCGTCAACGCCGACAAGGTCGCCATCGGAGGCGACAAGATCAACAGCAAGAAGCTCTACCGGCACTCGGGATACCCCGGCGGCCTGAGATCGCGCACCGTGGGCGAGTTGATGGCCCGCCACCCCGACCGTCTGGTCTACCAGGCCGTCGTCGGCATGTTGCCCAAGAACAAGCTGGGCCGTCAGATCCAGAAGAAGCTGAAGGTGTACGCCGGCCCGGATCATCCGCACGCCGCCCAGCAGCCGATGGCCTACGAGATCAAGCAGGTGGCCCAGTGAGTGAAACCGTGAACCCCGAGGGCGTCGAAGAGACCGCCGCCGCCGAAGTTGCTCCGGCGCAGGATGAGCCGCAGGCCGACACCCCCGCCGAGGGCACCCCGCGCCAGCCGGTGTTCATCGACCGCCCGATCCAGACCGTGGGCCGTCGTAAGGAGGCCGTGGTCCGGGTGCGCCTGGTGCCCGGCACCGGCCAGTTCAACCTCGACGGGCGCAGCCTGGAGGACTACTTCCCCAACAAGGTGCACCAGCAGCTGATCAAGGCCCCGCTGGTGACCGTCGACCGGGTGGACACCGTGGACATTCACGCCCACCTCGACGGGGGCGGCCCGTCCGGTCAGGCCGGGGCACTGCGCCTGGCGATCGCCCGGGCGCTGATCCTGGTGCAGCCCGAGGACCGTCCGGCGCTGAAGAAGGCTGGCTTCCTCACCCGTGACCCGCGCGCCATCGAGCGCAAGAAGTACGGCCTGAAGAAGGCCCGCAAGGCGCCGCAGTACAGCAAGCGCTGAGCGATGGGCCGGCTGTTCGGCACTGACGGCGTCCGTGGCGTCGCCAACCGCGAACTGACCGCCGAGCTGGGCCTGGCGCTCGGCTCGGCGGCGGCTCGTCGGATGGCCGGCGCCGCGGGCCGCCGAGTGGCGGTCATCGGCCGCGATCCGCGCGCCAGCGGCGAGATGCTCGAGGCCGCGGTGATCGCCGGGGTGACCAGCGAGGGCGTCGACGTGCTCCGGGTGGGTGTTCTGCCGACACCGGCAGTGGCGTACCTGACGTCCAGCTACGACGCCGGATTCGGGGTGATGATCTCCGCCTCGCACAACCCGATGCCCGACAACGGAATCAAGTTCTTCGGTCCCGGCGGTCACAAACTCGACGACGACGCCGAGGACCGGATCGAGGAACTGCTCGCCCAGGGTCCCGGCCTGCGCCCCACCGGTTCCGGTATCGGGCGGGTGCGGCAGGCCCGCGACGCGCTCGACCGTTACCTGGGCCATCTCGGCGCGGCCGCCGGTGCCGGGCTGGCCGGGCTGACCGTGGTCGTCGACTGTGCCAACGGGGCGGCGTTCGCCGCCGCGCCGCGCGCCTACGCAGCCGCCGGTGCGCGGGTCATCCCGATCAACGCCGAACCCGACGGTCTCAACATCAACGACGGCTGCGGGTCGACCAGCCTGGGTCCGCTCCGCGCCGCGGTGCAGCACCACCGCGCCGACCTGGGCCTGGCCCACGACGGGGATGCCGACCGCTGCCTGGCGGTGGATGCCGCGGGCTCGGTGGTGGACGGCGACGCGATCATGACGATCCTGGCGCTGGCCATGCGGGATTCCGGCGAACTGGCCGACGCCACCCTGGTCGCCACCGTGATGAGCAATCTCGGCCTGCACCTCGCGATGCGCGAGGCCGGGATCACCGTGCGGACCACCGGGGTCGGCGACCGCTACGTGCTCGAGGAACTTCGGGCCGGGCGCTACTCGCTGGGCGGGGAGCAGTCCGGGCACATCGTCATCCCGGCGTTCGGCACCACCGGTGACGGGATTCTCACCGGACTGCGGTTGATGGCACGGATGGCCCAGACCGGGCTCTCGCTGGCCGATCTGGCCGCACCGATGAAAACCCTGCCGCAGGTGCTGATCAACGTCGAGGTGGCCGACAAGGCCGCCGCAGCGCAGGCCCCCGCGGTGCGCACCGCGGTCCGTGAAGCCGAAGCCCAGCTGGGTGCGACCGGCCGGATCCTGCTGCGCCCGTCGGGAACCGAGCAGATCGTCCGGGTGATGGTGGAGGCCTCCGACGAGGACACCGCCCGCCAGGTCGCTCACCGGGTGGCGAGGTCGGTCAGCGCCCAGGACTGAGGGGTGGAACCGGATCGCCGGTCGCCGCGTCCTATCAGATATGCCCACCAACTCGGTCGATCCCGCGGCGCTCGCGGCGGCCGCCCACCGTCTTGACGCCGCCGCCGGGATGCTGGCCGCACTGCACGCGCGCCTGGGGGTGCCGCAGTTCGACGCGGCGGCCGCCGGCCGTGCCCATGCCTCCGTCGGCGCGGAGGTGCGTGCGGCGGTGGACCTGCTCGTCGGCGGTCTCGCGCAGTGGGCTGCGGCGGCGGCTGAGATGGCGGCCGCACTCAACGTCGCGGCGCTGCGCTACGACTCGGCCGAGAACGCCGCCGCCGGGGCGCTGCGGTGACCGCCGAGGTGTCCGTGCGGCTGGCCGACGGGGAGGCTGCCGTCGCCCGAGCGGAGATCTACGCGGCGGCCGCCCGGGCCGTCGGCTACGGCGGGCCGGTGACCGCGCGCGAGGTTCGTGACCGCTACGACACCGAGCGGGGGATGCGCTTGTCCGCCCTGGACGCCGACGCTTCGGCACTGTCGGCCGCAGCTGCCGGAGCTGAGGAAGCGCTGCGCGCCGGAGAGCAGGCCGCCGGGTTGCTGCGGCAATCGTGGCGAGGTGAGTCCGCCTCGGCGGCAGCTGATTTCGTGGATCGACAGTGCGCCGCCGGCGCCGATGTGGTGGCCGGGCTGGCCAATGCGGCCGTGGTCCTCACCGCGTTGCGAGAGACGCTGGCCGTGGCGGTGAACGCCAAAGTCGAGGCGGTCGTGCGCATCGACGATCGGCGGGCCGCCGAGCACCGTGGGTGGCTGGGCGCCGCGCATGCGGTGCTGGGCGGATCGGCCGACGCCGCCGCCATCGGCCTGGTCGAGAGCCGGATCGTGCCCTACGTCGATGGGGAGATCGGCGGGGATTGGCTGACGGCGATGCGCTCGGGCACCGCGGCGGTGGCGGCGGTCTACGACGAGGCCCTCGACCGGCTGCGGGTACATGCACGGCCGCGTTTCGAACAACCTGTGCCGCCCGGCGGCGTCCGCCCCGGGCCGGGCGCCCGGGCCGTGAGGGCCGAGCCCTCCGGTTCGGCAGCACCCCCCGAGTGGTCCGAGCCGGGTTCGGCGCCGTCGTCGTGGTCCCCGGCGGGGATCCCGGATCCAGGCGGTGGGCTGGCCGGCCTGGTCTCTGAGATCGCCGGCCTGCTCGGCGGCTATGCGGATCCGCTTCTCCCGCCGGATCCGTTCGGCCCGGTCGATCCGTTCGGCCCGGGCGAGGCTCTCGACGAGGCCGGACCGAGTGCCGAGTCCGGGGAAGAGCCGGCAGAAGAGGCCGAAGAAGCCGGGGCTGAGGCCGGGGAAGCCGAGGCTGAGGCCGAAGAAGCCGAGGCTGAGGCCGGGGAGGAAACCGGGGATGAGGCTGAGGATGCCGGCGAACCCGAGCAGCCCCGCGAACCC
>Ga0180431_10001046_pt1 | contig 38802 bp, 35 predicted proteins | sample SS_ome_11_FD_132459 | JGI IMG/M metagenome (GOLD analysis project Ga0180431, IMG submission 132459) | Hypersaline lake sediment archaeal communities from the Salton Sea, California, USA - SS_1_MS_1 metaG | ecosystem: Environmental > Aquatic > Non-marine Saline and Alkaline > Hypersaline >... | reverse complement strand
TTGAGGAGGTTGTGAAACTCAGGGTTGCTGCCTACGAATCCGTAGGTCGGGTGTTCGAATCACCCTGGGCGCACCAGAAATAAGAAGTAAAAGGCTTGGTGAGGACTTCACCAAGCCTTTTTATTGCGTTCCGGGCATCGTCCCTGTTGAACGAGGGGCCTAATCATGGATAATGGAAAGGCCCCTATAAATTCCTTAAAAATACCAATAATATACTCTCTGAATTGCCCTTCGGTCATTTTTGGAAAGGCCTCGGCGTGGAGCCCCTTCTGGACCCCAATGACCACATCATCCCTGGGTCCCCGCTGATCCGTCAGAAACTCTATCTCGACCTCCTCTCCATCGATGGTTCCCTCATAGTGTATTACCGGAGGGGTATCCGAGCTTTTAAATATTGGTTCGAAGCCAGCCTCCAGGAGCAACCGGTCCACTGTTTTGTCACCCACCATAGGTACCTGAATGTCAACAAGGAGATCAATGTCCCGCGTCCTGATGGGCTCTCTGGATTTGTCTGCCAGGAGATAATGATAGTACACGAGGGGAACCCATCCGCCTCCTATAACGATCACGGGCAGATAGTCCCACGCGATTTAATATTCCCATATTGATATAAAAGTAAAGATATCTTGACTATGTCTGGTTCACTTGAATGACCTTTGTCTGTTGGGCGGCCTTATAAGCACACTGATCATTTTCATTGGATCATTTACCTTTAACATGCTAGAGTTACATTATATTAGATTGAAATTCCAAACGAAAAAGGAAGGTGATGGTCATGGGAAATGTCCAGGCGGTCATAGATTTGCCAGAGGAGCTTTATCTTTCCCTCTCAGCCTCCGGCTTAACCAAGGAGAGGATAGTCAATGAATCGAGAAAGCTCCTCGCCCTGAAGTGTTTCAAAGAAAAGGTCCTCTCCCTGGGCAGGGCGGCTGAACTCTCGGGCCTTTCCAAATGGGATTTCATAGAATATCTCAGCGAAAATTATGTTCCGGTGATTGATCATGATCAGGATGAAATAAAGCGGGACTTTGAAACCTCTGATATGCTGTCTGAAAGGCTTAAAAAGTGATTGTCGTTTCAGACTCCACCGTTCTGATTGGCCTTGCAAAATCAGTGATTATCCGCAACGATCCCATAAAAGGTGCTCCCGGGCATAAACCGGTGCACTTTAATGGGTCCGAAACCGCACTGCTTCAAAAGCGAGGTAATATGGTGCAATTCGGGAAGGGGTGTAAGCCCCTTTAAGGAGCAGTTGACCATGTTGAGATTCGCCGTGGCCATGTCCATACCCTTGCTGCGAAAGCTCATTGCTGCGGCCAACACCCCCTCCCGGGAAAGCATATCTTTAAGGTCCCTCAACAAGGCGGCACGCGACTCTTCGTCGAAATAATAAAGGATATTATACAGTGTGATGACATGGAAAGGCCCTGCGATCTCCCGGGATATGTCACGGATGTCTCCTTGGCGGATCTCAAATCGATCGGAAAGGCCCCAATTCAAGATATTCTCCCTTGCCTGCCGGACAACCGCTTCATCCATGTCCACACCCACACCGGTTGCATTCCCGTTTGACTCATAGGCGCTTTTTAATAATACCCCGGATCCACACCCCACATCCAAAACCCGCACCGGATTTTTGTCGCGGACAATAGAGGCAACAAAGTCTTTAATGACCGGCTCGACGATTTTTGAAAACCTGGACACCAGAGCCCCTATTTTATGAAGCTCATCTCCAAGCTCACCCCCGCGTATCCTATCGGCTGTATTGCGGTAGGCATCACTGTAATAGGTGACATTGGCCTGTATCATGGCGGCAAGCATATCTCCACTGACCCCCATAACCGCCCTGGATCGCTTTCCTTTGATCCTATACAGCCCCTCTTTTAATGCCAGTTCTCCGGCGGCGACCCCCACCTCCAAAAGGGCATCCAGGAGTTCGGGACGCTTTGCATCCAGGTCTTTGAGCAACGAGTCTCTGTCCCGGGGTGTCGTCAGTGCGTTCAACAACCCCGATTCATAGGCGGAAAAAAGGAAATGCATCCTGATGAAGGCCTCCCAGTCTTTCATTATGGAATACAGCCCCGCGGTTTTCATGATCCGAAGAAACGAAAGCATATATCTTAAATTCATTTTCCCTCCTGCGTCCTGGCAATGCCCCCTCTTTTAACCGATGCCGAGGCGCCATCACCCTCCGCTCCCGCTTTCGCCGGAAACGCGGAAATAAGCACGGAGCATGTCTTCCACGAGCCTGACCTGAGACTGAACATCGAAAGTCTCCCCCTTCAACCCGAGGACCAGAGAACCCAGATAAAAGGAGCCATACACCCGGGCGGTCAAAAAGGGATCCATATCCGGCGGAAACTCCCCTTTTTGGAATGAGGCCCGTACCAGACCTGCCACGGCCTTCAAGAACTCCTCCAGCTGCCGGTCCAGAACTTCACCGTGTTCACCCCCGAGAAACAGGGCCTCCTTGAAGAGGGTGCGCGAAAAATGCAGGTTCTCGGCGTAGAAGGCATAGATCCGGGCCGTAAGGTGGACCAGCTGATCCACGAGGCCGTGCCGCGGCATGGTCGTGAAGGCGTCCCTGATGACCGCACCCAGGTCTTCCTGATAGGCGGCGGCGAGCAAGGACGGCTTGTCCGGGAAATGCTTGAAGATGGTGCCCAGGCCGACCCCGGCCCTGGAGGCCAGGGCCCGCATGGTGGCCCGCTCGTAACCGGACTCGGCAAAAAGCTCGTATGCCGAACGAAGAATGTTTCTTCGGGTGTGATCCTTCTGCTGCTGTCGCCAAGTCGGACCCTGTGCCATGTGTTCCCTTTCCCAAGATAGAAACATGATTCTTAAGTGAACATGTTCATTATAACTCCAAGATTTTGGTTGTCAATGGAAAACCTACCAGCTTGATATCCAGCACGCCCAAAATCCCATGAAGTTGTGTCAAGGGATGGAATAGTCAAGATTCTGTTTCGGAAAACTTGACACCCCATTTTTTACTCTGTCCGAAAAATATTCGGCTGAATTAGGTTCGAGGGCCTTGGACATCCTTCACGTGGCCTCGGCCTTAACCCTCGAGGCTGAAAGATTCCTCACGTTAGATGAGAGGCAGTCCAGGATTGCCGCCCGTGCGGGGTTGATCGTTTTGGATGTCTTTTCCAGAAGCTAAGCCGCGGTAAGGGATCAAAGGACCCACTTTGAATCTTTAACCAACGGGGCTTCACTTAATGGTCCCCTTTTACAAGCCCGCCTTGAGTGATTCAGGGAGTCTCTCCACAAAGGCCCTGATTTGATCCCGCACCCTTGCTCATTTCCCGCCTGTCAAGGTTCATGGCAAAAAAAGCCCTAATCCCAAGCCTTGACACAAACAAAGGGGTGATTATAGTTAAAAGGATTAATTACAACATATTGTTATTGCTAATTAATTTTTCTTTTGCCCTTTTCCGCCACAATAAGGGAAAGGAGCCTAAATTTACAACCCTAACGCCTACAGGATGGGGCAGCAAAAGGAGGCAGAAATGGAATTAGACCACGTTAAGGATGTGAGCTACCTGACAACCATGCTGAAGCTGGCCAGGAGAAAAGGAGAAACTGAAGCCAAAGACGCCATCGTTAAGCGGCTAAAGGACATAGGCCTTCTAAAGGATGAAGGAGCGGGCGAGGGAAGACCTTATGATAACCTTAGGACCTCCGTGAACCATATTTTGCAAGAAGAACATTAATCCTTTGAGCCTCAATCACCCCCAAGGAGGTTATCTTGAATGATTCTGAAGGAGCACCTTTTTCCATTAAGGACTGTGCCTTAATCGCCATAGCCACCGGCAAAAAGGCCCAAAACCTGCGGGAGCTCAGGGAATGCCTTCGTGAAATCGATGGGGGCAGCATTTATTATCACTTCTGGGGGGGATTGTTACGTCCCCGTTTTGATGATCCTGAGTATCATAACGACTTTGCCATCTGGGTGGCCCATAGTCTTCACAACAAGGTCCTGGCGGAACGCATGGCCGTCATAGACCCGGTGGCCTACGATTCCATGGAGGATTTGAGAAATGAACTGGTGGAAATGATCGAGGAAAACCTGGATGAAACAGAGTACCCCACCTGGGCCAAGAGAGATGATCAGTTCGAATTTATCCGCCACCAAATCGTTGTGTTTGATACAAACCTTTCGGTGGAGGCCCCCGAGGGGTTCTCGGACATCATACCCGGGTTATCCGTGGGAAGCATCTTTTACCATCTCATTGACGCCAGACGGCGAAACGAGAACTCCCTGGACGACTTCCAGAATTGGTTATGCACTCTTGGAGACGAATACAGGGGCCTGTGTGAGATGATCAACGGCATATGTACCTATTTCACGGCCCTGGTCAAGCTGCGCGAGGAGCTGGGCCGGGTATTTGCCATGTACTTTGAAAAAGACGGGGCTGAAAGGGGGACCCATGCTTGAAAAATACGCCCAAATTGCCGGCCCCGATGTGATTGAGCATCTGCGGCAACTGGCCCGGCCCCTCAAAGGGCTCCGGTGCGTACACGTCAACGCCACCCGCGTGGGAGGAGGCGTTGCGGAGATCCTGCTGAAAATGATGCCACTTATGCAGGAGCTCGGCATTGAAACCAACTGGGAAGTGATCACCGGCGAAAGCACTTTTTATCAGTGCACCAAGGGGTTTCACAACGCCATCCAGGGTTTTCAGACCAATATCCCGGAAAGTTACCTCAAAGAGTATGAAGAGACCAATGCACAGACCGCGGAGCGCCTGAGAGATCTTCTGGAGGATGCGGATCTGGTGATTGTCCACGACCCTCAGCCTGTTGCCCTCATCAAGCATTTTCCGAAACGCAAGGGCAAGTGGGTGTGGCGCTGCCATATTGATGCGAGCCGGCCCTTCAGACCGGTGTGGAGGTATTTAAGGGAATTCATTCTGGGCTATGACGCGAGCATTTTTTCCATCTCCGATTTTGCCCGGCGCCTGCCCCATCCCGTTTATCTCATCGCCCCGAGCATCGACCCCCTTCATGAGAAGAATATGGATCTGGACCACGAAGAGATCAGTGCGGTCCAGGACATGTTTGAAATCGATCCTGAAAGGCCCATAATCCTCCAGGTCTCCCGCTTTGATCGATTTAAAGACCCTGTGGGTGTCATCCAGGCCTACCGGCTGGCCAAGGAATTCATTCCCTCTTTACAACTTGTCCTGGCCGGAGGAGGCGCTACGGATGACCCGGAAGGGGATGAGATCCTGAAAGAGGTTCGTACGGCCGGGATGGATGACCGAGATGTCCATATCCTTTTCCTGCCCGGCGACGCCCATCGCACCATCAACGCCCTTCAGCGGAACGCGAATATTGTGATCCAGAAATCCCTCAGGGAAGGATTTGGATTAACCGTGACCGAGGCCCTGTGGAAGCATAAGCCCGTCATCGGAGGAGATACAGGGGGGATCCGTCTCCAGGTGGTGAATCACCACACCGGTTTTCTGGTCAATACCCCGCAGGGGGCGGCCCTAAGGATCCGTTATCTCTTTCACAACCGCCACATCATGGAAGAGATGGGCGGGAAAGCAAAGGAGTTTGTTCGTCAAAATTTTCTTATTACACGTCAGTTAAGGGAATATCTGACCCTCATCTACGCCCTTTTACACCAAAAAGAGGAAAGGATCGAACTCAGTTAGAATATCTTACATCCCATTGAAAACCTTGAATGGGAGATGCTTTGAAACCTGAAGGTCTTTATGAAAATTTTGAATACAGAAAAAAGTGTTGACACGTTTTTCAAACACCTCTATGAGGCCTCTCATAAGGCCCTATTCCTGGACTATGACGGCACACTCGCCCCTTTTCGAGAGGATCGGAGAAATGCCCACCCCTACCCCGGTATAAGCGAACTCCTCAAGAGGCTCATAAAGGCCCCCCACATCCGTCTGGTCATCATCAGCGGCAGATGGACCCGGGACCTATTGCCCCTTTTGCCTTTGGATGAGCAACCGGAGATATGGGGTTCTCACGGGCTTGAACGGTTAAGGCCGGACGGCTCTTATGAAATCGAATCAATGGATGAAGAGCCCCTCAACGGCCTGGTTACAGCAGACGAATGGATCGAAGGCGCAGGCCTTGCAGCCCACTGTGAGAAAAAGCCTGGTTGCCTGGCTATCCACTGGAGGGGGCAGGATGAACAAGGCGTGGCAGAGATCAGACGCAAGGTTCAGTCCAAGCTGCCCCTCATTGCGGAAGGGTGGGGACTGAGCCTGAATGAATTTGACGGAGGCATTGAGCTGCGGGTACCGGGAAAAGACAAGGGGGATGCCGTTACAACCACCCTGAACGAAATGGATAAAGGGACCGTGGCAGCCTATCTGGGCGATGATTTTACCGATGAAAGCGCCTTTATGGCGATTAAAGGCCGGGGAATGGGTATCCTGGTTCGAGAGGATTATCGGCCCACCGCCGCCGATCTTTGGCTCAAACCACCTGATGAACTCGTAAACTTTCTCTCTCATTGGATATCCTGAGTCAGAAGGTTCTCTTCTTGTCAAAGGCATAACAAGTAGATGGATAAGGACTGGAGGATTGAAAAAATTTTTTCAATCCCCCTTGACAAATTTTCCAGAGTGATTAAATTTGTTCACAAATTTTGGTATCTTTCCTTATATCAATGAGTTAGATGTTTTCCACCCTTTATACTGTTCCAATAGAGACAGTTCCCACCCCCTACGGGACAGGATAGAAATTTTCTTATTTTGAAAGGAGGTTCTAGCAAATGGCCATTAAACCTTTAAACGACAGGGTGTTGGTCTTGAGGATCGAAGAGGATGAGAAGACCTCGGGCGGAATCATTATCCCGGATACAGCCAAGGAGAAGCCCCAAGAAGGCAAGGTGGCGGCGGTCGGGCCCGGAAAACGGGATGACAATGGAAAACGAATCCCTCTTCAGGTCAAAAAAAATGACCGGGTTCTCTTTGCCAAGTATTCGGGGACAGACATAACGATCGATGGTGTAGAGCATCTCATCATGCGGGAAGACGACATCCTCGGAATTGTCGAGAAATGATCTAGGGAGGTTTGAGCGATGGCAAAAAAGGAGATTAAATACAGTGGTGAAGCCCGTGAAAGGATGATGAAAGGTGTGGACACCTTGGCCAACGCCGTAAAGGTCACCCTGGGGCCCAAGGGACGAAATGTCCTGCTTGAAAAGTCATGGGGCTCTCCCACAACCACCAAGGACGGTGTTACCGTGGCCAAGGAGATCGATCTGGAAGACAAATTTGAAAACATGGGCGCCCAGATGGTCAAGGAAGTGGCTTCAAAGACATCTGATGTCGCCGGCGACGGTACCACCACGGCCACCATACTTGCCCAGGCCATTTACCGTGAGGGCTCCAAGCTGGTGGCGGCGGGTTCCAACCCCATGTCCATCAAGCGCGGGATTGACAAAGCGGTTCAGGCCACCGTGGAAGAATTGAGGAAGCTCTCAAAACCCACCAAGGACAAGACGGAAATAGCCCAGGTGGGTACCGTTTCTGCAAACAATGACAAGACCATAGGCGATATCATCGCAGAGGCCATGGAGAAGGTGGGCAAGGAAGGGGTCATCACGGTGGAAGAGGCCAAAAGCATGGAGACCAACTTGGAAATCGTGGAAGGCATGCAGTTTGACCGAGGCTACCTGAGCCCCTATTTTGTCACGGATGCGGAAAAGATGGAGGGCCATTTAGAAGATCCCTATATCCTGCTCCATGAAAAGAAAATCAGCAACATGAAAGACCTGGTTCCCATCCTGGAGCAGATCGCCAAATCGGGCAGGCCCCTGCTCCTCGTGGCAGAGGACGTGGAAGGCGAAGCCCTGGCCACCCTGGTGGTAAACAAGATCCGCGGGACCCTTCAATGCTGTGCCGTGAAGGCGCCGGGCTTTGGTGACCGCCGCAAGGCCATGCTGGAGGACATTGCGGTCCTGACCGGAGGCCAGGTGATCAGCGAAGACCTCGGGCTCAAGCTCGAAAACGTCACCCTCAATGACCTGGGGACCGCCAAGAAGATTACCGTGGACAAGGAGAATACCACCATTGTTGACGGCGGCGGCAGCAGGAGTGCCCTGGAAGGCCGGGTGAAGCAGATCAGGGCCCAGATCGACGAGACCACCAGCGATTATGACCGGGAGAAGCTTCAGGAGCGTCTGGCCAAGCTCATCGGCGGCGTGGCCGTTATTAACGTGGGTGCCGCCACCGAAGCGGAGATGAAGGAGAAAAAAGCCAGGGTGGAAGATGCTCTTAACGCCACCCGGGCGGCGGTGGAAGAGGGTATTGTGCCCGGAGGTGGTGTGGCCCTGGTCCGCGCCATAAAGGCCCTCGAAAAGCTAAAATTGGAAGGGGAAGAGGGGTTGGGCGTTAACCTGATCAAGCGGGCCCTTGAGGAACCTGTGAGACAGATCGCCAATAACGCAGGCTTCGAGGGGTCGGTGGTGGTTCAGAAGGTCATGGCCGAAAAGGGGGATTACGGCTTCAATGCCGAGACCGGCGAGTATGAAGACCTGGTCAAGGCCGGGATCATCGACCCCACCAAGGTCACCCGGTTCGCCCTTCAGAACGCCGCCTCCGTGGCCGGGCTCCTGATGACCACAGAGGCCATGGTGGCCGAAAAACCGGAGAAGAAACAGCAGGCATCCCCGCAGATGTCCCCCGAGGACATGTACTAAAAACCAAAAACACCCATCGCCCGGGCAGGGGTAATCCCTGTCCGGGCTCGTTCTTATCTTGGCCGGGTCCCGCGCCTCTCCTGTAAGCCCATGAGAAATTCCCAATGTCTGAGAACAGCAATCATACCGCTTTAAAGGCCGAAATCGAGCAAGGGCGTTTTGTGAGGGCGGCCCTCCTGGCCGCACAGCACGGTTTGCCCGAAGACGAGCTCCAGGAACTGCGTTGCAAGGCCATCGGCCAAATTTCCGTGGTTTACAGAAATCCCCATGGGGCAAAGGCCCTCGCCCGGAAGTACGGGTTTACCCGGGAAGCGGTAAAAGAGGTTTTAGAGGCGTTCGTGGATGAAATGAAAAAGGAAGACGACACAAAGCCCCTTGAGCCTTGTTACGATTGCAGCACAGGCAGATATCTCTCCTTTGAAGAGTGGATGGATCATTACCTGAAAACCTGGAACAAACTCCCGGAGTAGCCCCTCCCATTCTGTGGGTGCTCCACCGGCATCCACCCTGGAAGTATTCTCATGGCCTCTGAATTTATTTGACCGCTTATCAGCAGGATGGTCACGTGTCCCTTTTTCTCCACTCTAGTGAGCTCATAGCCCATAATCCGTCTCCTTCCAGACGACCCTCTTTGGTTGTATGTATGTGGTTGGATGCACACCTTTTCGGGAGAGGGATATTAGCCCAGGTTAAATGTGGGGTAAAGCCCGAATGGACCCACCCTTAAGGGTCGGCCAAGGGTGGGCGGCGCCGGCATGGCTACCGGCTCTCCGTCTCATATCGCTGGTGCTTTGGAAGGGGGCCTGAGCCCGGTCGATCCGCTGTGCCCAGGCAGAAACTCCACAGTTTGCGCCCTACGATCCGCTCCACCATCCGTCCCAGGTCCAAGGTCTTTACGAGATCGATGCCCGTCTCTAGTCCGAAGGCGTCGAGCATGACCAGGAAGTCCTCCGTGGACACCAGTCCCGGTCTGCGTGACACCTCCTTGAGTCCGATAAGACCGGGGACGGGGACCCCGTCGACAAAATTGGCCGGCCACCCGCCCAGGCCGCCCAGGGTGGTCTCGAACCGGTTGACGCCCGCCTGTAGGGCGGCCAGGTAGCAGGCCAACCCCATACCCCTGGCGTCGTGGACATGAAAGATGTGCAGATTGGGATCGGGTTGCCTTTCAAAGACCCGTGTGAAATAGGCGGCCACCTGATGGGGAGCCGCCTCCCCCATGTGGTCCGGGTGTTCGATGTCATTCACCCCCATGTCCAGGAGCCGATCCATGAAGTCCAGGGCCCGGCCCACCAGGTCCACCTCCCCTTCCCGGGGATCAGGTGGGGAAAATATGCCTGTGAGAAACACGTTCACCTTCATATCCAGGGCGTGGGCCTGTTTAACGGTCTCGCCGATCCAGTTCCAGGTCTCGTCATAGGTCATGCCCATGACGGTCTTGTTGAATGTTTCACTGGCAGGCAGGATTCCCATGAGGATCCGGTCGATACGGTACCCCTTCTCTCTGGCGGCCAGGGCCCTTTCCGTGGCCTTTTTACCGGTGGTGACATAAGAATAGGTGACGTCGTCCCGGTCCGGAAGCCCTTTGACGACCTCTTCCCAGTCCCTGAACTGGGGTTGAAACTTGGGCGGGGCAAAGGCCGAGACCTCCATCTGCTTGAAACCGGCGGAAACCAACTGATGGATGATGTAGAGCTTTCCTTCGGCCGGGATCACCTTGCTCTCGGATTGGAAGCCGTCCCGGGGGGTCAGGTCGGCCAGGCTCACCTTTTTGGGCAGTCTCTCCATGATGTCCATGATCATATAAGCACCTCCGGGCAGGGAAAAATGTGGCCGTGGCCGGGGGCACGGCATGAAAAAATGTATGCAATATATTTTATCTTATTGTCAACAATTTTATAAAGGAGTATAAAAAAGAAATTATATCATGAATACTCGAGAGGAGATGGACATGGAAAAACCCGAGCTCGTTTTTTCCGACCTCGAAGGGGGCCGGGTATTTCGGTCCCTGTCCTACGCCGTCACCAGGGAACTTGTGGCGGCGTATGTAGACACTGTGGGAGACCGTAACCCCCTTTACCAGGACCCGGAGGCGGCCAAGGCCGCCGGGCTGGAGGCGAACATCGCCCCCCCTGGCCTTGCGGCCATCTATTCCCGTCTCTCCTACCTCCAAGACCACGCCATGCCCTCGGGAGGGGTCCTGGCCAAACAAGAGTTTGAATTCCACAGGCCCATCCCGGTGGGAGAAACTTTGACCGTCACGGCCTGTGTCTCGGAGAGCTATGTGGACAAAAAGGATCGGAAGCGGGTCAATTTCCAGATTGAAGCGGCAAATCAAAACGGGGATACCGTCACCCTGACCCGGCTTTATGCGATCTGGCCCAAGTAGGTTTAGGGATGGACGACCAAAGAGGTGTCACCATGATTCTAAAAAACGCAAAGGTGGGGGAGGCCCTGCCTCCCATTAAAAAAAAGATGGACCAGGAACGGATCATGGCCTGGGCTCAGATCAGCGGCGACTTCAACCGTCTCCATGTGGATCCGGCCTATGCCGCGGAAACACGTTTCAAAGGGACCATCGCCCACGGCCCCATGTCCCTGGCCTTTTTGAACCAGCTTATGATGGCCTGCTTTGGCGCCGGATGGGTGAAGGGCGGGAAACTCCTGGATGTCCGTTTTGTGGCGCCCATACGGCCGGGGGACACCATCCGGATCGGGGGGACCATCACCGCGGTCACCGAAAAAGACGGCGGCAAGGTAGTGGAATGCGACCTCTTTATTGAGAAAAAACAAGGGGAAAGGGCCGTCCTAGGCCGGGCGGTTATCCCGGTTCAATGAGCAAAAAGGAAACGGCCGTCTTCTTGTGAGCACGGCCATAGAAGTGGAGACGCAGAAAATATGAAGGGTGGGAAAAAACATCAAAATGTATCCGCACGGGAGGCCGTGGGCCACATCAGGCCGGGCCAGCGCCTGGTTTTGCCCCTGTGCTGCGGCCTTCCTCAGGATATCATCGACGCATTGATCGCGGACAAGGACAGGCTCCGGGGGGTGGAAATCGTCAGCGGCCTGCAGATCGCCTACCCCTTCCTGGAGGAGGGACTGGAACAGGCCTTTACCTATAGGACCTGGCAGTGCGCCCCGCCCATCCGGCACCTGCTCAAAAAGGGGACGGTGAAGTATATCCCCATGCGGCAGGGGGATGCAGTGAGGGTGTTTTCCCGGAAAGGCCCTTGGCCCGTGGATGGGGCACTCATTCAGGTGAGTCCCCCTGACGATAAGGGCTTTTGCAGCCTCGGGGTATCCATCGGTCACACCCTGCCCCTGGCCCTGGAGGCGGAACTGATCATTGCCGAGGTGAACCCGCACATGCCGCGGGTACTGGGAAACAGCTTCATCCACCTCTCCCAGATCGACTATCTGGTGGAATCGGAGCGGGAACTCATGGAATACCCGTCCGCGGGCAAACCGGGAGAGAAAGAAATGGCCATCGGACGACACGCGGCCGGGCTCATCCCGGACGGGGCCACCCTCCAGATCGGCATCGGTGCCATCCCGGAAGCCATCCTGGACGGCCTTGTGAACAAGCAGGACCTGCGCTTCTTTGCCATGGGTGTGGACAAGATCCTCGACATGGTGGAAAAAGGCGTGGTCCTTCCCGGGGGAGAACCCAAGATCCGGGTCACGGAAATCCTGGGTTCTAGAAAGCTCTTTGATTTTGTCCACGACAACCCCATGGTAGAGGGCCGGACCCTGCCCGAGACCATCAATCCGCGGGTCACGGGGCGGATCCCCAAATTCTGCTCCGTGGTCTCGGCCATAGAAGTGGACCTCACCGGGCAGGTCAATGCGGAGACCGTGAAGGGAAGGCAAATCAGCGCCATTGGGGGAAGCTTCGATTTTATTCAGGGGGCCCTCTTTTCTGAAGGGGGCTGTTCCATCCTGGCCCTCACCGCCACCACCCCGGACGAAAAGATCTCCCGCATCGTTCCCCGGCTGGCGGCCGGATCGGCGGTGACCACACCCAGGCACTCCGTCCAGTACGTGGCCACCGAGTACGGCGTTGCGGAGATATGGGGGCGGTCCATGAAGGAGCGGGCCGAGGCCTTAATCGGGATCGCCCATCCCAAGTTTCAGGATGACCTTAAAAAGGAAGCCGCGGAATTGTTTTAGGCAGTCATGGGGGAACAAATGAGCGATCTAAAAGACCTGGAGACAAGGCTGAAGGCATGGGAAGAGAAAAAAGATGTGGCCTCCCTGCCCGAGGCCGTAAGCGACCTGAACGAGCCCCTCAAGGTGGTTTACACCCCCCTTGACACGGCCGGGATCGACTATATGGACAAGATCGGACTTCCGGGCGAATATCCCTATACCCGGGGCGTTTACCCGGGCATGTACCGGGTGCGGCCGTGGGCCATGCGCCTCTATTCAGGTTTCGGAACCGCGGAAGACACCAACAGGCGGTGGAAATTTCTCCTCGAAAAAGGCAACAACGGCGTGGCCTGCGCCTTTGATCTGCCCACCCAGATGGGTCTCGACTCCGACGACCCGGAGGCCGAAGATGAAGTGGGCCGGGTGGGGGTGTCCATTGACAGCCTGAGAGACATGGAGAACCTTTACAAGGATCTCCCCCTGGACCGGATTGTATCATCTTTCAATATTAATGCGCCGGCGGCGGTCATCCTGGCCATGTATGTGGCCCTGGGGGAACAACAAGGGGTGCCCCCGGAAAAACTGACCGGCACCCTGTCCAACGATATCCTGTGCGAATATGTCTCCCGGGGGATGTGGGTCTTTTCCGCGGAACCCGCCCTGAGGCTCACCACCGATGTGGTGGAATACTGTACCCGGCACATGCCCCGGTTTTATCCCTTTAACATCAGGGGAATCATCATGCGGGAAGCGGGGGCCTCCATGGTGGATGAGGCGGCCTTTGCCTTCTCCAACGCCGTGGACTATATCCAGAGCGCCGTGGAGAGAGGACTGGGGGTGGACGAATTTGCCAGGCGGATCAGTTTCTTTTTTTCCACCGGGACCCAGATCTTTGAGGAGGCGGCCCGTTACCGGGCCGCGAGGAGGCTATGGGCCCGGATCATGAAAGAGCGTTTCAGCGCCAAAGACCCCGCCTCCATGCTTTTCCGGTTTACAGGGACGGTGGGGGGCAGTTTTTACCGCGCCCAGGAGCCCCAGAACAACCTGGTGAGAGGGGCCTACGGCCTTCTGAGTAACGTCCTGGGAGGGGTCCAGGGGATGCTCCACCCCGCCCTGGACGAGCCCTTTGCCATCCCCACGGAGGAGACGGCAAAGCTGGCCCTCAGGACCCAGCAGATATGCGCCTATGAAACGGGCGTCACCAAGGTGGTCGATCCCCTCGGGGGGTCCTATTACGTGGAGGCCTTGACGGACAAGCTGGAGCAGGACATAGAAAAGGGCATTCAGGTCATTGATGATATGGGGGGTGCGGTCACCGCCATTGAGAAGGGCGTTATGCAGAAGGCCATCGCCGATGAAGCCTACCGCGTGGCCATGGAAGAGAAGAGCGGAAAACGGGTGGTGGTCGGGGTCAACCGCTTCCAGAGTGAGTCCTCCCCCAGAAAGATGCAATATCACCGTTTCGACCCAGGAATGTTTGAAAGGCAGGTGGCCCGGACGCAGGAGGTGCGAGAGGAGAGAGACAACCGGGCCGTTGCCGCGGCCCTGGACCGGCTTAAACGCGAGGCGGCCGGAGAAGAGAATCTCCTCCCCTGCCTGGTTGACGTGGTCAAGACCTACGCCACCCTGGGTGAAATCATGAATGCCCTCAAGGAGGTTTTCGGGACATTCAAGGAACCCTTGTTGGTCTAGATTATTTGTTCATGGTATCCATTGAATCCTGGGAAAGGGAATTGAATGCGCCGGAAGATAAGGATTTTGATGGCCAAGCCCGGCCTTGACGGGCATGACCGGGGGGCGAAGGCGGTGGCCAGGACCTTTTTGGACGAAGGCATGGAAGTCATTTACACCGGACTTCACCAAAGCCCCCAGCAGATCGTCAATACCGCGGTTCAGGAAGATGTGGACGTGATCGCCTTGAGCGTCCTCTCCGGGACCCACATGAGTGTGTGCAGAAAGATCATCCAGGGCCTGAAGGAGGCGGGTGCCCAAGACAAGACGCTCATCGTGGGAGGCACCATTGTGGAGGAGGATATCGCCCCCCTCAAAGAGGCGGGCGTGGCCGAGGTCTTTCCGCCCGGCTCTCCCATCGATGCCGGGGTCGAATACCTCCGTAAGCGATTCGCCGATCGCCTGTGAGGGGGAACGTTCCCCTTCGACCTTTTTAAATCCTCATGACCCAGGCCCAGGGCACAATCACCTCAAGGGGTGAATCCTTGCCGTGGAGGTAGCGGGGAGACTCATACTTATTGGCCGGGCTAAAGGAGGGATTTTCCACAAAGCCGTGGTCTGCAAAAAGGATCAGCAGGGTCCTTGAAGGAAGGGCCTTGAGGCGATAAAGAATCTCCAATCTCAGGTAACTGACCACATTGCCAAAGAGATGAGAAAGAGGGCCTTTTTCCGTGTGCACCTTCTCATCAATACCGCTGACCTTCCAAAGCAGGTCCTGCACATCCCGGTCGCCATGAACCTTTCTCAATTCCTGGTCAAATCGTTCCATCTGGGGAGCCGTATCTGAAGGCTGGTTGACCCAGAAAACCCCTTCCCGCACGAAACGAAAGCGCTCGGGCATCTTTCCAAAAAAGTCCGACTTGATCTTTTCCCAGAGGTCCCAACGCATCCCGTCCATGAGCAGGTAAAGCACTCCGCTGTGTTCGGGGATATCCCTCTTCTTAGAGAGAAGCCAGGGAATGTCTTGGATCATCAAGGGACGGGGCCCCTCACCCCTTTCCCATAAAGGGAGGGCCTGCCTGTAGAAGCGGGTGAACGCCCGGGTGACCTCTTGAAATCTCTGGTTAAAAGAATTCACTTCCTGTTTTAAAAAGGGGGGTGGAGACAGATTTATACGCTTAAGCATCTCGTAAAGCCCCTCCTTTAAGTAGGGGAGTGGAGAGAGGCCCTTAATCACCAGAGATTCCCACCGGGAAAAGGACTCCGGCCCCGAGGCCTCGGGGCCGGAGAGGCAGGTAAGAACGGATTTAAGATTATCCAGGACCTCAGATGTGAGCACGAAAGTATCCACGATCATCTGACGGAGATTTGTGTCCGCGAGATCGTCCAACTGGATGACCGTTCTGATCTCGGGTATCTCAACCAGGTCCCCGATCTTCAAGGGCCTATTCTGGTCTTCTTCCACCCTGTTTCTCCTCCATTACCTGCTGGCTTCCTTTCTTATCTCATTCAGAAGCCTCAAAAAACGGTTTCCGTATTTCCGGAGGGTCACTTCACCCACCCCTGCGATTCCCAGAAGTTCGTTGGCGTTTGAGGGATCTTTTCTTGCCATCTCCCTCAGGGTCCGGTCTTGAAAAATGCAATAAGGAGGGAGCCTCTCCTCCTTGGCAATGGCGGATCTCAACTCACGAAGCCGTTCAAACACAGCCCTCTCTTCTCCTTGCCCCTGGATGGGGGGAACCGTTACGGGACTTTCCTCTTCCGGCGCCGGAGAAAGACGGACCTCTTCTTCCCCTCTCATGGCCCTGAATCCCCCTTCAGAGAGTTCCAGGACCCGGTATATTCGTTTTCCCATGACGGTGCGGCGGGAGACAAAAAAGCCTATGGCCAGGAGTTCTTTGAGCCACGCTTGGATCTGGGCCAGTGTGTAATCGGAAAGAAGCCCGTACGTAGACAGACGATGAAGGCCGAATTGAAAAATCATCCGGTCCCGGGAACCCCATAGGACTTTGGCCGCCATCTGCACCCCAAAGCGCCCTTTAAGGCGGGCCACTCCGCTCAAGAGCTTAATGGCCAAAAGGGGATCCGTCTTCTCATCCCTGGCCTCGGTCCCTGTCTCATGGCCGCGGAGGCACAGATCACAGGCCCCGCATCCACTCACTTTAAAGTCCTCCCCGAAATAGCGGAGCAGAAAATGCCGCCGGCAACGGGTGGTGGTGGCGTAGGCCACGACCTGATCCAGCTTTTCCATATCGCTGGCCCGCCTTAACTGGAGTGTCTCGAAGTCGATCTCAAGATCATCAGGGCGGACGCGCTTCAGGACCCGCAGGCCACGGCCACGAAAGGGCGGGATATAATCCACCTCACCTCGGGCTTTCATTTCAGAAAGGGCCCTCTTTAGGGACTCATCGGTGATCCTTGATTTCACGGCCAGGTCACGGGGAAGAAAGCGGATCCCCTCCGCGAGTTCTTCTTCTTTATAAGTCCGGGAAAGGGATAGAATCAGGGTCCTTCTGACCTTGGCCGCGGGTGGAAGGGTTCCTAGAATATCTGCCGGTTTTTTGCGGAAATAGAGTTCCCCCTGATTGTCCATATGGGGGACCCTCATCACGGCGCCTGCCTCTTCAAGGATTCTGACGGAAGAAGCCACGGCCATATCCTTAATCTTTTCCTCCCCCAACATGCCTATTTCGCGATAGGTCAGCCAGAGGAGATCCTCGGGCCTCTTTCGAATACGATCATAGACCGTATAGATGGTCTCCCGGGAGGGATACCGCACTTCAATAAAGAATTCCTGAAGCCTCCTGTCCGCGGGTGAGTAGAGAAGCAAACAGGTTGCATCATCACCGTCCCGGCCCGCCCGACCGCTCTCCTGGTAGTAGGCCTCCATACTCCCCGGGAAGCTGTGATGGATGACCATCCGGATATCCGCGCGGTCAATGCCCATGCCAAATGCATTGGTGGCCACCACCAAGTCCGCCCGGCCCTCCATAAAGTCTTCCTGGACCCTTGTCCTGTCTCCCTTATCCATGCCCGCATGATAGGCCTCCAACTTCAGCCCGTCCTGCCGGCAGGCCTCCACAATCTGTTCTACCGCCTTTCTTGTCCCCGCATAGGTAATGGCTCCCCCGGTGACAGGCCGAAGCCGTTTTTTGATCATTTCCAGTTTCTCTCCATCACTCCCTACGGGGACCACTTCCCAGAAAAGATTACGCCGGTCAAAGCCCGTTATAAACACCCTGGGAGACCTCATCTTGAGGTGCTTGACAATGTCGGTTCGTACCTTTTCAGTAGCGGTGGCTGTGAGAGCGATGATCTGGGGCCTGCCCATAATTCCCAAGGCATGGCCTATCTTGAGGTAGTCAGGCCTGAAATCATGCCCCCACTGGGAGATGCAGTGCGCCTCATCCAGGGCCACCATTGAGATCCGGGCCCTTTTCAGGGCACGAAGAAACCCGGGATTCCTGAGCCGCTCAGGGGAAATATAGGCCAGCTTTGTTTCTCCTGAAACGATTTGGTTCAAAGACCCTTCTTGCTCCTTGCGGGACATGAGGCTGTGGACGGCTACGGCGGGGAGATCCAGGACACGAAGACCGTCGACCTGATCCTTCATAAGAGAGATGAGCGGAGAGATAACCAGGGTGATTCCCGGCCTTATGAATGCGGGAAGCTGGTAGCACAGGGATTTCCCCCCTCCCGTAGGCATGATGATCAGGGTGTCAGAATTCCCGAAGATGGATTCCAGGATCTCTTCCTGGCCGGGCCTGAAACGATCGAACCCAAAAACCCGTTCCATAAAGGCTCCGGCCTTCTTGAGTTCTCTTGCCCGCTCCCACTTGATCCTGGAAAACTCCGTCATCCGGCTGTCGTCTCTCATGGTTGGTCCCCTGAAGGTTTTTCTCTGAAAACCCTACCTTATCCCCTCACCCGATTTCAATACAAATACCGCCATGGATGGGGAATTGGTCTTGTCTTACGGGGATCAATATTATAACGTGGCCCTGCATTATTCCAAAAACCCATCTTGAAATGCTTATTCCAGAAAAAGATGATCCCATGAAAGATTCATTATTGCCTCTATGCCTGCTTATAGTCTTTTTGGGGTGCTCCGAGGCACCTCAGGCCCAGCCGGCCAAGGCCCCCGAGATCCCGGTAACGGTCGCCCAGGTGGTCTCCAAGGACATGCCCCTTGCGGTGGATGCCCCCGGCACGGTTGAACCGGTCCGGACCGTCACCATCCTCTCCCGGATCACCGGTCAACTGGAGAAGATCGGTTTTCGGGAAGGAGAGGATGTGGTCAAAGGCCGCACGCTCTTTACCCTGGATCAGGCCCCTTTCTTGGAAGAGGTGAAGAAGGCCGAATCCCGGCTCCTTCAAAACAAGGCCCTCTTGAAATTCCAAATGGCCGAGGCCCGGCGCTATGAAAACATTACCAAAGGGGGTGCTGTTTCCGAGTCCGACGTGGAAAAGACCCGCGCCCAGGCCCTGGCCACCCAGGCCCTGATCCAGGCCGATGGCGCGGCCCTGGAACAGGCCCGACTGGACCACTCCTACTGCACCATCAAGGCGCCCTTTTCGGGCCGAACCGGCCGTTACCTGGTCAATGAAGGGGCCATTGTGGAGGCCAACATCACCCCCCTCACGGTGATCCACCAGATATCGCCCATTGATGTCTCCTTTTCAGTCCCCGAAAGGCGCCTGCCCCAGATACAGCGTTTCTGGAAACAGCACCCTTTGAAGGTCCTGGCCTCCCCCGGAGAGGAAAAGACCCCCCGGCACGAAGGAAAGCTGGTCTTTCTGGATAACGCCATTGATACGGCGACGGGTATGCTTTTTCTCAAGGCCCGCTTTGAGAACAGGGACAGGGGCCTCTGGCCGGGGCAATATGTGCGGGCAAGCCTCATCCTGTATCATGAAAAGAACGCCGTCACCGTCCCCAAGAGGGCCGTCATGCTCGGGCAAAAGGGAAATTATGTGTTTGTGGTGAAACCGGACATGACGGTTGAGTCGAGAGAGGTCGCCGTGGATCGGCGGGTGGACGGCGATGCCGTGATTGCCTCTGGTCTTAAACCCGGTGAAACCGTGGTGTTGACCGGCCAGAACAAGCTCCAAAAGGGTTTCCATGTCGAAATCCTGACCCCTTCAAGGCACCAGATCCACCGGCGGTGATGCATCCCCAACCCGCAGTCATGAGGAAAACCCTCCATGAACATCTCTGAAATATGGATTCGAAGACCGGTCATGACCACCATGGTCATGCTGGGGGTGATGTTCCTGGGGTTCCTCAGCTATGACAAGCTTCCCATCAGCAACCTCCCCAACGTGGATTTCCCCACCATCAGTGTCAAGGCCTATCTCCCCGGGGCGAATCCCGAGATTATGGCGGCGACCGTGGCCACCCCTTTGGAAAAGCAGTTTTCCGCCATAGCCGGCATCGATTCCATGACCTCCACGAGCACCCTCGGCCAAAGCACCATAAATATCCAGTTCAACCTGGCCCGCGATATCGATGCCGCGGCCCTGGATGTAAACGCCGCCATCGCCGCGGCCATGGGTGTGTTGCCGGAAAGTATGCCCAATCCGCCCACCTATAAGAAGGTCAATCCCGCTGACATGCCCATTGTATTTATCGCCATGACCGCGGACGAGTTGCCCGTGAGTGACCTCCAGGCCTTTTCTGAAGACGTCCTGATTCCAAATCTGTCTACCATCAACGGCATTGCCGATATTGATGTGGTTCCCACCCAGCGCTATGCCGTAAGGATCCAGGTCAATCCTCTCGCCTTGGCCAGCCGGGGCATCGGCATCAATGAGGTGGCCGATGCCGTGTCTGCCGGGAATGTCAACCTCCCGGGCGGGACCCTGGACGGGACCAAAACGGCCTATACCCTGGAGAGCAACGGCCAGCTCATGAAGGCCGAGGACTATAACGGTCTTATCATCTCTTATCAAAACGGCTATCCGGTGCGCATCCAGGACATCGGCAGGGCGGTGGCCAGCGTGGAAAACAACCGCTCCACCAGCTGGTGCTTTCGCGAGGGCCGCAAAGAAAAGGGCGTGGTTGTCAGGGTCCGAAAGCAGGTAGGCGCCAACACGGTCCTGCTGGCCGATCAGATCCGGGCCAAACTTCCCAAGATCGCCGCCTCCATGCCCGGGGCCATGAGCATGGATATCCTCTACGATCAGTCCCTCTTCATCAAGGATTCCATTCGGGATGTCCAGTATACCATGATCCTGACCATCTGCCTGGTCCTGGTGGTCATGTTTTTGTTTATCCGGGCCTTGAGACCCACGGTCATTCCCAGCGTGGTCATTCCCCTGTCCCTGGTGGCCACATTCCCCATAATGGCGGTCAACGGGTACACCCTTAACAACCTCTCCCTCATGGCCATGACCCTGGCCATTGGATTTGTTGTGGATGATGCCATCGTGGTGGTAGAAAACATCATCCGCCGCATGGAGAAGGGGGAGACCGCCCAGGAGGCCTCCCTCAGGGGTTCCCGCGAAATCGGCTTTACCATCCTTTCCATGACCGTTTCCCTGGTGGCGGTGTTCATCCCCATCATGTTCATGGGCGGCATTATCGGCCGACTTTTCAGGGAATTCGCCGTGGTCATTACAGCGGCCATCCTGTTTTCAGGATTTTTCTCCCTCACCCTCACTCCCATGCTCAGCAACCGGTTTTTGAAGGGTTTGACCGCCAAGAACCGGGGCCGGTTATACCGTTTCTCTGAAAGGATTTTGGAGGGAGCCACCGCCCTTTACGGCAAAAGCCTCGGTTTCTGCCTCAACCGCCGATTCTGGATGCTGGTGCTGACTGTGGCCGTTGTGGTGAGCATGGTCTATCTGTTCGACCGCATCCCCAAGGGCTTTATTCCCAACCAGGACCAGAATTTCTTTCGTGTCTTCTCACAGGCCGACGACAGGACCTCTTATGAGGAGATGTTTCGCATCCAGGATGCCCTGGATGAGATCATCATGGACGATCCCGCGGTGGCCGCTTCCAAAATGGGGGCCATCGCCGGTTTTTCCGGCGACAATAACGGCATCGCCTTTATCAGCCTCAAGGAACGGGCAGAGAGGGAGGTTACAGTGGATGAAATCATCACCCGCCTTCGCCCCAAATTGAACCGGATTCCCGGGGTGTTCGTCTCCCTCACCAATCCCCCCCTCATCACCATCGGATCCCGACTGGCCACCACCCAGTGGCAATTCACCCTTCAGAGCACGGACCTGGATGATCTCTATGAATATGGCCGCATCATGGAGGACAAACTCAGGGCCATGCCGGCCCTGGCGGACGTCAAATCAGACCTCATGTTCAGAAGACCCACCGTGGAAATCAAGATCGATCGAGACATGGCCTCCTCCTACGGGCTGACCCTGGAGCAGATCCAGGACGCCTTTTATTCCGGATATGCCTCCCGCCAGATTTCAACCATTTACACCTCAAGCAATTTCTACTACGTGTACCTGGAGTTGCTGCCCCAGTACCGGGTACAGCCCGAATGTTTGAAACAGCTCTATATCCGCTCTTCATCCGGCAGATTGGTCCCCCTGGAGCAGGTGGCGGAATTTACGGAATCCGTATCCCCCCTCAGTGTCAACCATTCAGGCCAGATCCCCTGTGCCAACATATTCTTCAACCTCAAACCCGGGGCCTCCATCGGCGGCGTCATCCAGGAAGTCACAGCCTTTGCCCAACAAAGGCTTCCAACCACCATGAGCACCGGATTTCAGGGCTCGGCCCAGGCCTTCCAGTCATCCTTTGCCAGCATGGGATTTCTGCTTCTGGTTACCGTCCTGGTCATCTACATGATTCTGGGCATCCTCTACGAAAGCTTTATCCACCCCATCACCATCCTCACGGCCTTGCCCCTGGCCGGATTCGGAGCCCTTGCCGCACTCACCCTTTTTCACAAGGAGCTCGACCTGTATGCCTACCTGGGGCTGATTCTGCTGGTGGGCATCGTGAAAAAAAACGGGATCATGATGGTGGACTTCGCCCTGGAAGCGGAGCGGCGGCAGAGGCTGACCCCGGTGGACTCCATCCACCAGGCCTGCCTCATCCGCTTCAGGCCCATCATGATGACCACCCTGGCCGCCTTAATCGGGGCCTTGCCCATCGCCCTGGGGCTCGGGGCCGGGGGCGAGGCCCGGCAATCGCTGGGCATATCCGTGGTGGGGGGCTTGATCTTCTCCCAACTGATGACCCTTTATATTACCCCGGTCTTCTATGTGTACCTGGATGAATTAAGCCAATGGGTAAACCGTAGAAAAAAGACCGACCTCGCTGAGAGGACCCGTTAATGAGCTTTGGACTCTTCCATCCCGACTTTCCCTTTCATCGCCTGTTTCAGGATCAGTGGGCCATTCTGAACCAAGCCATGGTCCTTTTACAGGACATATTGAGAGATTTAAGCGACCTTCGCGTGAGGTGTGCGGAAATCCACACCCTGGAGACTCGGCAGATCCGTGTTTCCAGAGAAATCCTCCGGGAGCTCTCCCTCACCCTTATTCAGCCGGTGGAACGTCAGGATGTCTACGAATTGAACCGGGCCTTTGAAGAAACCATGAGGGGGGTCAAGGCCGTGTCCACCCGGGCCGGGTTGTACGGCTTTACCGCACCCAGACCTGCGGCCCTGCAAATCGGTACGAACCTGGTGGAACTGCTGGCCGAGGTGGGCGGTGTTCTTGAGAACCTGCGAACCATCACCCCCACGACCCTGCCGGTGGAAAAAATGGATGCCCTCCGTGAAGAAACCCGCATGTTATTCCTGGTCGGCCTTGGAGAGCTCTATGAAGACCGTGCCGAAGGGATCAGCGATCTACTGGAGATCATGAAATGGGCCCAAATCTACGATCGCCTGGAGACGACCTTTGATCGGACCGGAGAGATCATCACTGCGGTTTCGGGGATTATCTTAAAGAATCTGTAAAAAAAGGAAGCCTTTGCCATTATAAAACCCGCAGACCCCTAAGGATCCGCGGGTTTTTTTGAGGTTTCTTTCAAATGGTCTCCTCTTTGGTTTCCTGGGTACCCCGTTGTTGCTTAAATGGCGCTTAATAATTCGAGATGCAAAACAGCATAAGTCTTTTTTATTACTGCAGTTAGATCTCAAAAACGTTAATGCGTTTGTAACAACGGGGTTTACAAAAAGGCTGAAGGTTAGGTTGATCATGAACCATACAACAGGGCCCTTGCCAAAACTGGGGGCTTCCCGGGCTGCCGTTGTTTTCGCCGGCGCAATGCCTTCCCCTCATGTCATGTTTGAAGCTGCCCGGCAGAAAAGATGCACGCACATCCGAGAAGCCTGACAAGCACTCCCGGTCTTCTCTCCTTCTCATGGACCTTCCGGGCCTGGGAACTCTTTTTCTCCTGGGTCAATCCGGAAGCACCTGGTTGCCTTTCCAAAGAACAGCGACGATTCATGATCTATATCGTCCATTTTCAGAAATACTTTAATCATTAAAAAAGATTTTTAAAGGGGCCTTGAGGAATCGCCGGCTTTTTTCTTGACAAAATCAGGCCAAAAATGTTATTTCGCTGTGTAACTGTTAATTTCACGTAGTGAAATAATTTATGGCTATTACTCCTAAATCCAGGTATTTCATCAACTCCCTTTCACGGGGCCTCGCCATTCTCCAGTCCTTCTCCCCGGAAACCCCTTCTCTGTCCCTGACGGCCCTGGCCCAGGCCAATAGGATTACCCTGGGGACCTGCACCCGCTATGTATCCACCTTGAAAGCGCTGGGATATATGGTGCAAGACCCCGTGACCAAGCGCTACACCCTGACCCCCAAGGTCCTGTCCTTGGGATTTCCCCTTCTCAAAAACATGGATCTCCGCGCGAGGCTGCTGCCCTATATGATCGAAACCACGAGGGATCTGGATGTCACAACCCAGTGTGCCATGCTGGACGGAGCGGATATCGTCTTTGTCGATCGGGTGCGCTCTCGGGAGGTGGTTAATCTGGACCTCACCGTGGGGTCCCGGCTGCCCTGTTACTGCACGGCCCTGGGCAAGGCCATACTGGCCTTTCTGGACAAGGAGACGGCTGAGGGCATCATTGACTCCCTGGAGTTCGTTCCTCACACCCCCTTTACGGTGAGAAACAAAGATCAGTTGCGGGTTCTTCTCCAAGAAACGAGAGAAAGGGGATACGCCGTCAATAACCAGGAGTTGACCTTGGGTCTTAAGACCCTGGCTACACCGGTCTTCAAAGAGGGACAGGTGGAAGGGGCCTTTGGCATGTCCTATCCTATCCACCGGGTAGCCGATAATAACCTGGAGACCCTTTTTGTGGAGAGGCTCAAGGAGATCGCCCAAAAGGCTTCCATCTGAGCCCCCGAAAGATAACATATATGACCAAGCTGGTTGAAACAAAATGGCTTTTTGAACGATTAAACGGTCCGTCCCTGGTGATCATCGATGCCTCTCCCACTGATGAATACATGACCATGCATATAGAAAAGGCCGTGAGCGCATCCTTCGGCCCGGAAGAGTATATCTCATATGGTATTAATACCTCCTATGGCGGGGGGGTCGACCTCTTCACGGACCCCGACTCTCCCCTTCCCTTTCAGGACGGCGATCCCGAGTATACCGGCCGGGTCCTGCGCTCTCTGGGTATAAACCAGGACTCAACGGTGGTGGTCTATGACAATGGGGCGAGCTTTCACGCCACCCGTGTCTTCTGGACCCTTTCCCTTCACGGCCTCAAAAACGTCCATATCTTGAACGGGGGCATCGAGAAATGGGAAATGGAAGGCCGCCCCGTTACCACCCGCATCCCCGTGGTCCAGGAAGGCGATTTTGCACCTCGCTCTTGCGAACCATCACCGGTAGTGGACACGGATTATGTTTTGGAAAACCTGGCCAATCCTGATGTTACCCTTGTTGACTCGAACCTGGCCTCCTGGTACCACGGGGATTTTTTAGCGTACTCCAGAAGGGGGCATATTCCTTATGCCGTCAACATCCCTTATCCATCCTATTTCAGCCTGGACAGGACATGGAAATCCAAAGATAAGTTGCACCGCATGTTCGCCCTCCTGGGGGTGGTCCCGGAAAAAGAAATTATCGTTTACTGCGGGGGAAATCCCGCGGGCAGTTCTTTATATTTCACCCTGCGCCATGTCCTGGGCTACCCGCGGGTGAAATTTTACCTCAAATCCCTTATCGGATGGCTCTCCGATCCCAGACAGCTTCCTGTACACACCTATGCCAATGAACATATGCTCAGGGACGCCGAATGGGTGAGATGGTTCGCAGGAGAGCGGATTCAATATCTGGTGCGGGATACCAGGGTCAGGGCCGTGGACGTGAGGTCTCGGGAGGACTATACAAAAGGGCACATCCCCTATGCGGTCAGTTTGCCCGTAGATGAGTTGATCGAGACCTGCAACGACCTCAAAGACTGGGAAGAGGTGTTCGGTCAAAATGGGATTTCAAACCATACCGAACTGGTCCTATACGACCACAGGTACAATCTCACTTCCAGCCTCCTCCTCTGGATCTTGGAATATTTTGGACACAAAAAGGTTTCCGTCCTCCATGGGGGATTTTCCGGATGGACCGAGAAAGGATATACCGTCAGCACCCAACCCCCCATTTTAGAAAAACCCCGACACAAATTTGATGTGGCCATCGCGCCCACCTCTTACACTATCACGCCTGACTCTGAAAAGATCTACTTGGGGGCACCGGAGGACCGGGACCCGGAGAGGGAAGACCAGATCCGGATGCCTATCCTGGCCACCGCCGGCGGAATTGAACGGTTCACCGATCCCGATACGGGCCTGAAGAGTGCGGGAGAGCTCTTTGCGATTTATGACGGGGCCGGGCTCTCCAAGCCGCATGACATCATTTGTCACGGCCATACCCTGAAGGAAGCCGCCTTTCATTATTTTTTGCTGCGCCTTCTGGGTTTTCCTCGAATCCGGGTGGCTCCCGGGGCAATCGGTCCAATAGGTCAGGAGGAAAAGAAGCCCTAAGGGGTTTATCCAGAAAGAGATCCGGCATGACTGCGGGAAAGCAAAAAAAGATGATGCCCCTGAGTGACGCCATAGCCCGGTTCGTCTTGGACGGCAGTCACATCTCATTGGGCGGTTCCACGGCCAACCGAAATCCCATGGCCGGGATTTATGAAATCATCCGACAGGAGAAGAAGAACCTCCACCTCTACGGCGCCATCATGGGACCGGGTCCGGATCTTCTTATCGGGGCCGGGTGTGTTTCCGGGGTGGAACTGGGCTATTTTGGGGTGGGCCGTTACGCCCCGACAGCCCCCTGTTTTAAAAGGTATGTGGAGGAGCAAAGGATCCGCTTCGAGGACTATACCAATTTTCAAATGGCCCTTCGTTTCCTGGCCGGCGCCATGGGGGTGCCCTTCATACCCACCCGGACCTCTCAGGGGTCGGATATCATCAACCGATGGGGAATGGACGAGGGCTACCGGGCAGGCGATGAAAGGACTGCCAACAAAAAGCTGGTGATCCAAAAAAACCCCTTTGCCCCGGACCCGGGTGAAAATGTCATCCTGCTGCCGGCCATCAATCCCGACGTGACCATCATCCACGCCCAAAAGGCCGATGCCCAGGGGAATGTTCGTATTGAGGGCCTTACTTTTTCTGATGTGGAGCAGGCCAAAAGCGCCAAGTATCTGATTGTCACTGCGGAGGAAATCGTCGACACGAGCACGCTGCGGGCCGACCCCCAGTTCAACCAACTGCCGTCCTTTTTTGTTGACGCCCTTGTGGAGGTCCCCTATGGCGCCCATCCCACGCAATGTTACAACTACTATGACATGGACATGTCTTTTCTCTATGGACTTATTGATGCCACAAAGGACAATGAGAGCCTCCATGAATTCTTAACAAGTCATGTCTTTGGGGTTCATGATCACCGGGAATACATCCAGAGGCTGGGCAACCAGGTCCTTGAAGCCATAAAAGCGGATCCCGGGCTGGGATACCGCTCCGGCCTCAACAGGAGCCAGGACAAGGCCTCCTCCAGGAGAATGCAGTGAACGAATCCTTTTCAGCCAGCGAATTGATGACCATTGCCGCTGCCAGGGAGATCACGGACAGAGACATCATCTTCTGCGGAACCGGTCTCCCCATTGTTGTGGCCCGGACGGCCAAGCACCTTCATGCCCCGGGAAGCGTTATTTTCTTTGAGACCGGTGCCATCGACTCCCCCCTGTTGGACTTGCCCATGTTTGTCGCCGACTCCAGGGTCATGGCCGGGGCCGTCATCCACACAGGACTCGTAGACGCCATATCCATGTTGCAGAACAATAAAACAGGGCCCCGAACCGTGACTATTCTCGGGGCCGCCCAGATCGACCGGTTCGGGAACCTCAACTCTACATGCATCGGGGACTACCTGGCGCCCCGGGTCAGGTTTTCGGGAAGCGGGGGTGCCGCCGATGCGGCATGCCTGTCAGGAAGGACCATTGTGTTCATGAAACACCAAAAAGAGCGCTTTGTAGAGAGGCTGGACTACTTGACCAGTCCGGGGTGGCTCCAAGGGGCCCGCAGCCGGGAGCAAAAGGGCCTCACCCGTGGAGGAACGAGCGTTCTGATTACCAACAAATGCATCATCCGTTTCCACCCCGGTAAAAGGACCATGTATCTGAGTGAATACTTTCCCGGTTCCACCCTCGAAGAGATCGAGGGAAACACCGGTTTCCCGTTGGATCTCGCCTCGGCCCGGGAGATGACGCCGCCCGGAGAAGAGGAACTCCGCGTACTCAGGGAGGAGGTGGATCCGGACAGACTCATTATCGCCTAGTCCCTTACAAGGGGTACAGAAAAGGAGGGACGGTACGGAAGGGGGGATGTCCATGGTTTTACCAGTGAGGAATTAAGGAACCATGAATCTCTTTATAAATTAAACACACCATACAGTAAGGAGGCAATACCATGAAAAAGGGGGCAATACCGATCATTCTTTCCTTGATATTCATCCTGGGTTTGATGGGCACCGGCTGGGCGGAATCCAAGCCCATCATTATCGGGAATCCCAACGCCTTTAGCGGCATGATGTCTATGTACGGCAACGGTGCCGCTGTGGGACTTGAACTTGCCATTGAAGAGATCAATGCAGCAGGGGGGATCCTTGGCAGACCCCTCAAGTTGATCAAAAGGGATACGAGGCTCAACCCGGAGGTTGCGGTCAGGGAGGTGAAGGACCTCGTATTGAATGAAGACGCGGATTTCATCATCGGCATCTTGAGCAGCGGTGTGGGGCTGGCCGTTTCGGAATACTGCAAGTCGGCCCAGAAAATCCTCATCATTTTGGAGGCCCGTTCCACCAAGATCACCGAAGAAAAAGGACATCGATACGTGTTTCGGTTTGCTTCAAATTTTTCCTCCCGCGACTCCGCGGTACTGGATGCAGCGGCAAAATTATGGCCGAAGGATGAAACCGACAAGATCTGTCAATTGAACCTGGACTACGAGCAGGGGAAAAACGCCTATCAGGACACCATGAAAAAGTGGAAAAAGGCCAACCCCGGCATGGAACTGGTGACGGCCCTGTGGCCGCCCCTGGGGACCTCCGACTGGGCCCCTTATATCTCCAAGCTTATGGCCTCCAAAGGAAATTTCCTGATCCACGCCCTTTACGGTGGGGCCTGGATGGCCTTTGTTAAACAGGCCCTTCCCATGGGCCTTTACCAGAAATTTCATGTGGTGGGCTCCTGTGCCGGGGATCTGGAGACGACCCACGTCTTGAAAAAGGGAAGCCCTGTGCCTACCGGAATGGTAACCATAGCGGAGTGGCCTTACTGGGCCCTTGACAATCCCAAGGCCCAGGAAATGGCGGATAAGATCATGAAGAAGGGCAAGCTCAACTATGCCTCGCCCCACGCCTACGGGGGCTATCTTGCCATTTACACCCTGAAGGAGGCCATTGAAAAAGTCGGGGCCGTTGATACGGAAAAGGTCATCGACTACATGGAGGGCAAGCAGATTGAATCCAACATGGGGCCCATGACCATCCGGGCCTGCGACCACCAGGTCACCTGGCCGGTGTACGCGGGAGAGCTGGAATTTATCCCTGGAGCCGGTTGGCCCAGTGTCAAGGACCCTTCTCTGCCTGATAATGTGGGCAGCATGTACAACTCCTGTGAAGAAGTGGCCAAACTGAGACAAGCACAATAAGGGCCCGCCTGGGGCCGATGCCGGCATGAGGCCGGCGTCGGCCCTCAAGAACAGCCCGAAAGGAGTGGTGAGAGGTGAATCTCCAGCTTGCCGTAATGCAGCTTTTGAACGGATTGGGTTCGGGAATGATCATCTTTCTCGTGGCCATTGGGTTATCCATCATTTTTGGGACCCTCAAGGTGCTCAATCTGGCCCATGCCGCAATCTATATGCTGGGGGCCTATCTCTGCTTCTGGCTGTCCCAGATCGTGCTGGCCCATTTCCCCGGGAACTTCTGGCTGGTTATCTTTCTGGCCCCCCTAGGCACGGCCCTTATCGGCGCCCTTGTTGAGATCTTTATCATTCGCCGGATCTACGGCCAGGACCTCATGTATCAATTCATCCTCACCTTCGGTCTTTCTCTGGTCATTGCCGACCTGGTCAAACTGTGCTGGGGCATGGAGGTCCATTATGTGCCGATTCCCTGGCCCTTTCAGGGGTCCGTCCCTGTCCTGGGGGCCTATCTGCTCAAGTACCAGCTTTTCTTGTATATGGCGGGGACCTCTGTGTTCGCGGGACTTCTCCTACTCATGAATTATACCAAACTGGGGATGCTCATCCGGGCCGTCACCTATCACCGGGATATGGCCAATGCCCTGGGGATCAACGTTCCCAAGGTGTATACCGGCGTCTTTATGCTGGGATCCTGTCTGGCCGGCTTCGGAGGGGTTGCTGCGGCCCCGGTCACGTCCATCACGCTGGGGATGGACCACATTGTCCTGGTCCAGTGCTTCATTGTAGTGGTTATCGGGGGTATGGGGAGCATTACAGGGGCCTTTTTGGGTTCCATCATCCTGGGCTTGCTCAATTCCTTCGGGATCCTGTATCTCCCGCAACTGGCCCTGGTTTTCGGATTTGTCCTCATGGCCATCATCCTCATAGCCCGGCCCTACGGCCTGATGGGTGAACCCATGGAGGCCGAGGAAAAACTTTAGATAAGGGTGAAAGATGCAGACGGCTGAAAGTCATACTCTCCTTGTCCGGATCTCCATAGCGGCCGCCGTTGTGACGGCCTTTCTCCTGCCTTTATGGCTCCATGCCGGGTGGATCAGTTTGATCACGGAAATGCTCATCCTCTCCATTGCGGCCTGCGGCTACAACCTCATGATGGGTTACGGCGGCATGGTGTCCTTCGGGCCGGCGGGGCAATATGCCCTTGGGGCCTATACCACGGGGGTTCTTCTGGTGAAAACAAACATCCCCTTTGCCCTCGCCATGACAGCGGGTCCTGTATGTGCGGCCCTTCTCTCCATTGTGATCGGGTGGTTCTGCGTACGCAGGACGGAGGTCTATTTCTCTCTCCTTACCCTGGCCTTTGCCCAGATCGTCTATACGGTCATACAGAAATGGTACGGTTTCACCGGAGGGGACGACGGCCTGGTGGGCATTCGGGTCCCTGAAATCCTGTCCGGCATAGATAAGTACTACTTCTTCACGGTCCTGGTTGCCCTGTTTTGCCTCTTTGTCATGTGGAAAATGATCAATTCCCCCTTTGGCAAAATGATCCAGGGTATCAGGGAAAATCCAAGGAGGGCGGAATTCATCAGTCTTAACGTGAAACGGTATCAACTGGGCATCTTTGTGACCTCCGCCTTCTTCCTGGGCGTTGCAGGGTCTCTCTACTCGGGGTTCAACGGCAGCATTTTCCCGGCCAATATCGATGTGGCCAAATCCACGGATATCATCGTGGTATGCCTCATGGGTGGCATGCATCACTTCCTCGGACCGGTTCTGGGCTCCATCGCCTATATTTTGATCAACAAGATCATCGCCAACTACACCCAGTATTGGGCCCTGGTCCTGGGGATAATCATTATCGGACTGGTGTTATACGCCCAGGGAGGCATTGCCGGTTTCATCTCAGAACGCTATTCCGCCTTAAGAAGGGAAGCATAAGACAATGATCTTTGAAGCACGCCATCTTTCTAAGGCCTTCGGGGGAATAAAGGCGGTTGATGACGTCTCTCTCCAAATCGAGGAGGGTGAGGTCAGTTCCATCATAGGGCCCAACGGCGCAGGGAAAAGTACGCTCTTTAATCTCTTTACCGGGCACCTTCGCCCTGACACGGGGGAACTCTTTTACAAGGATGAAAATATCACCACATTACCCCCTTATAAAATCTCCAAGATGGGCATCGGCAGATCCTTTCAGCGGGTCAACGTCTTTCCGGAGCTCAGTGTTTTTGAAAATGTCCAGCTTTCCCTGCTCTCCGGGCGGGGCCTTGGAAGCCGTCTCTTTCAGGGTGCGGGCAAGATGCTGGTCACAGAAACCCGGGACCTCCTCGACCTTGTGGGACTTGGAGACAAGGAAGGGTCCCCGGCGGGATTCCTCTCATACGGAGATCAAAAAAGGCTTGAAGTGGGCATCGCCCTGGGGGGAGCCCCCGAGCTCCTGCTCCTTGATGAGCCTACGGCCGGGATGAGCCCCGAAGACACCGTCAACTTCACCCGCTTTATCCAAAAACTCGCCAAGGACCGTCACCTTACGGTGGTATTCGTTGAACATGATATGAAGGTGGTATTCACCATCTCCGACAAGATCAGGGTCATGGACCACGGAGCCATTATCGCCACCGGAACCCCTGAAGAAATACAGGCCAACAAAGAGGTGCAGCGTGTGTATCTTGCCGATGCGGATAAGATCTCCGAGGAGCAGGTTGTATCTGTATCGCCCGGGCCCGTGGAGGTCCCCGAAAAGGCCAACATCCTGGATGTCAAGGAAATAGACACCTTTTACGGCCTAAGCCACATTCTCTTTAAACTGTCCCTGAAGGTGGACGAGGGGGAGGTCATCTCCATCCTGGGGAGAAACGGGGTAGGAAAAACAACCACCCTGAAGAGCATCATGGGACTTACCCCCCCCAAAAGGGGGAGCATCAAGTTCCTTGAAAAAGAAATCCGGGGGCGAAAGCCCTTTCATATCTCCCGCATGGGTATCGGCTTTGTCCCGGAGGAAAGAATCATCTTTCCCGATCTCTCGGTGGCGGAGAACCTGGAGATCGCCAGGAAACCCCCTACGGGTGAGTTCAACTGGACCCCCCAAGAAATCTACCAAATATTTCCCGTCCTCAGCAAGAGAAAGAACCAGAAAGGAGGGACCCTCAGCGGGGGAGAACAACAGATGCTCACCATCGCCAGGACCCTCATGGGCAACCCTCAATTGCTGCTCCTGGATGAACCCTCCGAGGGGCTTGCCCCCTTGGTGGTTAAGACCGTGTATGAGCAACTGGGCATCCTAAAAGGCCACGGCATGTCCATTCTCTTGTCCGAGCAGAATTCCACCTTCGCCCTGATCTTATCAGACCGGACCTATGTGCTCGAAAAGGGGCATATTTGCTGGGAAGGAGAACCCCGAGAGCTGAGAGAAAATCCCGAGATCATGAAAAAATACCTGGGTGTCTAGTCCCCTGCCGCAGGTCTAACCCCGGGCGAAAGGGTTTGTCCTCCTCTCGTATTCCACGGTTGAAGAGCAAGCCCGGCCGTAATCATGTCCCGGCCACACCCTGGTCCCGCCGGGCAGGGTATAGATCTTCTCCCGGATGGATCGGAGCAGCAGGTCAGGGGAACCTCCCCGCAGGTCGGTCCGGCCCACCCCACCCACAAAGAGCGTATCCCCCGTAAACAGATGCCCCCGGGTATAAAGGCAGATGCCCCCCGGGGTGTGGCCCGGCGTATGAAGCACTGTGAGGGTTGTAAATCCTATCCCAATGGCATCTCTGTCCTTAAGCAGAATATCAGGCCTCGGTGAGCCTTTGCCGCCCAAAAGTCTTGATAAAACACGGTTCAACGGCCTTTCCAAAAGGGGGGCGTCTTGCTCATGGATCAGCAACTTGGCCCCGGTGGCGGCCCTCACCGTCCTGTTGCCGGCCGTATGATCCGCATGTCCATGGGTGTTGATGATGTGGGTCACCTTATATCCAAGGTCTCCCACCTGGGAGAGGATGCGGCCTGTTTCAAAGGCCGGATCAATGAGGCCACAGGTCCTTGTCTTCTCGTCCCCCACCACGTAGCAAAAGGCGGCCATACGTTTCATTTTGATCTGTCTGAGCAGCAGGGTATTTCTCCTCCTATTCCTGCACTGTCCATTCCCGGTCTGGGCGGGCAGGGGTCAAAAACCTGACACCGTGCATGTCACTTTATCATATTGTCTTATGAAGTTTTAGATTTTTGAATAAGGCCAAGTTACTCGAAGAGGTTAAAGGGTCGGTAAGGACACATATTCTTTGCCTTCGCTTCGCCGGGCCCAGGCCACCCCTACAGGGCGGATCCCGGTTTCTTTTCAAGCATCTCAATACACCGCGCCCCGTAATTCTTTAAAAGAAGTACCATGGCTAAATTCCCTCATACCCGGGACCTGGCATGATTCCTGCTAAAGTTTCCAGAGGAGGTTCTTGGGGGTGCCCTTGCTTTCTCTAAAAGGGGAGGAACGTTTCATGGCGGAGGAACCCACCTATGAAGATCTGAAAAAAAGGATCAAAAAACTGGAAAAAGATGCCTCTAAACAAAAAGGGGCGGAGGCGGACTTAAGATACCGGATTGAAGTGGATGACCTTATCACCTCCATATCCACCCACTTCATCAACCTCTCATCAGATGAGATCGACCAAGGCATCCAGACCGCCCTGGAAAGGATGGGAGAACTTGTGGGCAGTGACCGGAGCTACCTCTTCAGGTTTTCTCCCGCGGGGGATACCATGTCATGCCTCTATGAATGGGTGTCTGAAGGGACCGAACCCCAGATAGAACAACTCAAGGATGTCTCCCCCCACAGCCTGCCCCGGTTTATGGCCTTCATGGAGAGACTTGAGGTCTATAACGTTCCCTCCGTCCCTGATCTGCCCCCAGAGGCGGACACGGAGAAGTCCCATTTTCAAGAACAGGGGATCCAATCCCTGGTCTGTGTGCCCGTGCATCTGCGGGGGGCCCTTTTCGGGTTCCTGGGGTTTGATTCGGTAAAACAGGGAAGATACTGGTCCGAGGACCTGATCTCTCTCCTTAAAATCGTGGGGGAGCTCTTTGTGAACGCCCTGGAACGGAAACGGATGGAGGAGTTCCTCAAGGAAAGCGAGAGAAGATACCGCGAGGTTCTCGAAAACATTGTGGAGGGCTATTATGAAGTCGACCTCTCCGGGTCCCTCACTTTCTTCAATAACAGCCTCTGTGAGATGTCCGGGGCTTCCCATGATGAATTGATGGATCTGAATTACCGGGATTATACGGACCCGGACACGGCCGACCGGATCTACCAGACCTTTAGTCAGGTCTATCACACCGGAGAATCTGTTAAGGGATTTGAGTACGAGGTCTTCTTCGAGAAAAAGGGCGCTTCCGCCACGGTGGAGACCTCCGTGTCCCTTAAGAGAGACCCCCAGGGCCGGCCCACCGGGTTCCGGGGTATGATCCGGGATATCACGGACCGAAAGGCCATGGAGGCGGCCCTTCGCAGAGAAAAGGAAAAATTCCGCGCCCTCGTGGAAGACTGCCCCCTGGGGGTATCGCTCATTGCAGAAGACGGGACCTATAAGCACGTGAATCCCAAGTTCGTCGAAATGTTCGGGTATGCCCTCCAGGATGTCCCTACGGGCAAAGAATGGTTTCAGAAGGCCTTCCCGGACAGGGCCTACAGGAGGGATGTCATCTCCCGCTGGATCAACGATTTCAAGGGATCCAGGCATGGAGAGTCCAGGCCCCGCACATTCAAGGTGAGGTGCAAGGACGGATCCGAAAAGATGATCCATTTCAGGCCCGTGGCCATGGAGTCGGGTCAGCAACTGGTCATGTATGAGGACGTGACCGAAAAAAGGCGGCTCGAAATGCAGCTCTACCAGGCCCAGAAGATGGAGGCCATCGGAACCCTTTCTGGGGGAATCGCCCATGATTTCAACAACCTTCTCATGGCCATCCAGGGGAACGCCTCCCTCATGCTCACAGAGACGCATTCCGAGAGCCCCCATTATGGCTTTCTGACCAATATCGTTAAGCAGGTCCAAAGTGGGGCCAAATTGACCAGCCAGCTCCTCGGGTTTTCAAGAAAGGGGCGGTATGAGATCAAGGCCATCAATCTAAACCAGGCGGTCAAGGACGTGTGTGAGACCTTTGCCAGGACCAGGAAAGATATCAAGATCCACCAGGACCTTACCCCGGAAATACTCGCCATCCATGCGGACCGGGGACAGATTGAGCAGATCCTCCTAAACCTGTATGTGAACGCAGCGGACGCCATGCCCGGAGGGGGAGACCTCCACGTGACCACCATGAACACCACCCATGAAAGCATGAAGGCCGACCTCTATACGCCGAAGCCGGGCCTCTACCTCTTACTGGAGATAAGGGATACGGGCATGGGTATGGATAAAGAGACCACCAAACGTATTTTTGATCCCTTCTTCACCACCAAAGAGATGGGAAGGGGCACCGGCCTGGGTCTGGCCTCGGTCTACGGCATTGTCAAGGGTCATGGAGGCTATATCGATGTGCATTCCATCAAGGGCGGGGGAACCACCTTCAGCATATATCTGCCTGCCTCCAGGACCCTGATTCCCGGGGAGGAACCCGGGACAGGCGAAGAGGTCGCCGGGGGAAGGGGAACCATACTCCTGGTGGATGATGAGCATATGGTCCTGGATGTGGGTGCGCAGATGCTGGAACACCTGGGATACACCGTGCTCCAGGCCGCTTCAGGATCCGAGGCCATCCGTCTCTACAGAAAGAACATGGACACAATCGATCTGGTGATCCTGGATATGATCATGCCCGAAATGGGAGGAGGCAAGGTCTATGACAGGCTCAAAGCGCTCAACCCCGATGTGCGTGTTCTCCTCTCAAGCGGATACAGCCTGGAAGGGGAGGCCAAGGAAATCCTGGACCGGGGATGCGGCGGCTTCATCCAGAAGCCCTTTGACATCAAAGACGTCTCCCGGAAAATAAGGCAAATCTTGAGCAGACCATCATAGAGCGTTTTATAGCACTGGCTATTCACAAATTATCCAGAAATGAGATATTTTTTACAAAATCAAGGAAATCGAGGGATGACGCGGAGTTGTACTATACTACACCGCACAAGTGATCCCGCAGATTGACGCCGAGTTTGTGAAAAAGCGCCATTTATGGATGGAAACTATTTAGGAGGCCTGAACCGCTCCATAGCAGGCTGCCACACCCCGTAGAAATGGTCCCAGAAAAGGCTCTGGGCCATTACAAAGCGATTGTGCCTTGAACCGGCCCCTTTCATCTTCCTGTCCCAGGAGGCCTGCAAGGTCCGAAGCCTTTCTCTCTCCAACTCGCCTCTTGCGCTGTTGATAACGTCATCGATCATGCGCTTTCTTTCCCTTTCAAAGGCAAACCGGTCCTCTCTAAAGAGCCTGGCGAGCCTTTCATGCTCTGTTAGGGATTCCCGCTCCCGCTTCTCCTTCTCCTCCACACAATCCTTTTTTCCCATTTTCACTTTCCCCTCTCCCGTGTTTCGTCGAACGGCTCAATCGTCTTGTCACCGGATAACGAATCGAGCCTTAAGGACCTTCAAGAACAGCCCCGGCCGATTTGTGCTCCGACAGGCGGCGTGTCCACGCACCTTTTGTCAATCATTTGACACCTATGACAGGAGCACGCCACAACGCACCTGACCACCGATTGGCTCCTGGTAACCAAACACATTCCCTGTAGTGTACTATCCGATTCGATAACCATATTTTGTTATTCATGTAAAGAAAAATCTACATATTGGGAATATGTAAAAAATTCCACGCATCGGTTCATGCCGTCCCCGTCGTCCGCAAGAATGATTTCAACCCCGGATCCAGGCAAAACATTCCACCTGGCACGCCCGGACGTCAATATTTTGACGGGTAGAAGCGTTTCGTTCAGGCCGGGACAAGGGTGAGGCATAACTATAACAGATTGATATTATTAACGGATTGACAGTTTGCCTCCCCTTTTTTTTGGCATACAGCTTGCAAGAAAATTAAGCGACCCTCGTTTGAGGTCCAAATTTTTCAACGCGGGTCAAGGAGCAAAAGAGAAATCGGATACTGGAAACTCGAACCTTTTCGAAGCTCCCGCGGGGCAGGGAAACTGGGAGGAACTGTTTGAGCAGTCGAGTGGTCGAGGAGTCAAATCGTCGGGTGTGGAGTTTCCAGTTTCAAGTTTCGGCAACCCGGTTTCCCTCCGCCCTTGCCATCCGACACGGGGCTTTTTTGAACCGGCAATGGAGGCATTTTCATGGCCACACAACAGACAATCTCGGTACCTGAAGCGGCGGAGCTTTGCGGTGTCAGCCGGGGCACCATAAACAACTGGATCCAGGCAAAACGATTGGTTGCCAGGCGGACGGGCAGGGTCTACACGATCCACACGACCGATCTTTTGGTGTTTCTCGATGCCATGGGGAAGCCCATCCCTGCCGGGCTTGAAAACGAAAAATTCACGCACCCGCTGTTCAGGAGCTTTCAGCACTGCTGGGACTATTTTGGTGATCACCATCACGGTGGGAATTGCGAAGCGTGCGTGGTGTCAAAAAACAATCTGGCCGCCTGTTTCGCCGCAAAGAAAAGCAACCGCCTAACGAGCCCGAAGGCCTGCCATACATGCTCCTATTACCACACGATGTTTTTCCCGAGGATCCGGTTCATCCTTCAATTGGGGATCCCCGCGGCCGCGTGCAACGGGCTTTATTTCTGGGGAGCGAACCGCCGGTGGGCTGAGATCTGCGGGGTTCAGCCCGAAGCCTTTATCGGCATGGATATCGAAAACGTCATTCATTCGGACTCTTTGAGCACGGTGATTTCCCTCCTCAAAAAAAGAGAGATGGAAGAAGACCTTCCGCCGCCGGTGGAAGTCGGCGTGAAAACCGGGGCAGGAGCGAAGCGGGCATTGAGCCTCTCGGTTTTGCCCCTGGATGAACCTGCCGGGGCATCGCTTCTTCTCGGGGGGTTGTTGCGTGGCAGGTGAAACGGGGTGATTCCCATCAGACTTGAGACGAACGGAAAGGCAATGCGCCCGATAGTATCAAAATTTGAGCTTGTCTGGAATGCCCTGAAAAGGCTCGATATTCCGCTTCTGAAAAAAGCCGTGATGGAAAAAGCGCCGGCCTG
>Ga0180431_10001043_pt1 | contig 38816 bp, 37 predicted proteins | sample SS_ome_11_FD_132459 | JGI IMG/M metagenome (GOLD analysis project Ga0180431, IMG submission 132459) | Hypersaline lake sediment archaeal communities from the Salton Sea, California, USA - SS_1_MS_1 metaG | ecosystem: Environmental > Aquatic > Non-marine Saline and Alkaline > Hypersaline >... | reverse complement strand
CATGGCGCATCCTTGAATAGCGGCATCATACAAGTAGAGAATGCATTTTTCAGGTGAAGACATCATAATCTCTTGTTCTTTGTAAGTATTCACACAACTGTTCGAGTAGTTACGGATCAACGTTTCTGGCGCCATCATTCGAACCCTTATTGTTTTTATTCTTTAATTGCTTTTAAAGGGAGTGCACTCTGAGAAGTGCACTCCCTTCCACTCCTTTCGATTAAACTGAGTGTGTGTCAACCGATGCGAATTTGGCTATTACCCAAACAGTGCTAAAACTGTCTGAGGTGACACATTCGCTTGTGCCAGCATGGCTGTTGCCGTTTGCTGGAGGATCATCAGTTTCGTAGTCTCCAACTGCTCGAAGGCCATGTCGGCATCAACGATACGGCTATAGGCAGCTTCAGAGTTCACTTTAGCTACCGTTAACGACTCCTCCTGGAAGCCCAGACGGTTGATCATTGAACCAATGTAGCTGAGACCTTCCGATACCTTGTTTATGGCCGCATCGACATTGTCCATGAAATCCTGAGACAGAGCCTGCGTGCTCACACTGTTACCGGCCTGTGTGTAGGTGATCGTCGCTGTAGCGGTACCACTATCGCCAGTAGCGACATTATCGAGATCGATGGTGATTCCGACTCCCAGATCCACAGCATTACCGTTGGTGGCACCGGCACCTCCGCTCAGGGAGTAAGAGATAGACGTGCCATAGTCACCGGCTCCGGCCACGGTACCGTCCTGATCGATGGAGACATAGTTACCGCCGTCATCCTTCAGACGGATCGTCACAGAACTGGCAGCGCCCGAACCACCACCCGTGCTAGAGATTTCCAGCGTATACGTACCGGCGGCAAGCTCGGCTCCGTACGTCCCGTTGATCGTGCTGGACGTGCCTACGGCGAAAACGGTATTGAGGAGATCATCAGCTCCGGTGAAGCCCGCCGTGGCAGCCGCTTTCACAACACTGCCCGAGGCCACGACATTAAGACCCGCGGAATTGAACGTCGTATTCGTTCCTGTGGCCCACGTGTTATCGGCCACGTTAAAGCTCAATTCGTCCGAGGAAGCCGTGCCCACGCCGATCTGAAAGGTCAGGTCGGACACAGAACCGGTTCCCAGGATGGGAACGCCTGCCCATTTGGCCTGCTCAATTTCAGAATCAATCTGGTTGTTAAACTCCTGGAGCTCAGACAGGATGGCAGCTCTCTCATCGCTGCCCAGGGTGCCGTTGGCCGCCTGCTGTGCCTTTGACTTCATACCGGTCAGAATCTCCTGTATGTTGGTCAGATGACCCTCGGCAACCGTCATCAAATTCTTAGCCGATCCGATGTTGTCCAGAGCGGTTCCCAGACCCTCAGACTTCACTTTCAACTTCGATGCGATGGTGAAGCCAGCAGCATCGTCGGCAGCAGAGTTGATCCGCTTACCCGTTGCCAACCGCAGGGAATGCACACTGATCCGTGTGTTCACGCTGTTCAACACGTTCAGAGCATTCAATGCGGCAATGTTGGTGTTAATACGGCTTAGGTCTGCACTAGCCATAGTTTTACCTCCTTGTGATTACTTTTGCATCCGTGCGATTTCCTTGCATAACTGACGATCGTCCGATCATAAGATATTATCGGTCAGGAAGTAAAATACTTTAGTAAATTTTTTTAGGCTTTCGTGCATGTTTGTTGATTCTTTCCTCATCTTAAGACGGCTCTGCCATCGATTGTTCCATTTCACGCTGCAAGTGTCTCATCTTCTCTAGAATCGTGGGATTCTGGGGACTGAGACGAAGAGCCTCCTTGTACCCCAGGAAAGAAGCCTCGTACTGCCCCATCCGGGCATAGCACGTGGCCACGTCGGTCAGACTGTCCGCATCTTCCGGTTCTATGGAGAGACAACGGGTAAATAAATCGACAGCCTTGCTATACAGTTGCATATTCATACAGGTTCGACCGATCTCTTTCAAAAGGCCTTTTTGATGGCACCGCTCCAGGATGACATCGGCGTGTATTTCCAGTGCATCCGATCTGGCCTCTCTCCCGTAGAGCTGTGCCAGCCCTGCATGCGCTCCGATGTGGAGAGGGTTGATCTGGATCGCTTTTTTCCAGTGCTTTTTCGCAGCTTGAGGATTGGACTGCTGTACAGCATACCCATACTCGTTAAGAAGGTCATCGGAATCGGGGTGACGTTCCAGACCAAGCGTTAATTTCTCCAGCGGATTGCCCATGAATGGGTACTTCACACACAGCTTGGCCCATCGTTTATAGAATTCGGGATTGGCTTGATTCTCGGTATGCTCTGTATTCAATAATTTTTCAGCTTCTTCGACTCTGTTTTTTTCCAGGAGGATACGCGCCAGGGGAATCTTGTACATAGAAATCTCCGGCCGTAAGGCGATGGCCTTCTCTGCGGCTTCCTGGGCCCCTTCCAGGTCTCCCATCTCGAAACAACAATTGGAAATCAACGCCCACGCCTTATGCGCCATGCTGTATGTGTCATAGATCAGTTGGGGGTTCAGTCCCGTTGTTTTTTCATTGATGGCCAGGTATCTTCGGTACGCATCAACGGCCTCCTGGTATGTCTTCTGTTTGTTCAGGGAACCGGCCAGCACGTAGAGGATATCCATATTATCCGGATGCTCCTTGAGTACCCGACGGCATAGCATTTCGGCCTCTTCGGCTCTGCCAAGCCCCATCAGACAGTTGGCCGTATCAAAGGCGATCATCTGAAAATGATAATCCTCCATCCGGTCGAGGCAGACAACCATGGCCTTGCGTCCTGCCCTGACCCCCTCTTCAAACTTTCGCTGTGCCCGGAGAATTCGCACATAGTTCTGGTAGTGGAAGGGATTGGTCGGGTCTTCCTCCAGCTGCTTGAGAAGCAGGGCTTCGGTTCGGCCATGTTTGGCCGCCATTATCTCTTTGGACAAATTGTAACCGTAATGGTACACACGGATTTCCGTGACCAAATCGTTTCCGCGATAGACCAATTGATTATGGACGATACCGGCGTAAACAGCCTTCCCGCGGCGGAAAAGCCGCTGGAAATAATGCATCGTCCATCCCTCTTTGGATTCGTTTAAGATCTTCACAAATAGGACGGCGTAGCGGTTCGGTTGTATCGTCTTTTTCAGGAGGGGAATATCCTCCCTCTCCAGCGCTTCGTCCGCATCCAACTGCAGGACCCAATCACAGGTAGCAAACTGAAGCCCATAATTCCGCGCCTCGCTAAAACTCCCCTGCCAGGGATGATGGTAGATCTTTGCTCCAAAATTCTCTGCGATCTCCACAGTCCGATCCGTAGACCCCGTGTCCACGATGATCATCTCATCCACGACATCTTGAACACTCTCCAGGCATTGACCGAGTAACTCTTCCTCGTTTTTTACGATCATGCAGAGCGAAAGCGTGGGCTGTGAACGTTCCGTCCTCTTTTTCTTGCCGGCATTCGACATTTTATTATTCCCCATCCATCAAAATATGTAGTATCACTGATTCCCCGTATTCAGGATCAGGCGTTGCAAGGCTTTGATATTCTTCAGAATCGTTGGATTGTGACTATCCAGTCTCAAGGCTTCTCTATACCCGACCAAGGCGGCTTCATACTGCCCCAGTTTTGCATAACAGGTGGCCACATCCGAGAGCACCTCCGTATCCTCTGGATTCAGTGTCATGTACCGGCTGAACACCTCGATAGCCTTGGCGTACCTCTGGGCGTGAAGGCAGTACCCTCCGACCATCTTCAGCACTTCGCGATTATTCGAAGCCTTCGAGATATCGTCCACCGTGCGTTCCAAATCCTCAGACTTCCCCCCATGTGCATACAATTTGGCCAGACCGACCTTGGCCCCGACATGATTTGGATTGTGCTGCAAAGCCCGATGCCAGGCCTCTTCGGCCTCTCCCGGATCGTGCTCAAAGAGCGCGTAGGCGAGGCTGTTGTGTACCTCGTCGTTGTCGGGAAATGTCCTGACACCGCGTCCAAGGATTTTTTCTGGACTGCCCAATTCAGGATACCGACGGCTGAGCATGGCCCATTTGATGTAAAAATCCGGCAGGGCCTTCTTTTCCGACTCGACGGTCTGCAGATGATCCCTCGCCTCGTTCCGACGTCCCAGTTTATACAGAGCTTCGGCCAGTGTTAAATCGTAAACAGCCTTGTCCGGCCGAATGTCCAGTGCCTTGCCGGCAGCTTCGAGAGCCTCTTCATTCTTGCCCAGTTGCAGGAGATTTTTCGCGATGTTATCCCATGCCCGATGATCGAAGGTGTAAGAATCCACAATCAGCATGTTATTTTCGGGCTTTTCTTTATGATTCTTTTGTGCCGAAAGAAACCGATGAAACGTGTCGATGGCGTCCTGATACCGCTTCTGACACGTTTGAACACAGGCGAGGGTAAACAGACAGTCCAGGTTGCTGGGGTATTCATCCAGAATATCCCGACACAACGATTCCGCCTCTCGATGAGCGCCCACGAGCATACAGCAGTGGGCCGTATCGTAGGTGATCATTTGACGATGGTGCTCACTCATGCGGTGTTTACAGACCAACAGGGCCTTCTTGCCCACCTCTACTCCATCTTCGTATCTTTCCTGTGCCCGGAGTATGCGCAGGTAGTTGTGGTGAGCGAAGGGATTCGAACGATCCTCCTCGATCTGCTTGAGGAGAAGGGATTCCGTGCGCTTGAACTTGGCCTGCATCTTTTCCTTGGAAAGATTGTAGCCCCAATGGTAGATTCGAATTTCCGTATTCAGAGAGGCCCCTTTGTACTTCAGTTGATTGTGAACGATTCCCTCATAATGGGCTTTTCCCCGGCGAAAAATCCGCTGGAAGTAATGCTTTCCCCATCCGTCTTCCGTCTCACTCAGCAAGGCCACGTAAACGGCATCGTAGAGACCCGACTGGATGACTTTTTTCACGATGTGTATGTCTTCCTGCTCCAGGGCCTCGTCGGCATCCATCTGCAGAATCCAATCGCCCGAGGCGAACTGGAGCCCGTAATTTCGCGCTTCGGAGAAACTCCCCTGCCAGGGATGATGATAGACCCGGGCGCCGTAGCTTTTGGCTATGTCGACCGTCCGGTCCGTAGAACCCGTGTCCACGACAATCATCTCATCGACTAAGGACTTGACGCTTTCCAGGCATTGGCCGAGCAGGGCTTCCTCGTTCTTCACGATCATGCAGAGTGAAAGACGCGGCGGTTCGCCTTGTTGGCGATCGGATTTTTTTTGATGCTGTTTATTCATATATGATATTCTTAACTCTACGTGATTTACGAAGTATACAAGCGAATCACGCCGGCTTCCTGCCGATGACGAGAACATTCTCGTCGCCCGTTTGCTTGAGCGTGATTCGGGCCGAGTACACGATGTCGAATCCGGCCGTACGCATCAATGCTTCCAGGCTGTAGCCCGGGTAGGCCCGGATGTGTGCCTGGTTGTAAAAATTCTCCGGCTTGGTCATGGCTGTCGTCGTGTCGACGAATGTCAGACCTTCGGGCAGCAGATGTCCATATATATGCCTGAGAAGCTCAAAATCCTTGGGTATGTGTTCGATGACTTGTGTGCAGAGGATAATATCGTATTGGCCCTGGGGAAATGTATCGTTCAGATCGATGGGAATGAACGCCACATCGATATCCCGATGGGTGACCTCCAGCACTTCGGGTGTGTCCACGGCCGTAACCTCGTGGCCCTGGTTCGCAAAGTATTCACCGAAGGCCGCCGTAAAACAGCCCACCTCGAGGACTTTACAACTCCTGTCCTTGGGCATGTAGTTCTCGAATATTTTGAGCTTGACGGAGTTGAAGGGACGCTTCAGCAGAGCGGCGGCATCGATATGCTCCGGCCGGTTTCTGCGAAACACCTCGGACTGGATGCGCTTCCAGTCATCTTCGGACCGCACGTCTTCATACCTCAGCATGTACCCGGGAATGCCCGCGTCGGGCATGATCTTGCTCGTTTCATCGTTTCGGACTATTTGGAATGTATACTGCATTCATCTGTCTCGCTTTTTTTCGTTCAACCGTGAACAACCGCACATGGGCCGGCGTGTACGGCAGATGCCACCGATCCGGAACCCCAAATCTTCTGAACATCGGCCTTGATCTTCGCAACCTTCGTCTTCTGAACACCGGCGTAATGCAGGATGTATGATGTTGTCGGATCGGGCGATCCGTTCCAGTCTTCGGAAAACATGCTCATATGGTTAAAACGGTAATCCAGCTCATGGATTTTTATCCCTTGCTTCCTGATGCGCCAATTCAGGAACGTCTGTTCCTTCATCTCTCCCAGATGGTTGGATTGTATCAGGCGGATGTCCTCCGGAGTCAGACGGAAAATCTCGCGGTGCTGTCTGGATGCCACGACCACACCGCTGTTGAAGTAGCCCTCCTGCCAACCGACATCGCCCAACTCATCCTGAACGTCTTTGATCATCCCGCGCCTGTGCGTTTTGCGCGATCCCACATCCTCAAAAACCACGCCGATGGCCTCCTGGGGAACCAGTGCGAACACATCGGGACACTGCGGCGTGATCAGGATGTCGGAATCCAGACGGAGTATGCGATCATACGCGTCAAACAATGGATAGACCTGGTTCTTCTCAAACGTCCTATAATTGTAATCGGGCAGGGCTTGAATGTGGAATTGGGCTTCTGTGATGACATTCAGATCTAGGCCGTATTTCTCGCAGTACGCCTCCACGGACGGCCTGCATACATCCCACGTACGATCACGACCGATATTCACTACGACCACGGCGTGTCTGGGAGACCTGCCGGCATTCGTCCTTTCCTTCAGGACGTGATCCGAATCATCCTGTTTTTTTAAGACGATGCGTTCCTTCCCGGCAGCACCGTCTTTGTTCATTCCGATGGTTTCCGAGATGATCCGGTCGATGCGATGGCGAAACGTATGCTTGGCATGGGCCTCCACGTACCCGTTCTGGGCGATGGCCTCTCGTTCCGTTTCGTGTTCCAGATAATAGGCGATGGATTCTTCGATGGTCTCGTCGGTGAAGTAGACCAGATGCTTCCTGTCCTGGAATAGGCGATCCGCTTCGGGAATCGCGTTGGTCAGCAAGAAGGCGCCGCACCCCAGCGCTTCGAACACCCGCTGCTGAATGCCCGTGGGCCCGATGCCCAGGTTCAGGACGATCCTCGCTTCGTTGAAGATACGAACCATCTCGTCCATGAATGCCCGCGTGACATGAACATCGAACCGTTTCTGAAGCCTTTCGAAGAAGGGCTTGCGGTTGGAATGGATGTTCCCCACAAAGGCGACATCATGCTGTTTTTCCACGTGCATCTTCCGGTGCACGGCCGGACTCATGGCCAGGGGAAGGTATCGAACGTCGGTGATACCGAACTTCTTGTACGCCTCCAGGGCGGATTTGTCGAACGAATAGACCGTGTCGAAGGCATGCCCGTTGTGGGCGAGATCCCTGGGTGCATGCTGGGTCGAAAACACATCGTCCTGGTACCAGAGCAGCGTGCGTCCGGGATACGTCGAGATGAGCTCTGGCGAGATGCCCGATCCTTTGCATACGAGCATCAGATGGGCAGGCCGCATGAACTTCTCCGCAAATCCTTCCCGTTCGATCCGGTAATCCGTCTCCACGACATCGATGCCCATCAATGTCATGGCCCGGACGATCTCGTTCTCCATGCCCCAGGGGTAATTGGCCTTGCCGGCACCGACAAGATGGATGCGAAACCGTTCTTTGACACCGTCCCGCACGATGTATATTTGATTATCTTCCTCGATGAGTTGGCATCCCGAATAATCCTTACTGATGAGCTTCCATTCCCCGCCCGCGTCATCGGGAAAGGAGACGCGCGGTGATTTCACCCGCACCTGGCCCAGAATGATAGGGAATACGCGATCAACAGTCATCTCTTTCATGCACCGCCAGTCCGTGCAGGATTCCCAGCGCCGGGTGTACTGACACGGGCTGCACTCCAGATTCGTGTTGATCACGTTGACCTTGGGGCCCAGGGGACGGTTTTTACTCACCAGGGTAGGACCGAAGAATACGAATGTCTTGATGTTGAGAGCAGCGGCCATGTGGGCCGGCCCGCTGTCGTTCCCCACGAAAAGCGCACATCGCCGGAGCAGTCCCGCCGTCTCCTGCACATCGTACTGACCCAGGGCGTTGATCACCCCGTCGGGCCAATCGTCCTCCTTAAACCGTTTTGCCTCACCCTCACCACCGATCAGGATGATGCTGTAACCCTGATCTATCAGCGTTCTGGCCAGGTCGGGATAGTACGGCCATCTTTTCCGCTCCCACGCACCGTTGTTCAGGGTGGTATCCGACAGGGCCACGAGTTCTCTTTCGGATGGAACCTCGATAGCGACGTCTCTGATCTGACAATGCGGATTCGGCAGGTTATTCCTATAACCCAGGCTTCGGGCGATATGGAAATAATGATCGGCCTCGTGCTGTTCCTTCTCCATGCCGATCTTGACGAATTCCCTGCAATGCTGCCTCACCCATTCCTGATGCGAGTTCCAGAACCGACCCGACCATACTGTGAGGAAACAGATATCGTAGGAGCCCTCAACCGGTTCGGTGATGATCGCATCGACTATGTCCCAATCCTGAATGACCTGGATGGAGGGCTGCCTGCCGAATACCGTGAGCGTGCTGCCTGGCAGGGCTTCCTTCACAGCCTTGAGTGTCGGCGTCAGCATCACCATATTGCCGATGCCCTCCTCCATGACGATGAGGACACGTTTGTATGTCTGGTCGATCTGTTGGAGCCCTTTTTGATCGTGACATCGGCTCAGGAGTTTTTGGGCCGCTTCATGAGACGGATCGATGCGCAGGCAACTCTCGGCCATGAAAAAGGCCTGAACCCATCGTTGCTGGTCGTAGAAAAGCCTTCCCAGATTATAGAGCACTTCAGGATAGCTGGGATTGATTCCATAGGCCTTCAGGAATACTTCTTCGGCCTGGACGAACTTCTTCAGTTTAAAAAGTATGAGTCCGATGTTATTGAGGGTGGTGACATCATCGGGATTCAAGACATGGGCTTTTTGAAAATGGGTGAGAGCCTCTTCCAACCGTCCCGTTTGAAAACAGGTGAGTCCCAGAAGGTACGGAGGAGATGCCTCCGACGGATAGGATGCGGCCGCTTCTCGGAATTCCTTTTCTGCCAAGGAATGTTTTTTCTGCCGGAGCAGTTCTTTGCCTCTCTCGAGTTTGTCATTCAGTGATTTCAAACCGTCGCCTTGCTGGTCTGTATGCCTGCGGGATGGGTCTTTCTGAGGGTTCCCTTTAATCGCTGAACATGGCTGTCGATCACCGCATCCACGATACCCGCCTGTTGTGCCTGCTGGAGCACGAGCAGAGCCGATTCCGGATAATCCGTCTGGAGATAGAGGCCGGCCATGTTTTTATAGTATTGACTGTTGCCCGGTTCGCGCTGAATGGCATTCTGATAGCCGATAACGGCAAGCTCGGTGTTCCCCAGCGCCAGGTATCCGCTGCCGATGTTGTTCCATGCCCGCCCCTGGAATCCATAACTGTCGATCAACAGCCCTTCAAGACCGGGTAATTCGGCACCGGATTGCAGGACATCCAGGTAACGGAGGAAATACGAAATCGCTTCCCGGATGCGTTCCTGTTTTATCATCACTCCACCCAGGATAAAAAGCATGTCCGGATGGTATGGATTATCCTTCAGCCCCTCCCGTCCCAATACTTCCGCCTCTTGGACACGACCGGTTATAAAATAGGCATACATCAGATCGTTGGTGATCATCTGTCTATCGAAAAGCCGAATACTGGGGAATGCCAGAACCTTTTCTCCGTCGGTTCGTACCTCGTCCCATTTCTGCTGCAATCGATGGTTCCGGATCAGGTTCGCCCATGCATACGTATCGTCAGGATTCGAATCGACTTGTTTTCTCAACAAGGACTCCGAGCGTTGGAATTTTTTCGACATCTCCTCAGGACTCAGATTATACCCGTGATGCAGGATGCGTATGGACGAATCGCAGACAGGCCCGTCGACGATGGGCTGGTTATGCACGATCCCTTCGTACTTCACCTTGCCTTTTCGGAACAGACGGACGTTTTTATGCTTGCAGAGCCCCCCGTCAGGCATGGTGTTGATGTTCATCACCAGAAACCCGTCCACGTCGGTTTTTGTCACCGCTTGCCGAATGGCCGGAATGTCCTCTCGATACAATTCTTCATCCGCATCCAGGATAAAAATCCAGTCCCCCCTGGCCTTACTCAGGGAAACGTTGCGGGCCTGACTGAAATCGTCTTTCCAGGGATGAAGGAACACGCGGGCACCGAACTTTTTGGCGATGTCCTTCGTACCGTCCCGTGAACCCGTATCCACGACCACCACGTCATCGAAGACATCCCGGACGCTTTCCAGGCATCTTCCGATAAACCGTTCTTCATCCTTGACGATCATACACAGGGATAGGGTTTCACTCATCGCTTGTCCGTTGATAATATCGTATTCATGCACATAACCGGTGTTCTTCGAGCAACAGCCATGCCATTCAGGAGGCAAAAATGACCGGATCGAAGGTGCTGTATTTACGAAATAATGACACGCTGACTTGAATTAAAACCGACGCCTATGTTACATTTAATAAATAATTTAGGCCGATTTTTTCGTACCATGGCGATGCATCCCATTTTTTTACATATGCTTATCGTAATTTATGAACACAGCGACAATGCCGAGCAATGCGTAATCCGGTGTGCAAGGTAGTGAAAAATTACCTACCTGCCGTTTGCTGTAAAACATACGATCCCACCCATGTCCTTAGATAAAACCAGACCCGAGTTTTAAAAACGAGCGAATGCTTGCCTTTGGTTCGCGAACTCTATTTGCGATGCATGCTATATCCGCATGTCTTGTTTGATTATTCACAATTCCTTTCGATGGAAGAGAGGCCATTCCCATCAGGGGGAACTCACATCCTCGGAATGGATGAGATAACGTGTTATCGTATGTTCGCAGGATGAGGAAATTAACCGGTGACGATACGATTCGTCCGCCCGATCGTTCATACCTGGACGAGAGCCTGGGAGGGCCGGTGCATGTGATCGGCATGAGAATAATCTGACGAGGAGACGATGTCCTTCACTGATGAGATGACGTATTCGACTTCCTCGTCCGTCAATCGTGGATACAGGGGGAGAGAAATCGTGGAATCCCCGATCCTCTCCGATTCGGGATAACTCCCACGCCCTTTCCCGAACCTTTCCTGGAACTTGGACAGCAGGTTGATGGACCGGTAATTCACGGCCACGCCGACACCCTTCTGTTGGAGTCGGGTGATGATCTCGTCCCGGCTATCGGGATCGACCCAGATAGTGAAAAGATGGTAGGCATGATCCGTGGCATCCGCCACGATGGGCATGCGCAGTCCCTGAATGGACGACAATCTCTCACGATATTGGAACGCGATCTCCAGCTTTCTTTTCCAGCGGGTATCCACCCGGCGAAGCTGGGGGAGCAGCAGTGCGGCCTGGATGTTATCCATATTGTACTTCCAGCCGATGTCCATGAGATCCCAGTGCCGGTACTCCTTGGTATATCGGTCCGCCGCCTCGGTATCGATGCCGTGGAGTCGGAGAATGCGTATCTTCTCGGCCAGCTCCGTAGAGTTCGTCGTCACCGCCCCTCCTTCGCCGCAGGTGATGCTCTTGGTGGCGTAAAAGCTGAAGCAAGCCGCATCGGAGAGTTCGCCCACACGGATGCCATCCCGCCAGCCCTCCAGTGCGTGGGCCGCATCCTCGATGATGAACAGGCGATGACGGTCCGCGATGGCCCGTATGCGCTTCATATCGCACATATGGCCGTACAGATGCACCGGTAGAATCGCCTTGGTGCGTTCGGTGATGGCGTCTTCGATCAGCTCGGCATTCAGATTTCCCGTGTCCGGTTCCACATCCACCCACACCGGCGTGGCCCCTGCATGAAGAATGGCCAGGGACGTGGCCACGAACGTCATCGGCGTGGTAATGACTTCGTCCCCCTGCCCTATGCCCAGGGCCAGGAGGGATAGATGCAGCGCGGCCGTACAGCTTGTCAGGCCGATACATGCGTCGGCGTCGATGTATTCGGCAAACACTTCTTCAAACCGGGCGACGGTATCACCCGTGGTCAGAAACACAGTACCCAGTACTTCAGAAACCGACCATTTCTCTTCCGGGCCGATGTTGTGCTTAAAAAATTCGACGCGCATCATAAGACTCATTCCCTTCTCAATGAAGAACCATGCTGCCGTCTTTCAGCTTGATGGGAATCCGCCGCATCCACCGTTGCCGTTCCCACCAATGCTGGTTCTCGATATACCAATCGATGGTTTTTTCCAAACCCTGGTCGAAATCGTTCTCTGCCTCCCAGCCCAGCAAACGTTTTGCTTTTTCCGTGGATGCGATGTGCCGTTCCACCTGGCCTGGACGGTTGGAAATATACGTGATAAAATCCAGGGGCCGGTTCATCTTCGTCAGGATTTTCCGGGCGATGGTATTGATATCGATGTCCACGCCGGTGCCGATGTTGATAGCCTGCCCCCACACATCGTCACCGTCGTAATGAAGAACGTCATCCAGGGCCTTGCAGTGATCATCGACGAATATCCAGTCGCGGGATGCCGAACCGTCCCCATGAATGGTCAACGGCTCGTTCAGTATCGCGCTGGTAATGAACCGGGGAATGACTTTCTCCAGATGCTGATGAGGCCCGTAGTTGTTGAATGGGCGGATGATGACAGCCGGAATGCCGTACGTCTTCCAGTAGGAATAAACCAGACGGTCGGCGCCAGCCTTGGCACTGGCATACGGACTGCACGGCATCAGCGGATGGTCCTCTGTCATGGGAACTCGTTCCGCCGACCCGTAGACTTCTGATGTTGAAATGTGGATCAGCTTTTTCAGCTTGCCGTTCCGTTTGAGTACCGCGTTGCAGATGGTCTGCGTGCCCAGCACATCGGTTTCGTAGAAAATCTTGTTATCGAAAATCGACCTGGCCACATGGGTCTCGGCGGCAAAATGAACGATGTAATCGGCCCTTTCCACCAGCGCATTAACGATTTCGGCATTCCGAACATCCCCATACCAGAATTCAAACCGCGAGTCATTGCGGATCAGCATGCTGAGGTTGTCGGGATTCCCCGCGTACGTCAGGGCATCCAGTACGAGAAATCGGTAGTCCGGATACTTCTTGAACATGTGGCTTACAAAGTTGCTGCCGATAAATCCGGCGCCGCCAGTGACGAGGATCGTTTGCATGATGATGTCTCCGGTTGACTCGATAGCACGGCCAAACTCTCGGGGCCGCAATTAAACAATAAATCGATGATGGAAAGATGAGGAACAAAGGCACCGTGAAGTTGATTATACACGGGATGATGATACCGGTGGAAACGAACGTCTATGCCTTGCTCTTCGAACGGCTGCGTATCCAGATAACGCTCCGCTGCGTCGCCCGTCATGTATGCATCGGCTCCCAGCTCACGGCAAATACGGATCAGCCGTGTTGTCTGATTTCCCCGGCTCTTCAACGAGGAGGAATAGACCAACCGGGCATCGATGCCCAGCACATCCTTCACGTATTCGATAAGCTCCATATCGAGATGCAAAAGGTGCGTGTGGTTTTTAGTTAGAATCGTTCTGAGGTCGTCATAGAACCGATGGAAATAGGGTGCCGGGCTGTAGGCATTCTGTATGGATTCCAGATGCTTGTGAACCCAGTTTCTCTCCGTCACGATGCATGCCTCATCGATACGCTGATAACGCCGGCCCTTGGACAAGACGGGCACGGAAAGCCATTGCACGCCATGAGCCGTCTTGATCCGATTCCGGGAGCGCCAATCCCGTTTCGTGTACTGCACGTCGTCGTAGATCACAAAAATATCCGCCCAGTGCATCTGGTCAAAGAATCCCAGCCAGGGCAGATATCCCGGTTGCAGGATCACACACTTCATGGCATTTCATCCCCCATGACATCCGTCAATTCCAACGCCGGACAGGTGGTCATTCCACGATAATCCGCCTCTTTGACGAACGGGTGTCTTTTTTCATCGACCGTGACACGTCCCTCTTCATACCAGCGAATCATCTGCACGAGCTGCGGCCAGCCTGACTCGAAGAGCCGTCGTCCGTACGCGGCCGTATCGTCCCGGGGTGCGATGGGAACCACACTCTGGGAGAGAATCGGCCCTCCATCCGTGCTCTCGTCCACCCAGTGAAGCGTCACGCCCCCGAATCGAACCCCCCGTTGGATAGCTTTTTTCACCCCCCCGAATCCCGGGAAAGCCGGCAACAGGGAGAGGTGAACGTTGATCATCCGGTTTTCGTACTGCCGAAGGATACTCCCGGTCAGGAGACTGTCGAAGGTCAGGACGACCAGATCGACGTCATGGCTGCGCAGTACTTCCAGGACGGCATCAGAAAACGCCTCTCGGGTCTCGTATGCCTTTCGTTCGACCATCACTCGAGGGATTTGAAATTCTTTGGCCACCTCCTGCGATCCGCACACCCGGTCTGCGATGCACACAACGATGTCCGAGATCAACCAGCCTTGGCGGCAGGCCTCACAGGTTTTTCTGAAAAGCCCGCCGTTGCCAGAGCACAGGAACCCGATTCGCCGGGGGACACTGTTTTTAGACTTTGTAAACATAGACCGTGTACTCGTACAACGGATAATCGTGCCGAATCACCACATGCCTGTCCAAACGGCTCAGACAAAAATCGAGCATGCGGGAAGGCGACGCATAGAACAAATGCGATTCCTCGTAGTCGACATGCGACGTGAGCATGTTGAACGCAATGCCCTTTCCGGCCAGCTGGAACATCCTCACGACCATGGCCTCCACAAACGATTGCCATACTCGGTCCGGTGTGTCGGATTTCACATAGAACAGACCCGAGGCCATCAGATAATCGGCATTCATCCAGTCGGGAGTGGGGTCGGTAAGGATGTCTGCCGTGTAGATTTCACGCCCCGGCAACCTTTCCCTGGCTCGCTCCACCATGGTGGCCGAAATATCCGTTCCCATATAATCGACGTCGATTCCCTGTTTCAGGAGATAATCCGCCAGATGACCCAGTCCGCATCCCACATCGTGGATGCGGGTACCTTTCAGGTCTCCGATTTCCGTCAATATCTTAAAGCGCAGATTCTGGGACGCTTCGCCGTTCCAATCGACACCGCGAGGCGTGCAGCCAAATTGCTGCAGTGTCTCCTCGTAGTACTCGCGACTTTTTTCTACCAATACATCAAACGACATACGCGTCTTCTCTCAGCATCGGCATCCCATGCACCACCCGTTCTTCCTTGCCCATCCAGTCTGTGCAGGGCTTGCAGATGTCCGGAATGTTATTCCAGTCCCTTTCTATATGGGCACGGGCATAGTCGTGGATCATATCATGCCAACTCTGCCTCATGGGTCTGTCATAAATATGGGCAAAGACCGTGTCACCGTCCCAATCGTTCACACAGAAAGGAATATCCCCATTCCAGTATATTCCCAGGGTATCGACAATCCACGGACAGGGATAACGTGCCAGTCTCGCACCCGTCAGGGCGGAACCGCCCATCCGGTCGATCCAGGATAGCTCGTGCTTGATGAACGTCCGCACACGGCGCCCCTTCCAGTATTCGACAAAGGCGTCCTTCTCATGACGATTGGCCTCCATCTCGATCATCTGTAGGGTGACCTGAAGATGGGGAGGACGAATCCGGAGCAGATGCTCGATGTTGGCCATGAGCTTCTTAAAATCCCCGCCGATACGAATTTTCCGGTATGTATCCTCACTGAATGCATCCATGCCGATGTAGATTTCCCTCAGACCCGCATCGATGAGGCGCTGGGCCATCTCACCATCCAGCAAATTCCCGTTCGTGTTGATGATATTGTTCTTAATTCCCAATGAGCTTCCGTATTCGACAAACTCGGGCAGTCGGTGGCGGAGAAGCAGGGGCTCCCCTAAAAAACAGTACCAGACGCGTATACGCTCTCCGTCCCATGCCGCGATCTGCCGGAGTATATTCCGGACCATGTCCGGTTCCATATTTCCCATCTTCCGTTTCATCGTATTCCGGCCGCACATGGCGCACCGCAGCTGACAGTGAGCCGTGGTCTCGATGACCACATTGGCAGGATAGGATAAATCGATCTCACGCATGTCAATCCCTCATCGCAGAGAATACGTTAACCGCCGGTGGACGGAACATACAATTTCTCGTCAAAATCCGATACCTCAATCCCGATCTCATCGAAAACACGATTGTCCAGCATGTATCTGTAAAATCCCGACTTCTCGCCGTTCTGCATCCTGATTTCCTGCTCAAACCAACGCTTGTTCACCAACTGGGGAACCTCCTCTCCCCTGGCCAGGGCCGCGTACATGCGAACGTATTCGGGGATTCCCTTGGTTCGATACTCCGTATGGGAGATGGCCCAGGATCGGGCCCTTCCCCGGAATTCGGACATTTCCGAACTATCCTTGAGTTCCACACACCTGCGAATCTGATCCTTAAAATTCTGTTTCGTGATCTTGATCACCGGAGGATAATCCCGAATTCGATCCCACAAAGCGTTCTGGTAGGTTAAGACCGGTATGTTCCAGCCCATCATCTCCAGGCCGAACGTGCTGAACGTTCCGTTCCCCACCTGGTCGATGGCAAAATCGGCGTTGGCATAGATCTCCTTGGCCTTCTCCGGTTCGACCCCGGATACATACAGGATCTCGATGGGCATGCCCTCGCTCTTGCATGCCTCCAGCAACCGGACAATCATACCGGAACCCTTCTTCCAGCTCACCGTGGGCGCATGGAGTATATACGTCTTTTCCGGGTTCTTCCGAAAACCGCTCTTGTTCTGATAGTGCCTTTTCCTGTCCAGGCTCCATTCCTTAAAATCGGCGATGCCCGAGACAAACACACCCCTGGGAATACAGACGGGACCGATCATGACATCCGCGTACTGGTGGATGATTTTATGGATTCTGTACAACTCCGCATTCAAAAAATAGGGCTTGGGCGGATGATGCCCGAGGAATCTAGCCTGATTGTAGAAATACCATTCCGGGCTCCGCATATCGATGCCCCAGAATGAAAACAGAATCTTTTTCCCCTTTTTCTTCAGTATCTCCAGGTCCCGGAAATCCGAATACAAAGAACGGTTGAAATGAAAATGAAAGATGTCGTACGTCTCGATGGCTTCCTCTGCAAAACGACCCAACACCTTCCGGGCTTCACCCTCGGCCAGCTCGTTCAATTTTAAATCGACATCGCATCGATACTTCAGCCAGCTGCTGTAATAGTTCACGCTCGTGGCGTCCAGGCCCAATGCCCTCAAAAAACGAGCCGTGCATCCCATATTGCCCGCGATTTCAAAAGGACAATGGAGAATCTTCAAACCGTCGAGCACACGTAGATCCTCGCCGTCGGTATGGGACCATAGAAGAGAGTCGTCGATGACCCCTGGAGTCCGGTCCTCTTCCGGCAAAGAGGGGGTTTTGTTATCCTTACCGCGGACACGTTCCAGCAGTCCTTTTGCTCGAATATGCTCCGGCTGCACAGCTATACATCTCTCCAACGATGTAAGGGCGCTTCCTCTGTTATCACGCCGGATCTGGATTCTGGCCAGATTGTAAAGAGGATCGGCGTATTCCGAATCCATCTCGATGGCTTTTCTCAGATGGGATTCCGAGGCATCGTATTCATGTTTCTTGTAAAAAAGGACACCGATATTGTTATAAAGGGAAGCATCGCTGGGGGACAATCGGAGGGCTTCGGTAAAGCAACCGATGGCCTCATCCATATCATCACGATTTATGGCTTGCTGCGCCTGCCGGAGAAATCCTTGGTAGGTTTGTTCTATGGTGGTGTTCTCATGGGGTTTCTTCCCTGACATGATCGTTTCCTTCCCTGGACATCCATTCCCCGCTTAAACTTAATCGTCGATCTGGAGACTCACCCGATAATCCTCGCCCTTGGATGAAAGCGCTGTCTCTGCTGTTTCCGCTCCGTCTATGTCCATGGCTTTTACTTTCTCTCGGTAAACGGCCGCTTCTTTATCCTCTCCACGCCGATGATGATATGCTTCCACGAAGGCACATGCTTTGGTGAAAGCTTCACGGCGGACCTCGTCGTATGCAGAAATCTCATCCTCCACCATATCCAACCAGTGGCGATACATCAGGTTTGCTGAGTCGGCATTTTTCATGTATTCGTATACCCGACCCAACTGGAGCACGGCTTCGGAAAAAGACTGATCCAGTTTATACGCCTTGGCAAAAAACGGTTCGGCCTGTTTGAGCAAACCCAACGCCATACAACAGTCGGCCAGATGATAGAATCCCTCCGCGTTGTCCTCGTCGAGCTGAACTACCTTATTGAACTGGGCTAGAGCCGACTCAAACTTGCCCTGCTCTTTGAGAACGAGCCCCAGGGAAAAATACAGGGGAACCTCTTGAGGATGGGAAACCAAACTGAGTCGCAAAACATCCTCTGCACGGGGATATTCTCCCTTCTCGATATACAGGCCGGCCAGTTGGATTGCCCCTTCCAGGGAATCGGGTTTCAGACGAAGCGCTTCCCCCAGAAAAACCAGCGCATCGTCTTCCCTTCCCAAATACTGCGCGCAGGCGCCCATCATCGCATAGGCATCTGCATTTTTAGGTTCTCTCGTAACGACTTCTTTATAGAAAGAAAGGGCCTTGTCGAACTCACTTTGTGCCTGATAAGCGTATCCCAGGTTATAATACGCCTCAACAGAATCGCGGTCTTTCTCCAAACATCGGAGTAGGTAGCCCTCTGCCTCGGAAAACTCGCCTCTTCCCAGGAGAATACAACCGATATCGCAGTATCCCTCGGCAAACTCCGGATTCAATTCCACGGCTTTGTGCAAATGGGCCAGAGCCTCATCGTATTTTTCTTCGTCCATCAAACGTTCGGCCGAGGTTTTCTCCCCTTGGAAAGCATCCTTCGCTTTTCGATCATACGGCATCGAATAATCCTTTCAGATTGACGAGTTTCTGAGCATTCTTCAGGGAAGCTCTGGAAGCGGCCAACCGGTTCTCAGCAGCGATCCGTTCGTAAACCTCCTCCCGATGAACCGTCACACTCTTCGGCGCCAGAATACCCATCTTCACGTTCTGTCCCTTGACGGACAGAACGGTGAGACGAATATCATCGCCCACATGAATACTCTCTCCAACTCTTCGTGTAAGAACCAGCACTGTATAACATCCAAGAATTTAAATTACGATTTTAGCACTCGATGCCGCAGAGGATAATGACTATCGGTAAGAATGACTTGCTTGGCCCGATTCTGCCCCCGGGAAATCACTATCGGTGCCCTCAAGTTCACTGTAACCGACTCAACAGTACGTCCCATCGTGACGATGGCCAGTATCTCATCTTCAGGCTCAGTGCTGTCGATTTTTGGATTATAATCGGGATGAACGATCCTGGGATCGACCACAGGGAATATCAGCTCCGGGTCTTCAAGACAGATGAGCCAACGGAACGGAAGATATTCCTTAACCTCCCAAACCAGGTATCGATGTGTTTGATCATACCCGTAGAGTCCCTCGGGGAAGAACAGAATGTCTTTGGCTTCGACATCGATTTTACCGAACGGGCACTCGATGACTTGTTTACTCTCGATCTCTTCCACTTGCTCTTCTGTCCGAAGCATGCAGGAACTCCCTCTATTGCAGATAATCTAAAAGACTCGTTTGCATCAGATCGGCCGCCGTGCTCAGAGTAGCTTGATACGCGAGCTGTTCTTTTTGAAATTCAATGATAAGGCTGGCAATGTCCGCATCCTCAATACTGGAGATTACCCTCTCTAAATTAATCTGGTTCATGGCAAGCTTTTCTTTCTGCAGTTCGATCCTTCCGATTTTGCTGCCGACTTCCCCCATCACTCTTGTGACCGCATCGATATTTTCCTCAATATATTCTCTACTTTCTCGAATTCCTGCCTCATCGTTTCTCTCCAGGGCCGTAATCACTTGCCGAACCACATCCAACATATCGTTGGTTTCCGAAAACACCGAATCGGCCGCTATGTTGATCTGAATCGAAACGCCCTCATCGATTTTCCTCATCAGAGCACCATCGACACCCTCGGGATTCAGTGTGGGGATAACCGCCCTTTCTGTCTCATACGAGATGAGATAATCGGTGGCATCGGCCATGCTGCCAGAGGCCAGCACGGTAATCGTTCCGTTCTCATAGTCGATGGAATAATCCACGTCTTCCGTATACTGGGTTAAACCGTCGACTGACGTCACGACAACACTTCCCGTGGACAGGCCCGCATTCTGAAGCTCAACGGCCTCATCGTGGATAGCGGTAAAGGTTTCATCCTCCACGTCGTTGGATAATGTATAGGGAGGTGTATCGTTGTTGGTTCCTCCGAATAAGTATACGTCACCGGATTTTTGATTGAGCCTCTGGACGAGGTCTTCCAAAAATTCGTGCATCTGGCCTGCCAGGATTTTTCGTTCCGCGTCGCTCAACGTATCATTACTCGCTTGGAGCATAACGTTGTTGATATCGGAAATCACATCCAAAATGCCGTCCAGCGTGGATTCTGTATCGATGAGCCACTGGGATGCGTCATCGACGTTTTTTTCGTATCTCTCGTAACGGCTTAAATAGGCCTTTAAGTTCATGAGCCGCGAGGTGCCGCCGGGATCGTCCGAGGGCCTCTGGATTCGCTTCGAACTCGTTAACTGAGTCTGGGCCTTTACCATCCTCTCAACAGTCCGATTCATATCACTGAAAAAAGAGGATGTCTTCATGTATTCCGAAATACGCATAGCTTACACCAAATCTAGGATGGTTTGCATCATTTCATCCACCGTCGTTATCAACCGTGCAGCCGCCTCGTAGGCGTGTTGATACTTGATCAGATTGGTCATCTCTTCATCCAGCGAAACCCCTGATATCGAGCTCTGCTGATTCTGCAGCTGCTGAACCATCAGCTCCTGGTTCTCTCTCATGAACGTAGCTTCTTGGGAACGCACTCCCAGGTTGCCCATCATGGCTGCAAAAAATTCATCGGCTGTGATGGTATCCCCAGACAGGATTCTGGCTTCTCTCAAGTCAAAGATGTCCGAGGCAATGCTTCCATCTCCCGGGGCACCATCCGCAGAGGCGGCGATCATGGACGCATCGGAAAGGACATTAACGTCCAGTGCTATGTTCCGAGCACCCGTTGTGTTGCTATCAAAAAAATCGATGCCTGTGGAGCCGTTCAGGCCGAATCCCGTCTGATGGAGCGCGTTTACACGTTCCACCAATGTGCTCGCCAGCTCATCCAGCTGGTCAAACTGTTCGACAATTACCTCGTCCCGCATCTCGATGATACCCTGCAGGCGTCCATTCACCAGGGATATGGGACTTTGGTCTACCGACCATGTGGGATCCGACACGGCGATATAATTAATGCCCCGCTCACGTGTTTCCAATTCGTTCACCATGTTTCTTTCCAGAAGAACCTGTCCAGACAACGTAATCGTCACCATGCCATCATCCCTCTCGGTCGTCCTCACACCCACGAGTTCACTCAGTTTCTCCAGGAGCAGATCTCTTCGATCCCGATAGTCGTTGGCCACAATGCCTTGGCTTTCCGAGTAGGTGATCTTTTCATTCAAGTCACCGATCTGATGGAGAATTGTATTGACCTCCTCGAGTCCCAATTGGACTTCGTTGTTCAGGTTGGCCTGCAAATCGGTAAGCCGCTCATGGAGGTGGTTGAATGTGTTGACGAGATGAATGCCCACCTGTTGTACCCATTGTCTGGCTGACGCGCTCTGCGGATTGTTGGCCAACTCTCCCCAACTATCCCAAAAATCGTTCATCACGGCTGCCAACCCGGAGTCCGACGGTTCGTTGAAGACATCCTCGATCTCCAACATAATCCGCTCTCTGTATTCCCATCGACCCAGGTCCTGCTTCTCGGACCGAATCTCCGCATCGACAAATCCATCCCGGATACGGCCGATGCTCTGGATGGAAACCCCTGTCCCGATGAATCCCCATTTCGTCAATTCGGGTGTGCTGGATTGCAGCGTCAATCGCTGCCTGGAGTATCCCGGCGTATTCACGTTGGCTATGTTATGGCCTGTGACGTTGAGTCCCGTCTGCTGCGCCGCCAGAGCGCGACGCGCAATATCCATGATTTTTCCTGCCGAAGACATCTATTGTTCCTTATCCTTGCCTGTTGGGAATCACCCAACTCCACTGTAAAAAGAATTCTCCCGCATCGTGACCTTACCCGTTCTGCCGTAGGCAATGTCTCCTCCCGAACTACCCACCAGTATGCGCAGGCAATTGTCGACAAACTGAAGGGAGTGTTCCAGCAAGTATTTATTCCGCTTATTCGTACTTTGTATTTTCTTTGCCAAAACCTGGAGCATCTGCTTCAATTCCTCGAGACGTTGTGCATATCGCTGCTCCACCAGGGGCAGAACGTCGGATAAAGAAAGCCCTTCATCGACATCCAAGCATCGAGAAAGATCCTGCGATTTTCCCTGACGTTCTCTCTCCAATTTCTTCGTTTCTGCGACAATGGCCTCCACATCCTCGTTGGATTGTGCCACGGAGAGGGCATCTCCCCGGAGTATCAAAGCCTGTTGGTCGAGCAATGCATCGTAGAGCGATTGAAAAGCGCTGACCTCCCGTTCCACGATATCCACTAAATGGCGGACAATGCGACTGATCTCATCATTACTATTATCGGTACTTTTTGCTATTTCAATAGTCATAAAATGGTGTTCCTATTCTAAATCCTAAACCAGACGCGAATTCATGTCAGGAAATGCCGCTTTGTACTCGGAGAAGGTTTGCATCACGCGACGGACGTATTCGATAGTCTCTTTATACGGCGGTATGCCGCCATGTCTTTCCACAGCACCGGGCCCGGCGTTGTAAGCAGCCAAAGCCAGCCTCAAATCACCGTCGAACCGGTCCAGCATCTGCCTGAGGTACTGCGTTCCTCCGCGTACGTTTTCTTCGGGATCATAACTGTTGCTCACGCCCAAATCCCGCGCCGTTCCATCCATCAACTGCATCAAACCCTTGGCCCCCTTGGAAGAGACCGTCTGGGGATTTCCGCTGGATTCACGGTATATCACGGCATAAATCAGAGCCGGGTCCACGTTGTATGTCCTACTGGCCTTCATGATGGGTTGATGAAAATTCTGGATCCTTTCAAAGGCCGGCCCCAGGGCCTCGGAAATCCCTTGAGCAGGCGGTTGGAATTTATCTAACTCATTGAGGTGGCCATACCGGGCAAAACTCTGATACAACAGCCCTGCCAGACCTATCCCCCCGTCGTACGATACTTCTCGGGCGACCTCGGATTCGAAAAGATCCCTGAATAGGTCTCCTCCCATGCTCTTTCCCCAAATGCCCGACTCTTCTTCGTTTGCCGTCCGCATCGTCTTGAAGAGATGCGCGATAAAAATGGCCTCAAAATCCTGACAGGCTTTCTTTAACTTGGCGTCTTTATCCAAACCGGGTGTGATCTCCCCGGACCGGTCCATGCCCTCATCCTTTTTTTGCGGATGAGGAAGCAGGCTGTTCAGGTTGTGTCCAAATCTCACCGCGTCCATGAAAGCATTCCGATTACATGATGACCAATTCCGCCTGAAGTGCGCCGGCTTCCTTCAATGCCTGGAAGATGGATATGATCTCCCGGGGTGACACCTTCAGGGCGTTCAACGCGTCGGCCAAGTCGCTCACACTGGCCGGTTCTTCCAATACCATAACCGCACCCTGCTCGCCTCCTCCTTCAGTTACAGTGGTCATCGTCTGGGGAACGACCACCGTCTCACCCTGGGAAAAGGGTGTGGGTTGCGAGATCACGGGTACGGCACTGATCTTCACAGTCAAATCTCCCTGACTCACAGCTGCAGATGAAAGCCTGACGTTTCCCCCCACGACCACCGTGCCCGTCCTCTCGTTAATGACCACACGGGCTACCTGATCGGGCACGACTTCCACGGATTCCAGCATGGCAATCATACGCACCATCTGTCCTGAATCGCGGTACTCCGCTGGGATGTTCACGGAGATGGTGGATGCATCTACGGGAGAAGCAATCGTGTTTCCAAACGTCTGGTCCACGGCCTGGGCAATGCGGTCTGCCGTCGTAAAATCGGGTTCCCGGAGAAGGAGCTCGATCTGACCATTGGCCCCCAGGTTGACTGGCATCTCCCTTTCCACCAGGGCACCGTTGGGAACCCTGCCCACCAGGGCATAATTCTTACGGTACCGTTCGCCTCCCATGGTCTCGATATTCACGCCCCCGATGGATATACTGCCCTGGGCATGGGCATATACTTGACCGTCCTTTCCTACCAGAGGCGTGAGGAGCAGAGTACCGCCCTCAAGGCTGGAGGCATCTCCCATGGAAGAAACAACCACATCGACGTTGCCTCCCACCTTGGCAAACGGAGAGAGTGTGGCTGTGATCATCACACCGGCCACATTCCGCGTGCTCATACGCTCATCGGTGACCGAGATGCCGAATTGATACAGCATGTTCCGGATGGATTGCTGCGTGAACAGGGAACGCCTTCCGTCTCCCGTGCCATCGAGTCCGACGACAAGGCTGTACCCCACCAGTTGAACCGGAGACACGCCTCGTATGGAGGCGATGTCCTTGATGCGAACTTCTGCTAGACCGCACAGACTTTGGGTCAAAAAATACGCGGCCACAATCCACAGTCGTAAACCTTGTTTTTTCAAACCATTCATATTAAAAAATCCAGTTTAAGATTTTGGTCAGGAATCCGGGGCGCTGTCCCGTATTCACGACTCCTTTACCCTTGTAAGTGATCTGGGCGTCGGCGATCTGATACGAATACACCATATTATCCCAGGAGATATCCTTGGATCGCACGGTTCCTGTAATGGTCGTGAGTTCCTTCTCGCCATTGACCTCCACGACGCGGCTGCCCTCGATGACCAAGTTTCCGTTGGCATTAATCTCTTTGATATTGGCCGTTATTTTGGTGCGAATCCTTCCCTGCCGACTCACCGACGCATCGCCACGGAAGCCGTTGTTGAGCTTACCCCGGAGCCCGTACATGGGTGAATACGCCTGGGTCTTGGACCCTCCGGTGGCCAGGAAACCGTGGTCGCTCTCTTTGTTCGTTGAGGTACTGGCTTCGCTGGAAGCCGAGGAGTATTCCACCACGAGAATCGTAATCACGTCTCCGACCTGTCGGGCTCGGCGGTCGGCAAACATCGAGGTAGCCATGTTCTGTGCTGCTGAAATTCCGACCATGCCGAGTATCGCGATAACGGACCAACTCTTCTTTATCTTCATAAAATACCTCTCACATTTCTACGACAACTTCATTTCGATTCACGACTCGGCCGATAATCTCACTCCGATTCTTCGGGTTTCGCACTCGAATCCGATCCCCCAGCCAGCCGTCTTTCCTGGCAAATCCCATAGCCGTCACTCGGAGGTTCCCGTAAACCAGAATCAACTGTACACGGTCCCCCTGACGAATCAGAGGCGGGGATTCTACCATATCCGCTGTCACGATCCGCCCCTTGCCAATCACCCGTTTCGTCCGACTCTCCACCAGGTCCTCCTTACCCTTGAAGGGAGATCCGTTTAGCTTGGTAACATCCCGCATCTCCTTCCGAACATCATCCCGACTGATGATGTGATGACGATTTAACAGCGACCGGGTCACATAGACGTGGTCGAACAGACGAATCGTAGCCGTTGCGTACGTCGTGACATACTGATCTCCTCTGATTCGGATGCAAACAGGAATCACCACCCTGCCGGCCAAGTCTTCCTTTCCTTTTCGCCAATCCACCCGAATGTTAACCACATCCCCTTTATCGATCCCCCCGCCTATCGACGTCGGAACCTGAACTCTCAAATCGATGGAGTCGGCACTGACATGATCCATCAGAAACCGATAGACCCGTTCCCGAATTTCCAGAGGAAGCGATCCCCGGATGTCTGCGGCCATTCCTGAACAGCAGTGCCAGAATAAACCAAATCCTAAGAAAAGAAAAAACCGACGAAACATGTTCTTCATCATCCTTTCAAGCGGTTCGTCAGGGCCATCATGTCATCGGCCGTTTTGATGACCTTGGAATTGATCTCGTAGGCTCTCTGGGCCACTATCATGTTGACCATCTCCTCCACCACGTCGACGTTGGAGGTTTCCAGGTACATCTGTTCCACGCTGCCGAATCCCTCCGTGGCCGGATTCCCGAACGTGTACTCTCCTGAAGCCGGTGTCCGCTGGTAGAGGTTATGCCCGATATTCTTCAATCCCGCCGGGTTGATGAACTTGACCAGTTCCATCTGCCCGATCTCCTGAGGTTCGGTCACGCCGGATATATAGGCCGACATCAGGCCGTCCCGACTGATGACAATGCCCACCGTATCCAGGGGAATCGTGATCTCCGGCTCCAGAATAAAACCGTCGGAATTGACGATTTTTCCGTCCTCAGAGATTTTGAACGAGCCGTCCCTCGTGTACGCTTCGGTTCCGTCGGGTATCCGGATCTGGAAAAATCCATCGCCCTGAATGGCCATGTCCAGAGGGTTCCCTGTTTCCACGATCTCGCCTTGGGAGTACAGTTTCGTCGTAGCCACCGGTCTCGTTCCACATCCCACCTGGAGCTCCGTGGGGGCTTCCGTTTGTCCCAGTGTCTCCGATCCCGCTGGACGGACCGTCTGATACAGCAGGTCCTGAAACTCGATCCGGCTCTTTTTGTAACCCGGCGTGTTCACATTGGCCAGGTTGTTGGCGATGTTGTCCACGTTGAGCTGTTGAGCCGTCATACCGCTGGACGCCGTATGCATGATGCGATTCATAACCTATATCCTCCAAACTCGTACTTAGTACACTTTGCCGATATCGTTGGCTGCCTTACCGAGAATATCATCCTCCGTGTTGAGTACTTTTTGATCGGCCTCGAAGTACCGGAACACGGTCAGCATGGCCACCATTTCCTCGATGGCGTTTACGTTCGATTCCTCCAAAAAGCCCTGCTTCATACGGACGTTTTCCACCTCGACTTCGGGTGTGCTTTCGTCTTCCAGTACAAACAGGCTGTTCCCCTGCTTCCGCAGTGGATACGGTTTGTCGAACGTCACGACCCGCAGTCGGTCCACCCGCACGCGATTGACAAACACATCGCCCTGCTCGTTCACCGAGACCTCTCCCCGCGCTTCAATGGGGCCGTTCTCGCCCATCACCTGGGCATTATCCACGAGCATCAACCGCCCCTCTGGATCCAGCCGAAAACTGCCGTTCCGCGTGTAGCGAATACCTTCCGGCGTCTGAATCGTGAAAAAACCTTCACTTATCAGGGCCATGTCCAGAGGATTCCCCGTTTCCTTGATGGGCCCCTGATCGAAAACCGTGATCTCTTCCGTTTCCGTATCGCTCGCTATCGTGGCGTCGGTCAGCACATCCAGGAATACTCTGTCCCGCTTGAATCCGGCCGTATTCACGTTGGCCAGATTATTGGCGATGACCTCCTGTTCGGCGATACGCCGGCTCATGTCCTCAGCAGCCAGTTGAATATCTTCAATCATGGTACTCTCCGCATTTGTCCCCTCGACAAAAGGCAAACGATATGCCAGTAGCCGTAAAAATATCAAGATAATAAAATATGTTCAATATATTGATTATCATAGAATTATCGAATTCCATATCCCAAGCCCGTAATTTCAAATCTTTATGCATGGGGAATGTTTACCAGCTATCTGGGGAATAACTACCTAAATAGAAAAAATGAAAAACACAGGTACGAAACCCTCCTGTTTCTAACATCGAATCCGGCATACTTAAACGTCATTGGTAAAGACGTCATGTCCGATTTAGTAAGAACGAGATTGTGCTCCTATGATGGCGCACAGCCCAAGACATGCTTTCCATCTCTCCGTGTCCATTCAACCTTCCGAGCGTCTCCGAATATCTTCCATACTATATAAATGTGACCTGACATCGTCTTCTTCCACCGTCGGTTTTTTTAATTCCAGGAACTCTCTACAACCACGCCCGTCTTTTATCTCAGAGATCCTCATACGGTCACATCGATCACCTGACCCGGCCCGTCGTCACTCACAGGATCGGATGAAATTGGCTTTAATGCGACTGCCTTTTCCAGAGTCTCGTCCTCGGTCTCTTCTTGGGCTTCCTTCTCAAACGTATCCTCTTGCTTCTTCTGTTCTTCCTCCGATTCCTTCTTTTGAAGACGCGCGAAGGGACTCTCCTGATCGTTGGACTCACTCAGTCGACGACTTTGCCTTACCTTTTCCATGGGCCTGGCCGGCATATTCAGATACGGCTGTTCAATAGACTCCGGCATCCACATGTCCCCCTTACTGATTCAGTGTTTTTTCAACGGCATTTCTCAGTTTTATGATGGCCTGAGTATGTATCTGTGATACCCTGGATTCCGATACTTTAAGAACAACGCCTATCTCCTTCATCGTCATTTCTTCGTAATAGTACAGGGCGATGGTCAACCGTTCCTCTTTGGGAAGGTTTTGTATGGCCTTGAGCATGGCACTCTTGAGTTCCTGATTCTCCGTCGGCAATTCTGGAGAGTCCTGAAACGCTCCGAAGGACTGGGCCTTCTTCTGCATCTCAAACTCTCCCTGGCCGTTCAACGATGTCGATAACGAAAAAAAGCGAATGGGACTGAGACGCTTCAACAGATCGCGGTACGATTCGATGTTCATGCCCAGCTTTTTGGCGATCTCCACCTCCGTGGGACTACGCTTCAACTGCCCCTCGAGATCTTGAATGGCCTTCTGGAGTTGCCTCATTTTCAAGCGTACCGACCGGGGAATCAGATCGTACGACCGGAGTTCGTCCAGGATAGCTCCCCGAATCCGCGTGTATGCGAAGGTTTCGAACTTCACCTGTCTGTCGGGTTCAAACCGTTCGATGGCATCGATGAGTCCCAGTGCACCCGCACCCATCAGGTCTCCCCTGGACACATGGGCTGGCAGATGCGAGAACAGACTGTCGGTAATATATTTTACCAACGACATGTAATGAAGCACCAGCTTTTCCTTCAGGTGATCACTCTTGATTTCACAGAACCTCTTCCAGAGGTCTTCGATTTTCTCGGTCTTAACCGCCGTGTACGTCGCTTCCATCACTGAGCTGGTTTCTCCTCATCTGACTGGGTAGATGTGCTCTCATCGTTCTCATTTGAATGGGGATTCGGGAATGTCGTGACGGCCGGTTTCCTGGGTGAAAGATAGCTCACAAAAAAAACAACCGCCCCCATCAAGCCCACGATATAGGATAAAACAAACACCACGAGTCCCCTCCAAAGGGCCGGTCCCATCCGGACACCCAAGAACGTACAGGCGCAAATGACGACGGAGGCCAGGGATAGCGAAACGATAAAGAGAAGGGTCTTCATGATGTCATCCTCTGTGCAATGTGATGAATACACTTCGAAGCCTTGCTGTTGGGAAATAAACTGATAAAGGGATTCTGTTTTTGAACAGCCTGTCGCACATGCTTATCCTCCACCAGGTAGCCCAGAAAATCCGTATCCGTCTGCAGAAAATGTTGAATCACCAGACAGAACCGTTCGAACACTTCTTCGGCTTCATCCTCCGACTTGACGAGGTTGATGAGTGTTTTAAATCGAATCCCTCGCTTCATACCGAAAAGAATCTTCACCAGGGCATACGCATCGCTAACGGCCGTCGGTTCGGGTGTTGTGATGACGATCACCTCATCGGCCCGGATAGCAAAATCCGCTACGGTTTCGGAGAGGCCTGCCGAAGTATCGACAAGAATAAAATCATCGCTGTAACAAAGGTTGTAGATTTCTTGGAAAAAGTGCTGTTTGACGCCTTCTTCCAGGCCCGCCAGAACATTCATCCCGGAACCGGCCGATACGATTTTTACGCCCGTGGGATGGTTGAACGTAAGCTCGGAAATTGGCTTGTCACCAAAAACCACATCAGCCAGCGTATGATCGGATGCATTCCCCATCAGGACGTTCAGATTGGCCAGATGGGCATCGGCATCGAAAAGGGTTACAGACTTGCCCATCTGGGCCAGGGCAATGGACAAATTCAGGGCGATGTTCGACTTGCCGACACCTCCCTTTCCGCTGGTAATCGTGATAATGCGGCCCCGTCGGCCCGTTTCGGCTTCGGCCATCCGTCGGACACCGGTCAATTGGTCTTGCATATCCATATCACGCAGCCCTCATTATCATTCGTGCCAATTGTTCTGAATTTGCCAGTTCGATGTCATCAGGAATCATCTGTCCGTTGGTGACGTACGAAATGGGACTCTCCGTTTCGGCCGCGACGTTCAGGATACAACCCGGAGCAATCGTCTCATCTATCTTACTGATGACAATATGATCGATGGGCAAAATACTGAACCGTCGTACAGCCTCTAAAATGTCCCGGTTCTTTATATTAGCCGGCAAGACCAGATGAATCTCATCGGGTGTGGACGATTTCATGAATGCCTTCAGTTCGTCCAGATGCTTCTCATCCCTGGGACTCCTGCCTGCCGTGTCGATAAAAACCAAGTCTTTATCCTGGTGCGCCGCCAGGGAAGCCTTCAGCTCATCCGGGGAATACACCGCACTCAAGGGGAGATGCGCAATGCCGGCAAACGTGTTTAAGTGTTCGATGGCCGACATCCGATACGTATCGGCCGAGATCAGAGACACCTTTTTGTTAAACATGAATTTGCTGTTGGCGGCCAACTTAGCCAGGGTCGTGGTCTTTCCAACACCTGTCGGCCCTACAAGAGCAATGATTTTAGGCCGTCCCTTCCTGCACGATATCGGACCCGATGTCTTGATCATCCGGGACATTTCCTGAACAAGACGCTCCCGAATGATCTGTTTTTGATGATAGCTCTCCAGGGGAACCGAAGACGTGGCCTTTTCGATGAGCTGCCTGGCCACGTGCTTTTCTACACCAATCTCCATCAGTCCCATCATCTCCTGGGCCAGGGGCGTCGGCATGTCGGCGAATTCTCTGATGGAAAGTTCATGGATGGGGCCCATCTGATCGGACATGGCCTTCACCGTGGCCTGCAATTGCCTGATTTCGGCCTTCAAGGTATCGATGTTTTCTTTTCGATTCAACGCATCGAGATTCTTGGCGATCAAACTGAGTTGTGCACTTGTTTTCGATGCCTGGGACTGTTGATTCGTTAACGATTTTTTTAATTTCTTGGCCCCTGGTTTTCTCATCCGGGACGATCTTTTATTCGTAGCGACAGTTGCTTTATTCTTCATCGATTTTCCGGAGAGGGCAGACAAGAACGATTGGTACGCATCAGCACTCTGGTTAAAAGACGGCTGCTCGCTGGCGGATCGGGCATTCAAAGCCTGTGCGAAAAGGGAGTTCGTCTGTGGTTGAGCAGGCATTCCCGTTGCATTCTGATACGACTGATTCAGGAATCTCTCTGCATAGTACCCGGGATGCGGCGATTTTCGGGGTGTCGGCCCGTTAAAACCCGTGGAAGGCACATCGACGGCTGCGACGACTTCCACGATATCTTTTTTCATCAGATCAAAAACGCCCGACCGTGGTAGCACCTCCGACTTGAGGATGACAGCCTCGTCGCCGAGTTCCCGTTTCACAGCGGCCAGAGCTTCTTGCATCGAAGAAGCACGGAATCGTTTAACCTGCATCGCTAAACCTCACACTACCTATAGATTCTATCTGTACCCGCGAGGGCAATTCCCCGAATGACAAAACCGTCAGGTTGGGGAACACCGACTCCATCAGCTTGCGGAAGTACAGCCGCACGCCTGGCGGAGTAACAACAATGGGTTGACTTCCTTCTTTGACGAGTTTTTCGATTTCTGAAGCCAGTCCCGTGTAGAGCTGCTGCACGATCTCTGGGGGTAAGACCGGCTTTTCCAGGCCCTGCACCCCACCGGCTTTATGGAGTTCTTGAATCGCCTTTGTGAATATCTGCTCGACGGCAGGATCCAGGGTGATGGCCCGAATCGTACCCGTATCCGTCAGGTACGGCTGGACAATGGTTTCGGACAAAGACTGCCGTGTGTATTCTGTTAAAATATCGGCGTCCTTGGTAACAGAGGCATAATCGGCCAACGTTTCCAGGATCGTGGTTAAATTACGGATCGAGACTTTCTCCTTGAGTAGATTCTGCAGGACCTTCTCCACGGCTCCCAGGGGAAGGAGATTGGGGACGAGGTCTTCTACAAGAGCCGGTTGCTGCTTCTTCAGATTATCCAACAGGTTTTGAACCTCTTGCCGCCCCAGAATCTGGTAAGCGTTGGATTTCAACACTTCCAGCAGATGCGTCGTAAGAACGGCAACGGCCTCGACCACCGTGTATCCCAAACGTTCGGCCTTTTCCCTCTCACTCTCGGCAATCCAGGTAGCGGGCAGACCGAAGGCCGGTTCAATCACCCGCGAACCCTCTAACTGCTCCTCCGCCATGCCCGGATTCAAAGCCAGATATCGCCCCAGCATCAGTTCGCCCCTGGCCGTATCCACGCCTTTGATCATGATGACGTATTCGTTGGGTTTTAGCTGAATGTTGTCCCGAATACGAATCGGCGGTATAACGATCCCTATTTCAGAGGCGCATTGCTTACGAAGCTGTGTGATGCGGACCAGCAGGTCGCCGCCCTGTTCCGTATCTACCAGGGGAATCAGACCGTATCCAATCTCCAATTCTAGGGGATCCACCCTCAGATAATCCTCGATCTCCTCCACGGGTTTCTCCACGGGTGCTTCTTCGACCTCTTCCGGCTCTTTCTGGGTATTCTTGACAGCATAGCCAATGGCGCCCGTGATGGTGCCCAGGATGAGAAAGGGAAGCAGCGGCAGACCGGGCGTGATGCCCAGTGCCAACAGCACACCGCTGGCCAGGTAGATGGCCCGGGGTGTCGAGAATATCTGCCCTGTCAGGTCTTGACCCAGGTGCGAATCCGTGGCCGTGCGCGTGACCACGAGACCGGCTGTTGTTGAAATGATCAGAGCGGGTATTTGAGACACCAGTCCGTCGCCGACAGTAAGTCGCGTGTACGTTCTTACGGCTTCTCCCACGGGCATGCCGTGCTGCGCAACACCGATGATGAGCCCGCCGATGATGTTCAACATCGTGATGATCAAACCTGCAATCGCGTCACCGCGGACGAATTTGCTGGCACCATCCATGGAACCGTAGAAATCGGCCTCCTGGGTAATCTGTAGCCGGCGTCGCCGTGCCTCATTCTCGTCGATGAGTCCTGCATTCAAGTCGGCATCGATGCTCATCTGTTTTCCGGGCATGGAATCCAGGGTGAATCGTGCGGCCACTTCGGCCACGCGTCCAGCACCCTTAGTGATAACCACAAAATTGATGATAACCAGGATGAGAAAAATAACGAGTCCGACGATGTAATTTCCCTTCACGACAAAATCACCGAAGGCCGTGATAATCTTGCCCGCATAAGCCTGTCCCAGAATCAGTCGGGTCGAGGCTACGTTCAGGGAGAGTCGAAACAGGGTAACGATGAGCAGAAGTCCTGGGAATACCGAGAACTGAAGGGGCTGCTGAATGTACATCGACACCATTAGGATAAGCATGGCGATGGCGAAATTCAGTGCCAGAAGCAGATCCATCATAGCCGTGGGCAGAGGAAAAATCATCACGATAAGGATCATCACCACGCCCAGAGCCAGGAGGATATCACTGTTTCCCAAGAGTCTATTTGTGTTCGTTGATGCCATAATAATAAGATATTCCTGCTAATAAGAACTTTTCTTCTTCAACCGATACACATAGGCCAGGATCTCGGCCACGGCCTTGTACAGCTCGAATGGAATCTGCGCGCCGATCTCCACCGTACGGTAGAGGAGTCGGGCGAGTGTTTTGTTCTCCACGATGGGTACATCATGAGCCTGGGCGATTTCTTTGATCTTTTCCGCTATCAGTCTGGCTCCTTTAGCTACTACGATGGGAGCAGCCATCTTGCTCGAGTCGTATTTGATGGCTACCGCCAGATGAACCGGGTTGGTTACCACGACATCGGCCGTGGGAACATCGGTCAGCATGCGCTGTCTGGCACGCTCGCGTTGAATGCTCCGAATGCGGGATTTAATCAGGGGATCCCCCTCGGTGCGCTTATACTCTTCTTTCACCTCCTGCTTGGTCATTCGAAGCTTCTTCTCGAACTCGAACTTCTGGTACGCATAATCCAAAACGGCCATGATCAACAGCGCCAGGCTGGCCCTTAGCATGAGTTTGAAACCCGTATTCCCCAAGAAAGCCATAATCTGAGGAACATCTTGATCCATCAGATAGGGAACCGTATTCAGTTCTCCCCTCAGCGTGGAGTATCCAATAACGCCGACGATGAGCAGCTTGATGAGCCCCTTGACCATTTCTACCACCGACCTAATGGAAAACATACGTTTGAATCCTTTGGCCGGGCTTATCTTGCTGAACTTGGGCTTAATCGGCTCACCTGCAAACACGAATCCGCCCTGGGCGAGACTGGCGCTGACACCGGCCACCATGATCATCAGGATGATGGGGCCCAGCATTAATCCCATAAGCTGGATACCAGACATCGCCATCCCGGGAAGCGTCTCTGTCGTGAGTTCGATGACAGAGAGCCTCGACAGAATCCATCGCGCCGTGTTCTTCAAATGGTTCATCAGGGTGCCGCCAAAAAGACGCAGAGCAATAACGGCGGCCAGTAGCACGAAAGCCGAATTGACCTCCATACTCCTGGCCACATTACCCTTCTCCCTCGCCTCCCGTCTGCGTCGGGGAGTCGCTGGCTCTGTTTTCTCCTGATACGACTGCTCTGGCATCTCTTCTCCCAGAGATTAAAACAGGTGGATGAGGCCCACAAAATCGCGCTGAAAATGCGTCCAGATACTTCGAAACACATGCATAAAAAGGGTCATGGTCACGGCCAGTGCCAAAAATCCTACCATCAATCTGAGCGGTAGTCCGATGATGAAGACATTCATCTGAGGTACCGTCCTGGCGATAATTCCCAGGGCCACGTTCGTCAAGAGCAAGGCGACAATCACCGGCGCCCCAATCTTGACAGCGGATAGGAACATGGTAGAGGCCATTTGAACCACTTGACTATTCACTCCTTCACCTAGAACCGTATGAGCTACCGGAATCCCCTGATAGCTCTGGAATAGTCCCTTCAGTAAAAAATGATGCCCGTCCAGAGTCAGGTAAAGTAGAGTCACAAATAATACCTGAAATTCGGCGACGATTGAAATTTGAGACTGGAATCCAGGGTCGACGACCCGGGCCACGCCGAATCCTATCTGTACGCCCACAACCTCCCCTGCCATCTGTACACTGGCTATGATGAACTTGGTCGTGAATCCCAACACCAGACCAATGACCACTTCTTTGGCCACCAGAAGGACAAAGGAAATCGTCTCTTTTGGCAGATTCCATTCCATTCCTTTCATCATAGAAAACAGTAAGATACTGACAAACGCCGCCAGACCGATCTTTGCCGGTGGAGGAACCGAGCGGTCCCCCATGGCGGGCAGCATCAGGGTGAAAGCGGAAACGCGGCCGAAAATGACGGTAAACAGTCCGATATATTCCCATATCCCTTCCAAAAGGTCCCCTTATGGCTTTCTTCACTTCACGATGGCCGGAAGCATGCTGTACAGTCGTACGGTAAAACCCAGCAGCGTTCTCAGCATCCACGGCATGAAAATAATGAGTGCAAACACGACCGCTAAAATCTTTGGTACAAACGTGAGTGTCATCTCGTGTATCTGCGTTACAGCCTGAAAGATGCCGATGGCTAAACCAACGATTAGGCCTGCGAGAAGCAAGGGAGCGGCCACCAGGATAACCGTATAAAGCGCCTGGTAGCCCATCTGCACCACAAAATCCGTTGTCATGATTGTCTATCCTCTTAATGAAAACCGGCAACAATAGAGCCCACGATAAGGTACCATCCGTCCACCAGGACAAACAGAATAAGCTTGAACGGCAGGGAAATCATCATGGGCGGCAGCATCATCATGCCCATCGATAGGAGTACGCTTGCAATGACCATGTCGAGAACAAGCAGTGGTATGTACAATAAAAACCCAATCTGAAAGGCTATACGAAATTCGCTGATGATAAAAGCCGGAATGATAATATGCGTTGGTAAATCGGTGCTGGATTCGGGTTTTTCCATCTTGGCCAGATTGACGAAAAGAGCCAGGTCTTTTTCCCGTGTTTGACGAAGCATGAAATCCCGGATCGGCTCGACGGCCCTTTTGTAGGCCTCGGTCTGGTTCATCGTCCCTTTCAAATACGGCTGGAGCGCTTCGTCGTTGATCTTCTTGCCGACGGGAGCCATGATGAAGATCGTCAGAAAAAGGGACAGGCCGATGACCACCTGGGTGGGTGGTGATTGTTGTGTTCCCAGTCCATGCCGGAGGAACGAGAACACGATGACAATACGGGTAAACGATGTCATCATCACAACGATAGCCGGCACCAGGGACAAGACCGTCAGCAGGAGGAGAATCTGGAGCGTGACAGCGACATCACCAGGCTTCTGGGCTCCTTCCACCCCGATGGTGATCCTGGGGATGGGCGGAGTCTGGGCCAAAAGTGTGGTTGTTGAGCCGAAAAACAGCAGGATGATGGCAACAATCAACAAGCATTTAATTTTACCATGTCTCTTAGCCATCGTCCCCCCGTTTTTTGGTGAATGTATCTAAAAATTCCCGAAATCGGTTGCCCAAAACCTGGGACTGTCCCCCGCCGGGAGCATAGGATGCATCCGTTTGGGACCCCTTTTCCAGCTCCGTCAGCATGGAAATAGACGCATCCGTGACTCCCAACAGCAACCAGCGCTCGGAAACCTCCACCAGGTAGATACCCTTTTTCGGTCCCAGCATCGTAGAGCCGATGACACGGATAGCTAGATTTCCGTTCTTTTTCCGGTTGACGAAGCGTTTTAATCCGTACATGCCGAAAACCGTCATTCCCACCACGACAAGAAGGGAAACGACGGTTTTCAATAAAAGAGGTCCAAAACTTGTCTGGGGCAGGCCCGGTTCGTTGGAATCGACCTGGACATCCTTTTCATCTCCAACCGTTGGCGGCCGATTTTGGGCGATGAGGACGACACCTGCGATCAACGACACGCAGACGAGTAAAACGATAAATCGCCCCACCCGCTGTTTACAAAACATGGACTTCATTCCTCTTCCTCTTCTCAAAATGACGCTACTGAAGGTTCATCAAGCGTTCGTTGGGCCCGATCAACGCCAAGATTCTAACCCCAAAGTTCTGATCGACGACAACGACCTCCCCTTCAGCAAACTTTTTATTGTTCACGTAAATATCCACCGGTTCACCAGAAAACTTGTTCAACTCAACCACAGCGCCGGGCCCCAGCTCCAGAATGTCCTTGACCATCATGTTCACCCGTCCCAACTCCACGGCGACAGGCAACTGAAGGTCTACGAGCATTCCGATGTTCCCTTGAGCCTGAATGCCGCCACCGTTGGGATTCATAGGGGAAAATTGCGTCGACTGAACCTTCACTTTCGTCTGATCGGCCGGTTGGTCCGTAGCCATCTCTGGGGCTTTGTCTTCCGGGACTTTGTCTTCTGGCGCTTTGTCTTCCGGAGCCTTGACTTCAGGAACCTTGTCTTCAGAAGCCTTGTCTTCAGAAGCCTTGTCTTCCGGGGCCTTTTCTTCAGTAGCTTTGTCTTCAGGAGCCTTGGCGGTTGCATCGTTGACGTCACTGGATGGTTGAGGTGTCTCCTCCGGCGGGGTACCAACGTCTTTTTCTTCCGTATTTTCAGTATCGCTCACGTCATTCCTCCCATTGAATTGACCGACAACGAGCTCTATTTTCATCGCTTCTCTGGCATACAGGCAAACGATATGCCATGAACCGATGAATTATTGAACATTGTAAACTTAGTTAAATTTATTATAAACAGGATAATAGAGAATCAGATAAAACCGTGATTTCTGTATGGCGACCCACCATAGGTAAAGATTACCGATTACCTGGGGAATATCTACCTAAGGCGCTTCGTCAGGCTGAAGAACGCTTCTTTAAAGGCATACTATCGTCCTCGGTGAGGACATCATCGATACGAAGGGCCATTCTCTTGCCCGATTTGCCCACGAGTCCGATGAATCGAGGCTTTTCTCCTATGACGACTTTCAGAGGTTTATCGATCTTTGAGTCGAGGACGAGTACATCATCCACACCCAAGTCCAGCAGCTCCTGGATCGAGATCGTTGTCTGCCCCAGACATACCTGAAGCATCACCTCCGAATGTTTCAACGAATATTCTGCCTTGAATCGGTCCTCTTCCGTCTTCTGCATCAGGGAAAGGCCCAGCCAATTATCGGCCGCCAGTTTCTGGATAATGGGATCGAGAACATAATAGGGGAAACAGATGTTCATGGGAAACGTGGTATTGCGTACGCTGATTTCTAAGAACATCACAACAGCCGTTTCACTGGCCGGTGCCACCTGCGCAAACTGAGGATTCTGCTCGAACGTGACCAACTGTGTTTTAATGGGCGTGGCCTTGGCCCATGCGTCATCGTAAATATTCAGAATTTTTTCGATGATCTTACCCGCAGCATTCTGCTCGATCATCGAGAGGGGTCTCGTCTCTCCGGATTGTTTGCCCTCGCCGCCGAAGAGCCTTTCGATGGTCAGGAGCATCAGATCGGGGCTGATCTCGATGACACCCTTGCCTTCGTAGTTCTCCAGCTTATAAATCCAGATACAACCCGGATTCGACATGGCCATGGTAAATTCGAGAAACGTCACCT
>Ga0180431_10001041_pt1 | contig 38895 bp, 31 predicted proteins | sample SS_ome_11_FD_132459 | JGI IMG/M metagenome (GOLD analysis project Ga0180431, IMG submission 132459) | Hypersaline lake sediment archaeal communities from the Salton Sea, California, USA - SS_1_MS_1 metaG | ecosystem: Environmental > Aquatic > Non-marine Saline and Alkaline > Hypersaline >... | reverse complement strand
TAGCTGTATGCATACACCGTCCGATACAGGTTCGTCGAGCCCCCCGACTCCCTCGTCACCGTCTCGTACTGAAGCCGCCCCGCACTGTCGTAAGCGTACGCCGTGCGGATGTTGGTGCTGCTCACCGTCGGGAAGTCCCGCTGCGTCAGCTTGCCCGAGGTGGTCGAGTACGTGTAGGCGGTGTCCTCCGCGCTGCCGCTGTCGTAGACCCGCAGCTGGCTTAAGCTGCCGTTCTTGTTGTACGTGTACTCCGTGCGGTAGTTCGTCCCCTGCGGCGGGGTGACCTTGGCCACCCGCCCCATCTCGTCGTACTCATACTGCACCTGGTTGCCCTGGCTGTCCGTGTTGCTCGTCACCCGGCTGAGGTCGTCGTAGCTGATTGAGGCCGTCCCGTGGCTGTCCACGTACGCCGTCAGCTCCCCGCAGCACGACCAGGTGTACGTCTCGTCGTCCGCGTCCGAGTCCGACCCGTGGCCCGTCATCCGGTTCAGCCCGTCGTAGGCGTAGTAGTGGACGGTGCCCTTGAAGTCGATGGTCTTGATGATGTTGCTGTTCCCGTCGTAGGTGATGGTGTGCGGGATGCCCGGCGCACCGGGCGTGGTCAGGCTGGTCATCCGCCCCATCGCGTCATACACCTTCGTCCAGTCATTGCCCCGCCCGTCCGCGATGGTGGTGGCCCGGCCGTTGTCGTCGAAGGTATAGCTGACGGTTACTCGTAGACGGTCATCCAGTACGGAATGTGGATGGCAGTATCACCTGCTAACACCCACAAGGTCGTGTAGTCAACAAAGCGATGACCTTCTAAGATGCGGTCAGCGGTCAGTTCGTCCTCGCCCGCAATTGGACCCATCCACATGTCGCTACGCCGAACAACGATAGCCTGCATACGAGGATAGCCGAGCGCAGCTTTTGAGGTGTACGTCAGCGCCTTTCTGGGTGCGAGATCCTCCAGCACTTCGATCCATTTCGTAGTCTCGCCATACGCACCGGGATAGACATACTTGTCGAACTCCTGCTCCAAGCTGTAGTAGGCCGTGTTGCAGGCGGATCCGGAGGTCAGACCATACTCGTCCTCCTGCTGGACGATCTGCTCAGCACGGTCAAGCCAAGTGCGGTGGTTGAAACGGACCACTCTCGCCAAAGCCCACCACTCAGCATCTTCTAGGTCCAGACCCACAGCTACAGGAGAAGTGAAGCCATACTCGTTACGATTGCCTTCGAGGTCTACTACAAGCAGCTCATCCTGGAACTCAGAGTATCCCGGGCTAGTAAAGGGCTCACCATAGAACTCGACATGGACCTCTACGTCCTCGATGGCCACTGATCGGCCGTCTGCAGTCTGAATCCAGCCGATTCTGTTCGCCTTGCAGTAGTCTCGCAGCGCGGTCTCTGGCTCTCCGCGCCGCAGAGACATGTAGGACACGAGAGCGGCTTCAAAGGCCATGTTGAGCTTCACAGTCTCAAGCGCCGCTTCCTGTCGGGCGATGGCTACGCGCGTCTGAGTATGATGCACAGGCGATGCGCTGATGATGATGAAGATGGTCGCAATGCTTCCCAGAAACCGTAGTACTAACATGTTGGCTCCTCTCTGAGGTATCCAAGGCTCAGCAATCAACTGCATGAGCAGCCTACCATGGCGCGCTTAATCCACTCCCAGCCCGGTTGACACTCCGACTCGGTCCGCCCCCCCCGATGGCTGACCGGCTGTTCTCTCCCTAGATCCGGCCGTTGAGACTAGGACTTAGTCGCACAGACCGACACCGTTGACCGGCGGCGTATAGGCAGACTTCCTTCCGCTCTGTGATCTCTGTTATCTCTGTGGTTAGCAGCTGCGCCGCGGGCAGGCGCGGCGTCCGGCCTCTGCCCGGTAGGCCGGACTTCAGTCCGGCGGCTTGCAGGACGGCGGGTTGAAACCCGCCGCTACCCCTCGCTGGACGTCATGGGCTGAAGCCCCCTGCTACCACGAATCGCAAGCAGGGGCGCTTGCGCCACCGCGCATGACGGGCGGGACGCCCGCCCCACCGGGGTCCGGCCGCTACAACAGCTTCCCGATGATCACGCCGAGGCTGAGCGTCAGTCCGAGCGCCATATGCAGCTGGGCGGTCATGGCGTCCGTCATCGCCAGCTGCTCGTGGCGCTCGTCGCGCAGCCGCCAGAACAGCGCGAGCAGCTTGATCGCCAGCGGCAGGGTGATCAGCGCGGTGAGCGCCGGCCAGGGCGCGACGCGGGTCAGCACCAGCACGATGACCGTCAGGTAGGGCGCGACCAGCAGGAAGCTGTAGAACACGCGCGCGCCGGTCGGCCCGGCCAGCGTCGAGATAGTTGTGATGCCGCTGAGGCGGTCGTCGGCGATGTCGCGGGTGTCGTTGGCCTGCAGGATGGCGGCCACGGTGAACGCGATCGGCAGGCTGATCCAGACCGCCGGCCAGCTGAGGGTGCCCGCCTGCACGAAGTAGGCTCCCAGCACCATCCCGACACCCATCATGACGAACACCAGCGGCTCGCCCAGCGCGTTGTACTTGGCATTGGCCGGGCTGGCCGTATAGAAGATGGTGCCCAGCAGCCCCGCCGCGCCGATTGCGAGAAGCGGCCAGCCCAGCGGGTACTGCCCGGAGAAGTGCCACAGGAAGTAGAGCCCGATCAGGGTGCCGAGGCTTAGGGCCACGGCGGCGCCGACGGCGATCTGGCGCGGGGTCATGGCGCCGCTGACCAGCATCCCGCTGCCGCCGAAGGTGCCCTCGCGGTCGACGCCGCTCTTGAAGTCGTAGTAGTCGTTGACCAGATTGCAGCCGGAGTGATAGAGCATGCCGGCGATCAGCGCCAGGATGAAGTGCGGCCAGTGGAAGGCGCTGCCCGCGAACCAGGCGAAGACGCTGCCCAGCACCACCGGCACGATGCTGGCGGGATAGGCGAAGGGCCGCACGGCGATGCTCCAGTTGCGGACCTGCCGGCTGAGGGTGGCTGCCGTCATCTTTTGCTCCTCTGCGGGGTAGTTACTAGCTGTCACTTCGCCGCCGCGCGGCGCTCTTGCGTCATACTACCATCCGCCGGGGAAGTGCATTCAAACCATGGATCTCGAGGCGAACCGGAAGCGCGGTCTGGCCTGGCCGCTGATCTTCAGCGCGCTGGCGGCCGCGGCGTGGCTGGTCATGTTCTCGCCGTGGACGGCGGGCCGGGTCAACTTCTGGCTGGCGATGACGCTGGCGACGGGCGTGCTGGCGAGCGCGGCGCTCACGATCGACCGCTGCCGCCTGCGCGAGGCTTACGCGTTCAGGCCCGTGCACATCCTGATCGGCATCGCCTCCGCCGCCCAGCTCTATCTGATCTTCTGGCTGGCTCACTGGATCGCGGTGCGGCTCTTCGACTTCGCCGCGCCGCAGGTCATGGGCATCTACGCCACGCGCGAGCAGGCCGCCCCGTGGCTGATCGGGGTGCTGCTGCTGATGTGGATCGGCCCGGCCGAGGAGGTCTTCTGGCGTGGCTTCGTTCAGCGCCGGCTGGCCGCACACACTTCGCCGCTGATCGGCTGGCTGATCGCCGGCGCGGTCTATGCAGCTGTCCACGTCTGGGCCTTCAACCTGATGCTGCTGGCGGCGGCGGCGCTCTGCGGGCTGTACTGGGGCGCGATGTACCTGCGCTACCGCTCGGTGTGGCCGGGGCTGATCTCGCACGCGCTATGGGACGTGGCGGTGTTCGTCCTGTGGCCGATCGGCGGCTGACGGCGGCCCCTACAATAGCCCCATGCCCCTTAACGCGATCATCACCGCCGGCGGACCGGTGCCGCGCAGCCTGCGCGGCCACACCGGCGTCTCGCGCAAGGCGCTGATCCAGGTCGGCGGACGCCTGCTGCTCCATACCGCCGCCGAGGCCGCGCGCCAGAGCCCGCAGATCGACCGCGTGGTGGCCGTCGGCAACGGCGACGTGGAGGCGGCGCTGGCCGGCGGCGCGGAGTTCGTGATGGAAGGCCCCGATCTGGTGGCCAACATCGAGCGCGGCTTCGACCACTGCGGCGGGGCGCGCGCCGACTACCTCGTGCTCTCCCCGGATCTGCCGTTCGTCACCGCCGAGATTCTCGGCCGCTACATCGCCGCGGCGCGCGACAGCTGCGAGCTGGCGGCCCCGCTGGTCAGCCGCGATGACTTCCTGGCCCGCTTTCCGGGCGCGCCGAACAGGTTCGCCCGGTTCGCCGGCGGGCTGGAGGCGACGATGGGCAGCTGCTTCTACTTCAGCGGCCCGGCGCTGCGGGCCAACCTGCCGCTGGCCCGGGATTGCTACCGCTACCGCAAGTCCCCGCATCGCCTGGCGATCATGCTGGGCCTGCCGATCGTCTTCGCGTATCTGTTCAGGAGGCTCAGAATCGAGGCGCTGGAGCACCGCGCCGCGCAGCTGACCGGCGTCACCGTCCGGGCGCTGCCCAGCAGCGACGCCGAGCTCGCCTACGACATCGACGATCTGGCCAGTGTGGAATACGCCGAGCAGCTGCCGGCGGGAGAGCCGGGCGGCTCGGGCGGCTAGTCCCGGGCCAGCGCGTAGAGCGCCCCGCTGAGCAGCCGCGGCAATTCAGTGCGCAGGAATGGCAGGTGCACGCGCTCCTCGGCGGTGTGCGCGCCGGCGCCCCACGGCCCGATGTTGCAGACCGGACAGGCCAGAGCCCGGTACAGTTCCAGTTCATCCGCGTCGAACCACAGCGGGCTCTGGGCGGCCCAGTGCTCAAGGCCGCTTTGCGGAACGAAGCTGAAGTAGCTCATATCGGAGATATACGGGTAGGCCCGGCGGTGCTTGAGTCCCTGCTCACCGGCCAGAGCGACCAGCCGCGCCGTCCGTTCCTCGCGGGGGGCGCTCAGCTGCGCGGGGTAGAACGGCGGCAGCAGCGACACGACAACCAGCGGACGGCCCGGCGGCAGCTGGGCCTCAAGCCCGCGGATCACGCTCAGCGCCCGCTGGCGCTCGTCCTGGTACTTCTCATGCGCCTCGGCCCTGAGACGGTCCACCAGCGCGGCGGTGTCCACCCCCGGCGCGGCGACGCGGCCGAGCAGCTCGGCGTAGTCGATGACCTCCGGGCGCGGCTGATAGCGCGGCAGCTCAAGGTCGGCCCGGGCGACGAAGCGCTGATAGCGGCGCCGCAGCTCGCGGTCGTAGCGCCGGACCAGCCGCCGGACCTCGTGCATCAGCCCGCGCCACCAGGCGGCAGGCTCGGGGGCCAGGTGGAATACGTTCAGGTACAGCTCGGCGCTGTCCACCGTCATCACGTCGTAGCGGTCCCGGCGGTCGGCGACGTGCAGCACCGTCGGCGGCGGCAGCCATTCACCCCCGACACCCGCCAGCAGCCGGCGGTCGTGCTCCAGGGCGTAGGCCAGAAAGCCGCCCAGCGCGCTGGCGTTGACCCCCTCGAAGGTGCCGCCGACGTGGGCCTGCCGTCCGAAGACGGAGAGGCCCACCAGCAGCTTGCCCACCACGCCGGAGTAGAAGTAGCGGCGCTCGTCCCCGGCGGTCAGCGGCGAGACGTAGTCCGCGTTGACCACGTGGCCAAGGTCAAGGCCCCGCTTGGTCAGCAGTTCGCGCAGGCCGGGCATCAGGGCTCTGAGCCCGCGGCTGGCGCTCTCCTCGTCGGGGGTCAGCAGCAGGATCAGGTGGGCGCCGAGCTCTCTCAGCCGCGCCTCGCGCAGGAAGACCTCGCAGATCGCCGCCACCCCGCCCTTCATGTCCAGCCAGCCGCGGCCGAAGGCCCAGTCGTCGCTGAGCGCCGCGGCGGCGACCGCCGGGTCATCGCCGGACGCGAAGCGCTTCTTCAGCGCCGCACTGTCCAGCGCACTCTCCGCCAGCGACCCGTAGGGCTCCAGCCCCACCGTGTCGATGTGGCCCATCAGCACCAGCGCGCGGCGGGTTTCGGTAGGCGCTGGCGCATAGGCCATCACCGCGCGGCAGGCCGTGGGTTTGGGCACTTCGGTGAGGGTCACTTCAATGCCCGGCAGATCTGCGGCCTGCTCGCGCAGATAGGTCGCCAGCAGGTCGGCGACCGCCGCCTCACCGTCGGTATCGACCACCGAGGGCACCGCGACCAGCCGCTCGGTCAGCGCGATGACGCGCTCGCCGATCTGGGGCCAGTCCTGCATGGGATGATTCTACCGTCAGCCGATCAGACGCCGACGTGCTCGTCCGAGTCCAGCGGTAGCCCCTTCTGCTCCAGCTCCTTGCGCCGCTTCTCCTCGCGGCTGAGCTTCTTGTCCAGCGCCGGGTCGCCCCGACGCAGGTGCTGCTGGCGCTCCAGCGGGTCGAGCACGGCCAGCGGATTGCGGCCGTAGAAGCGCACCAGCCCGCAGCTGAGGCACATGAAGGCGTCGACGGCGGTCGCGCGGTCGTACTTGACCTGCATCCAGCCGTAGCTGGTGACGAAGTGGGGCTCGCGGGTCACGCCGAAGTTGGCGACCGAGGAGAAATCGCCGCGCACGCATTCGCCGCCGCAGGCGGGACAGACCCGGGGGTCCACATCCGGCTTGCTCCTGGTCGGCACTTGCTCCAGCCTTATCGCGCGCTGTTTATTGATCGCCATGCGCCAAAGCCCTAAATACTATCACAACCGGCCTGCTCTCACCTGGCGCGCACCACGCCGCGCCACGGCTCCGTCCTGCCGCCGGATGGGCCGCTGACGGTCCAGTCGGGCGGTCGGCGCCGCGTCTGCCGGCGGCCGAGATGCCGCATCAGCGAGACCGCCAGCCACAGCAGCAGCAGGCCCAGTGCCAGGCTGGCGCCGACCGGCACCCACAGCGCCGCGCCGGCGATCACCCGCTGCCGTACCGCAAATTCGACCACCGGCGGGGCGTCCGGGTTCGCGTCATAGACCCCGTTGACCGCCCGGTAGCGGAAGTAGTAGTAGCCGCTGTCCTTGTCCAGCGTGAAGCGCTTGGCGTGCCGCTCGCGCTGGCCCGGCTCAAGGTCGAAGTCGCCGATGATCCTCAGTTCGTCCTGGTGGAAGACGGGCTCGCGGCTATCGCTGAGCACCTCGAAGGTGGTGTGCCACCAGTCGCCGTCCACCTCGGGCAGCACGGCGCTGAGGAAGTAGCGGCCCGCTGCGCCCTGCTCCAGGTAGACCGGACCGAAGTCGAAGCCGCGCGCGACGTCCGCGGCGCTGATCTGCTGCCGCAGCACCAGCGCGCCGGAGTGGTTGATCGCCAGCCAGCCGTAGAGCGGCCCCAGCGCGCAGAGGAGCACGCCGAGGCTCAGCAGCCAGATCAATGCGCGCACGTGCGCGCGCATCGCGCGGCGCTCTTTGGGGGGGGCCGCACCCCGCTTCATCTCACCCACGAGAGAATTATACCAAACCCGGGACGCCGACGCGCGGCGGCGGTTAGCGATCGTAGAGCAGCAGCCGCGGGCAGCCCTGCTCGCCAATCACCACGCCCGGGCAGCTCTTCTCGAAGTACAGCCAGTCGTCGCCGTCCGTGAGCTTGCCGACCACCTTGAGGTAGCTCATCTCGATCGTCACGTCCGAGTCGTTGACCAGCACCGCCTGCTTGAGGTCGCAGGCCGGCAGCGGCTCCTGGAACTCGTAGCTGTAGGTATGCCGGCCACTGTGCGGACCGGCCAGATCGACGTAGTCGATAGTGCGCAGGATCGCGTCGCGCAGCTGCAGCTCAAGCGTGCGGCCCTCGGCCGCCGGCGAGTCGGCCTCCACGATGATCGTCAGCTCGGTCACCACGGTATCGCCCCGCGGCTGGTGCCATTCACCGTTGACGCAGCTGTGACCGCCGCCGTCGTCGTCCCCGCCGGCCAGGCAGTCGCATTCGGCGGTCGCCGCCAGCGGGATCAGGACCAGTGCCAGCAGCATCAGTGACAGTCGTAGCGTTGCGAATCTCATCTGAGCAACTCCTCCCTTGGGGTAGATCGTGGCCGGGGCGGGTGCAGCCCGTCCCGCGGCGAGCATTGTACCGCGCCGGGGCGCGGCTGTGCTACCATCGGGGCAAACCCGAGGCGGGGGTGAAGCGGATGGAACCGGCGATGATGATGCGGGCCCTGGCCGTCATCCTGGCGGCGCTGGGGGGCTGGATCCTGGGCCGCACCACCCCGCACTGGGCCGAGGACCGCCATCGCGAGTACAGCCCGCACACCGCGATGGAGCAGTATTTCAATGTGCCCACCGACTACACCGGCCAGCACCGCGGCTGCCTCGGCGGGGTCGGCCAGGACGCGTCGGGCGTTCAGACCGGCTGGCGCACGGGCATCTGGCTGCCCATCGTGCTGATCCTGGGCGCGGTGGTGCTGGCGTTCTACTTCTGGTACGAGGGACCCAAGGAGCACCGCACCGACCGGATCAACTTCCTCGTCGATCCCAGCCACTGGATTGTGCTGGGCAGCGCGGCGGCGGGCTACGTGGTCTCCGTGGTGCTGAAGGGCATCGGACGGCGCTAGGCGCTGCCCTCGGCATCGGCGTCGATCAGCGGCACGAAGGCGACCTCGCCCAGGTAGTCCTGCTTGTACTCGCTGTCGTTGGCGCGTCGGACGCGCAGCAGCCGCTGGTGGCCGGGCTGCTTGCCGACCGGAATCACCAGCCGCCCGCCGATCGCCAGCTGCTCCATCAGCGGGTGGGGCACCTCGGTGCCTCCCGCGCTGACCAGGATCGCGTCGTAGGGCGCGTGCTCCGACCAGCCGTGGTAGCCGTTGCCGTGCAGCACCTCAACGTTCTCATAGCCGCCCAGCTGCAGCCGGCGGCGCGCGATCGCCACCAGCGAGCCGTGGCGCTCGATGGTGTAGACCTTGGCGCAGAGCAGGCTGATCACCGCCGCGGCGTAGCCCGAGCCGGTGCCGATCTCCAGCACGCTGTCCGTGTCCAGGAGCGTCAATTGCTCGGCCATCAGCGCCACCATGTAGGGCTGGGAGATGGTCTGGTCTTCGCCGATCGGCAGCGGGCCGTCGTCGTAGGCGTAGCGGCGGTAGTCGCGGGGGACGAAGAACTCGCGCGGCACGGTGCCCATCGCCTTCAGCACGCGTTCGTCGGCCAGGCCGCGGCGCCTGAGCTGGCGACTGACCATATCACTGCGGAGTTTCTCGTAATCCCCGCCCATCCCGCTAACAGGATACCAGCACCGACGGAGATCGGAATCAGTGGCCAGTGGTCGGTGGGCAGTGATCAGTGGGCAGATGTCGGTAGCAGGGGGCTTCAGCCCCCTGACCTTCACCGCCGGACTGAAGTCCGGCCTACCTGGCAGGGCCGGCGCGGGGTTCGGCTACCGCCGCGCCGCAACTGTCCCCCGGAATCGCGGCACAAGTGTGTACTCGCTGTCCTCGGAGTTGCGTTACACTTCGATACCACGGGTCTGCCCGGGATGGGAGGTCGGCATGACTGCAATCAGCCGGATACTGGCCGGGGGATGCGCCGCGCTGGCGCTTGCGGCGCTGGCGGCGTGCGGCGGCGGGGCGAGCAGCGTCAAACCGGTGGCGCTGCTTAACACGGGCGGCGGCGGTGCGGCAGACGAGGCGGCACTCACGGACAGCGCGGATGGCTTCGCCCTGACCGTCTCGCCGGACAGCTTCCTCGGTGCGCAGCCGGCGGGGGGCTTCAGCGTTGACGTCAGTCGCGCGGGCGAGGAGTTGGTCGCCACGGTCAGGGTCACCAGTGCTCAGAGTCTGCGCGCGCTGTACTGCGAGCTTGCCTATGACTCCGCCACGTACACCCCGCTGAGCGTGGAGCATCTACCGCTGAGTGCCCATGACAACGCAGATGCGCCCGACGAAGACATGCTGACGATCAGCGTACTCGATCGCCCGGGCACTGCGCACATCGGCCAGGTGCTGGCGCACTGGCAGGATCGTGCGGGGCTGAGCGGTGATGCGGAGCTGGCGCGAGTGCGGTTCGCAAGTCGGCCGTTCGCTGCTGATGCGACGCGCGCTGTCAGTTCGGCGCTGACGAGCAGCGCGGTGGGGCCAAAGCTGGAGCTGAGCCTGACGCACCGGCGGCTCCGCTGGGACTACTACTATCCGGGCGACTACAACCAGGATGGCCTGGTGGGCGTCAGCGACCTGACCCCGCTCGGGGCGCACCTCGACGAGCGTGGCGACTCCCTGGGGAAGTGGTACGACGAGGAGCTGGAGCAGTACGTGCCGCTGGGCTACGCGTTTGACCCGGACAGTCTGCTGTGGGTGATCGACGGCAGCGGCGACGGCTTCATCACCGTCAGCGACATCACCCAGATCGGCCAGCATTTCGACGAGGGCGTCGAGTCCTTTCGCCTGTTCGAGAGCGCGGTGCCGAGCCGTGACATGCCGCAGGCCAACGGTGATCCGTCGACCATCCTGCCGCTGGCCACTGTCCCCTTCAGCACGGCGCAGGGCATGGCCGGGCAGGAGCGCATCTGGTTCAACCTCCCGCTGCTCAGCGCCCGCGACGGCTTCAGCTATTGGCTCCGGCCGCTGAAGGAAGAAGCCGAGGGCACGGCGAGCAACCCGGTGCGTTTCGACGCCGGCATCGCCGAGAGTTTCTGGCTGGATATCCAGCCGGACACGTACATTACGGGCGGCAGCCTCGAGGAAGCGCGCCTGGATGTGAAGGATGGCCCGGCTGGGCTGGTCGCCGACATCTGGCTGGAGGGGGCGGAGAATCTCAGCTACTTCACCGCCGAGCTGCACTACGACTACCAGCAGTGCGCGTTCGAGCGTGTGTACACAAGCGGAGAACCCTGCGCAACGCTGCCGCTGAGCGTTGAGAAGAGCTCCTCCACCTGCACACATCAAGCTTCCGGGCAGCTGCTGATATTCGATTTCCTGATGGAGGGATTCACTGGCAGCGGCTACGACGCGCGGGCGTTCTTCTCCAGAGCCGCTGAGGATGAATTCACGCGGGCGGGTCTTGCCGGCGCACACGGTTGCGGGCCGATCAGCCTCCAGTTCGATCTACAGCGGCAGCAGCTCAGCTGGTACTACACCAATCGTGGTGACTACAACCAGGACGGCGGCGTGTGGAGCGACGAATTCGTGCAGCTCGGACGGTTCTGGGAATCTGAATCACCTGGATTCCCTGGTCCTTTTCCCAGTGCTTCTATCGAGTGGATCGTCGACGGAAACAGCGATGGCTTCATCGGGTTTAGTGACGTGAACAGTATTGGCCTCAATTTCGCCCAGTCGCTCGACGGCTACAACGTCTACATGGGCCCCGTGCCGGCGGCCGAGCCGGGTCCGGAGCCGCTGGGCTATGTCAGTCTCGCCGAGGCCGAGGGCGATCCGTTCAACGAGCGCCTGCGCTTCAGCTTCCACGTCCACGCGCCAGCGCCGGCGCAGTTCCTCTGGGTACGCCCGGAGTTTCGCGGCGAGGTCGGCGAGATCCCCGAGGGCGGCGTGGTGCCCGTCGTGGCCGAGTAGCAGAGGATTCGTGTAGGGGCGACACATGTGTCGCCCGCAATCGTGGCTGGACCTCAGTGGCGGGCGACGCGTGCGTCGCCCGCACAAACCGGCGCCGGGCTGGGCCCCATACCTGCCGCGCTACGTTACAATGCACCGAGGGGGACCAGGCCAGATGTCTGACACCGCAAGCAAACCCCGGCGCCCCGGCTGCGGCTGTCTCTCCCGGCGCGGATGCGGTCTGGCCGTCCTTGTCGTGCTGCTGGCCGCCCTCGTGCTGTACCTAGGCGAGGTCTATCGCTGCTGGCGCCTGGAGCCGACCGGTGATGCGCTGTTCGACCGCTGTGCCCAGGCGGTGGTCGAGAAACAGGCCTGGCGCCTGTTCAGCGGCAATGACACGCTCGGGACGGCTCTTCCCGATCACCTTCTTGCGGAGTGGGAGGACGATTTCGGCGATGATCCGCGCTACTGGCAGCTGCGGTACTACAGCATTGGCCTCGCGGGTGACAGGCAGAAATTTGAGGCAATGCTGGGTCCCGCGCAGGACCACGAACTGGTTGACGAGCAGGTGCGCACGCGACTTGACGCCACGCTCAGGGAGGCAGTTGACCGCGGCTGTGCCGATGCGCGGATCTATCTCCAGCTCTACATGCTGCACACGAGGTTCCACAAGACCGACTACTCGGCAGAGCAACTCACGGAGTACTTCGGCTGGCTGCAGACTGCAGCGGAGCTGGAGCCGGACTACGCCTGGCCACACTACTACATCGCGATGCACTACGTGCAGCACGCGGGCGACACCAACGAGGGGCGCGAACTGGCCCTGCAGCATCTTGAGCTTGGCAACGCCGCGGCTGACACCAGCTTGCCCTGTGTGTTCCCGGCTTCGTTCGTGAACGACTACGTCGCAGGTAACGGAGCCTTGCCCGGCAATGCAGTGGTCTCCGGCTGGACAATGCTCAACGGGTGGGCCTTCACTCCCTACGACTCTCTGTACGAAGGACTGCGTATCAAGCAGTGCGGCAAGCGCATTGTCGAGCTTGACAAGGAGAGCCGTGACCTGGTCCTGCTGGAAGAGTACCTCGGCCTGCTCTGCCGCTGGGGGCTCGCGGATGGATCCGAGATGCTCGATTGGATGCGAATCTCAACCGCGTTCAGCTATGTCAACGACTATCTCGTGGTAGATGTGATTCCTGAGCGCGATCCGGGTGAACGTGAGATGCTGTGGAGGCTCTGCAAACGGATGCGCGGGCTCTGGCACGACATCCTCAGAGGAATCGGCGACGAGCAGCTTGAATCAATGCGGCTCTTCTGGCCATACAGGCGAGCAGGCGAGGAATGGCGCGGCGTTACGGGCAGGTACCTCATCTGGCACTACGGACCGTCGCATCTGAACTATGCACTTGAGGCGCAGCGCTACCTTGACGGTCAGCCCGGGGAGGATGGGGTCAGAGAGGATCTGAGGTATATCGACCGCTTCGACTTCGAGACGATGCACTTCACCGTGGGTGCTCCCGTCATCCAGTCCTCTGGCCAGTGACCAGGGCGGGCCTCAGCCTGCCTCTGGCGCGGCCGTCTGCGGCCGTGATTCGGAGGAGCGGGGCTCAGCCCCGCCCTGACGCCGGACCCGCAGACACCCGGTAGGCCGGACTTCAGTCCGGCGATTCAGAGGTCGGCGGGTTGAAACCCGTCGCTACCGGGGATGCGGACGGGGCGTCCGCGCCCCGGATGCCGGTAGGCGCGAAGCCTCTTCGCGCCCGCTGGGATTGTCGCGCATAGGATGCGCGGCTACCGGGGAAGGGCCGGCGCGGGGTCCGGCCCCGCGACCCGCCCCGGCTGTCGCGGCCGCCACGCTGGTTCTGCTCCTTCTCCTTCTCCTTCTCTCAATGTCCCCTGCAACCCATTCTCTTCACCTTCCCCTCCCATCCCCCGTCCCCCGTCCCATCCCCTTCCTCCCCTTGACAAACGCAACACACTTGGTAATATGGGAAAGTGACCATGGATAGACGAACGGCAAACGGAAGCGGCGAGGGACCGGAGTGCTGCGGCACTACTGAGCCACGCAGCCTCACGGAGCAGCGGGCGCTCTACGACGCCCGCGCGCGGATTCTCAAGGCGCTGGCGCACCCCACGCGGCTGTTCATCGTGGATCGCCTGGCGCGGGGCGAGGCCTGCGTCTGCGAACTGCAGCAGCTGTGCGGGGCGGACATGTCGACGATCTCCAAGCACCTGCGGGTGCTGCGCACCGCCGGGCTGGTGCGCGACGACAAACGTGGCAAGCAGGTCTGGTACAGGCTCAGGGTGCCCTGCATCCTGAGTTTCTTCGGCTGCGTCGAGGAGGTGCTGCGCCAGGACGCCGCGGAGCGTCAGGCGCTGCTGGGCGGAGGCGCCCGCTGATGAACTGGCGCACCGAATGGCGGCCGCTGGCGCTGATCGCGCTCGTCTTCAGCGCGCTCTACTTCCTGCCGGCGGGCCTGCTGCCCGACTGGGGCGCGGCCGGCGAGGCGCTCAAGCTGGCCCAGTGGTACGCCCGGGAGCACGTGCTGACCTGCCTGATTCCGGCGTTTCTGATCGCCGGCGCGATCGCCGTGTTCGTCAGCAAGGCCTCCGTGATGCGCTACCTCGGCGCGGGGGCCGGCAAGGCGGTGGCCTACTCCGTGGCCGCGGTCAGCGGCTCGATCCTGGCGGTCTGCAGCTGCACCGTGCTGCCGCTGTTCGCCGGCATCTACCGGATGGGCGCCGGGCTGGGCCCGGCCTGCGCGTTTCTCTACAGCGGACCGGCGATCAACGTGCTGGCGATCATCCTGACGGCGCGGGTGCTGGGCGCGCAACTCGGCGTGGCCCGCGCGGTCGGCGCAGTGGTGTTCAGCGTGGTGATCGGCCTGGCGATGCACCTGATATTCCGCCGCGAGGAGCAGGCCAAGGCCGCCGCCCAGGCCGCGCTGCCGCAGCCGGAGACAGCGCGTCCGCTGTGGCAGACCGCCCTCTACTTCGCCGCGATGGTGGCGGTGCTGGTGTTCGTCAACTGGGCGGACCCGGGCGCGGGCGCGGCGCAGTTCTGGGCCGCGATGTTCAGCTACAAGTGGCTGCTGACGGCGATCGCGGCGGCGGCGCTGGGGATCATCCTGCTGCTGTGGTTCGGCCTCAAGTGGTGGAAGATCCTGCTGATCGCGGGCCATACGGTGATGCTGCTGTACGTGATCGGCACCTCGCCGTATCTGGCGTTTGTCGCCGCCGAGCTGATCTTCGTCGTCGCCCTGCTGCGCTCGGGCGGCGAGTTGCGGGAGTGGCTCAGGGAATCCTGGACACTGACCAGGCAGATCATGCCGCTGCTCTTCATCGGCGTGCTGGCGGCCGGGCTGCTGCTGGGCCAGCCGGGTGGGCGCGGGCTGATCCCGCCGGAGTGGATCGCCACCTGCGTGGGTGGCAACGGCCTGGGGGCCAACCTGTTCGCCGCGGTGGTCGGGGCGCTGATGTACTTCGCGACGCTGACCGAGGTGCCGATCCTGGAAGGCCTGCTGGCCAATGGCATGGGCCAGGGGCCGGCGCTGGCGCTGCTGCTGGCCGGGCCGGCGCTGAGCCTGCCCAACATGCTGGTGATCGCGGGCGTGCTGGGCTGGAAGAAAACGGGCGTGTTCGTCGCGCTGGTGGTGACGATGGCCACCATCAGCGGGCTGATCTATGGAAGCATCATCGGATAGAGGTGGAAGATGAAGGAGCTGAAAGTACTGGGGCCGGGCTGTCCGCGCTGCAATCAGCTGGCGGCGGCGGTCGACATGGCGGCGAGGCAGCTGGGCATCGAATACGAGCTGACCAAGGTGACCGACATCGGGGAGATCACCGGCTTCGGCGTGATGCTGACGCCCGCGCTGGTGATCGACGGCGAGGTGGCCTTCCAGGGCAAGGTGCCCACTCCGGACGAACTGAAGGAGATCATCGGCTAGCGGCATTGGGGAATGCGCGCCAATCACAACAAGGGTGTGAACCGATGAACGTGAAAGCGATCGTGAGCGTAGTGCTGATTGTGTTCGTCGCCGCCAGCCTGTTGCTGGTGGTGCTGAAGGAGACCGGTGGCAACGGCGCCAGTGCCGAGGATGGGCAGGGTACAGAAGTGGCCGCCGCTGGTTCGGCAGCCGCGACGCCCGCCGCAACCCAGGCTGCGGCCCCGCCGGCGGCGACGCCCGGCGTCGATTACGACCCGGACGGCCCGGAGCGGCAGGTGACGGCGTATTACTTCTGCAATACCGTGCGCTGCCCGAGCTGCCACAAGATCGAGACCTGGAGTCACAGTGCCGTGACGAGCGGGTTCGAGGACGAGCTTGAGGAAGGCCGGCTGCGCTGGCAGCTGCTCAACACGGACCTCGACGAGTATGCGCACTACGTGGATGACTACGAGCTGTTCACCAAACAGGTGGTCCTGGTGGAATGGATCGACGGCGAGCGGGGGCGCTGGCGCAACCTGGATCAGGTCTGGGACCTGCTGGGCAGTGAGGAGCGGTTCAGCGAGTACATCGATGCGGAGGTCCGGCGGTTCCTCGCCGGTGACGAGCCGGCGGAAGGTGTGGCGGCCGACGGCAGTGACAGTGGCGAGAGCAGAGCGTGAGCGGACTTGTCGGCGGCATGCTGGCCGCGCTGTGGCTGGGGATCCTGACCTCGATCAGCCCCTGCCCGCTGGCGACCAACATCGCCGCGATCACCTACATCGGCCGCCGGGTGGAGCGCACCCGGCTGGTACTGCTCTCGGGCCTGCTCTACACAATTGGCCGCACGCTGACCTACGTGGCGCTGGGCGCGGCGATCGTGGCCGGGCTGCTGGCGATCCCGGCCGTCTCGCGCTTTCTGCAGAAGTACATGCACCTGCTGCTCGGCCCGCTGCTGATCATCGCGGGCATGCTGCTGCTGCAGCTGATCAGCTTCCGGTGGGTCGGCGGCGGCGTCAGTGAAGGGCTCAAGCAGCGCGTGGACAGAAGCGGCGTCTGGGGGGCGCTGCTGCTGGGGATCGTCTTCGCCCTGACCTTCTGCCCCACCTCGGCGGCGCTGTTCTTCGGCAGCCTGATCCCGCTGGCCGCTCAGCACCGCTCCAGCCTGCTGCTGCCCGCCCTCTACGGCATCGGCACGGCGCTGCCGGTGATCGTCTTCGCGGCGCTGATCGCACTGGGCGCGCACTACGTGGCCCGCGCCTTCAACGTGCTCACGAGCATCGAGCTGTGGGCGCGGCGCCTGACGGGCGTCGTCTTCATCGCCGTCGGCATCTTCCTGACCCTGCGCTACGTGTATGGCGCGGTGTAAGGGAAACGCGCGCCTCTCCGCTCCCGTAGGGGCCGGTCTAAGACCGGCCCTCAGGATGAGAATCACCTGATGCGCTGGGCTGATCCGCGCTGCCCGATTGATCGTTACGTCAGGGCGGGTCTTAGACCCGCCCCTACGAATCGCCGGGCTAAAGCCCGGCCTGCCGGGGGATGTGGATACTCGCGGCTACTCCGCCAGCATTTGCACCACGCCTGGTCCGCTGACCCCTACGGTATCTCCACCGGATCATCTAGGGGTTGGTAGCTCGTGGCTCCGACGTAGGGTGCGATCCAGAGGAACTGCCCGGATACCGGCTCATCAACGTGGAACTCGAAGCGCAAGCGCTCGTTGAAACGGTCACCAATGGCGTCCTCCAAGACAGACATCGAGCCCAAGAGCCGCGCGCCAACACCGTAGTCCAGATACGAGCCCCATTCTCCCATGTATACGCGGTAGCCTTCGAGGTGATAGCCGAGGTTCTGGCCGAGCGCTGTAAGGTCCGCAATGCTCACGTAGCCGTCGCCAGCCAAGTCTGCCAACGCTTCAGGCGCGAAGAAGCTCGACACAGCGGTTTCGTAGAAACGGAGGATCATCAGGATGTCGTCGATTTGCACAAGCGTATCCTGGTTCGCATCGCCTGTCAGCATGTAATGCCAAGTCAACTGCTGCGAGGCGGGTTCGTAGGCGAGAGCTGCCTGCGGCGGATAGTAGTAGGCGCTGAGCGGCCCACTGAGAGAGTAGTCAACGCTTCCATGCTCCTGCGTGAAGAAAGACCGGGCGATCCGCCATTCATCCCCGCTTGCCTGACCGTCGAAGTCGTTCAAGGCGAAGACCTTTGCCTCGTGCAGAGTGCGGCACGTTTCGAATCCTGGCCCATCGCCATGGCGAGGCATGACTGCGCGGGTGCTTGAGCTTAAGTAGGTGCCCCACGTCCCGCCCCACTCTCCGGTTCGATAAGACGTCACATCGTAGTCCAGCGACACGGACAAGAGCCGCATCCGGTCGTAGCCGCTGATAATGGTGTCCACCGCGATCTGATCGCCGCTGACGCCGACCTCCACTCGCACGCTGTCCACGTGGCCGCCGTCGAGGAAGCACTCCTCGCCGAGCCACGCGCTGAAGTCGTCCACCAGGGAGAGGTCGACGCGGGCGGGCTGGCTGGCCGGACCGGGCGCGTCGGCAATCAGCGGCTGAACCCAGTAGAAATCGCCATCGACGAGGCCGGGCAGCGTAACGTTGAACACCACCTGCTCTCCCGCGGGTTCTCCGCGGCGCACCTGTGCGTAGGGGAATACCGCCAGCGGCTGCACGCTGGCCGTGCCCTCGGCGCTGTACGCGGCGCGGCTCGCCGCGTGGTAGACCGCGAACGAGTCCGCGCCCCGGCCGAAGTTCACGCCGATCGCCGTAATATCGAAGATGTCGATCTCGCCGCTCTCGCTCGTGTCGATCAGCTGCCGCACGTCACCGCCAGCGAAGTCGAATCTCTCAACCCAGGTTCCATCGGGTGTGATGATATGCCCGCTCTCCACGTCCCCGGCCTCGCCGAAGTGCATCCCCAGCGGGGTCAGGTCGCTGACCCCCACCACCCCGTCCTGGTTGTAGTCGCCCAGCTGGTGAAAGCGCCAGTCCAGCCAGGCCGGCTGCATGATCACCGTCAGCAGCGGCCGCTCCGTGGCTACAGGCAGCGCAGCGTCGGCGCCCTTCGTCGCTGCGAACGGTCGCTGTGCGAACCGCACACGCGCCAGTTCACTGTCACCGCTGATCCCGTCCCGCTCCTGCCAGTGCGCCAGCACCTGGCCGATGTGCACAGTGCCCGGCCGGTCTAGTACGCTGAGCGTCAGCATCTCATCGCTGCCTCCGGATGCGGACGCCAGCGCTGCGCCATCCGCGCCGCCGCCCAGCGGCAGATGCTCCGTGCCGAGCGGCGTGTACCGCGATGGGTCATAGGTTAGCTCGCAGTACAGCGCGCGCAGGCGCTGTGCGTCAACAACCTCGATGGTGCCTACCAACTCCTCGCCCGCGCGACTGACGGCGAGCGAGAACTTGCCCGCCGGCTCTGCTCCAAGGAAGCTGTCTGGCAAAACGGTCAGGGGGAAGCCATCCGCGAAGTCTGTCAATGCCGCCTCGTCTGCCGCACCGCCGCCGCCCGTGTTAAGCAGCGCCACCGGTTTGACGCTGCTCGCCCCGCCGCCGCACGCCATCAGCGCCATCGTTGCCAGCGCGGCGCATCCCCCGGCCAGTATCCGGCTGATTGCAGTCATGCAGACCTCCCATCCCGGGCAGACCCGTGGTATCAAAGTGTAACGCAACTCCGAGGACAGCGAGTACACACTTGTGCCGCTCTTCCGAGGGGACACTTCGCGCGGGGCGGTAGCGCGAGCCTCCGTGCTCGCGGATTCGCGCGGATCGCAAGCAGGGGTGCTTGCGCTACCCGGTAATCAGGGCGGGGCTCGGCCCCGCCCCTGCCAGCGGAATGGCAGGCGAGACGCCCGCCCTGCTGACCACCGATCAACGACCACTGCCCACTGACCACCGACCACTACCTGCTCTTCACTGATGCCGATCCGCGCGCCTGCGTGCTCTGATGTAGTGCAATGGGAATATTGCAACTGGGGCGACCGGTACATCATCAAGCTGCCGCTCAGCAATTGGTAAGGACCGGTCCGCCGGGGCTTCAACTAATTGAGAATGAGAATAGTCCGGGCGTGCATATGCGAATCCGGTCGTTTTCCGCTACAATTACCCGGCGATGCTGAATCCAATCCTCATGAGACGTGTCGCGCAGCCGGCGGTTCTGGCGCTGGCGGGCGGCCTACTGGCGCTGGGGGCCTGCGGCGACTCAACTGAGACAGACGCGGACCGCCGGGCGGCCGCCGGGCTCAGTGGCAAGGTTGAAGCTGAGCACATCGAGCCCTTTACCCCGGAGGAGTTGCCCGACATCACGGGCAACCGCGAGCACGAGCTGCACTTCGCCGGCGGGGTGGTCTGCGGCGAGTGCCACCTCTCCACGGCGCCGCTGCCCATCGACCACGCCCACGAGGTCTGCAAGGACTGCCACGCGGAGCGGACGGTGGCCGCGCCCGTCTGGGAGAACCACTGCCTGAGCTGCCACTACTTCACCCGCGAGGCCCAGGCCGCCTCCGACGACCCCCAGCGGATGATGGACCACCTGTGCGTCAAGTGCCACGCGGGCGACGACTTCGGCGGCAACATCTACGGCCACTGCAAGACGGGCGTGGACGAGATGGTCCGCTGCGACCACTGCCACCGGCCCCACGACAGCGCCGCGCCGGCGGCCATCGAGCTGTGCGTCACCTGCCACCACGAACTGACCGAGGTCCGCCACCCCCAGGGCAGCGACGTCAAGTGCTCGCTGTGCCACGCCGCGCATCTGCCCCCGCCGACGGGCGGCAGCGTCTGCACCGTCTGCCATGGCCAGGCCGAGCAGGTGCTGGTGCACCGCATCCCGGCCCATCCCGCGGACTGCCTGGTCTGCCACGAGCCGCACTTCACCACGCCCGAGATCAAGCGCTGCTGCGAGGACTGCCACGAGGAATACCAGGGCATCGTCTGCGAGGGCCAGCCCCAGCAGCACCTCGACTGCGAGAACTGCCACGTCCTCGACGACTTCAGCTTCCGGGGCAGCGGCGCCTGCGGGCGCTGCCACGCGGGCCAGGGCGTCGCCCTGGCGGCCGAGGGGGTTCCGGAGCAGCACCAGCGCTGTATCACCTGCCACCCGCCCCATAGCTGGTTCACCTCGTTCAGGCGCACCTGTCAGCGCTGCCACGAACTGGACTCGGTGTTCGAGCACCAGCTCGAATTCCACCCCGACGACTGCGGGGCCTGTCACGATCCCCACGGCGTGGCGACGATGCCGAAGAGCGGCAGCTGCGGCGCCTGCCACCAGGGCGACGACAACCTGCCTTCCTTCGGCGCCAATCCGCCCGAGATGCACCTCAGCTGCGCCAACTGCCACGAGGTCGAGCCGATGCGGCAGGGCCGCTTCCGCTTCATCGGCCAGGAGTCGACCTGCCTGCTCTGCCACTTCGAGGCCGCCGACGGCCTGGGCTGGGACGATACGCCGAGCGGCCACCAGAGCTGCGATGTCTGCCACAGCCCCCACGACTTCGGCAGCGTCGCGATCAAGGACAGCTGCCAGATCTGCCACGCGGACGCAGCGGACGCGGCGCCGAACGACCTGCACCGCGACTGCCTGCTCTGCCACGAGCCGGACCACGCCTTTGCCTTCGCCGGCCAGGAGGCCTCCTGCCAGCTGTGCCACAGTGACGCCGCCACCGACGCGCCCAATCAGCTGCACGCCGACTGCGCCAACTGCCACGCCTTCGACCACGGCTTTGCCTTCAGCGGCATCGAGAAATCCTGCGAGCTGTGTCACGGCGACGTGGTGGACCAGGCGCCCAGCGAGCTGCATGAGGGCTGCGACACCTGTCACGCGCAGGATCACAGTGTGGAGTATGTCGGGGCGGACGGCTCCTGCTCCCTGTGCCACCCGGACCTGCCCGCCGAGCACCGCAGCCCGGGCCACGCCGAATGCAGCTACTGCCACGCCAGCCATACGTTCGCCGCCCACTACGACGCCTGCACCGTCTGCCACACCGATCGCGAGGACCACTTCGCCGGCTACCAGTGCTCGCGCTGCCACAAGTTCGGTCCAGGCGGCGTGTACAAGGAACACGGCGACGTCGATTAGCACGGCATCGAGATATAGTGCCCGCCCCGCGCGCATACGTGGGGGGGTATATTGAGATTGTGTTAGAATGAGACACAAAGCCGCCATGGACGGCCAGCGGATGAAGACCGCCCCGGCGGTGTCAGGAGGCATTGAGACACGTGAGCGCGATTGATCCACCCGGGCTGCCGCGGCGGCGGGGCGGCGACGTCATCCAGGTCGAGGCGCTGACCGCTTGGGACCTGCTGCGCCGCTACATCGTCGTCGGCAGCTGGTTCGGCCACGCACTGTTTCTGGCCTGGGGGGTGTTCTTCGGTGTTTCCTACGGCATCCTCGGGGGCTACGAGTTCTTCACCGACATGTTTCTTGTGGACCGCCTCGGCTCCCTGGCGGGCCTGGCCGGTATCGTCATGGGCGTCTTCATCGGCGTGGTCTGCGTCTGGACGATCTGCGTGATTCTGGCCGCCGGAATCGGCGCGGGCGTCTACTGGGCCCGCTTCCGCTCTTTTCCGATGCCACCGCGATGAAAGTGACAATGCACAGGTGCCTGACAATCTGCCTGCTGGCCGGTTGGCTGCTCGGTCCGGCCCTCGCCGCAGCCCAGCAGCCCGCAGTCGAGCCGGCCGACGACGGCTGGGACCACGAGCGTTTCACGCGCCAGCTGACGGGCACGGAGACCTGCCTGGCCTGCCACGGCAGCTACAACCCGGTCGTCAGGCGCCCCGACAACCCGCGCCACTCGCTGTGGGTCAACAGCCAGCTTTTCCTGCAATCCGTGCACGCGCGGCTGGGCTGCGACGCCTGCCACACCAACATCGACTCCCACGGCCACCGGCTGGCCGGGATGGCGCCCGTGCGGGACCGCTGCGCGCCCTGCCACGCGCCCGAGGTTGAGCCGCTGGACGGCGCCGGCGAGTCGCCCCGGGAGCAGGATCTGGCGCGGATGGTGGAGCTGGCCGGGCTGGACATGACGCTGACCGTCGCGCTCAACGCCTGCCTGGAGTGCCACCCGGAGGAATACGAGCAGTACAAGACCTCCGTGCACGGCGTCTCGGTGCTTGAGCACAAGGATACCGACGCTCCGTTCTGCATGGACTGCCACGGCATCCACTACATCCTGCCCGCCGACGACAAACGCTCCCAGACCAATCCGGGCAATGTCCCGGACACCTGCCTGACCTGCCACGACCAGGCCGACGTCAAGGCCCGGGCCGGACTGACCCGCGAGGTGGGCGCCACCTTCGAGGAGAGCTTCCACGGCCGCCGCGCGATGCTGGGCGGGATCAGCGTGGCGGTCTGCTCCAACTGCCACGGCACGCACGCCATCTACGCCGCCGACGACCCGCGCAGCATGGTCAACCAGCGCAGCCTGGCCAAGACCTGCGGCCAGTGCCACGAGGGCGCGCAGCTGAACTTCGCCGCCGCCTTCAGCCACAAGTCGGTCAGCCGCACGGAGCAGCTGGGCCTCTACATCCTCAAGCAGATCTACCAGTGGGTGATCTTCCTGCTGATCGCGCAGTTCGTGCTGTTCGCCGCGCTGGACATCCTGCAGGTCTACCGGCGGCGGCGCCAGCAGCGCAAGGGGGGGTCCGTCCATGTCTGACCTCGCCAGCGTGGACCGCCCAGTGGTCAACCGGCGCCGCGGAGCCCGCCGTCCACGGAGCTACGAGCGCTTCAACATCCACCACCGCATCCAGCACTTCATCATGGCGCTGGGCTTCACCATGCTGGTCATCACGGGCTGGCCGCTGCGCTTCCCCGAGCTTCGGGTCTCGCAGCTCGGCTGCTCGCTGGTCGGCGGCGTCGAGGTGGTCGGCATCATCCACCGCGTCTTCGGCGTCTCGCTGATCGTCGTCAGCGTCTACCACGTGATCTACCTGCTGGTGATGTTCCTGCGCGGGCACCGCTCGGTGGCGATGCTGCCCAGCTGGACCGACGCCAGGGAGGCCTGGGGCGACGTGATGTTCTGGCTGGGGCGGAGGCCCAGCCGGCCGCGCTTCAGCCGCTACAACTGGATCGAGAAGGTGGAGTACTACGCCGTGGTCTGGGGCACGGCGGTGATGATCATCAGCGGGATCGTCATCTGGGCGCCGACCTACTTCACGGAGTACGTGCCCGCCTGGGTGGTCTCGGCCAGTGTGATCGTCCACGGCTACGAGGCGCTGCTGGCCGGGCTGGCGATCTTCCTCTGGCACTTCTACTGGGTACATCTGCACCCGGACGTCTATCCGATGAGCATGGTCTGGCTGACGGGCAAGCTGACCGAGGGCGAGATGGAGCACCATCACCCGCGGGAACTGGAGATGATCAGGGCCCGCCGGACCGGGGCAGGCGGCGGCAATCCGTCACCGGACGAGGGTGGCGAAGGGGAGGAAGCATGAGCTGGCGCACCGCGATACTGCTGCCGACGCTGCTGGGACTGGCGGCGGCGCTGTGCTCCTGCCCCCGGGTGGAGCTGCCCAGCGAGCAGGCGATGGTGGAGGTCTTCATCGCCGAGGCGCCGACGCGCCTGATCGAGCCGCCCGCCCCCGACAGCGTGCCTATCCTGGCCACCGCCGAGTTGACGGACTGGGCCGCGCTCTGCGACGAGTGCCACGTCGGCCCGAGATACAGCAGCCACACCATCCTCCGCTGGGGCCACCTCGACTCCTGCGTCGGCGGGATGCCCTGCACCGACTGCCACGCCGGCGAGCTGCACCGCACGGACGTGCGCGGGGACAAGGGCCAGTGCTTCGACTGCCACCTGGCGCGCCAGGTGCCGGTGGCCTGCGAGACGTGCCACGTCGAGGGCTGCCGCGGGACGGCGGCGGCCCACGGGCCGGGCTTCCTCGGCGAGCACGGCGGCCAGACCGAGTGGGAGGGGATCGACTGCCTGGTTTGCCACGGCAGCCAGAGCTGGTGCCTGGACTGCCACGGCCTGCCGATGCCGCACCCGGAGGACATCATCGACACCCACCCGCTGCTGGTCCAGGGCCAGCCCGAGACCTGCGCCAACTGCCACGGCTCGCAGTCCTGCATCCGCTGCCACCTGGCGCTGGGCGTCGTGATTCAGCCGCAGCAGTAGCCGGCGAATCGCGGGGGCGGGCGTCCCTCCCGCGATCGGTAGCAGGGGGCTTCAGCCCCCTGACCTCCCAAGAGGGGTAGCGGCGGGTATTGACCCGCCCGATTGCGGACTGCCAATACACATGACGCGGGGTTGAAACCCCGCCTACCGGGCCGTAGGGACCGGACCCCGCGCCGGCCCGTCTTCGTCGTAGGGGCCGGTCTCAGACCGGCTCTGGAGGTGATGGACCAGATGCGATGGGTTCATCCTGATCAGCGCCGCGGGGCGTCAGGGCGGGTCTTAGACCCGCCCCTACAACACCACCGTAGCGGCGGCGTCCCTGCCGCCGGATTCGAAACATCCCAGGGTCAAGGGCCCCTGGGTACCGGCAATCCCGGCGGGGCGATCAGCACCCCGGCGCGAATCCCCCCCGCCAGCCTCAATCGCCCCGAAGCGGCCACCGGCGCTCCCGGCGTCCGGAATCACGACGCGTTTCACGTGAAACAATATCAACTGCTATCCACAGACGTTCCACGTGAAACCAACAAGCTAGCTGTGGCTTTCGTGGCGCCGGCGGCGCACGGACTCGCGGGCGAAGCCGCTGAGCAGCGCCAGCAGGGCCAGCTGGATGAGCAGCAGCACGGGCGCGCGCAACCACTCCGTCCAGTGCGGGCTTTCTAATGCGCCCACATCCACCAGGTAGTAGAGCGGAACAACGCTCACCGGCAGGTTGCAGACGGCCAGCGATGCCCAGCCCAGGTCGTACTGGCTGAGCAGCACCAGCGCCACGTCAGCGATGGACAGCAGGCCGTAGTAATAGCTGGAGTAGTAGCTGGCACCCCTATATAGGCTAAGCCCGGTCGGCGCTGACATGGCCGCGAGGCCCGCACCCATCCCGATGATGGGCAGAGCCGAGGCCAGTAGTGCGCGCGTCCGCGAACCTGACCGGGCCAGTGAAGCCGTAACGGCGATCAACGCCAGAAACGCTCCGGCGGCAATCAGCTGCGAGGCGACCAGCAGCGCGTCAAAGACCACATGAACTGCATCACCTGTCTGGGTTGTCTGCAGCATGCGGTGCGCGCCTGGCAGCATCATCGTCGCCGAGAAATGCAGCATCGTGCCCGGCCAGATGAAGCCGAGCTGAGCCAGGGCGGTAAGCGAACCGGCAGCGGCGCCGGCCGCGCCGATCCGCACCCCGCGCCCCAGACCGATCATCAGCAGCGTGAGCAGCAGGCAGGCCAGGGCCCCGAAGAGCAGCACCGCCGGTGTGTCGGCGATGCCGATCAGCAGGCCCCTGAGCCAGCCGGGCGCCAGCTCCCAGCAGCCCTGCAGCCCTTCGACAAATGTCACGCCGCCCTGCCCGATTTCGCTGAGCGCCCCCAGCGCCGCCTCCAGGCTGCGGACCGTCTGCCGGCCGCCCGAGAAGCTGCCCATCGTGAGGATGATCAGGAGCTTGAGCGGGATCAGCGCGGCGGCGCAGACCACCACGCGCCACATGAGCGGCGGGGCCAGCACGCGCAGGGCGCCCACCACGATCTCGCGGTCGTCGAGCAGCCCAATCGAGGCCAGGTCGTCGATGTTCAGGTAGCACTGTCGCCGGCCCTGGATTCCCAGCAGCCCCATCGCGTCGTAGACCGCCACGTATACGCCCTGGGCCAGCCAGAGCAGCAGTGCCGGACCAGCTGCGATCAGCAGGCCCGCGACGGCGTACAGCACCCACTCGTCGGCGCCGGCCCGCGAGGGCATAGTCGCGATCGAGAAGTAGTAGCTGTGCAGCACGATCCCGCCGGCGAGGCCGATCAGCACCAGCATGTTGCGCCTAAGCCAGCTCGCGCGCCGGCGCCTTCGCTGCTCGGCGCGCATCAGGTGCCGGGCGACGGGGTTGTGCTCAAGGCCGCGCCAGGCATCGAGCCAACCGCGCCAGCCGGGCCGCATGTCAGCCGCCGCGTCCATCCGCGGGCATTGTACCGCCGGAGCATCGTAGCGGCGGCCGCCGTGCCGCCGAATGAATCCATCTCCCGGTAGGCGGGGCTTCAGCCCCGCGCCAGCGTGGTCAGGGGCTCAAGTCCCCTGCTGCCGGAGTGAGGGGATGTGTGGGCCCAGCCCCGGTGGGATTCACCACAGAGATCACAGAGGCCACAGAGGAAAGATGGCTGCGGATTCCGGCTTCTCTGATTTCTCTGTGTGCTCTGTGGTTGAGAAGCTTGTGCAGTTAGGGCGTGCCGCCCCGGCGGGCCTGTGCAGGAGGACCTCGGACCGTAAGCCATCAACGCATCGCGGGCGGGACGCCCGCGCCACCATGGCAAGCGGGGCTTCAGCCCCGCGCGATCTCGTCAGGGGGCTGAAGCCCCCTGCTACCGGCACTACAGCCACTTGCCCGGATTGAGGATGCCGTGCGGGTCGAAGGCGGCTTTGATGCGGCGCAGCAGCGCCAGGTGCTCCTCGTCGCGCTGCAGGCTTAAGTACGGCGCCTTGCTGAGCCCCACCCCGTGCTCGCCCGTGATGGTCCCGCCGAGGCTGACCGCCAGCTTGCAGGCGTCGCCGACGGCGCGGCGGCCCGTCTCGATCCGCGGATCGTCCTCGCCGTCGAACATCAGCGTGATATGGAAGTTGCCGTCCCCGATATGGCCGTAGTTGAGCCACGTCATGTTGTGGCGCTGGCCGACCAGCTTCAGTTCGCGCACGAAGTCGGCCGCGCGGTGGCGCGGCACCGCCACGTCCTCGGCCAGCTTGAACTCGCCCAGCTGATGGCAGGCCGGGCTCAGCTCGCTGCGCACGCGCCACAGCTTCAGCGCCTCGGCGCGATCGGTGGTCAGGCCGATCCGCCGCCCGCCGCCGCCGAGCAGGATCTGCTCGATCGCTTCAAGCTGCGCCAGGGCGTCCCTGTCCGTGTGGGCGTCCGTCTCCAGCGCGATCAGCGCCCCCGCCTGGCTCTCCGCCGCCTCGCCCAGCGCCCGGCGAGCCTCGTCGCCCAGCTGCCTCACCACGCAGGCCATCACGGTGGCGTCGGCGTATTCCAGAGTCCGCGGTGTCACCGGCCCGGCCATCACGGCCTGGGCGGCCTGCGCCGCCTGCTCGTCCGTCTCGAACAGATAGAGCGCCGTGCCGATCGCGGGCGGGATGGGCAGCAGCTTCAGCTCCGCCTCCACCACGGCGCAGAGCAGCCCCTCGCTGCCACAGACCAGGCTGGTCAGGTCCAGGCCCGCCACGTCCTTGACGGCGCTCGAGCCGGACTGCAGCAACTGGCCGCCGGGCAGCACGCACTTCAGCCCCAGCAGCCAGTCCTTGAAAGTGCCGTACTTGACGGTGGTGATCCCGCCGGCGTTCTCCGCCACGTTGCCGCCGATGCTGGCGATGTCGTGGCTGGACGGCCAGGGCGGAAACCAGAGGCCGTGCTCGGCCAGCAGCTCGTTGAGCTTCTGCACCGTCAGGCCGGGCTGCACGCGGCAGCTGCGGTTGCCGGGCACCACCGAAAGCAGCCGGTCCATCGGCGAGACGTCGAGCACGATCCCGCCGCGGCTGGGCACGGCGCCGCCGGAAAGCCCGCTGCCCAGCCCCCGCGTATAGACCGGCACCCGGTAGAACTGGGCCACGTGCATCACGTGCCGGACGTGATCGATCTCGGTGGCCAGCACCACCACGTCCGGGCGGGCGTGCTCCATCGAGGTGTCCTTACCGTACTCGGCGAACTCCTCGCCTTTGGTCAGGATGCCGCTGTGGGGCACGCGCTCGCCGATCGCCGCCACGATCAGCAGCGGGTCGGCCCGCTCGCCCGGCTCCAGCTCGGGCAGTTCCAGGTATTCGAATCCGGCTTCCGCTTCGGCGCTGTCTGTCACGGCCGCAATTTTACAGCCTCGCCGCCGGCGGGCCGGCGCGCTATGATATACGAGAAGTCGGGCCGACCGCCCCGCGCAGTGGAACAGCGCTCGTCGGCAATCAGTCTTACTCGCCGGCGCGTCTGCCGGCGCAGGAGGATCAAGTGGCAACAGGCTATCGGCCGGCCCGCTGGGGGCGGGCGTTTGCCATCGGCATGGGCGCGCTGTCGATCGCGCTGATGCTGGCGGGCTGCGGCGGCGGCGCGGCGACGACCGTTACCCAGGACGATAACAACACCACCGTCACGATCACCCAGGGCTCGCGGCTGATCGTGCTGCTCGACGCCAGGCCCGGCGCCTTCCTCTGGGAACTCGAAGATCTCGACCAGAACATCCTGGAGTTCAAGCGCAAACAGCTGATCGAGACCGATCAGCCGTCGCGCTACGGCGGCAACTCCCACCGCGAACTGATCTTCCACGCCCGGGGACCCGGCACGACGCGGCTGACGCTGGAGTTCGCGTCGCTGGAGGAGGACGATGACGAAATCGCCGACTCGTTCGAGCTCACGGTGGTGGTGGAGCCCTAGCGCCGCGGGCCCCGGCGGGGCGGCTCAGCTATAATCATCGCCCGATGACCATGCTGCCGCCCGGCGTGCACGCGGACTTCCCCCCGCAGCGGGACAAGCTGACGCCGCTGTTCCGGCAGTACACCGCGATCAAGGCCGAGCATCCGGACGCGCTGCTGCTCTACCGGCTGGGCGACTTCTATGAGATGTTCGGGCCCGATGCCGTGCGCGGCGCCGAAGTACTTGGCCTGACGCTGACCAGCCGCAGCTGCCACAAGGGCTACAAGGTGGCGATGTGCGGCATCCCGCACCACGCCAGCGTGCGCTACATCAAGCGCCTGGTCGAGGCCGGCGAGGTGGCGGCGATCTGCGAGCAGACCGAGGACCCGGCCCAGGCCAGGGGGCTGGTGGAGCGCGCCGTGACGCGCGTAATCACCGCCGGCACCCTGATCGAGGACGAATACCTCAGCGCCGACTCCGGCAACTTCCTGGCGGTGCTCGCCGAGCGCGGCGGGCGCTTCGGCCTCGCGCTGCTGGAGAGCAGCGGCGGCCGCGTCGAGTTGAGTGAACTGCCGGGGCAGCCGCTCGGTGAGCTGCTCACACGCGTGCTTCGGCATCGCCCCGCCGAGCTGCTGCTGCCCGCCGCGCTGGCGGGCGACCCCGCGCTCGGCGAGCTGAGCGGCTCGATCGGCAAGGCGGTGGTCCATACGTATGACGCCGTCCCGGGCAGCAAGGACACAGAGTTCTTCCTGACGCGCTACTTCAATACCAACTCGTTGGATTCCATTGGCATTGGCACCGCCCGGGCGGCTCAGGCAGCGCTGCTGGCCCTGATCCGCTATCTAAAGGAGACCTTCAAGGTCGGCCAGATCAGCCTCTATCCGGTCTTCGTCCCCCCGGATGACCATCTCTACCTCGACGCGCGATCGAGCGTCCACCTGGAGCTGCTGGCAAGCCTCGACCCGGCCGCCCACGGCGGCAGCCTCTATGACACCCTGAGCCGCTGCCAGAGCAGCGCCGGCCGCCGCCGGCTCAAGGCCCGGCTGCTCAGCCCCGATGCGGACGCCGAGGTCATCGTCAGGCGCCACTCCGCTGTGCAGCTGATGCTGCACGGCCGTGACCTCGCCGACTCGATGGCCGGCCTGCTGCGCGCGATCCAGGACGTCGAGCGCATCGTCCAGCGCGTCACCCTCCGCCGCACCCACCCCAAGGAGCTGCGGGCCCTTTGCGAATCCCTGCCGCCGCTCGGCGAGCTGGGGCGGCAGCTCATGGACACCGGCGACGCCTGCCTTGCGCAGCTCGGCGGGCAGATCGGCGGCTTCAGTGCACTGCACGCTGCACTGGACCAGATGCTGGCCGACGAGCCGCCGGTGAAGCTCAGTGACGGCGGGGTGATCCGCGCCGGAGCGGACGAACGAGTTGATGAACTGCGCTCGCTGGTCCATGGCGGTCACAGCTGGTTCGAGGGCTATCAGGAGCAGGAGCGCGAGCGCACGGGCATCCGCACGCTGAAGGTGCGCCACACCGGTGCCTTCGGCTGGTTCATCGAGGTCAGCAAGGCCAATCTGGCGCTGGTGCCGGACGATTACGAGCGCCGCCAGACGCTGGTCAACCACGAGCGCTTTGTCACGCCGGAACTCAGGCGGCGCGAGAGCGAGATGCAGGGCGCCGAGGCGAAGCTGGCGGGGCGCGAGCGTGAGCTTTATGAGGAGCTCTGCGGCCAGGTGGCGGAGCAAGCCGGCCAGCTGGCCCAGGCGGCCCGCGCCGCCGCGGAGGCCGACGTGCTGCTCAGCCTGGCGATGGTGGCCCGCGAGCGGGAGTGGGTCCGGCCCGATCTGGCCGGGGGCGAGGAGGGGCCGGTCCGCCTCGAGATCGAGGGCGGCCGCCATCCGATTGTGGAGCAGGCCGTCGGCGAGCGCCACTATACCCCGGCCGACTGCTTCCTGGATACCGATGGCCAGCAGATCATGGTGCTGACCGGCCCCAACATGGGCGGCAAGAGCACCTACCTCCGGATGGTGGCCCTCTGCTGCATCATAAACCAACTAGGTGGTTTCGTTCCAGCAAAGAAGGCCGTCCTGCCCGTGATGCGGAGGATCTACACGCGGGTGGGGGCCCAGGACTATCTGGCCCGCGGCCAGTCCACCTTCATGGTCGAGATGGTGGAGACCGCCGAGATCCTGAACACCTGCTCGGGGCACAGCCTGATCCTGCTGGACGAGGTCGGGCGCGGGACCAGCACGTATGACGGGATCAGCATCGCCAAGGCGGTGGTGGAGTTCCTGCACGAGCATCCCCGCCGGCCGCTGACGCTGTTCGCCACCCACTTCTTCGAGCTGACGGACCTCGAACAGCTGCTGATCCGGGTCAGGAACTTCCAGGTCACGGTGGCGCAGGAGGGGGGCCGCTTCGTGTTCCTCTACCGCGTGGAGCCGGGGGCGGCCAGCGACAGCTACGGCATCGAGGTCGCCGCGCTGGCGGGCCTGCCGGATGAGGTTGTCGAGCGCGCGCGCCAGATCCTCAGAGAGCTGGAGGAGGTCAAGGACGAGGCCCGGGCCAGAGCCCGCCGCGCCATCCAGCTGGGCCTGTTCAAGCCGCCGGGTGAGCAGGAGCGATAGGGTCGGCCTTCGTAGGGGCCGGTCTCAGACCGGCCCTGACGCAGCGGGGTAGCGGCGACGGCTCTGTCGCCGGATTCAATCGGCGGTCCCGCCGTGGCGGGACGGCCGCCGCTACGTAGCGGTAGGCGGGGCTTCAGCCCCGCGATTGCATGTCAGGGGGCTGAAGCCCCCTGCTACCGGGGATGCGGACGGGCCGTCCGCGCTCCGGCGGAACGTCCGCACTCCGCAGCGATCCCCGTGGCCTGGCGGTGTTAAGTAGCCGGAATGCTCCCGGTTTGTTACACTGTGGGTGGGAGGCTTCGGGGCCGCCACCTGGGTGGCGTGATCTACTAGCTGTAGAGGGGTGAAGGATGGACGCTTTCGGGAAGGCGAACCTCAACGAACTGCTGGACAACTCGCCCGCGCCCGGTGTCTCGATCTACCTGCCGACGCATCGCGCGGGCCGCGATACCCAGCAGAACCGCATCCGGCTGAAGAACATGCTCAGCAAGGCCGAGAGCGAGCTTGGCGCGCGCGGAGTGGACGGCGCCGCGGCGGACGCGCTGCTGGCGCCGGCGTCACAGCTGGTCGACGACACCCAGTTCTGGGCGCAGCAGAGCGACGGCCTGGCGCTGTTCATGGCCCCCGGCTTTGCGCGCCGCTACCGCCTGCCGCTCAGGTTTCCCGAGCGAGCGGTGGTGGCCCCCCGGTTCTACATCAAGCCCCTGCTGCCGATGCTGACCGAGGAGGGGCACTTCTACATCCTGGCGCTGAGCCTGAAGCAGGCGCGGCTGCTGCTGGGCACCCGCGACAGCCTGGAGCCGGTTGAGCTGCAGGGCGCGCCGGCCGGCCTGCACGCCGTGGCGCGGCCCGAGGCCGGCGAGCGGTCGCTGCAGCACCACTCCAGCGGCGGAGCGGGTGGCGCGATGATCCACGGCGGCGGCAGTGCGGAGGACGAGCACGACGAGGACCTCAGGCGCTACTTCCGGGAGGTGGACCGCAGTGTCGCCGCGCGCCTGCGCGAGGACCCGGCGCACCTGGTGCTGGCCGCCGTCGAGAGCCATATCCCGCTCTATCGCGAAGTCAGCGACTACAAGTTCCTTCTCGGCCAGGCGTTGGCGGGCAACCCTGATGATCTGAGCCCCCAGGATCTGCACGCCCGGGCCTGGAGCATCGTGCGCCCGCACTTCGCACGCCACATGCTGGCCGCCCAGGACCGCTTCAACCGCCAGCTTGGCACCGGCAAGGCCTCGGGCCAGCTGGAAGTCGTGCTGCCGGCGGCGTACCAGGGGCGGATCGAGTTTCTGTTCGTTCCGACCGGCGAGCAGCGCTGGGGCCGCTTCGATCCAGCCAGCCAGGAAGTGACCCAGCACAACGGGCTGACGGATGCCAGCCAGGACCTGCTGGACCTCGCCTGCGAGTACACCCTGAAGCACGGTGGCATGGTCTATGCCCTGCAGCCGGAGAAGATGCCCCAGCAGGCGGTGGTGGCGGCGGGCTTCCGGTATTAGCTAGAGCACGCTCTCGGCTTCGGCCATCAGGATCTGCGGCACCAGCACCCGCTCAGCGGCGTCGGCAAAGACCTGGTCGATGAAGTCCTGGTGGCTGGAGCGATACCACAGCCGCGCGTGGATGCGGGCCGGTTCCGGCCCGTCGCCGACGGATACATGATAGGCCTGGCTGTCCGATGCGCGCGGCGGGATGCGGCGGTCGGTGAGCACGCTTTCGGCGCGCCAGATCTTGTGAGTCGGCTGGCCGTCCGCGTCGCCGAACACAGTGCCCAGGATCATGGTGTCGCCCGCGATCACGCCGTGCTCGTCGAGCCGGCCGAAGTGGGCGATCACGTTGTCTTGCTCATCGAAGACCTCGACCTCCAGCCAGATCTGGCGCTCCTCGGTGACGCCCGTGGGCAGCATGTGGCCCGCGCCGCTGTTGGTGACAACCACCTCGAAGTAGCGCTGGCCGGCGCCGGCGTCCATGCGGCCGATCTCGATGGCCGCGGCCCGTTTCAGCCGTGCCCGGGCGAGCGCGGCGGCGTCCTCTTCGCCCAGCATCTCGGAGATGAACACGTTGGCGCCGACGAACCAGTGCGTCCAGATGTGCTCGCGCTCCGGCGCGCCGTTGGCGCTGGAGCCGGGGAAGGCCTCGAACTGGGTCAGGCCCGGCGTCATGTGGCAGGTCTGACACTTGTAGCCCTCGGCCGGGTAGGGGCCGTCCAGATACTCGCTGTAGGTGCCCTCCAGCAGCAGGCCGTTGACCGGGTGGGTGACATCGTGGCAGATGCCGCAGAACTCGGCGCTGTCGTGCAGCGGGGACTGCTCCACGGTGTGATAGATCGGCGGCTGGGCGCCGAACGGTCCGCGCTTCAGCTCGCCGGGGTCCGAAACGAAGCCGGCGTTGCCGAGGTGGTGGTAGCCCGAGACGGTGTGGCAGAAGTCGCAGCTGAGGCCCTCGGGCGCGGCGCCGGTCAGCGACTCCGGCGCAAGCGGATCCTCGCCGGTCATCACCGCGATCGGTGAGTGACAGGCCGAGCAGAAGTCCCCGATGCCCGGCAGATCGGCCTCCGCGATCCTCAGCACGCGAAGATAGAACGGATCGTCCGTGCTGCGATTGTGCAGTGTGCCCTGCCACTGGCCGTACTGGGTCGGGTGGCACATCCCGCAGTTCTTCGGGGCCGTGAAGTCCTCGGGCGTGAACTGCCCGGTCTGGGGATGGCCCAGATCAGCCGCCGCGGCCACCGCAATCATCACGGCCACGATCGCGATCCCGCTGACTGCCTTGTGCAGGTAGCCTCTCGCCATCATCACTACTCCTCCCAGGTCCGAGAAGCAAAGCCGGCGGGTACCGGCAGCCGCAGATGGCAGCCGGCCCCGCCGCTCCTTCAGCTAGCCTCTGAAGACGGCGCGCGTCCGCTACTCGGACTCAGCGGCTTCGCCCTCGTCCTTGTCTTCGTTGAAATGGTCAGCCAGCGCCGCGACCCCGTCCTTGTACACGAACTCCTTGAAGTTCGGATTGCCTTCCTCGATGTGGCACTGCAGGCAGTTGGCCTCATCGGGGGGGCTGACGGTCGCCATCCGCGCTTCCTTGTCGGTGATCGGGGCCTTCATGTGCAGGCCGGCCGGACCGTGGCAGGCCTCGCACTGGATGCCCACCAACCCCGGGGTCTCCTCCTCGCTGACAAACCCGCCGGGCTCGCCATAGCCCGTCACGTGGCAGAAGATGCAGTCCTCATTCACCTTCTCCTCGTCACTGAGCTTGTCCCAGCCGGAGGCCATCGGCCACTCCAGCCAGGCTTCCACCTGCGCCTTGTGGCACATCTTGCAGGACTTGGCGTTGTCACCGACGTACGTGTTCTCAACCTCGTCCGCGGTCAGTGCGGTGCCCACCGCTGCCAGCACAACAGCCAGCACCAGTACGAAACTCCAGACTCTCGCCATTAAGCGCCTCCTATTTCGCTTGCCCGGTCGTCTCAACCACGGGCGTACTACGTACACTACATATACCATGCGGCCGCGCTGGACCGTACACCTATACACATCATGACGGGAGATTGCCCAATTTCTTCATCTTGAGAATCGTTCTCATTTAGCCCTGTCCGGCCAGTGCTGCCGCGGCCGCCTCGGCATCGCGACGCGCCTGCTTGAGCAGCTTAAGCGCGTAGTTGAAGTTGTGCACACCCCGGCCGTAGCGCACGAAGTTCAGGTTGAACTCGGCGTCCTCCAGCGGGCTGACCGCGGCAAAGGGCACGGACTGGGGCTCGCGGCGTTCCAGCCGGCTGCGCACCGCGCCGACGGCCTCGACGGTCCGGTCCATCTCGAAAGCCAGTGTCTCGGTCCAGAGGTTGTAGATGTCGCGGCCCAGTTCGCCGTGGCAGTCTACGCAGCCCTGCACCGTCGGCTTCATCGTGTTGCCCTTCATGATGAACTCGTCGCCGTGGCTGGTCGCATCCAGATGGCAGCCGACGCAGTCCACCTCGGCCTCGAACATCGGCGAGGGCAGGTCCTCGACGCCGCGGCCGCCGGTGCCCGCGTACAGCTGCTGGGGCCCCAGATGGGTCGAGGAGTGACAGGTGGCGCAGCTGACCGCCAGCGGCTGGTGCTCCGTCGGCACCGCGTGGATGATGTTGGCGTGGCAGTTGAAGCACTCCACCTTGTGGTTGGTCACGTGGTTCAGATGCACCGCCTCCACCTTGTCGATGTGGCTCAGCTGCTCGGGATCGGAGTGACACTGCAGGCAGGCGCGGTCCTCCACTTCGCCGTCGCCGCGCACCACGTCCAGGTGGCAGCGTTGGCACAGCACCCCCCGCTCGACGTACTCTTTGTGGTCATAGGCGATACCGGATGCGCTGATCTGGCCGTGCGGGTAGTCGTGGCAGTTCAGGCAGAACCCCTGGGGCTGCAGGATCGTCTCCGTGACGCGGCCGCGGAAGTGGCAGAGGAAGCAGGTGAAATCGGTCACCGCCATGTGGTTGCCCTGCACGATCTGGCTGTGGCAGGAGGTGCAGCGCAGCCTGATCCCGCGCATCGGCTCGCCGTAGTGGCCGGCGTGGTCAAATTTGATCCCGCGCTTGTAGGTCAGTGGGCCGTCCAGCAGGCGGCTGTCGTGGCAGCCGCCGCGCATGCAGGAAACGTCCTCGATCTCGGCGTAGAACTTGGTGTCGTAGCGGCCGGTCCAGTAGGCCACCACCTGGTTGATCGCGTCCAGCTTGCCCTCCAACTCGTAGCGCAAGCCGGGCGGATAGTGGCAGTCGACGCAGCCGACCATGTTGTGGCTGGAGGTCTCCCAGGCGGTGTAGTAGGGCTCCATCACGTGGCAGCTCAGACAGAAACGCGGGTTGTGGGTGTACTCCAGCGCCCCCCAGGAACAGCCGCCGAACAACAGCAGGCAGATCAACAGACACGATTTCCAGTGCCGCTTCAGGTACTGCCGCATCACGCCCCCATGATCAGTTGCTTCAATCGAAATATTTCAGATTACACGTATCGCAGTTATATGATACCACGGCCGGGGCGTGCCCGGACGCCGTCGCGGCTGGTGTTGAATGTGGATGGAAAGCGCCAGGGCGCGGTTCCGGCTCCGCCGTCAAGCCGGTCCCGCGCCCCAACGCAGTGTTAGCGTTCCAGTTTGTGCCTACAGATCACCGGCGTAGCCGCTGTCTGTATTGCTCCATTCGCCGTCTTGTTCGCCCAGGATCGCGCGCACCTTGTAGATGTAGACGACGCCCGGATCCACCGCTTCGTCGTTGTACTCCTGATCCTCGGTGTAGGCCAGGTGGCCCCACTCATAGCCCTCGCCGTCGCGCTTGCGCCACAAATCGAAGTTGCTGTAGTCGCCTTCCATACCCCACTCGATTCTCACGTACTCCTCGTAGAGGCCATCGGAAGCCACCAGGTCGAATGGAGTTCCGGGCTCACCGCCACCGGCGGCATAGCCGGTGTCGGTGTTGCTGGGCTCGCCCTGGACACCCTCGACCCAGGGGACGACCTTGTAGACGTAGACCACCTCGGCGTCAACCTCGTAGTCGTCGTAGTGCGTCTCGAAGGTCTCGTCGATCACGGACCACTCGGCCCCTTCCTCGTTGATCCTGCGGTAGACGTCGAAGCAGGTGCCCTCGATCTCGTAGTGCCAGCTGACGACCACCTTGTCGGCATGCGCGCCGTCGGTGGCCCACAGCTCCCAAGGCGCCGGCGGAACCCCGCCATCGTCAGCCCAGCCGACATCCTGGTTGCTCCACTCGCCTTCCTGCTCGCCCAGGATCGCCCGGACCTTGTAGATGTAATGCACGCCCGCGTCGACCTCGAAGTCGTTGTACTCGGCAACCTCGGTCAGGGCCAGGCTGCCCCACTCGAAGCCCTCGCCGTCGCGCTTGCGCCAGAGGTCGAAGTAGGCGTAGTCGCCCTCCATCATCCACTCGACCCGCACCTTGTCCTCGTAGTTGCCGTCGCTGGCAACGAGGTCATACGGCGTGCCCGGCCCGGTTCCGCCGCCCGCGGCATAGCCGGTGTCGGAGTTGCTGGGCTCGCCCTGGACGCCCTCGACCCAGGGCACGACCTTGTAGACGTAGACCACTTCGGCATCCACTTCGTAGTCGTAGTAGTGAGTCTCGGGGGTCTCGTCGATCACCACCCACGTGGACCCCTCCTCGCTTACCTTGCGGTAGACGTCGAACCAGGTGCCCTCGATCTCGTAGTGCCAGCTGACGACCACCTTATCGGGGTGTGCACCGTCGGTGGCCCACAGCTCCCAGGGCGCGGGCGGGATGTCCCCGCCGCCGGCCCAGCCGACATCGTGGTTGCTCCAGTCGCTCTCCTGCTCGCCGATGATCGCCCGGACCTTGTAGATGTACTCCACGCCGGGGTCGACCTCGAAGTCGTTGTACTCGGCTTCCTCGGTGGTGGCCAGGCGGCCCCACTCAAAGCCCTCGCCGTCACGCTTGCGCCAGAGGTCGAAGTAGCCGTAGTCGCCTTCCATCATCCACTCGACCCGCACCTTGTCCTCGTAGAGCCCGTCGGTGGCGATCAGATCGAAGGGAGGATTCACCCCGCCGCCGCCGGCAGCGTAGCCGGTGTCGGTGTTGCTGTCCTCGCTCTCTGCGCCGCCGACCCAGGCGCGTACCTTGTAGACATAGACGACTTCGGGCTCGGCGTCCCAGTCGTAGTAGTGGCGATCGCCGGTCTCACCGATGACCTCCCACTCGGCCCCTTCCTCATGGAGCTTGCGGTAGACGTCGAAGAACGCATCGCCTTCGTAGCCCCACTCCACGACGACCTTCTCGGCGTGGGTACCATCGCTGGCCCACAACTCCCAGGGCGCGGGCGGCTGCTCGCCGCCGCCACCGGCGGCCCAGCCGGCGTCGTGATTGCTCCACTCGCTCTCGTGGCCGTCCAGGATCGCCCGGGCCTTGTAGATGTACTCGACGCCGGGATCAACTTGATAGTCGTTGTGCTCCCTGGCCTCGGTCTGGGCGATCTTGCCCCACTCGAAGCCCTCGCCGTCACGCTTACGCCACAGCTCGAAGTAGCTGTAGTCACCTTCATGCTCCCACTCGACCCGCACCTTGTCTTCGTAGAGCCCGTCGCTGGCCACCAGATCGAAGGGCGGGTGCACGCTGGGCTCGCCGCCCAGTTCGCCGGCGTAGCCGGAGTCGACGTTGGAGTGCTCACTGCGACCGTGCTCGTTGACCGAAAACGCCTTGTACCAGTAGAGCTCACCCGGCACCACGTCGTGGTCCTCATAGCGCGTGCCCTCGGTCTCGGCGTACTTGCCCCACTCGCCCTCGTCGTGGCGGCGCCACAGCTCGTAGTAGCCGGCGCCCATACCGGCGCCCCACTCGATGACGATCATCTCCTCGAAGGCTCCGTCGGTGGCCTCCAGGTGGTGCGGCGCGCCGGGCAGCAGCTCCTCGCCGCCGCCTTCCGCGACCGTCAGCGTCGACTTGCTCAGGGTGGCGCCGTTGCCCGCTTCGCAGACCACCACGAAGTACATGTTGCCCAGTTCGGTGACGAAGCGGTGGAAGATGTCGCGCATGTCGAGCTGGAACTCGGGGAACGTCACCGGTCCGAACCAG
>Ga0180431_10001039_pt1 | contig 38911 bp, 36 predicted proteins | sample SS_ome_11_FD_132459 | JGI IMG/M metagenome (GOLD analysis project Ga0180431, IMG submission 132459) | Hypersaline lake sediment archaeal communities from the Salton Sea, California, USA - SS_1_MS_1 metaG | ecosystem: Environmental > Aquatic > Non-marine Saline and Alkaline > Hypersaline >... | reverse complement strand
GATCCCTTGACGCGGACGAGCACCAGGCTATCGTGGAGGAGCCGCTGGATCAGCCTGACGTAGCCGAGCTTTTCTTCCCTAAATCCCAGCTTGAGTTGTCTCAAAATCATTGACACATTCCATTGGGGCCACAGTTTCGGGGTTCTCGAAACGCCCATCTGGGAGTTGAGTCAATCACAACAGTGTTCGCCCTGATCAAGGCCATGGTGGCAGGTAGAATCGAGGATGAAGGGCCAGACCATCTCCAAGTCAGAAGTGTCGCGGGCCGGGTCTATCGGATTGAGTTCTCCCCCGACCCAGACATAGCAATCCGACAGGTGCTTGACGACAACTCCTTCCGCAATCGGAATGCAATTGAAATAAAAGGGGGCACCGATTACTCAAACATTCATAACCGATTGGGAGAAGCCGAGAAGAGCCATCAGAAGGCCAAGGGAGAAGGTTTCACTCAGTTCTGGACAGTCGTGAATGTCAAACACATCGAACCCTCTGCGTGGAGACAAGAGACCCCCACCACGAATGAGCTGTTCTATCTCGGTCGAATCGCCGACACTAGAAGCAATGAGTACGCGCGATTCAAAGAGTATCTTGCCTCAGAAATCGGCATCTAGCCCGAAGTCAAATACCTTTCTTCCCGAAAGTACCAATACGCTTCGTTCTCTGATTCAGGTCGAGATTGCCACCGCTGGACCCAGAGACTCCAGACACCATGAGATCAGGACGATGCACATCACACTTGAGACGACAGTCATCCAGGGCATACCCACACTCACGCTCGCGCCCCGCGCGGCCGAGCGTTGTCCGGCCGTGTTCTTCATCTCCAGCTATGGAGGCACAAAGGAGACCGGTTTGAGCCTCGGCAACCGCCTGGCTCAACGAGGCATCTTCTTCGTCAGCTTCGACGCCTGGTTGCACGGCGAACGCTACGACGAGCGCCTTGATCGTGCCGCAGACCCGGAGCGAGGCGGCATCTACCCACCGGCGACCGGCCTGGATATTTGCGTGCTGTTCTTCCAGGTCATCCACCGGTGCCTGGCTGACGTCAGGACCTTGATGGCTCACTACGCGAATGACCCGCGCGTGGATGTGGGCCGATGTGGTGTGACGGGCCTGTCCATGGGGGGCTACGCCAGTTTCCTGGTGTTCGCGAACGTGCCGCAGATGAAAGCCGCCGTTCCGATGATCGGGGTGCCGAGTTTCACGCGCCGCTGGGTTGACATCCTGGATGAAACGACCTACTCCAACGAAGAGTGGGCCGCGGCGCTCGCAGGAGTGGAGAAGCAGACCCAGGCACACACCGCGTTTGTCCGGGAGATCGATCCATACGACAAACTGAAGGAGGCAGCGCCCCGTGCCCTGCTGATCATGAACTGCGATTTCGACACGGACCAGCCCAAGCTATACTCAGTCTATGCCTATCGAGAGCTGCTGCCATACTATGCGGACAATCCGCGCGAATTGCGCCTCAGGATCTACCCGGCGGGACACGTCGTCACGCCCGCCATGGAGCAAGACGCCGTGGATTGGTTTTGCCAGCACCTGGGCGAACCCACCTGAACGCCGGCGCAAGGCTGGCCCTTCTGCTCCAGGAAGCGTTCCCCACCCACAAGGAAGGCAACTGTGGACAAGTTGACAAGTGCCCTGCTGCTCATCACCCTATCGCTGGGGCTGGTGGCCGGATGCCAGCCCCGGACTGTCGTCAGGACTGTCGAGGTGGTGGTCACGTCCCAGCCCAGGGTTGTGGAAGTGACGGCGACGCCTGTGCCGACCAGCACCCCGCCGCTCCTGGTCACGGTCAGCGTCTGCGCCAACGGCTGCGACTTCAAAACCATCCAGGCCGCCGTCGACGACACCCACACCGTTGACGGTTCCACCATCGACGTGACCGATGCGGTCCACACGGAAGTAGACATCACCGTGGACAAGGACGTCATCATCCAGGGGCACGGAGCCGCTAACACCATCGTCCAAGCCCACGAATCGGTGGAGGCTGCCGCCGGTCGCGTCTTCCTCGTCACGGACGGCGCTAGCGTGACCATCCGCCGGATGACGATCCGGCACGGCAACCCGCCCGAACACCTGCGGACCGGCGGCGGCATCTACAACGACTACTTCTGCGCGCTGGCGCTCCGGGACAGCGTCGTCGCCCACAACGTGGCCAGCGACGGCGCTGGCATCAGCAACAGGGGCACGATGACCATCACCAACTGCATCATCAGCGACAACGTCGCCGACGGCATTGAGGAACCCGGCCACCAGTGCGGCAACGGCGGCGGCATCAAGGCCGTCGCGACCGCGACGACGATGATCGCCAACAGCACCATCAGCGGCAACCACGCCGCCGGCAGAGGCGGGGGCATCAAGAGCAACTGCGATGGCACGATGGAGATCGTCAACTGCACCATCAGCGGCAACACCGCCCGGGACTCCGTGGCCGGCATCTATGCCCGGGGCAGCGTGACGATCACGCACAGCACCATCGCAGGCAACGACGCGGCAAACCTGGGCAAGCACGCAGGCGAAGCCAGCGGCATCTGCGTGCGGGATCTGCTGAGCTTCTCCAATACCATCATCGCCAACAACGGCGGGGGGCCGGATTGCGGCCTCTGCGAGAGCGCCGGTGTCTATGGCAGTATCGGCGTGAACGCCAACAACCTCATAGGGGATGGCAGTTGCCACGCCGACCTCACTGGTGATCCTATGCTGGGACCTCTGGCCGACAACGGCGGCCGCTCGATCGGCGCCGGCCATACGCTCCAGACCCACGCGCTGCTTCCCGGCAGCCCGGCGATTGACGCCATCCCCACCGATGCATGTAACGTCGATAGCGACCAGCGCGGAGAACCCCGGCCTCGAGGGGCCGGTTGTGACGTCGGTGCGTATGAACTGCAGGCTAATCAATGACATCAAGGAGGTACAAGGTGGCGTTAAGACTATCGAGACGTGAGTTCCTCACCATGGCGGGGGCGGCTGCTTCTGCCGCAGTTCTGGGTGCGTGCACGCCGGGAGCGCCCACCGGAGGCGCGGAAGAGCCTGAGGCCGCGCCCACGGCGACGCCCACACCCCCTCCACCCACACCGACCGAGGTTCCACCCACCCCAACACCGGTGGTCGTGGGCGAGCCCGGCGGATTCGACATGGTCCTGGTGGAGGCCGGCAGTTTCGAGATGGGGTCCGCCAGCGGCCGTTCAGCCGAGCAACCCGTGCACACGGTACAGATCACCGCGCCCTTCTACATCAGCAAGTACGAGGTAACCTGCGAGCAGTACAGTGACTTTCGCAGCGATGCAGCGTGCGGAGATCTGCCCGTGGGCGTGATCTGGTATGACGCTGTGGAGTACTGCAACTGGCTGAGCGAGAGAGCAGGGCTCATCCCCTGCTACGAGCTGAAGAGGCTAGGCACGAAGTGCGACTTCACTGCAACCGGATACCGGCTTGCCACGGAGGCCGAGTGGGAGTATGCCGCTCGTGGCGGAAACAGGAGTCAGGGCTATGTGTACGCCGGCAGCGATGATCCCGCTGAAGTCGGCTGGTATGCCGACAATTCGGGCGAGCAAGCCCATCCCGTCGGGCAGTTGGAGCCGAATGAACTGGGGCTGTACGATATGAGCGGTAACCTGATGGAATGGTGTTGGGACTGGTATACACGCGATTACTACGAAGAATCGCCATCCAGCGACCCAACGGGGCCTAAGCTAGCCAGCACGAGCTACCGGGACACCATCAAGGTGCTGCGCGGCGGCACATTCGCGGGAGATGCCGCGGGGATACGGGCGACCAGCCGCCACTATGCAGCACCGGACTACGGCGAAGGTGGTGGGGACGCGATTCGCCTCGTGAGGACGGCATGAATGAGAGGAGGAAAAGCATGAGCACACTGCTCGACTACTTCGAGTCGTACAATAAGAGAATCTTCCCCCTGCAAGCCATCACAGCAGTTGTGGCGATCACATTGGCCGCTCTTCTGTTCATTCTACCAGGCATCGCAACAACCGTCCTTCTCAAAGCTTACCTGAGCGTCATCTTCATCTGGATCGGTGCGGCCTTTCTCTTTCTGATGGGAGATCTGAGGAAGCGAATGCCCTTCGTGTCATTCGCAACAGCCGCGGCCTACTTCCCCCTGGCGATCATCTTCATCCTGGACATCTTCTCAATGCAGACAGCGTACCGTGTCTCCCAACCAGGCTGGCGTCTGTATGTATCGCTTTTCATGATGGCTTGGGGGGTGATCATATATCCCCTGACAGGGTACACCGTTGGACATCGCTATCCCAGAGTGCCTCTCTTTGGAGCGATGCCGTGTCCTACCAACATATTCACCATCGGGTTGCTTACAGCCTTCGCATCCACGCAGCTCGACACGATAGCTCTCTACATATTGTCGTCCATGGCGATCACTGCAGCCGTCAGGGCGGCCCTTGTCGGCTTCGATGGAGAGCGAATCTATGAAGACCTGGCCCTTCTTGCGAGTGGCGTATACGGGTTTGTGATCGCGCTGGTGGTACTCTAGACAAATGATGCACAGAATCGGTGTGCCATACGAGAGAAAAGCGCTGTACGTGCTGATCACAGTCCCTATGGTCGTCATGTACGTCGCCATTGCGATACACCTCTGGACAGTTAGGGAGGTCTTCGCAGTCATCTACTGTGCGTTCTTCGTGTTCGTCATGATCTTCCAAAGCTACAACTGCATATACTGGCGCTGTCCCCACGTGGGTACCCTCTGCCCCGGCGCGGGTGGCTTCTGCATACCGTCCAGCTACATCGCCAAGCTGTTTCGGCACGCCAAGAGATCCAAGGCGCTGTACAACCTGTTCTGTACACTGGCCTATCTCAACTTCTTTGGGATCATCTTCTTCCCTATGTACTTCATATATCGGCTGAGTGTGGTCTATCTGCTCGCGTACCTGAGTATCGTGGTCGCCTATGCGCTGGGAATGCTCGTGCTGATCTGCCCCGTCTGCGGGGCCAGAGACGCTTGTCCAGGGGGACAGACGGCCGTGCAGTTGAGGGGACTGATCAGTAAGTGAGCGCGGTGGCTGAGTTGTGGTCAGCGGGCAGCCTCGCCCCACTTGCGTAAGTCGGGCAGTGTGCGTATAATAGCCGGGCAACGGATAGAACAAACGTTCTCGCACATTCTTCAAACAGGCAGGCACGGAGGAGGGCACAGGTTCCAAACGTTGTCCTACACACAAGGAGACACTTCTTATGTCCAATAGGCCCAAAGTCGCCGCGTTGTACACGCAGCCCGAGACCGTGATCGACGACTACCGGCGGCTGTTCGAGCTCGCCGGGGGCGCGGAGGCACTCCAGCCCAACACCACGACCATCCTCAAGGATAACATCACGTGGCACTTCCCGATGCCGGGGGCCAACACCACCCCCTGGCAGCTCGAAGGCACCATTTTGGCGCTGCGCCAGGCCGGCTTCGACGACATGGTCTGCGTACAGAACCGGACTGTGGTCACGAACGCGTTCAAAGGCGAGGACCTGAACGGATACGTGCCGATCTTTCGGCATCACGAGGTACCGGTCCTGTACAACTTCCACGAGCAGGACATGGCCTGGGTGCCCTACCGGCCCAAGGCCACGATGCTGGCCCTGGATCACATCTACCCCAAGGGCATCCACATCCCGGACTTCTTCCTGGGCAAGAACATCGTTCACCTGCCCACGGTCAAGACACACATGTACACCACGACCACCGGGGCGATGAAGAACGCCTTCGGCGGGCTGCTCAGCAAGTACCGGCACTACACACATACCTGGATTCACGAGACGCTGGTGGATCTGCTGGCGATCCAGAAGGAGATTCACCCCGGCATGTTCGCCGTGATGGACGGCACGACCGCGGGCAATGGCCCAGGGCCGCGCATGATGCAACCGGTGGTCAAGAACGTGATCCTGGCCTCCGCCGACCAGGTGGCGATTGACGCGGTAGCCGCCAAGCTCATGGGTTTCGACCCGCTGGAGATCGACTACATCCGCCTGGCCCACGAGCGCGGGCTAGGCGTGGGCGACGTCAGCCAGATCGAGATGGTAGGCGACGACGTATCGGGGGAGGACTGGCGCTTCGAGATAGGCTACAACTCCCATCGCTTCCTGGCCTGGCTGGCCTGGTACGGACCCACGAGCGTGTTCCAGAAACTCGTGCTGCGGACGCCCCTGGTATGGATCGCCATCCTGATCGGGGAGGTCGAGCAGGATTACCTCTACTGGCCCCTGAAGTACAAGGCCGTGGCCAGGCGCTGGCGCGACGGCACCGCCTGGGGGCAGTTGTTCGAGCGATACCAGGAGCAAGGATACATGGTGGACTAGGAGATCCCAGATGGAGAAGCTCACGCTCACCAGGCAGCAGGCCCGCCGCTGCATGCTGGCCCACCAGGGCCTGTGGCCGCCGTACGCGTTGGCGGGCAAGTCCGGCGTGCTCAGCTACGTCCGTCGCGTCGGCTGCCTGCAGTACGACCCGCTCAACATCGTGGGCCACAACTCGGAGTTGGTGCTCCAGGCCCGCGTCTCGGACTTCCGGCCCGGGATGCTGCGGGAACTGCTCTACGAGGACCGGAGGCTCGTCGACGGGTGGGACAAGAACATGGCGATCTACTGCGTCGAGGACTGGCCGTGTTTCCACCGCCGCAGGGAGCGTGCCCGGCGCCACCCGGGGAAGAGCCCCGAGGCCGTCCGATCTATCCTGCCCCAGGTGCGCCAGGCGATCCAGGAGCGCGGCCCGCTGTCCTCAATCGACCTGGATTTCGATCAGACCGTGGACTGGTCGTGGGCGCCGACACGGCTGGCGCGAGCGGCACTGGAAAGCATGTATTCCTGGGGCGAGCTGATCATCCACCACAAGGTACACACCCGTAAGGTGTATGACTTCGCCAGCCGCCACGTTCCAGAGGAGTTGCTGGCGGCTCCCGACCCCAACGAGGCACAGGAGCAGTATCACGACTGGTACGTCATGAGACGCATTGGGAGCGTCGGGCTGTTGTGGAACCGGTCCGGTGGCGCCTGGCTCGGGATTTCCGACATCAAGAGCCCGGAACGCAGCGCCGCCTTCGGGCGGCTGCTTGAGCAGGGGGAAATCGTGGAGCTGCGCGTGGAGGGCATGGGACCTCCGCTCTACATCAGGGCTGCGGACACCCCATGCCTCGACCGAGCACTGGACCCCGATGGCCCGCCGCCGCGTGCCGTCGTGCTGGCCCCGCTGGACAACCTGCTCTGGGACCGGCGGCTGGTGCAGGACCTGTTCGACTTCGAATACGTGTGGGAGGTGTACAAGCCGGCCGCCGAACGGCGCTATGGCTACTACGTGCTGCCCATCCTGCACGGCGACCGCTTCGTAGCCCGGTTTGAACCGGGCCGGGACAAGGAGAGCGGGGCACTGGTCGTCAAAGGCTGGTGGTGGGAGGACGGCGTGAGACAGACGGAAAGACTGCACGCCGATCTGCACGACTGCTTCGGGCGGTTTCTGCGCTACCTGGGCACACAGTCCGTCCAGGTTGAGGGCCAGGCCGCGGCACAGACCGGCCTGGATTGGATGAAGACCTACGACCCTACAGTCTGAATACGACGCGCTTCTGTTTGACCTGTCACCCCTCTCCATCCACGAACTGGCGTTCGTACAGCTTGCGGTACGTGCCGCCCTGGGCGAGCAGCTCGGCGTGCTGGCCGCGCTCGACCAGGCGCCCACCCTCGACCACGCAAATCAGGTCGGCGTGGCGCACGGTGCTCAGCCGGTGGGCAATGACGATGGCCGTGCGCCCCGCCAGCAGCCGTAACAGCGCCTCCTGGATCAGCACCTCGGTCACCGTGTCCACGCTTGAGGTGGCCTCATCCAGGATCAGGATACGCGGGTCGGTCAGCATCGCCCGCGCGAAACAGATGAGCTGCCGCTGGCCGAGCGACAGATTCACGCCGCTCTCCAGAATCTGTGTTCCATAGCCCTCGGGCAGCGCAGTGATGAAATCGTGCGCGTTGGCCAGCCGGGCGGCCTCCTCGACAGCGCTGTCGTCCGCGTCGGGACGGCCAAAGCGTACGTTGTCGGTGATCGTCCCGGAGAAGAGGAAGGGGTCCTGCGGCACCAGCCCCATCTGGCTACGCAGCGAGCGCTGCTTGACCTCGCGTACGTCGATCCCGTCGATCAGCACCGCTCCGTCGACCACGTCGTACAGGCGGGCGATCACGTTGGCGATGGACGTTTTGCCTGCCCCCGTCGGCCCCACCAGCGCCACCGTCTGCCCTGGCTCAATGACCAGGTTCACGTCGTGCAACACCCTCGTCTCGCCTCGGTAGGAGAAGGACACGTCGCGCAGCTCCACCCGGCCGGCGATGGGCGGCATATCCACCGCGCCGGGCCTGTCGGCCACATCCGGCTCGGCGTCGAGCAGGGCCAGCACCTGCTCTCCCCCCGCCATAGCGGCCTGCATCGTCGTATAGAGCTGACTCAGCTCGCGGATGGGCTGGAAGAAACGGCTCACATAGGCCAGGAAGGCCACCATCACGCCCAGCGTCAACTCCCCCTCCGCCACTGCCCGTCCGCCGAACCACAGCACGACCGCGGTGGCCAGCATGCCCAGGAACTCGACGGCGGGCAGGAAGGTGAAAGAGAGGGACATCGCGGTGATGTAGGCCTCGCGGTTGGCGCGGTTGACGGCGTCGAACTGCTCGTGGGAGCTATCCTCCTGCGCAAAGGCCTGGATGACGCGCATGGCGGTGATACCCTCCGCCAGGTCGCCCACGACGGCGGCGATCCGGGCCCGGGTGTCCCGATAGGCGACCTTGGCCCGCCGGGCAAAGAGGGCCGTCGCCAGGATCATCAGCGGCAGCACGCTCAGGCTGAGCAGCGCCAGCCGGGGGCTCATCGACAGCATGACGACGACGATGCCCCCCAATACGAGCACGTCGCCGACCAGCGTGACCAGGCCCTCCGAGAGCAGCTCATTGATCACCGCCACGTCGTTGATCACGCGGGATAGGGTGACGCCGACGATGCGGGTGTCGTGGTAGCCCAGCGACAGCACCTGCAGGTGACGGAAGAGCTGCGCCCGCAACGTGAACAGCAGCCGCTGGCCCACCCAGGAAAGCAGGTAGCGCTGTCCCGCCGTGACGACATAGAGGCCTAAGAAGACGGCCAGCGTCAGCAGGGCCACCCGTCCCAGCGCAACCACGTCACCCTGGGCGATGTGCTGGTCGATGGCCATCTTGATCAGGTAGGGCGCGACCAGGCTCAGCCCTGAGGCAGCCAACATGAGCAGGAACGCGACAGCCATGCGGGGCCAGTACGGGCGCAGGAAGGCCAACAGTCGCAGCGCGATACGCGGGTCGAAGGGCTTGCCCTCCACCTCCTCGCCAAAGCCACGCATCAAACGGCCGGGTCCCGTGCCGGCGCTCGTCGTCCCGATCGAGACGCTCATCTCTGTGCCCCCATTCGGCCCGCTCCCGGCCCGTCTTGGGGCCGCAACTGGCGGTGATAGATCTCGGCGTAAAGCCCCGACGTGCGCAACAATTCCTCGTGCGTGCCTTGCGCGGCCACCCGTCCCCTATCCAGGAGCAGGATCAGGTCGGCCATTCGCACCGTGCTCAGCCGCTGGGCGATGATGAAAGATGTCCGCCCGCGCATCAGCCGCTCCAGCGCCCGTTGGATCAACTGCTCGGTCTCGGTATCGACGCTGGAGGTGGCATCGTCGAGGATCAGGATGCGGGGGTCCTTGAGCAGCGCGCGGGCGATGGCGATGCGCTGCTTTTGCCCGCCGGAGAGGGTGACGCCCCGCTCGCCGACGGGCGTGTCATAGCCGTGGGGCATATCGACGATAAAGGGGTGGGCCTGGGCCGCCCGCGCCGCGGCGATGATCTCCACCTCGCCTGCGTCCGGGCGGGCGAAGCCGATGTTCTCCCGCACGGTGGCGGCAAACAGCGTCGTCTCCTGCAGCACGATGCCGATCTGGTCGCGCAGCGAGTTGAGCGTCACGCGCTGGATATCGTGGCCGTCGAGCGTGATCCGTCCGCCGGTGGGATCGTAGAAGCGCGGGATCAGGTTGATGATGGTCGACTTGCCGGACCCGGTTGCGCCCAGTAGGGCAATCACCTGCCCCGGCCGGGCCTCGAAGGAGACCCGGTCCAGGACGCGGTGGCGGCCAAAGTAGGCGAAGGAGACGTCCTCGAAGCACACGTGGCCCTCGACGGCTGGCAGCGCGACCGCATCGGGCAACTCCTCCACCTCCGAGCGGGCGTCGAGGATCTCGAATACACGCTCGCCCGCCGCCGTCGCCATCGCCAGGAAGGGGGTGATCAACCCGACGCGGCGCACCGGCTCGGCCAACTGCCCCAGGTAGGTCGAAAAGGCCACCAGTTCGCCCAGCGTGAGCTGGCCGCGGACGACCAGCGAACCGCCGTACCAGATGATGAGCACCAGGCCAGCGTTGGCGATGAACGTCAGCAAGGGGGCGTTGACCGCCCGCAGGCGGGCCGCCAGCGCCGAGAGGTCGAACCAGCGGGCGTTCTCCCGGTCAAAGCGCTCGACCTCGGCCTCTTCCTGGGCAAAGGCCTTGACGACGCGCGCGCCGCGCAGGTTCTGCTCCACGCGGGCGGTCAGCACGGCCAGTTGCTGCTGGATGTCGGTCGAGAGGGGGCGGTAGCGACGGGCAAAGGCAAAGGCCCGGTAGACGAGCAGCGGCATCGTGGCCAGTGCCAGCAGCGCCAGCGCGGGATTCATCCACACCAGCGCCACCAGTGTGCCCAGCAGCAGCGCAGCGCCCTCGAGCAGGCGCATGGTGGCCCGGCCGGTCAGAAAGCGGATGCGCTCCACATCCTGCACGGCCCGGGAGAGCAGGTGGCCGGTCTCAGTGCGGTCGTGGTAGGAGAAGGACAGCGAGGCCAGCTTGTGGTGAATGTCGTTGCGCACGTCGTAGGCCACATTCTGCGACGAGATCTCTACCCAGCGGTTCTGCAGGAAGCCGAACCCGCCCTTGACCAGCGTCAGCCCGACGAGGCCCAGCACCGACCAGCCTAGCAGACGCGTATCCCGCTGGCGAATGCCCCGGTCGACGATGTGCCGGATAAGCTGGGGGATGGCGATGTTGAGCAGGTTGACGGTCAGCAGTACCGCGTAGGCGGCGCTAACCAGGCGCCAGTGGGGGCGCAGATAGGCGTAGCAGCGCTGCAATATCCGCCCTGCGCTTGAGTGAGTGCGTTGCACCTTGTTGGTTATGTACCCCAGTATCCCCAATATCCCAACTCTAATACTTGTACTCCTCCCGCACAGGGCTAAAGATGTCGAGCACCCGGGCCGGGTTGTCCCCCGTCTGAGCGCCGTGTTCCACGCCGCCAGGTATCAGGTAGGTATCGCCCGGGGCCAGCCAGCGGGTCTCCCCGTCGATCGTCAGCTCGAGTGCCCCGGAGACGACGGTGCCGGCCTGCTCGTGGGTATGGGTGTGCATAGGCACGACGGCCTGGGGGTCCAGATCGACCACAGCCGCGAGCATCCTATCACCCCAGAAGGTGCGCATACGCACGCCCGGGGCGATTTCCTTCGTCTCCCTGTTCTCAAGATCGCAGAAATGTGAGTGGACCATGGTTCTCCTTTGTCGTCGTCAGTCCCACCAGCTACAGTATCCACCATCCATCAGGGCAGAGCATCTTGGCGAACTCGACGAACCGCGTTCCCCAACCCTGCCGCCATTCGATCGGGTCGACATAGAGCCGATTCGAGCCTGGTACAGTATAGTGCAAATCCACACACAGGTCAACGCGAGCGCCCCCGACGTAGTGAGCAACGTCCGCTCGTCGCTGGCTGGATTCGGGAACGCTCAGGCCTGAGCAGGTAGCACGAAATCCCTGGCACTTTCGTTGCAAGGGTGGTAGAATGACGGCGGAGGGTGCATGCGGATCCGGGCATCCGCGTGATCTACGCAAAACAGCCCATATGCGACGAGACGCCGGAACTCGAGCGGATTTGGCGGAACCGGGCACCAGCCCGGCCCGGAGGCGTGTGATGGTGACAGACGATAGCCTGAAAGTCGGTATCGCGCAAATCGCGCCCGTTTGGCTGAACCGGGCGCGCACACTCGCGAAGGTCGTGAGGCACGTGGAGTTGGCCGCCGCCGAGGGCTGCCGCCTGCTTGCATTCGGCGAGGCACTCGTGCCGGGGTATCCGTTCTGGATTGAGCGCACCGACGGCGCTCGCTTCAACTCGCCGGTTCAGAAGGACGTCCACGCCCACTACATGCACCAGGCGGTGCAGATCGAGGCGGGACACCTGGAGCCGCTGTGCCGCGCTGCGTCGGCCCACCACATCGCGGTCTACGTCGGGTGCATCGAGCGGGCGCAGGACCGGGGCGGTCACAGCCTGTATTGCTCGCTGGTGTACGTGGACCCCCGGGGAGCCATCCAATCCGTGCACCGCAAGCTTATGCCCACCTACGAGGAGCGCCTGACCTGGGCGCCGGGTGACGGGCACGGCCTGCGCGTACACCCGCTGGGAGCCTTCACGGTCGGCGGGCTGAACTGCTGGGAGAACTGGATGCCGTTGCCGCGCGCCGCGCTGTACGCCCAGGGCGAGGACCTGCACGTCGCGGCCTGGCCCGGGGGCCTGCACAACACGTCGGACATCACGCGCTTCATCGCCAAAGAGGCGCGCTCGTACGTGATCTCGGCCTCCGGCCTCATGCGCAAAGCTGACTTCCCCCCCGAAACGCCCCACCTGGACCAGATCCTGGCCAATAGCCACGGACGCACGATCAATGTCCGCGATGTCCTGGCGAACGGGGGCTCCTGCATCGCGGGGCCGGACGGCGAATGGATCGTCGAACCGGTCGTTGGGGAGGAACGACTGATCGTCGCGGCCATCGACCACCAACGGGTGCGGGCCGAGCGGCAGAACTTCGACCCCGCCGGCCACTACGCCCGGCCCGACGTGACCCGGCTCACCGTGAACAGAGAGCGGCAGAGCACCTTGACGCTCGTCGACTGAGTGGGAGAGGAACCTGTGCAAGCCTCCCGGACCGCGCGGACGAACGCCAACGTCCGCCCCATCCTGGCCGCACGCGCCGCAACTGATCACCCAGAACGGGAGCCCCTTGCTCCGTGCGCCCGCTGCGGGGCGAACGTGCCCGGCGGCACCGAGGGCTGCCGGAAGCTATTCCACGCGGTCCTGGCCCTGGAATACGGCGATCCCGCCTACGGCGCTGTCCATCTCCTCACGGTCGACGCCTACGCGCTGCAGCACTCGGAGGATCACGGACCACGGTCCAACGCGGTCCACCTGCTTCGCCTGTGCATGCTGCTGGAGCACGGGGGAGACCCGAGCATCGGGCAGAACCCCCACTGGTTTCAGGCCGAGGTCGAGACCCGGCGCGATATCCCCTACCTCGAACCACCGGTGGATCGCGGGGCGCTCACGGTGGCCCACGTGCACGGGGCAGCCACGCCCGAAGAACACGGCGAGCGCGTCTACCGGTGGGCGCGCTCCGTATGGGAGGCATACAGCGCGCATCACGCGTGGGCGCGCCGGTGGCTGAGAGAGCGCTGAACCGCCTGGAGGATATGATGGCAGAAAGCAGACATCGGTTGCTGGCCGTGTGCGGCCTCTACTGCGGCGCGTGTTACCATTACCTGGCCGCTTCTCCCCAGGGCAAGCACCTGCTGGAGGAGGCCGCCCGCCAGGGGCGGGACGTAGACGGATTCGCCTGCCAGGGGTGCCGCTCAGACGTGCTATACGTTCACCCCGGGTGCGCGCAGTGCAGGATCAGGGCGTGCGCGGAAGAAATGGGCGTGTTGCATTGTGGTCTGTGCGACGCATTCCCCTGCGAACGGATCACGGCTTTCCGGGATGACGGGCGGGTGCATCATCGGGACGTCTTGACCCAGCTCGAGGAAATCCGGGCCAAGGGACCTGACCGCTGGCTGGCGGAACAGGCCGAGCGCTGGAGATGCGCGTGCGGGGCCAGTTTCAGTTGGTACGAGGAAACCTGCAGCAACTGCGGTGCACCGCTCGCATCATATGGCCCCGATCCAGCCGGAGACAAGCCACTTACCGGCCAGCGGTGATCCGACGTGCGCGCGTGTATTGACGCAGGCTCACCCCGGCCGGTTCGCTGAGCCGGCCGGGGCTGCCTGGCCTGACTGCTTCAGTCGAGATCGTCCTCTTCGACCATCTTCTGCCCGACGAATACGCCGATCTTGGGCAGGCCGATCAACAGCGGCGTGCCGACGATGGCCGCACCCAGGCTGAACAGCAACCGTTCCACCGGAGCCAGCGCCAACACGGCGAGCCAGACCTCGCGCGGGAGCTGGAACATGACGAGCGCCCACGTGGAGCCGAAGCTGTGATCGACGATGGTGCCGGACAGGGCCGCCAGGAAGACGCCGACAAACACCTGCGCGCGGTTGTCGGAGCCGATCCAGTCGGAGGCCACGAACCAACCGACCAGGCTGGCGATCACGCCCAGCGACCAGATGATGGGTTGGAACCAGGCGGCGCGGCCCAGCGGGAAGATGAACCAGGCCGCCGAGAATAACACGGTCACCGCCAGGGGTACGTACCACTTCTTCCTCATGGCGAAGCCTGCGCACAGGGCGTTCAACGTCGGGATGAGGAAGGTCAGCGGGCCGAAGAACACCGTGTGCGGGGCGATGAGTTGGCCGATGAACGCGCCGATGGCGGCGCAGATCGCGCCGGGGATCGGCCCAAAGAGAATCCCCGCCAGGGGGACCAGCGCGGCGCTGACGCTGAACGTGGCCCCGGTCCCGATGATCGGGAACGCGGGCACCAGCGTCACGACGGCGATCAGGGCTGCCCAGACGGCGATAACGGCCGGGTGTGTAGACAAGAGTGCGTTACGCTTATTCATTCTGCTTACTCCTCGTTTGTTGTCGGATAGGTCAATGGGATCCGTAATCACGTGTGTCCGTGCGTCTGTGTCTTCTTCTCTGTGTCGCCTCCTTCTGAGTGGGGCGAGTTCGCCTCGCAACTCGCTCTGTGTGCTAGCCGGGCGCGGCGGCACTGGCGGGCTCGCCGCGGGCACGCCGTACGATGGGTTGACCCAGTTGCTGCACCGTAAGCGCGTTGCCCGGCAGTCCCAGTTCGCGGGGCAACGCCTGCGCCAGTTGGGTGATCTGGGGCGGCGTGACCTGCGTCCGCCGCAGGACCTCCGGCTGCGCGAAGACCCTCGCCGTCGTGTCGTCCAGCAGGATCTCCCCCTGGCCGAGCACGATGGTGCGCGCCGCGTATTCGGCGACGAGCGCCATGTCGTGCGTGACCACCAGCACCGTGCATCCTTCCGCGTGAAGCCGCTGCGCGATCTGCATGATCTGGTGGCTGCCCCTGTAGTCCTGCCCCGTCGTCGGTTCGTCGAGGATGATGATCCTGGGCTGCATGGCCAGCACCGAGGCCATCACCACCTTGGCCCGATCGCCCTTGGCCAGCGCGGGCGGGAACTCCTGGCGGAACGCCTCCAGCCCGGCCATCCGGAGGCCTAGGTCGACGCGCTCCTTGACCTCATCCTCGCCCAGTCCCAGGTTGCGCGGCCCGAAAGCCACCTCCTCCTCCACCGTCTGGGCGAACAACTGCTGGTCGGGGTTCTGCGATACGAAGCCGACGCGGGTGGTCAGCTCGGCCACGGTCGTCTGGCGGGTGTCCACCCCGTCCACGATCACCCGGCCCTCCGTCGGCAGCAACAGCCCGACGACGTGCTTAAGCAAGGTCGTCTTGCCCGCCCCGTTCTGACCGATGATGCTGACGAACTCGCCCCGCCGGACGGCGAAGCTCACGCCCTTGAGCGCCCCGACGCCCTGCGGCTCATAGACGTAGGCCAGGTCATCGACCAGGACAGCCACTTCGCGGCTGTTCCATGCGCCACCTGCAGCGCAGCCGGTCGCCCCGCTGGGTGACGGCGGGGATGAGGCCACCGGCTCCGTCTCCTCCTGAGACGGGCCCGGGGCGGGCGCACCTGCCATCAACTGCACGACCTCTCTCTTGCCCTCGTCCAGCGTGATCGGCAGATCGGCCAGGGGCAACGCTCGCTCCGCCAGGTAGTGCGCCAGTTGACACACCTGCGGCGCGCGGATCACGACCTGCTCGAACAGAGCGGGGTCGGCGAAGATCTCCCGCGGGGTCCCCTGCCCCACCAGTTCGCCTTTGTGCAGCACCAACACGCGGTCGCAGAACTGCGCCACTTCCTCGCCCTTGTTGGTGGCCATGACGATGGTCATCCCATACCGTTGGTTCAACTCACGCACCACCGAGAAGACCTCCACCGTGCCCACCGGGTCGAGCTGCGACGTGGCCTCGTCCAACACCAGGATATCGGGTTGCATGGTCAACGCGGCCGCGATGGCCAGGCGCTGCTTCTGGCCGCCGGACAGCGCGGTGGGCGGGTGGTCCTCGTAGCCGCTCAGTCGCACCACCTCCAGCGCCCACCGCGCGCGGCGCAGGATCTCCTCCGGGTCGACGCCCAGGTTCTCCGGCCCGAAGGCCACCTCACTCAGCACGCTGGTGGTGAAGAGCTGCGCCTCCGGGTCCTCCAGCACGATCCCGACCTTCTGCGCCAGATCTGCGACCGTGCACTTCTGCGTGTCCCGCCCATCGACGCGGATGCATCCCCGCATACGCCCGCCGCGCGAGAGAGGGATCACGCCGTTGAGCGTCTGGCAGAACGTGGACTTGCCCGCGCCGTTTTCTCCAAGCACGGTGACGAACTCGCCCCCGTGGATCGCGAGGTTGAGGTGTTGGAGGACGTAGCGCTTGCTGCCCAGATAGCGGTAGGAAACGTCGTCGAAGGTGATGAGCGGTTCTCGTTGGGCCACCAGTAGCTCCTTGTACCTGAGCGGTCTCGTCTGGGACGTCAGGCGAGATAGTTCGCAGCGCTCGCCGCTCCGACGTACAGCGCGGAGAAGGCGAGGAAGGCCCAATCCGCGAACCGCATGCGGATGTCCTGGATGTACGTCCGATTCTCGCTGGCCCCGAAGGCCCGCGAGTCCATAGCCACGGCGACCAGCTGGGCGCGTCGCATGGCGCCGATGATCAGCGGCGTGACCAACGAGGGGTACGCGCGCAGTTTCTCCAGAAACCTCCCTTTCTCGAAGACCTGGAAAGCGCGCAACCGCTGCGCGTCAACGATGACGTTGGCCTCGGCCTGCAATATGGGGATCAGGTTGAGTGCCGTGGTCATCGTATAGGCCAGGCGATAGGGTAGACCCAGGCGCACCAGGCCCAGCGTGAACAGGTGCATCGGTGTAGTCATGCTAATCAGTGGTAGCACGGTGATCATCGCCAGCAGGCGCAGCGAGAGCAGCAGCGCGAACAGGATACCCTCCATCGTGACCCGGCCTATGCCACCGACGACCGGCACACAGTGCGGAATGACGGGCTGTATCAAGACGGTCTCTCCGGGGTAGAGCAGGGCCTGCACAACGAACAGAAAGCCGATGATCCCAATCGTAGCCTTGCCCAATTGCGCGAGGACAGACACCGGCAGACGCGCCAGAGACCAGAAGCCAACCAGGGTGAGCAACACCGCCCCGGCCACCCACAGGTTCTGGATGACGAAAATGAGCCCAGTCATAGCCAACGTGAACACGATCTTGGAGCGTGGGTCGAGACGGTGGAAGAGGGTCTCGCCGGGAACGTATTGAACGGAGGTTCTCATCGCTCGTCTATTTGCTTTCCTTTCGATCTCACCCGCGTATTCATCGGTCCGTTTTCATGCAAATCCAGGCCTCTGATCTCAATCCTCAAGTCGAGTCGCAGGCCATCGGCCTCTTCAACAGAAATCGTATCGTCGAGGGCGATCTGTCGTCCTCCATCCCCCGCTGCGACGTCTTCATGGCCATAACCCCCGGCTCGCGCCGGGGATATGCCATGGGAATCAAGCCGGTTCAGGTGAAAGAGGAGAGAGGAGTTGTCGCAACCGACGATTTCGACTTCGGATCAGGTGCTCCGTGGCCTGTAGCCACTTCTTACGTCGTCGGTGACAACCATGCCGGTGGGCACTCCCGGCAGTTGCCAGGCACAGACCACGACAGGGACCTCCTATGCGGTCAGCGGCAGCGCGTGGCTCAAGCTGTGCTCAGCGGCGACGAAGCGGATGCAGGCACCCGCCCCTAGAGAGTTGACGGCAGCCATCGAACTCACCTGGATAATCGTTTGTGCAGTCGTTTGCGGCGATTATAAGCAATAATCCGCAAAGGGTCAAATGTGGGCTATCTCAAATCACCTGATGAAAAACGAGTCTGGCCAAGGTCTATGGGGGGCCGAACGATCGCCACGACCGCCCGGCGACCCACCGATCTCAGCCAGACTCTGAGGGGATATCCGATTGTCGGCCCGCCGGGCAGCCGGCCGGGCCAGTGGCTGAACCCGCGCCGCTATGAGAAGATCGGGTACCGGCCCGCGTAGGGGGCCACCGCTGCGGCGGACGTGACCTGGAAGCAGGCAGTCTCAAGCGCTTGCACCAAGACCTGTCCAGGCTGCGTCACGATGAACGCCTGCCCGGCCTCCAACACGTAGTCCTGCAGATCGCGTTCCTGCGTGACCCAGACCATCCCTCGCACGCAGATGATCACTCTCCAGCGTTGGTCGCCCCGCATGTGCCACAGGCCGCCAGCGAGCAGTTCTACCTCGGTAGCGGGGCCCGCGACGTTGCACACTTCGGCCATCGGGGGCCGCGTGCAGTCTATCACCCTCTCGGCACCGCATATAGCAGACATGTTGCACCTCCTGTCCCATCAAAGGCCCATTCCGTACCAGCCGGGCTCTATGATGACAGGATACACCACAAAGGGCTATAATAACAGAGCCAGAGCACACCAGTTGTTACCATAACAGTTGTTTGTTTCGATAAACTGTACTGCTTGTATCCGCGCCCAACTGTACCTTGTGAAGCGCGTTCACAGGGAGTATAATCGGGGACGTGAGCGATTCCTCCAAGGCCTACAAGTACGAGCGCGTAGCGAACGACATCGCCCACCTGATCGAGTGCGGTGCACTTCAGCCGGGCGATCGCGTGCTATCTGTGCGCCAGATGAGCCGCCAGCGACACGTCAGCGTGACGACCGTGCTGCAGGCGTACTACCTGCTGGAGGCGCGGGGGCTGGTCGAGTCCAGGCCCCGCTCGGGTTTCTACGTCCGTACCAACCTCCCGAACGTCCTGCCGGAGCCCGAGATGTCCTCGCCGGAACTCGACCCCGCCAACGTCAGTGTGCGCGAATTGGTCACCCGGGTGTCGCTGATCGACGCCCACAACCCCGACCTGATCCAGTTGGGCGTCGCCCACCCCAACCCGGAGATCGCGGCGACCCAGCGGCTCAACCGCCGCCTGGCCTCGGTGGCCCGTCGCATGGGTGACGCAGGCGGCCTGTACGACTACGTGCCGGGATGCGAGGCCCTGCGCGTCCAGATCGCCCGGCGCGCCCTGATGGCGGGCTGCAGCCTGGCACCCGACGACATCCTGATCACGTCCGGGTGCTCGGAGGCGATCAGCCTGTGCCTGCGCGCGGTCTGCGGGCCGGGGGACACGGTGGCCATCGAGTCCCCCATCTGTTTCGACGCCCTGCAGTGCCTGGACGTCTTGGGCTTGCGCGCATTGGAGATCCCCACGCATCCGCGTGACGGGATCAGCCTGAGCGCGCTGCGCTTCGCCGTCGAGAACAACGCAGTGAGCGCCTGCATGGTCATCTCCAACTTCAACAACCCGCTGGGCAGTTGCATCCCCGACGACAACAAGAGGAAGCTGGTCGAGCTGCTGGCCGCCCACGACATCCCGCTGATCGAGAACGACATCTTCGGAGAGATCTACTTCGACGAGCGTCGTCCATCGGTGGCCAAAGCCTACGATCGCAAGGGGACGGTGATGCTGTGCTCGTCCTTCTCGAAGAGCCTGTGCCCGGGCTACCGCGTGGGCTGGGTGGTGCCCGGCCGGTACAAGTCGGCGATCAGGTGGCTCAAGTACACGTCGAGCCTGGCGGCCCCCACCCTGTTCGAGCACACCATCGCCGAGTTCATGGCCGGGGGCAGCTACGACCCGTACCTGCGCCGGGCGCGACGCGCGTACGCCCGCCGGGTGGCATCCATGTCCCAGGCGGTGCGGCGCTTCTTCCCCAAGGGGACCCGGCTGACGCGTCCCAGCGGCGGGTTCGTGTTGTGGGTCCAACTACCCGAGGCCGTCGACTCGCTGGAACTGTACAAACGCGCCCTGAGAGCAGGGATCGCGATCACGCCGGGCTACGTCTTCTCCGCCACGGACCAGTATCACAACTTCATCCGCCTCAGCGCGGCGAACTGGTCAGACGCCGCAGAGCAGGCCACACAGCGGCTGGGCAAGCTAATCGCCGAGCTGGCCTGACGCCCCCTCCCCGGCCACCGGCGCCATCCGTTCGCAGCGGGGTAGGGGCGCGGTCCCCGTTCTCCACGCCATTCAAACGCTCAAACAGTTGCTGCCGGTCGGGATAGAAAAACTGGCCTTCGTGTATGTTAGCTATATATGTCATAAAGAAATATTTACTTGACATTATGCAATCTATATGTTATAATGATATCTATGAAGGCACCGGCGAGAATGAAGCTAAGGCTGGCTAGGATAGAGAAGAACCTCACCCAACAGGAGCTTGCTGACAAGGTCGATGTGACCCGGCAGACCATCGGGCTCATTGAAAAGGGAGGCTATAACCCCACCTTGAACCTGTGTATACGAGTAGCCAAAGCGTTGGACAGAACCCTGGATCAACTGTTTTGGGAGGACGAACAAGATGAAGAAAGGACCCTTCAGACTGGACGAGCGTGACCGGGACATCGTGCGCGGAGTCTGCACTGTGATGTACATCATCACCATGTATGCGCTGATAGAGTAGGGCGACTACTCGGTAGCGAAAACCCAGTAAGGAGCCGGAAATGCACTCAGAATCCAACACCCTATCCGTCATTCCGCTTCCCCTTGAGATTGAGGAGAGGGCAGGCAGGTTCGTGCTTTCTGCTGAGACGGCGATCGTTGCCGATGCAGACAATCAGCAGAATGCAGCCTACTTGCGAGATCTCGTTGCTCCGCCCACCGGATTCACGTTGCCCATCCGAACGGGAGAATCGGAGCAAGCCGACGCCATCCGCCTGAAAATCGGTGGAGACCGGGAGGTCCGTGGCCGGGAAGGGTATACGCTGACGGTATCTCCCGAGGCCGTCGCCGTCGAAGCTCCCGAACCCGCCGGCGTCTTCCACGGCATCCAAACGCTCAGGCAGCTGCTGCCGGTGGAGATAGAGAGCCCCGCCTTCGCCCCCAACGTGGTGTGGCAGGTTCCCTGTGTCGTGGTCAAGGACGCACCCCGATTCCAATGGCGGGGGTACATGATGGACGAGGGGCGGCACTTCCACGGCAAGGAAACCATGTTGCGCACGCTGGACCTCTTGGCGCTGCAAAAGCTGAACGTCCTACACTGGCACCTGACAGAGGACCAGGGATGGCGCATTGAGATCAAGCGGTATCCCCGGCTGATCGAGATCGGCTCGACGCGCAGCGGCACGGCCAGGAAGTGGTTCGGCAAGCACGACGGCGTGCCGCACAGCGGTTACTACACGCAAGAGGACATCAAGGAGATCGTTGCCTACGCCGCCGAACGGCATATCACCATCGTGCCCGAGATCGAGATGCCGGGGCACTCCCTGGCTGCACTCGCAGCCTATCCAGAACTCAGTTGCACCGGTGGCCCTTTCGAGGTGTCTTGTCGCTTTGGTCCCAAGCGGGACATCTACTGTGCGGGCAAAGAGCAGGTGTTCACGTTTCTTCACAACGTGCTGGATGAGGTCATGGCCCTGTTTCCATCGCCCGTTATCCACATAGGCGGCGACGAAGCCCCAAAAGCCCGGTGGAAGAGATGCCCCGATTGTCAGGCGCGAATCGAGCAGGAGGGACTGAAACACGCACACGAACTTCAAGTCTATTTCACCAATCGGATGGCCGCCTACCTGGACGCTCACGGGCGCAGAGCGATGGGCTGGAACGAGATCCTGCAGGAGGGCCTCGTGAAGAGCGCCGTGCTACAGTATTGGATTGGGAAGCGCAAGGCGGTTGTGGAAGCCATTCAGCGTGGTCGAGACGTGGTCATGTCCCCATTCCTGCTCACGTACCTCGATCACAGCTACAGCCTGACGCCCTTGAGCAAGGTCTACAACTACGAGCCCGTGTTCCCCGAGCTGGACGCGCAAGACGCGCGGCACGTCCTCGGCCTCGAGTCGCCGATGTGGACAGAGTACGTGCCGAGCAGGGCACGGCTTGACTATCAGACCTACCCGAGGCTGACCGCTTTCGCGGAAACAGGGTGGACAGCCAGGGAGAAGAGAGACTTCAGAGACTTTCAGAGCCGGTTGGCCACCTTCCTGCTGCGACTCGATGAACTGGGGGTCAAGTACGCGCCGGAGAACGACGTAGAGCCCCCCTGGTACAGGCAGTTGCTCGGAATCCTCACCATCGCCCAGGCCCAGACCAAGACCGCTTCATCCTAAAGGAATCGTCCCCACTTGTCATACGAGTTTCTTGACAAACGCTGTATTTGTGTGGTATACTGTTTGTTAGTTAAGTAAACTATCAAAGTGGCTCGTACATACACATTGCACGCGACGTTGAGGGTGGGATATCGTGCAAAAGGCGACCGCGCAGCAACTAAAGGAACACAATCGACGCCTGGTACTCGGAGCCATCTATAACGGCCGAGCCCTCAGCCGGGTGGCGATCGCGGAAGAAACCGGCCTGACTCGCCCTACCGTCTCGCAGATCGTGGGCGAACTGCTTGAGTCTGGACTCGTGCAAGAAGAGGGACCAGGAGAGAGCCGCGGCGGAAAACCCCCCACCATCCTGAGCTTCACCGACGACACTTACCAGGTCATCGGTCTCCACCTGAGCGGACGCAGGATAATCGGCACCGTGACCGACCTGAGAGGACGCATCCTGGCCCGCGCATCGCATATCACCGCTGACACGGCGCACGTGGTGGCGGGACTGACCCGCGTGTTGGACAACCTGTGCGCCCAGGCCACCAGGCCGCTGCTGGGCATCGGCGTCAGCGTGCCGGGAGTGGTAGACCCACTCAATGGCATCGTCCGCTACACAGCCTACCTGAACTGGCGAGATCTACCACTGGTCGAACGTCTGGCTCCCCATTGCGACGACGACGTCCCCATCTACCTGGACAACGACACCAAGCTGGCCGCCCTGGGCGAACGGATTTTCGGCGCCGGGGACGGGATAGACAACATGGTCGTCATCATGGTGGGCGTTAGCGGTATCGGCGCCGGGATCGTCATAGACGGTGAGATCTATCACGGCGCTGGGGGAGGAGCTGGCGAGATCGGCCATATGCCGGTCGCCGATAACGACGTGCCCTGTGTGTGCGGTCGGCGCGGGTGCCTGGAAGCGGTGGCCAGCGGGTGGGCGTTGGTCCGACGGGCCCAGGAGGCGGCAGCGGCGCATCCCGAATCGGCACTGAGTGCGCTGGCCTCCAACGGTCTCACCTTTGAAGACGTTCAACAGGCGGTCCAATCCGGTGATCCCACGACAGTAGCCCTGGCCCAGGAGGCGGGGTATTATCTAGGGCTGGTGGTGTCCGTCATCGTCAGTACGGTCAACCCCCAGCGCGTCATCGTCGGGGGCAGTGTGTCAGAGTTGGGAGAGCCGTTGCTCGATAGCCTCCGGCGCACCGTCAACAAGCATACGTTGCCAATCCTAACGGAGGAGACGGAGATTCTGCCAGCTAGCCTGGATTCGGACGTCAGCGTGTTGGGCGCAGTTGCCCAGGTGTTGAAGGGCGAGTTAGGGGTCTTCTAGACATCATTTCGATAAGGATTGAAGGAGGCAACCTATGGGCGGTACCACTGCCGCCACCAAGGCCGTCCCACGGCGATCCCCCATCGTGCGCTTCATCAGGCGCATTAGCTCAAACTTCCTGCTAAGGAGGATGGCCCGGGCGTTCTTCACCATCTGGTTCGTCACCACCCTGGTCTTTTTCCTCGTCCGCCTGATGCCCTCCAACCCGATCGACGTGTATATCAACGAACTGGTGGTGCAATACAGCCTAACCTATGCCGAGGCCAGCGACCAGGCCGCCTCGCTCTTTGCCATAGACCTGGACGCGCCGCTGTACAAGCAGTATTTTGACTACATGATCAACCTGTTCCAGGGTGATATGGGCACATCGCTCCGCTCGCCGGGGACACCCGTCACCCTAATCATCGCCAAGTTCCTGCCCTGGACCGTTTTCAGCGTGGGGGCAGGGCTCCTGATCAGTTTCACGCTAGGCATGACCCTGGGCATGCTTGCGGCCTATTACCGCGACTCTTTCTGGGAACCGATTGTGTCCGGGACGGGTTCCCTGTTGAGTTCGATCCCGAGCTACATCATCGGCATTCTCCTGCTGGTCTACCTGGGCGTGCGTTGGGAGTTGGTGCCCATCCATCAGATGCGCGGATCGTTCACGCCGGGCATCCAGCCAGGCTTCACGTGGGTCTTCATCAAGGACATTTTCTTCCACGCGTCGCTGCCCATCGCCACCTACGTGCTGGCTACCATCGGCGGTTGGGTGTTGACCATGAAAAGCAACACCATCAGCACACTGGGCGAGGACTACGTCATCGTGGCCCGGGCGCGGGGGCTGCCGGAAAGACGCATCACCACTGCCTACGTGGGCCGCAACGCCTCACTGCCCCTCATCGCCCAGTTGGCGATCAGCATCGGTTTCGTCGTCGGTGGCTCGATCCTCATCGAGTTCATCTTCGTCTACCAGGGCATCGGCTATCGCCTGCGGGAGGCGATCAACACCCGCGACTACCCGCTGATGCAGGGCATTTTCCTGACCATCACCACCTCGGTGATCCTGTCCAACCTGTTGGCCGATTACGTCTATGGCTGGCTGGATCCCCGCATTCGTATCGGTGGAGGTGAGTGACATGACGGCGACGACAGGTACTGAACGCACGGGGCCCAGCCGGCTGGCCGAGTTCCTCTATTCGCTCCGCATCTTCGTGCGCAATCTGACGCGCAACAAGGTGGGCTTCGTCGGCACGCTGATGATCGTCGGTTTCATCATCCTGGCCTTTGTCATGCCCCGCTTCGTGCCGGAGGCGACCAAGGATATTTCCAAGATCTATGAGCTGCCTTCCCGCGAGCATCCCCTGGGCACCGACAGCCAGGGCAAGGACATCTGGGCCCAGATCGTCCACGGTGGGGCCGACATCCTGATTATGGCTTTCCTGACCGGGGCGATCGCGACCTTCATCGGCGTGACGCTGGGCGCGTTGAGCGCCGTGATCGGCGGTCCGCTCGACTCGTTCCTGACAGCCCTGGCCGACATCTGGCTCACCATTCCCCGCTTCCCGCTCCTGGCCGTGCTGGCCGGTATGATTCAGTTGAAAGAGACGGTGACATTGGCCTTGATCCTGGCCGTCCTGTCGTGGGCGGGGCTCTACCGGGCGATTCGCGCCCAGGTCTACTCCATCAAGGAGCGAGATTACGTAGAGGCGGCCGTGGCTCTCGATTTGGGGCTGCGACACATCATCTTCTCCGAGATTCTACCCAATATGGTGGCCTATATCGCCATCAATTTCACGCTGGCTATGACAGCGGCCATCTATGCCCAGGTGGGCCTCGTCTTCCTGGGCCTGGTGCCGCTCACCCGCAACTGGGGGGTGATGATCAACCTGGCCTGGACCCAGGGGGCTATCTTCTTCAAGGACAGTATCTACTTCATCATGGCGCCGGTCGCCGCCATCGCCCTGTTCCAGTTGTCCATCGTTTGGATGAGCCGCTCGCTGGAGGAGATATTCAACCCGAGACTGCGCGCCGGGAGATAGACGGCAATGGGCAAGACACACAATCAGGTTGGGACGGCACACAGAACAGCAGAAGCACCTCTCTCTGTGCGAGATCTATGGGTTGAGTACGTGGGCGAGCGCGGTATGGTCAAGGCCGTGCGCGGCGTGGATTTCGACCTGCGACCGCAGGAGAGCCTGGCCCTCATCGGCGAAAGCGGCTGCGGCAAGACGACGCTCGGGTTGTCACTGATCCGCCTGCTGGTCAAGACGGCCTCCATCCGTCAGGGTGAGATCACGTACCGCCGTGACAATCGGGTGTCTCACGTGCTCGCGCTGGACGAAAGGGAGATGCGTCACTTTCGCTGGCGTGAGTGCGCGATGGTCTTCCAGTCGGCGCTCAATGCGCTCAACCCGGTGTTGCGCATCTGGGATCAGATGTACGACACGGTGCGCGCCCACAACCGGATGCCCAGGGCAGCGGTGCGCCAGCGGGCACTGGACCTGCTGCGCTACGTGCAGCTTGAACCCGAGCGGGTCATTGACGCCTATCCGCACGAACTTAGCGGCGGCATGCGGCAACGGGTATTGCTGGCTATGAGCCTCTTGCTAGACCCCCAGATCATCATACTCGACGAGCCGACGACGGCGCTGGATATCCTGACCCAGCGCACTATTCTGGACCTGCTGAAACGCCTGAAAGCAGAGTTGGGCTTCTCGATGATGTTCATATCCCACGACCTATCCATCGCTGCCGAGTTGGCCGACCGGGTGGCCACCATGTACGCCGGCGCCATCGTGGAGCTTGGCCCCGTCAATGACATCTTCTACCGCCCGGCGCATCCCTACACGTTGGGCTTGATCAGAGCCGTGCCCACCGTCACCGGTGAATTCAAGGACCTGGCCTCGATACCCGGCTCGCCACCCGACTTGATTGACCTGCCCCCTGGATGCAAGTTCCACATTCGCTGTCCCTACGCCACAGGCCGGTGCCGGGAAGAGGAGCCCACGCTCGTGCCCTACTACGGGGAGGATCACACCGTGGCTTGCTTCTACCCGGATCGCGTTCGGCGGGACGCGGACGCGATGTGGGAGCAGCATAGCAACTCCCGGGCAGGAGATACATGATGGCAGAGTACCTGATCGAAGCGCGAAATCTGACGCGTACCTTCGGCTCCCGCCAGGAAAGGGTGACCGCGGTCGAGGACGTATCGCTGGGCATTCAGGAGGGCCAGGTTCTCTGCCTGGTGGGCGAGAGCGGCTGTGGCAAGACGACCACCGGCAAAATGCTCGCCGGCTTGCTCAAGCCCTCGTCCGGGCAGGTCTTGTACCGGGGACGGGACGTGCAGACACGGGACAAGGATCACTTCAGGGAGTACCGGCTGGGCGTGCAGATCATTCACCAGGACCCTTACGCCTCTCTGAACCCCTCGCACATCGTTCACAAGATCCTGAGCGCCCCGCTGCTCCGCCACGGCTTCGCCGCCAACCGGAGGCAGGCGCGGGATCGCGTCGTCGAGCTGCTTGAGATCGTGGACCTGACGCCGGTGGAGGATTTCCTGACCAAGTTCCCCCACCAGTTGAGCGGCGGCCAGCGCCAGCGGGTGTCCGTGGCCCGCGCCCTCACCGTCAATCCCAGCTTCATCGTCGCCGACGAGGCCGTCTCGATGGTGGACGTCTCCATCCGCGTTAGCCTGCTCAACATGCTCTCCCGCTTGAAGGAGAAACTGGGCGTTACCTTCCTGTTCATCACCCACGACCTGGCGCTGGCCAAGTATTTCGCGTGGGAGGGGCGAATCGCCGTGATGTACGTGGGGAGCCTGGTCGAGGTTGCGTCCACGCCACAGTTGATCAACGACCCGCAACATCCCTACACCCAGGCTCTGCTGGCCGCCGTACCGGAGGCCGACCCGGAACTGACCCGGCACAAAGAATCGGTGACGCTTCGCGGTCAAGACATTCCCAGCCTGCTCGACCTACCGTCCGGCTGCCGCTTTCACCCTCGGTGCCCCTGCTTTGAGGAGGGGTTGTGTGACGTAGAGCGACCGACGCTGACGCCGGTGGGCGATGGCCGGTACGTCGCCTGCCACGCCGCTGTACGCAACATGGGGGTGCGACGGTGATCAGCCCTCGGTTGGGGCAGATGGCCTTCAGAATCGCCTTCTACATCACCCTGGTGTCGGCCGCGCTGATGTTCTTCCTGGAGCCGGGCAGCGCCGAGTTCGTCGTCGCAGGAGTCACGCTGTCGATTGGACTGGTCTTCATCGTGCTCATCACCCTGCTCGTGCGGCGATTCTCGCGCTGAAGGCTGCGCATCACACTTGGCCGGTCTCAAGAGTGTGCTGCCGGCGGTTGGCAATCCGGTCTCAGTCTTCGAGGAGGTGTGTATGAACGATTAGTGGTTCCAGTGATTGTGGCACACGTAACCTTTCAAGCACACAGACCTTGCAAGTACACAGCAAAAGGAGGAACAAACAATGAACGAGCGACATTGGCTCTTGACTGCTCTGAGCGCAGTATTAGTCCTCTCGTTCGCGGCCAGTTGTGCGCAACCTACGCCCGAGGTGATCGTCGAGGAAATCGAAAAAACGGTCGAGGTTGAGGTGCCGGTCGAGGTCGAGGTTGAGGTGACGAGGGAAGTGGAGGTAGAAGTGCCGGTCGAGGTGACCGCTGCACCTACCGGCCCTGGCGTCTTCGCGGCCGCTTATCCGTTCCAGGTACCGCCAGTGGGCCACTTCAACCCGTTCGCCACCAACGGCATCGTCATCGGCATCTACCGCGCGCTGTTCCAACCGCCATTGGCCATGTACTATTGGGCCGACGGCTCCTGGATGCCGCTGCTGGCCACCGATTGGAAGATCGACGCCGACGAGGCTACGCTGACCGTCAACCTGCGGGAGGGGGTCAAGTGGTCCAACGGCGACGACTTCACCGCCGAAGACGTGTGGGTCACCTTCATGTGCCGCCGCCTGGCCAAGGGCACCGTATGGCGCTTCCTGGACAAGGTCGAGGTCGTGGATGACTACACCGTCGTCTTCCACATGGCCGAGCCCTCCACCGTCGTCGAGCGCTACGTCATCCGCAACGAGTACATCGTGGACCGCGCCACCTTTGGGGAGTGGGCCGAAAAGCTGCAGGAGTTGGTGGACCAGGGCCTGGACACCGAATCAGACGAGTGGAACGCCCTGCTGCAGGAGTTCAACGAGTATCGGCCCGACGGCTACAATGCCACCGGTCCGTACAACATGGACGTGGACAGCATCAACGAGGCCCGCCTGACCCTGGTCAAGAACGAGTCCTCCTGGCTGGCCGACACGGTCAAGTTCGACCTGGTCTACTCCTACAACGGCGAGACGCCCACCGTGACGCCGATCGTCCTGGCCCAGCAGGTGGACTATGCCACCCACGGCTTCCCGCCGGCCACGGAGAAGGCCTTCGCTGACTCCGGTGTGCGCATCATCCGCCCACCCATCTACTCCGGCCCGGCGCTGTTCTTCAACCAGACGATCCACCCCTTCGAGGTGAAGGAGTTCCGCCAGGCCCTGGCCTACGCGATTGACCGCAACGAGAACGGCACTGTCTCCCTGGGCGAGTCGGGCGTAGCGGTGGAATACATGGCCGGCTTCAGCGACAACATCGTCCCCCTGTGGGTGGATGACCTCGACGCGCTCGACACCTACGACTTCGATCGCGACAAGGCCACTACGATGCTGGAGGAATTGGGCTTCACCAAGGGCGACGATGGTGTGTGGGTGACCGACACCGGTGAGCGCATGGAGTATGAGCTGATCGCCCCGGCCGAGTACGCCGACTGGTCGGCTGCGGCCGAGAACCTGGCCGAGCAACTCACCGACTTCGGCATCCCGACCGCCTTCCGCGGCGTCGAGTTCCGCCAGCACCCCATCGAGGTCCACCAGGGCAACTTCGAGTTGGCCATCCGCGCCTGGGGCTCCGGCAACCCGCACCCGCACTTCAGCTTCGTCGCGGACCTGTACAGCTATAACCAGGAGGCGGTCAAAGGCCCGGCCATGTTGGACGTGACGACTCAGGGGCCAGGCATGAGCTTCCCGCTGGTGCAAACCACCGACTGCTGCGGTGAGTTCGAGTTTGAGCCCAACATCGACAACATGACGGTCGGCCTGGACGTTGACGCCCAGAAGGCGATGGTGGGCGAGACCACCAAGGCCTTCAACGAGTTGTTGCCCGTCATCCCCCTGTGGGAGCGCTACGGCAACAACCCGGCCATGGACGGCCTACACACCTGTGGCTGGCTGCCGGACGACGATCCCATCTACGCCAACAGCCCCTACGCCGATTCCTTCACCGTCATGATGATCCTGGACGGCACGCTCTACCCATGCAACCAGTGATCCGGATCCCGGCGTAGCTTGGAACACGCTGCATAGCAAGATGAGACTGCGGACTCCCACCGTGGGGTCCGCAGTCTCAGAATATACCCGCTGTGACTGAGGAGATCGTATGAGAAGAGTCGGCATCGTCGGTGCCGGGCTGATCGGCACCTGGCACGCCGCGCGATGGAAGCAACTGCCTGTCGAGCTGGCCGGATTCTACGACACCGCGCCAGAGATGGCGGCCGAGGCTGTAGCCGAGTTCGGCGGGCGGGCGTTTGACGGCCTGGACGACCTGCTATCCGCCGTGGACATGGTAGACGTCTGCTCGCCCACACCTCACCACAGGATGCCTGTCCTGGCCGCCGCCGCCGCGGGCAAGGACATCGTCTGCGAAAAGCCGCTGGCCCGCTGCCTGGACGAGGCCAAAGAGATGGTCGCGGCCTGCCAGGCCGCTGGCGTGCGGCTGTTTGTGGCCCAGGTGGTGCGTTTCTTCCGCCAGTTCTCCCAGGCCAAAGCTGTCCTGGATAGCGGCGCACTGGGCCAGCCTGGCTTCATCCGCGCCGTCCGGGGCGGCGCTCCTCCCGACCCCGGCCATCGGACCTGGTTCGCTGACTTTGAACAGAGTGGCGGCGTGATCATGGACGTCAGCATCCACGACCTCGATTATGCCCACTGGTGCTTTGGAGACGTGGAGCGGGTCTTTGCCCGTGGTCTCACGTTCGCCGGCGTCGAGCCCTACGACCATGTGCTCATCACCCTGCGCTTCAGGAACGGAGCCATCGGCCACGTCGAAGGAAGCTGGGCCTACCCGCCAGGCCGCTTTCATACCAGGTTCGAAATCGCAGGCGATCAGGGCCTGCTCGAGTTTGATGACATGGTTCCAGCGCCGCTGACGGTGACCCTAAGATCGGAATCGGACGGGTCGCCACAGGCCCCGGGCATACCGCGGCCTCACAGCCCTCTGGCTTCCCACGACGATCCGTACTTCCTGGAACTGGCGCATTTTCTAAACTGCCTGGAAAGCGGTGATGCGTTCTTGGTCTCGCCCCAAGACGGTCTTGAGGCAGTCAGGCTCGCACTGGCCGCCATCGAATCCATCCGCATCGGCCGGCCGGTCTATCTGGACGAGTTTGAGGGGAGTGTCGTATGAACGTCAGAATCGGGATGTTGAGTTTCGCCCACATGCACGCCTACAGCTACGCCGCTTGCCTGAAACAGATAGCCGATGGCTCGTCGTTCGGAGTGGATCTCGTTGGAATTGCCGACGACGACCCGGTGCGGGGCCAGGAGGCCGCCAGTCAGTTTGACACGCGCTTCTTTCCCAGCGTTGAAGCGTTGCTGGAGGAGAAACTGGATGGGATAGTCATCTGCGCCGAGAACGCCAGGCACCGTCCTCTGACGGAACTGGCTGCCCCGCGCGTACCCCATATCCTGTGCGAGAAACCCATCGCCACAACCCTGGCCGACGCCCAGGCGATGATTGACGTCTGCGCTGCCCACGGTACCAGGCTCCAGATCGCCTTCCCGGTGCGCTTCTCCCCGCCGGTGCAGCGACTGAAGGCCATCCTCGACGAAGGCACGCTAGGACGCATCTACAGCGTCAAGACCACGAATCACGGGCGCATGCCCGGCGGTTGGTTCGTGGACCAGGCCCTTGCCGGCGGCGGCGCAGTCCTGGATCACACCGTCCACGTGATTGACCTGCTGCGCTGGTTCTGGAACACCGAAATCACCGAGGTCTACGCCGAAGTAGGACACAGCCTGCTCCACCCTGGCCTGGGCATAGATGACGCCGGCCTCCTCTCCTTCAAGCTAGGCATAGGCGCTTATGGCACACTGGACAGCAGTTGGTCGCGTCCTGAGAGCTATCCCACCTGGGGCGACGTCAGGCTGGAGGTGCTGGGCGAGCGCGGCATCGCCCGCGTGGACGCGTTCAACCAGAACCTGGGCCTGTACAGCGATCAGACCGGCAAGGGCCAGTGGGTTCACTGGGGCAGCAACGCCGACTTGAGCCTGATCCGGGATTTCGTGGACATGATCGCCACAGGCCGGGAACCTTTCATCACCGGCTACGATGGCCTGAAGGCGTTGGAGGTCGCACTGGCGGCCTATCGCTCCGCCGAGCGGGGCGAGCCGGTGTCGCTTCCCCTTGCTATGGGCGCGGAAACCGCGCCCCTACACCCATCAGAACGCGCCATTCCGATGGCGCCCCTACAGGAGGAGGACTGTACAGGTGCGGGGGGAGGAGAAGCGTGAAGCGGGTCGGTATCATCGGCGCAGGCCTGACGGGCGCCATGCACGCCGAGCGCTGGACGCAACTGCCGGTAGAACTGGCGGGCTTCTACGTCCGCACGCCGGAACGGGCGCAGGCTGCCGCCCGGCGATATGGCGGACGCGCTTTCCCCAGCTTGAAAGCGCTGTTGGCCGAGGTAGACGTGGTGGATGTCTGCACGCCGACGCCCTCGCATAGGGAAGTGGTCTTGGCCGCCGCCGCGGCTGGCGCGGGTAGCAGGCATCCGGCGGATAGCAGGCATCCGGCGGATAGCAAGCATCCGACTGCCATCATGTGCGAGAAACCGATGGCCCGTCACCTGCAGGGTGCCGAGGAGATGATCGCCGACTGCGAAGCAGCGGGGGTCCGGCTCTTCGTGGGCCACGTGGTACGTTTCTTCCCCGAGTACGCCCGCGCCAGGGAGATCCTCGACAGCGGGCGGCTGGGTCGCCCCGGCATCATCCGCACCGTGCGCGGCGGCAATTTCCCTTTACCTATCAGAACGCGCCATTCCGATGGCGCCCCTGTCCTGGACACACGAAACTGGTACACCGACTTCGAGCAGAGCGGCGGTGTGATCATGGACATGCTCATCCACGATATTGACTACGTGCGCTGGTGTTTCGGCGACGTAGCGACCGTCTTTGCCCGGGGCCTGACCTTCAGCGACGTGCCGGACGCCGACCACGTGCTGCTCACGCTGCGCTTTCAGAACGGCGCGATCGGCCACCTGGAAGGGAGTTGGGCCTATCCGCCGGGCAACTTCCGCACCCGTCTCGAGATCACGGGCGACGAGGGCCTGCTGGAGGTGGACAGCCTGGACACGCTGCCGCTCAGCGTGACGCTGAAGCAGGAGGGCACCGAGATGGCGGCGGGCGTTCCGGTGCCAGAAAGCCCTATGGACCCCAACGACGATCCCTACTACCGGGAGATCGCGCACTTCCTGGCCTGCCTGGAATCGGGGACCGACTTCCTGGTCTCTCCACAAGACGGCCTGGAAGCGGTGCGCATCGCATTGGCTGCCATCGAATCGCTGCGCACCGGCCGGCCGGTAGACGTGGCGACATTCGATGAGGCATGACTGATATGGACGACAAGGAGGCGTGGGTGAGCGAGCAAATCGTACTCGAGGCTTGTATTGATTCCGCCGAGGCGGCCATCGCAGCGCAGGAAGGCGGCGCTGACCGCGTCGAACTGTGTGCCAACCTGTTGGAGGGTGGTACCACCCCCAGTGCGGGGACAATCCAACTCGCGCGTGCGCGCATTGAGATTGGCCTGAACGTCATGATCAGGCCCCGCGGCGGTGATTTCTGCTATTCTGACGTCGAGTTCGAGGTCATGAGACTGAACGTCGAACTGGCAAAGAGGCTGGGCGCTGACGGCGTGGTCTTCGGTGTGCTGAACGAAGATGGATCGGTTGATGCAGAACGGGCAGGCGCGTTGGTTGGCTTGGCTCGCCCTATGAGCGTCACGTTTCACCGGGCCTTCGATATGACACGCGATCCCTACGAGGCGATGGAGGACCTCATAGACCTGGGGATAAACCGGGTCCTTACCTCCGGTCAAGAGAACTCTGCGTTGGAGGGGCTCGACCTGATAACCGACCTGGTGCAAAAGGCAGGTGACCAGATCATCGTTATGCCTGGCGCAGGCATTACGGAACGCAACGTCAAGAAGATCGTTGAGCGGAGCGGTGCCAGAGAGGTACACGTCGCCGCACCGATGAGCGTCGAGAGCCGGATGAGGTACCGCAACACCTGGTGCTTCATGGGAGGCGAGCTCAGGCCACCGGAGTTCACGCTTAGCGTGACCGACCCCAATCGAATCCAGGCGTTTGTACGCGCTATCCAGTAGAGATGGGGTGACTATTCACTCTCCGTGTATCTCTGTGTCTTCTCCGTGATGCTCTGTGTAATTCTTGCTCATTATGCAAGGATCTAAAGGTACTACTCAGGCAGACGGTCATTGGGGCCAACCAGGTAGCTTGAGCAACTCACACCGGCCTGGAAGAGCCGGTGTTAGGATGATTCTGCTCTATGAAGGAAAGAGAGGAGAGATGAGAGTCTTAATCGGTGCCATTGGCCACGAGTCCAATACCTTCACGCCGTTTCCAACCACGCTGGAGGATTTCCACGTTCTCTATGGGTCCGATCTTCTCACCAGGCCACTGCACCGCAGTTCGCTTGATGGTATCGTCACGACGCTACAGGCTCACGACGTCGAGTTGGTGCCGACCATCGCTGCGGGCGCTATGCCCGGCGGCGTCGTGGAGCACAGCGCCTACGAGACGTTCAAACAGGCCGTGCTCCGAGAGGCCGATGCCAGTTACGTCGACGGTGTCTGCCTGTACCTTCATGGCGCGATGAGGGCACAGGGAGCGGACAAAGAGCACCCGGTGGATTACTGTGAGAACGATCTACTCAGGGAATTGAGAGCGAAGCTCGGCCCAGACGTACCCATCACCATCGCCCTGGATATGCACGCCAACATCGTTGCCGAGATGGTGGAGAACGTAGATGCGATGGTGGCCTATCATACCGCTCCGCACGTAGACGCGTTTGAAACAGGTGTACGAGCAGCCGAGATGCTCCTGATTATCCTGGAAGAGAACATTCGACCGAAGATAGGCTTTGCCAAGCTCCCCTTTCTGCTCCCTGGCGAGATGGCACAGACGTCGCTCGATCCAATGGCCACGATGATGAACATGGTGGAAGAGATAGAACGACATCCCGACGTGCTCTCCGCCTCTCTGGCGAACGGCCATTGCTGGGCAGACATCCCCGACGTTGGCGTTGCCGCTGTCGTGGTCGCCAAGCGCGACGCCGAGTTGGCCCAGGCAGAGGCCGACCGTTTGGCGGCTGCCTTCTGGGAGCGACGGACGGAATTCCGCGTGAGTGCTGAGGCCTATGCCGTAGATGAGGCGATAGAGCAGGCCATGGCGGCGCAGGAATCCACCGTCTTTCTCTCCGACTCAGGCGACAACCCCGGCGCCGGTGGCACGACGGACGTGCCTCTGATCCTGGACAAACTGCTGGCCAGGCAGGCCACCAGCGCCCTGGTCGCGGGGATATGGGATGCTGAAGCAGTGGAGGCTTGTGCTGTCGCCGGCGTGGGGCAGCAGGTGACGCTCTCTGTCGGCGGCAAGCTGGACAGGCGGCACGGCTCACCGCTAAAAATCACGGGAAACGTGCGCCTGTTGGCCGACGGCTACGATTATCGAGGGGGCATCCGCAGGCCACCGATGCGCACGAAGCCTGGCCTTCTTGCGGTGCTGAACGTCGACGGCGTGGACGTCATCCTATCGTCAACCCGGCTCAGCTTCGTCGATCCGGCGCAGCTCCGCGTCCTGGGCCTCGAGCCACTGGACTATCGTATCGTCGTGCTCAAGCGAGGCTATCTCACCGCGCCCTTCCAGGCGATCAGCGAGCGCTCCATCCTCGCGCTCAGCCCCGGAGCAACCAATTGCGACCTGACGCAAATGGAATTCCGGCGGGTGAATCGGCCCATTTATCCACTGGATCCGGATATAACGTGGAAACCCGATCGAGAGATTCGCCCATGAAAGTGTCGGTTACTGTTCCCATGCGCATAGACCTGGCCGGCGGTACCCTCGACGTGTACCCGCTCTACCTCTTCGAGGGCGGCGGGCTGACTGTCAACGCGGCAATCAGCGTCTATGGCCACGTGACCGTAGAGGAGCGATCCGACGCCCGGATCCACATCCACTCCGAAGACACCGAGGCGGAGGAGTCGTTCGCCAGCCTGGCCGAGATGGGAACGGGCGGCGACCTGGACCTGGTCAAGCAGGCACTGCGCTTCTATCGCAGCCAGAGTGACTCTCGCCAGGGCCTGGACATCACCCTCCACAGCGAAGCGCCGCGTGGCTCCGGACTGGGGGCATCGTCGGCGCTGCTCATGGCGCTCTCTACCGCGCTGAGCCGGATCGACAACCTGGGTCTGGACGAGGACCGTCTCATCGACCTGGGGGCCAACATCGAGGCTCAAGTCATCGGCATCCCGACCGGCAAGCAGGATTACTTCCCTCCCCTGTTCGGCGGCATCTGCAGCATCTGGTTCGACGTGGACGGCCATCGTCTGGAGCGACTGGGGGAAGACGGTGATCTGATAGATCGCCTCAACGAGCGGCTTGTCCTCACTTTCACCAACATCAACCGCTTCTCCGGCGTTACCAACTGGGCCATGCTCAAACGCTACGTCGAGCAGGAAGGTGACACAGTGGCCCACATGCGGCGCATCAAGGAAGTGGCACTGGCCATGCGGCAAAGCCTGGCAGCCGGGGACCTGGACGAGTTCGCCCGTCTGCTGGCTTTGGAATGGGAGAACCGCAAGGTATTGGCCGAGGGCGTGACCACGCCGGAGATCGACGCCATGATCGCCGCCGCGAAGGCCAACGGGGCGCGAGCCAGCAAACTCTGCGGTGCCGGTGGGGGCGGCTGCATGATCACCTACGCCGAGCCAGAAGATGTATCCGCTGTGCAGAAGACCCTGGCAGGTGCTGGGGCCACGCCGATACCGTTCCGCATTGTGCGCGAAGGGATTCGAACGACAGAGGGCAGATGACCAAACCCCAGAAGACCGTCGCTCTGGCTGCTGGAAAGGGAGCCATCCAACGCGACCAGAGCCGCCTCCATTGGGAGGCCGGCACCTTCTCCGACGTCACCTGTGTGCGCTTTCCGCCAGATGGCTTCGCCCTCGTCGCTCTCGACCAGCGTGACCGGGCAGTCAAACTGAAGGAGGCCGCTTTCCTGTCCTACCTCATTGCGCTGGTCCGGGACGCGTCCGCCGCCCCCATCGTCGCCTGCGCCCGGCTGGAACAGGACCGGCCCACGTCGGAGACGTTCCCCGGCCTGGATCCCCACACCGAGGCCGGCGAGACGCTGTTCAGCGCCAACTCGTTCATCACCGACACGCTGCGCACACTGCTGGCGCGGGGCTATTTGCGCTACGGCCGGGGGGAATGGCAACTTGCGATCCCTCCGCGCGAGCCCGGCTGGCGGGAGCGGGCGCAGGCCGTGCTGGCACTGCTCACACAGGAAGGGCGGCTGCACCTGGAAGCTGGCCCTGGCGATAAGCGGTCGGACGGCCTGGACCTCGCGGACTTCCCCGTGCTGGAGGGCTTCGTGCCGGTGGACAGGCTCGGTTTCGCGCGCGAGTTCGTGTGGCACGAGCGGCCACGCCTGGCTTTCAACACCACCTATTTCTTGCTGATGCACGACGATTATCTGAGCCACCACTCGGCGCTGGGCGAGCCGTACAACCTGCTTGTGCAAGATGGCGTCATCCGCCGGCCGCCTCTCTACTGCCGGGGCACGCTCTACCGGCGGGCGGCGCGCCATCAGAATGGCGCCTTTGTAAGGCGGGCGGCGCGCCATCAGAATGGCGCCTTTGTAGGGATGGCGGGTGCCGGCTGGCAGGCTGGCCGCTTCTCGCTGGCCGACGTATCCATTGTACTCCCAGGCGAGACGAGGCTCGTGCCACAGGAGAGCGGCCTGCCCGGTGCCTCTTTCGCCCTCAATGCACCGGGGCGAGCCGCCGTGACCGTATACACGCGCGCGTTCGGCATCGCCACCCAGGGCCATCCCCTGGGATACACGCCCGAAGTGCCGAATCAGATCGAGTACACCGTCATAGACAGCCGCATCGTCGGGCGGAAGGTTGGCGGCGGGCTGGAGATACCCCAGAACGGGCTGGTGCTCTCCTGTGCCCGTGGCGTGCTACCAGAGGCTTTGCCGGACGCAGGTCTTCCTCGCGTAGCCTATCATTTCGTGCGGGAGGAATACAGAGACATCGTGCAGGCGCTCCAGGTTGGGCCGCTGCTTCTGCAAGATGGACGTGTGGTCTTGTCGTCGGATTCGCTGGCTGCCGAGGAGTTCTGGCCCACACCACCCGAGCCGGGCGCTCCCATCGGCGTTGTCCCCACCGACTATCCTGACGACGTGGATCGCACTCGCGCCGGGCGGATCGGACTGGGCGTGGACCGCGAGGGCCGCTTGCTTGTCGTCGCCGTGCCCGGCACCGAGCGAGGTGCGCACATCCCCGGTGTGGATAGCTACGGCGCGACGTTGGTCGAGTTGGCCAACCTGCTGCGCGAGGCTGGCGCCGTCGACGCGATCAACCTGGACGGCGGCGGTTCCACGCAGCTCTTCTTCCAGGGCGGCCTGACCACCCCGGCCGGTGGGCGCTATGGGATGCCGGGAGTGCACTTCGAGCGCATGGTACCTGCCGTTGGCGTCTTGCCGTAGCCAGCACTGTAGGGGCGACCCTTGTGGTCGCCCGGCGACGCCATCAACACCGTAGGGGCGACCCTCGTGGTCGCCCAGCAACGCCATCAACACCGTAGGGGCGACCCTCGTGGTCGCCCAGCGACGCCATCAACACCGTAGGGGCGACCCTCGTGGTCGCCCAGCGACGCCATCAACACCGTAGGGGCGACCCTCGTGGTCGCCCGGCGACGCCATCAACACCGTAGGGGCGACCCTCGTGGTC
>Ga0180431_10001038_pt1 | contig 38918 bp, 34 predicted proteins | sample SS_ome_11_FD_132459 | JGI IMG/M metagenome (GOLD analysis project Ga0180431, IMG submission 132459) | Hypersaline lake sediment archaeal communities from the Salton Sea, California, USA - SS_1_MS_1 metaG | ecosystem: Environmental > Aquatic > Non-marine Saline and Alkaline > Hypersaline >... | reverse complement strand
CTCGGCGGGGTACTTTTGCGCATTAACTGCAAAGCCTGCATCATTCCTTTGGTCGGGCCATACGGCAAGGTTGCGTTTTGCCCCCCGGTTTTCGGTGCTTCAGCCATCCATTACCCCCCCTCGGAATTCCATGCAGTCCGTATCGACGGAAGTATAGCATTCGGTTTTCGGACTGTCAACCAGTCCGGGTGACGTTTTGTGACGCCGGACTGTCATAAACGAGTGGTTTTTATAGCTAAAAACAACGTTTCCCTTTTATCTCAGTCCACCACAAATATCGGGTTGGGCAGTCCGATGTGACGTCAGGGCGGGGTTTAACCGGGCAGATTTTGAGGGGCCTGCCGGACTGTAAATGTTATGGCAAGAAGCACGCGTAATCCAGTATCAAATTATCTCTGATACCAGCTTCGCCACGTGTTTGGCTATAGCTGGTGAAGCGGCAAGACCGGGTGATTCTATGCCGACCAAATTGACCAGCCCTGCGAAGCCCTTTTGTCCATTGTGTTCAATAATAAAATCCCGAAAAGGCTCGCCGAGCCCCTGCAATTTGGGGCGTATTCCAGCAAAATCGGGGTGCAAGTCATCCTGATCGATAAAGGGAAGATAGCGGCTGGCGAATTGATAGAAGGCGTCTTTGTGGCTATCATCGACTCTGTAGTCGATTTCATCAACGTAGTGCGCATTGGGGCCGAGCTTCATCATGCCATCAAGCGCCAGAGTAACATGAACTCCCAGCCCGGCATGTTCAGGCGTGGGATAGATCAGCCTGCTGACACTGCCTCGCAGCCTTGAGCTCAGGCCAAAATACTCGCCTTTGCAATAGTGAAGCCTGTAATCCTCGCTATCGATTCCGGCAAGCCCAGCGACTCTATCAGAATCTAGCCCGGCACAGTTTATCACCACCTGAGCAAATAGTTCGGAAATTCCTTCCCAATCACGGACACTGACCTTCCATCCCTCCCCTACCCTACCGAGCCCCACCACCTCTGTTTCAAAAAGAAATTCTGCTCCGTGCACAACAGCTTTCTGGTGAAAAAACTGCATCAGTGAATGGGAATCGATGATCCCGGTGGAAGGGGAAAGAATCCCCGCCTGACCCTTGACATTGGGCTCCAGACGCTTGATATCGGCCTGCGAGAGAAGCTCCAGATCAATGACACCGTTTTTTGTCGCCTGAGCATGAATTTCTTCCAGCCTGGGGATTTGCTCCTCGCTGATTGCCAGTATAATCTTCCCCAGCTTTTTGTGAGGAATATTATTTTGTTCACATATCTCGTAGAGCAGCCGATTTCCTTCGACGCAGAGTTTAGCCTTCAGAGAATTCTCCGGATAATAGATGCCAGCATGAATGATCTCGCTGTTCCGGCTGCTGATCTCCTGCCCGAAAGTACGGTTGCGTTCGAAAACGAATACTCTCCTGCCCTGTTCCGCTATCTCAGAGGCAATGGCTAGCCCGACAACACCGGCTCCAATGATTGCTACATCAGTTTCAATTGTCATTGTATTTTGTTCAGGGGGTTCGCTTAACTCCACGCATCCTGCTTATACTATTATAGCAAACGGGCCCCGGTTTCCCGGAGCCCGTAGACGGTACTAAACTCAGCTCACACCGTGATTATCCCAGAATCTTTGCCGCTTCTTCTTTATCCGTATCCATCACATACTGGATGCCGGAGATATCCGCTGCCTCATGCGTGAGGGCTGCGATATCATTTCGATCAATGTACTCAAGCCCAAACTTGCGATTCCCGGCCATAAACTGCCTCAGACCCTGAGCAAGCCGCTCGTAATAAGTATAAACTCCAATAGCACCAGTAGGAATATCATCATATCTGCTGCCATACTCTCTTTGCAGTCCCTCAGCAGTAACAAAGACAGACTCTCTGGTATTTCCAAAGCGCTGTAAATAGATTGGAAGCTGACCGCTATCTATAGATCGTCCAATAGTCTTGCCAACCATAGCTGCAGCCAGAGGCGCTCTTGCCATGCCTATTGCCTTGACAAATGGAGAACACAAAGCAAACCCTTTGAATATCTGATCTTCCAGGGTAAACCCGCTGGCCAGAATGATATCCGGCACATACTCACCCTTTTCAGCTATTCGACTACAATACTGGTGAAGCAGCGACCACATCTCAACATTGGGCACGCCCCATTCATTCATCATGCGCCAGGGACTCATCCCTGTGCCACCACCTGCGGCGTCCACAGTAAGATAATCGACTTTTGCCAGCGAACAGAACTTAACCGCTCGGGCAAGATCGGCAGGCCGATAAGCCCCGGTTTTCAATGAAATATATTTGGACCCGGCCTTGCGCAGATTTTCAATTGCCTCCAGAAAACCCTCTTCAGTTACCATCCCGACTCGGGAATGTCTTTCGAATTCCGTAAAAGCGCCGTTATTGAAATCATGCACGACATCAGGGTCGAGCGGATCGGGGAGAACGATATATCCCCGATTTTTAAGCATCTGGGCCTTTTCAAGGCTTTTGATCTTAACTTCGCCACCGATATCTTTGGCTCCCTGCCCCCATTTAAGTTCCACCACATCAACTCCGAGTTCCTGTATGGCATATTCCAGCACGCCAAGCCGACCATCCTCAACGTTCGCCTGAGCGACAATGGCTCCGTATCCATCTTGCTGCCAGTCCTTGAAAAGTTTTACCCTGCGCGCCATATCCACCGAATGCATCACTTTCCCATTCTCTATCTTAGATTCCGCATCCATACCGCAAACATTCTCGCCAATGGTAAGAACCGTGCCGGTAAGCGCTGCTCCGATAGCCAATCCATCCCAGTTTTCTTTGGCCACATTAGTAGACCCCAGTCCCGGTATGACGAAAGGCAGACGCAACTTGAGTCCCTTATCCTGACCCAGCCTCGTTTCCAGATCAACATTGGAGAAGATAGCCTTATCGGAATCGGCTTCTATACCGAAAGCCCCGACGGCAGTTCCCATTACGTTGAAATGGGAAAGATCGACGGGGTAAGCCTTCTGCGACGCGGTAGTGATAATGCCGAACGGCTGCGGATATATAACTTCATGTCCGCGATATGCGCTCTTGCCGATTTCGCACATGCCAGTACAGCCTTCCACACATGTTACACACATTCCGCTCGAAGGACACCAGTCACCACCCGTCCTGTTTTTGGTCAATGTAGCTGCTGTTGCGTTGTACCTTGTTAATGTCATTTCTGATTTCCTCCCGCTTTTTTAAATGATATTTGATTTATTTAACAAACTAGTAAACCCTGTGCCCGGATGGTGTCACACTCTCTGAACATCCAATACATATAGGGCAAGTCTCCACAGGCACCAAATTCTGGCATCCGCCGCAAAGCCCATTTACCAGATTACCCGCGGTGCAAGCTCGCTCACAAACCGGGCAAATCCATTCACAACCGCCACAGCCGCGGCACTCTTCCGGAGTAACCCCAAAGGCAGTGGCCACCCGGCGCGATGTGCCCCGGCCCACAAATCCAATGCCCCCGGATTGCATTTGCTCTTTGCAATAGCGCACACAGAGTCCGCAGAGAATGCACTCCCTGTCCTTTATCGTAAAGCGAACCTCGTTAACCCCCATATTGGCGGCCATATCCTGCAGCGTTTTGGAGTTCGGGCAAGAAGAGAGTAACAATTCCATAATCACCTTTCGCCGTTTTTTCACTCGCTCCGAATCCGTAAGAATTACTTGCCCTTCTTCCACCGGAAGTGTACATGAAGCTTCCAGTGAAGATCGATCACCTTTGACCACCTCGACAATGCATATCCGGCAAGCGCCGTAAGGGGTCAGACCTTCATGATGGCAGAGAGTCGGGATGATAGTACCCATCTCTTGTGCTGCCTCAAGAACCGTAGTTCCTTCGAATACCCGTGTCTTAATTCCGTTAATCGTCAGTTCAACCATAATTCTTCCTCTTTTCAGGACACTATAACTGCATCGAATTTGCAGTTGTCACGGCAAAGTCCACACTTAATACATTTAGTCTGATCAATCACATGAGGCTCTTTCTTCTCGCCCGATATTGCCCCCTGCGGGCATTCCTTAGCGCAGACCGTGCAACCGGTGCATTTCTCTTCATCAATGGTAAAAGTAATGAGAGATTTGCAGACACCGGCCGGACAGCGTTTCTTTTGTATGTGAGCTTCATATTCATCCCGGAAATACCGGATGGTGGAAAGAACCGGATTGGGAGCGCTAGTGCCCAGCGCGCAAAGAGCCGTATCTTTAATGGTTTCTCCAAGCTCTTCCATCAATTCTATATCGCCATCTTTACCTCTTCCTTCGGTGATAGCGGTAAGAATATCGAGCATCCGATCCAGTCCCTCGCGGCATGGGACGCATTTGCCGCAGGATTCCTCGGTCAGGAAATTGACAAAGTATCTGGCTACGTCCACCATGCAGGTGTCCTCGTCCATGACAATCATGCCGCCAGATCCCATTATAGAACCGGCTTCGGCGAGCCGATCGAAATCTACCGGCAGGTCGATCAGGCTTTCCGGGATACAACCGCCGGAAGGCCCTCCCGTCTGAACGGCCTTGAACTTCTTGCCATTGGGAATTCCGCCACCGATATCAAAAACAATCTCTTTAAGAGGCATGCCCATCGGCACCTCAACCAGTCCGGTATTATTTATCTTGCCCACCAGAGAGAAAATCTTGGTGCCCTTGCTTCCCTCAGTTCCGATCTGAGAGTACCGGTCGGCTCCCCGATTAATGATAAGCGGCACATTGGCCCATGTTTCCACGTTGTTGAGATCGCTCGGGCGGCCATACAATCCGCTTTCGGAGGTGTGAATATGCTTGGCTCGCGGCTCGCCGATCTTTCCTTCCAGCGAGGCCATCAGCGCAGTCGATTCCCCGCAAATGAAAGCTCCTCCGCCTCGAGATATTTTGATATCGAAATCGAACCCGGAACCCAGAATATCTTCACCCAGAAGACCGTGTTCCCTCGCCTGCTCCAGCGCGATGGTAACGTTCTGTACCGCCAGCGGATACTCATGCCGAACATAAACATATCCGTCATGCGCACCAATGGCATAGGCTCCAATGATCATACCTTCGATGACGCTATGGGGATTCCCTTCCAGAAGGCTCCTATCCATATAGGCACCGGGGTCACCTTCATCGGCGTTGCAAATAACGTAGCGGACACCATCATATGAATGAGCATTGCGGACCGATTCCCATTTCCTGCCAGTGGGGAACCCACCCCCACCACGACCGCGCAACCCGGATTTCTTAATCTCCTCAATGATCTGCTCCGGTTGGCTCTTGAACAATGCTTTAGCCAGAGCCGAGTACCCACCGAGGGCTATGTAATCATCAATGTTTGTGGGATCAATAAGCCTGTTGTTATCGAGCGAGAGTCTTTTCTGTTTCTGGTAGAAAGGTATATCCTGCTCATGGGTAATGCTTTCCCCCGTCGATGGGTCCCGGTAAAGAAGCCTTTCAATGACACGCTTGTTAACCACTGATTCCGATACGATCTCTGGAACGTCCTCAGGAGTCACATGCTGATAGAGAATCCTTTCTGGATATATGACAACTACTGGTTCTATTTCACAGAAACCGTGGCACCCGGTGGTTCTGATATCAACAGAATCATTGATGCCAAAATCGGCCAGTGCCTTTGAAAGGGCATCTGCGACCTCTCCTGCACCACAGGCAAGACCGCATGTCCCAACACTAGTTACAACGCAAAGACGATCAGGATCGTGCCCAGCCACAATTCTGGACCGTAATTGCTCCAGTTCAGCAGCACTTGCTATTTTTATACTTACTACCATCTATAATTCCTTCTTCTATTTCCCCAAGATTTTCTTGACTTTCCTGGAACTCATTTGGCTGTTGTATTTGTCATCCACCACTACTATCGGTCCTAACGCACATGCCCCAAGACAATTGACAGTTTCCAGCGTATACTCCATATCTTGGGTGGTCTCGCCAACCCCGATGCCCAGTTTTCTTTCAACTTCATCTAGAACACTTTGGGCATTTCGCACATGGCAGGCGGTTCCCATGCATACGCTTACAATATGCTTGCCGCGCGGCTCAAGGCTGAACGCCTTAAAGAAAGTTGCCACACCGTAAACCTGGATCAAGGGAAGACCCAGCAATCCAGCCACTTCCCGCACAGCGTCCTCCGACAGATAATGGTACTCGGATTGAACGTCCTGGAGGATTGATATCAGGCTGTCGCAGTTGCCATCGTATTTTTCAACGATAGCCGCCACTTTCTCATTTGTTCCGATCATTTCGCAACAGCTCCTCAAATTTAATCAAATCAGCATAATCGATGATGGTGCTCATAGCCTGATTATCGGCCTCAAATCCAGACTCTTCGGCGGCAGCTATCGGGTTCATACCGCCAACTAAGATCATCCCGATCTTGTTAAGCTCCACCGGAATCTGGCAGATCGGCTCGCTGGTATTGCCTATCAAAAACAATCCACCCAGACCAGCTTCCTTGAGCCCTTCAACCGTTTCTTCCACTATGGGACGGCAAATAGCCGGAACCTCTCGGAAATTGGAAAGAACCTTGCCGTTTCCCAGCTTGGCTGCTTTCAGAACCGAGGTCATCTTACCCCTGATAAATACCTCCGACGGATCAAGAGAAGAGCCGGAATAATAGATCAGTTCCACGAACCGCAATGGCCGCTTGTTTTTGATCTGTAGAATGCCTCCAAAACGGGAATCCATGGGGATTCCTGCCTTGAGCAATACTCCGTTGATCAAAACACTGCAAATGGTAGCCAGTCCTATTTTCCCTTCAGGAACAATCAATTCCCCAAGTTGCTCGTCTTCACCCGCTGTTGCCACCATCTGTCCGGCACAGAGCCCTGCATTGAAAGCCGGGGCCATCGCCGCCGCCGCCTTGCTGAATTTTTCTTTGGGGAAGAATGAGACATTAACCGGAACCGTACCCGTTTTAGTTTTCCAGTTGAAGGTCGTCCGGAAAGCCTGCATCTCAATCCGTGAAAGCATCAACCCGACTTTATCCTGAACCAGAGCACTCTTGAGTTCTTCGATTCCCAGTTCGGTGATCTGCCTGCCGTCTCGCCCTTCGAGAGTGGTCAGCCCGCGTTCGTCCATCAATTTGAGATGATACCGAACCGCCCGTTCAGTCAATTCGATGCCGAAATCCTGCAAGCGTCTGGCCACAATCCGGGCGCCCACCGGCTCATGCGATTCACTGACAGTCCTCAGTATAGCAAGAACTTTTCTTTCGACATCATGGGATTCAGTTTCAATCATCTCTGTTTGCCTTTTACGAGAGGTAGGTAGTAGGCAACTGTTTACCGACCATAACGAATAATTATAATATCTTCTGGAAAACAGTTTGTCAAGGGGAATAAACACCTGCTTCTAAGGAACCTCTGAATAAGTGGTGACGGCGGGGGTCCGGGGGTGTCCCCCCAGATACAAAAGCCCCCAAGATTGGGGGCTACAGGGGGTTGATCAGAGGTTCCCTAACTTATGAACAGAAGCATAAGCCGTTTATGAAAGACTTCTCGTTTTCGAGTAGCTTTTAGATTTCAGACCGAACTATACAGTGACTACGCTACAAAAAGCTTGTCCGAAGCGAAGGCAGGATCACTGGTCAGGTTGATTCCGAGCCGACGCAGCCCCTTCTCATCTCCGGATGGAGGTATATGCGTCATGTGAGCTTCGCAATTCCGAAGGCTCGGTAATTGATCCAAAGCCAGGCGGGCAGTGGGATTGGTAACGGCGCTTATACTCAATGCCACCAGCAACTCACGCACATCAAGGCTAATAGCTTCGCGCCTGAGGATGTCCTTCTTTAGATTCGCCACAGAATTAAGGATGTTGTCTCCAAGTAATTCAAAATCCACGGGAATTCCCGCGAGTTGCTTGATGCCGTTCAACACGAGGCTGGAAGCAGCGTGCATGATTGGTGAATTCTGCCCAGTGGCAATTGTTCCATCGGGAAGCTGAAGGGCAGCACCAACGAACACCCCCCAACGCCCTTTATCGACGGCTGCTTCCGCTTCGTTGGCAACATTGCGAGCCGGTATTACAGGAGGACGGTTTTCCGGCTTGATCTGGTATTCCTCCATCAGAACCTCAACCCTATGGACCGATTCCGCATCGGTCTGTCCGGTTACATATTCGCAAGAGTAACGGAAGAAGCGCCGGATAATCTCTTGACGGGCTGCCTCGGCGGCAACATCATCGTTGATTATGGCGAACCCAGCCCGGTTCACACCCATATCAGTTGGAGACTGATAAGTAGCCTCAGCCCCGGTTATCTTCTCAAGAACCCGTTTCAGCAATGGAAATGACTCCACATCCCGGTTGTAATTGACCGCTTTTACACCGTGTGCTTCAAGGTGAAACGGATCGATCAGGTTCACATCGCGAAGGTCAGCCGTGGCAGCCTCATAGGCTGCGTTCACCGGGTGCTTCAGGGGCAAGTTCCAGATCGGGAACGTCTCAAATTTGGCATATCCCGCTTTCACACCTCGCCGGTGCTCGTGGTAAATTTGAGTGAGGCAGGTAGCCATCTTGCCGCTGTTGGGACCGGGTGCATTGACCACCACCAGAGGGCGATCCGTTTCAATATAGGGAGCAGCTCCGTACCCAGCATCACTGACTGTACGGTCAATGTCGATAGGGTAGCCCTCTATGGGAGGATGCGTATAAACCTGGATCCCGCGCCGTTCCAATTTGTTTTTGAATGCTTCCGCTGCCAGTTGGCCTGTGAAGCGAGTTATCACCACGGCCCTTACTTCCAGCCCCCAGCCACGCAGATCATCGATCAACTTGAACGTATCCGCATCATACGAGATGCCGAAATCAGCCCGCATTTTCTTACGTTCTATATCACCGGCAAAGATGCAAATAATGATCTCCGCCTTGTCCTTGAGCCTGTTCAAAAGACGCATCTTCACATTCGGATCAAATCCCGGCAGAACACGGGATGCGTGATAGTCGAAAAGCAACTTCCCTCCAAACTCCAGATACAACTTATTGTCAAAGCGTTCTATGCGTTCAACGATAGCCTTAGTCTGTTCGGCAAGGTACTTTTCATTATCAAAGGCAACACCATTTAATTCCATTAGACCCTCTCGTTTTTCTGATTACTCCTGCACACAAGATGCAGGCCCATTGATAAACACATCACAATTTTAAAATCAATATCGTCTGCCCTATGATATCAGGACACACAACATTAGAAGCTATGCTCACAAAAGAAGTGAAATTCCGGGGGGTGAAAATGCAATCCCGACTTCTGAGGATTTTGATTATCGGGCTATGAGAATCATGATTGACAAAGCTAAACTCTGTCATAATGCCACTATTTGCATGATATTAGACAACCCGTCTAATGTCAAGTAAAGAGCCGGAAAGAACGCAATTGCTGATCGTTACTTCAGAACAATCTGATATTGTGCTCGCTGCAAGTTCGAACCATCTCCTCCGGCCACAAGCTCGACTGAACTTCGCCAATATGAGCTTTGCGAAGATAGAACGTACACAGCCGTGATTGCCCGATACCGCCACCGATAGTCTGCGGCAACTCGCCTGCCAGCAATCGCCGATGAAACAACAGTGTTTTACGATCCTGACTACCCATGATCTCCAACTGCCGCTCCAGAGCCGTTTTATCAACCCTGATTCCCATGGATGACAGCTCATACGCGCAATCCAACAAAGGGTAATACACTATGATATCACCGTTCAAACCCTCGTAACCGTTGTCTGCCGGCGTAGACCAGTCATCATAATCCGGCGCTCGGCCATCGTGAGGAAGCCCATTGCGTAATGCCCCGCCGATTCCAATCACAAACACGGCCCCATACTCGCGGCAGGCCGCCAGTTCACGCTCACCGGGTTCAAGGTCAGGATATTGTTTTTCCAGTTCATAGCTGTGAATAAATGTGATTTTCTCCGGCAGCATCGGTTTGATGGCAGGAAAGAGATAACCGACATATCTTTCAGTGCGCTGGATTACATCATAAATGCGGCCAACAATGTTTTTGAGGAACTCAAGATTGCGCTCTTCAGGAGACATCACCCGTTCCCAGTCCCACTGATCCACATACAGTGAATGGATATTATCCAGAGTCTCATCAGGACGGATTGCATTCATATCAGTATATATGCCTGAACCCGGCTGATAATCGAAGTCGGCTAAGTGCAGTCGCTTCCACTTGGCAAGTGATTGCACAATTTCAGCGTTGGTATCCAGATCTTTGGGTCTAAACGAAACTGGAAGCTCCACGCCATTCAGGTTATCGTTGATGCCAGTATCATCGCGAACAAAAAGCGGCGCAGTGACCCGCATCAGATTTAGTTCAAAAGCGAGATTCTCCTGAAAATAGGTTTTAATACGATGGATGGCACGCTCCGTTTCGCTACCATTCAACAATGGCTGATAGTTCAGTGGAATAATCAAACTTGAAACCAATGCTTTTCCCTTAGCTCAATTAAGCTATACGGGTGAAGAGCAACACAACCTAATCATCAATCAGGGCGTTGAATTTCACCTATCTTACGCTTTACAGAATCGGCAAATATTTGCTCAATTCGTAATCGGTGACCTGTGTGCGATACAGGTCCCATTCGATTTTTTTGTTAGCGATGAAATTCTCAAAAACATGATCGCCCAGGGTTTTTTTCAACAGTTCGCTCCGTTCGGCATGATGAATCGCCTCGGAAAGATTCCCGGGTAGCAAACCAATCCCCCTGCGTTTGCGTTCTTCGGCAGACATCTCAAAAACATTTTCCTCCACCGGGCCAGGCAATTCATATTTTTGCTCGATCCCTTCAAGTCCGGCAGCCAGCATCACGCTGAAGACCAGATAAGGGTTGCAGGCCGGATCCGGCGAGCGGTATTCTATCCTGGTGGCATTTTCTTTTCCGGGTTTGTATTCGGGGATACGAATCAGATCGGAGCGATTTCGGCGAGCCCACGAGATGTAGACAGGCGCTTCATAACCCGGCACCAGCCGTTTGTAGGAATTGACCCACTGACTTGTAACCAGGGTAATCTCCTGCGCATGCCTGAGCAGTCCTGCCATATAATGCCGGGCCAGATCGGAGATGCTGTATTCATCATTCTCATCGAAGAAAGCATTGCGCCCATCTTTGAACAATGATTGATGCACATGCATGCCGCTGCCGTTGACGGTGGCTATCGGCTTGGGCATGAACGTTGCATAGCAACCGTATTGCCGGGCTATCAGCTTGACTGCCAGACGATAGGTCATGACTATATCGGCCATCTTCATGGCCTCTTCGTATCTGAGGTCAATCTCATGCTGACTGGGGGCAACTTCATGATGAGCAAACTCCACCGTGATACCGAACTCCTGAAGAGCCAGGATTGTATCGCGACGCATTTCGGTAGCGGCATCCAAAGGGGTCATGTCAAAATAACCGCCCAGATCCAGGGGCTCTGCATGCTTATCATCTTTGAAATAGAAAAACTCCAGCTCCGGCCCCACATAGAAGCCGTATCCCATATCAGCCGCGCGCTTGAGATTTCGTTTGAGCACAAACCTCGGATCGCCCTCGAACGGTTCCCCGCCGGGGTGCAGAATATCACAAAACATCCGAGCTATGGCATGATCCTTGTGCCAGGGAATCAGGGAAAAGGTATCCGGATCAGGCATGACTATCATATCGCTCTCATCAATGCGGGCAAAACCCTCAACCGACGAACCATCAAATCCCATTCCATCTTCCATCGCCCGCTCCAGTTCATCTACAGTGATGGCCATGCTTTTTAGAAAACCGAGGATATCAGTGAACCACAGGCGTATGAATTTCACATCCTGCTCCCGGGCCATCTGGAGCACCCTGTCTTTTGCTGCGTGGTTATCGGTCATTTCCCCTCCTTTTTGCCAGCTAACCGTTAATGCTGATATATTAGCATCTTTGCGGCTTGCAATGCCAGCCTCCAAAAAACCGGTAAATTTTAACGGTTGAAAAAAGGATTTTGGGCCGCTATAATAAATTTAAGTAAGTGCCTTTAAGCTGGTCCCGAGAGGCTGGCAAGGGAAAACGAAAATGTATTGGATTGGGTTACTTTTTGGTAATCACAAATGGCGCAAGATTCCTCCTGCCTTTTTCGGGCAGGAGGTTTTTTTGAATCAATCATCAAAAGGAGCATCGAAATGAGTAATGTAATAAAGGTCATTCCCTGCCTGGATATGCTGAGAGGAAGAGTAGTCAAAGGGGTCCACTTCGTCGATATCAAAGATGCGGCTGATCCCGTAGAAGCGGCAAAGGCTTATTCCGATAGTGGCGCCGACGAAATCGGATTCCTTGATATAACCGCCACGATTGAAGGACGACAGACAATGTTCGATGTGCTGGAAAAGGTGACAGCCTCAATCAAAACCCCGGTAACTGTGGGAGGCGGAATCAAATCCATCGACGATATCGAACAGGCGATCAAGTCAGGAGCGGCGCATGTCTCTATTTCAAGCGCAGCTTACCGGGATACTGCCCTGGTCAAAGAGGCGATAAGTCGGTTCGGTGCTGAAAAAATCGTGATTGCCATTGATGCTGATGAGAACAAATCGCTGCCCTCCGAACGGGAGGTGTACATCGATGGCGGGCGCACCGCTACGGGAAAGGACGCCGTTGAATTCGCCCGAGAAATGGCAGCTATCGGCGTGGGGCAAATCCTGCCTACCAGCAAGGCTGCCGACGGCACCAAAGCTGGATTCGACTTGAAACTCACCCGGTCCATCGCTGATGCTACGGGCCTGCCGGTGATCGCCAGCGGAGGGGCCGGCACACTGGAACACTTCTACGAAGCTGTTGCCGAAGGGCACGCCAGTTCCGTTCTGGGAGCCTCTGTCTTCCATTTCGGAACATTCACGGTCAAAGAAGTGAAAGAATACCTGAAATCACGTGGCATTGAGGTCAGTTTGTAATCGATCACAAGAGGGGGTATTTAATGCCAAGACGGGATGACATCAAAAAGGTAATGATAATTGGGTCCGGACCAATAGTGATCGGGCAGGCCTGTGAGTTTGACTATTCCGGAACGCAGGCATGCAAGGCGCTCAGAGGGCTGGGGTATGAAATCGTTCTGGTGAACTCCAACCCGGCTACCATCATGACCGATCCCGGAATAGCGGATGTCACCTATATCGAACCTCTCAATCTGGAAACACTCACCCGGATCATCGAAAAAGAACGTCCTGATGCACTGCTGCCTAATCTGGGAGGCCAATCCGGACTCAACCTCAGTTCGGAACTGGCGAAAGCCGGAGTGCTCGAAAAATATGATGTCAAAGTCATCGGAGTGGAGATTGATGCCATTGAACGAGGCGAAGACCGAATCGAATTCAAGCAAGCCATGGATAAACTGGGCATTGAAATGCCAAAAAGCACAGCGGTATTCAGTGTGGAAGATGCCGAGAAAATCGCCGCTGATCTTGGCTATCCGGTGGTCATTCGGCCCGCATATACCATGGGCGGAACCGGCGGAGGTCTGGTTTATAACGTCGAAGAACTGCGCACCGTTGCCAGTCGGGGAATTGCAGCCAGCCTCATCGGGCAGATTCTGGTTGAGGAATCCGTTCTGGGCTGGGAGGAACTGGAACTGGAGGTTGTTCGCGATGCCAGGAATCAACTGATTACCGTATGCTTCATCGAAAATGTAGATGCGATGGGCGTGCATACCGGAGATTCTTACTGCACAGCTCCCATGCTTACCATCTCACCCGAACTGCAAAAACGCCTCCAGGACTATTCTTACCAGGTTGTGGAATCCATCGGGGTCACTGGCGGCACCAATATTCAGTTCGCCCACGATCCCAAAACCGGGCGGGTGGTGATCATTGAGATAAACCCCCGAACCTCACGTTCCTCCGCCCTGGCCTCCAAAGCCACCGGCTTCCCCATTGCACTGATTTCTGCCAAGCTGGCCAGTGGCCTGACCCTGGACGAGATACCCTACTGGCGAGACGGAACCCTTGAGAAATACACACCGTCCGGCGATTACGTAGTGGTCAAGTTCGCACGCTGGGCTTTCGAGAAATTCAAGAATGCCGAGGATAAACTGGGCACCCAGATGCGGGCCGTCGGCGAGGTCATGAGCATTGGGAAGAACTACAAGGAAGCCTTCCAGAAGGCCATCCGTTCGCTGGAAAGAGGCCGCTTCGGCTTGGGATTTGCCAGTGATTTCAACGAGAAATCACTGGATGAACTTATGGGAATGCTCAACGAGCCATCCAGTGAACGGCAATTCATCATGTACGAAGCCCTGCGCAAGGGTGCTGATGTGCAGGAACTCTACGAGAAAACTTTCATCAAGCCCTGGTTCATTAACCAGATGAAAGAACTGGTAGAACTGGAAGAGAAGATTCTGCAGTTCAAAGGAAAGAATCTTCCCGATGAGTTGCTCATTGAATCCAAAAAGGATGGTTTTGCCGATGGTTACCTGGCAAAGCTCCTCGATATATCGGAGGAAGAAATCCGCTCCAAACGTATTTCGCTGGGCATGGTGGAAGGATGGGAACCCGTCCCCGTGAGCGGAGTGGAGGATGCCTCCTATTATTTTTCCACCTACAACGCCCCGGACAAAACCACTGCCACCAGCAACCGCAAAGTCATGGTGCTCGGCGGAGGGCCCAACCGGATCGGGCAGGGAATCGAATTCGATTACTGCTGCGTTCATGCCGCCTTCGCATTGAGAGATGCTGGCTACGAAACAATCATGGTCAACTGCAATCCGGAAACGGTTTCCACCGATTATGACACCTCCGATAAACTCTACTTCGAGCCGTTGACAGTCGAGGATGTCCTGAGCATCTATGAAAAAGAAAAACCTGAAGGAATTGTGGTTCAATTCGGCGGGCAGACACCGCTCAACATTGCCAGAGAACTGGAGGAGGCAGGGGTTAAAATTCTGGGGACTTCACCCGATGCCATTGATCTGGCCGAAGACAGGGATCGCTTTCAGGCAATGATGGATAAACTCGGCATTCCCATGTCAGAATCAGGCATGGCCAGCAATCTGGACGATGCGCTGAACATCGCGAAGCGGATCGGGTACCCCCTGATGGTGCGGCCCTCGTATGTGCTGGGCGGACGCGGCATGGAAGTAGTTCACGATGAAGAAATGCTCGAGGAATACGTTACTGCGGCGGTGGGTGTGACACCTGATCGTCCCATCCTGATCGACAGATTCCTCGATAATGCCATCGAGGCAGAAGCGGATGCTATTGCTGATGGAACCGATGCCTTTGTACCTGCCATTATGCAGCATATTGAACTGGCCGGAGTGCACTCGGGAGATTCCGCTTGCGTGATCCCACCGGTAAGTATACCGCAAAAACACCTCGATACTATCAACGACTATACGCGGAAAATCGCCCGGGAATTAAGCGTAGTCGGATTGATGAATATGCAATATGCCATTTGCAACGATAAAGTTTATGTGCTCGAGGCAAATCCCAGGGCTTCGCGAACTGTGCCCATTGTCTCCAAAGTCTGCGGCCTTTCCATGGCCCGAATTGCGACGCAAATTATGATGGGCAAAAAGCTGGCCGATCTTGATCTCAAGCCGCAATCAATCCCTCATTTCGGGGTAAAACAGGCAGTATTTCCTTTCCCAATGTTCCCCGAAGTCGACCCTGTTCTGGGCCCGGAAATGCGCTCCACCGGCGAAGTGCTCGGGATGGCCGATTCATTCGGGATGGCACTTTTCAAATCAGAGGAAGCCACACAACAGGTGCTTCCCACTAAAGGCGCAGTCCTGATAACCACCGTGGATAAAGATGAGGCTATCTTACCTGACATGGCCAGCCAATTTGCCGAACTTGGATTCAAGATAAAAGCAACCGAGGGTACGCGTGAGTTTCTGGCCAAACACGGCATTAAATCGGAACGCATTCTCAAAATGCACGAGGGCCGCCCCAATATTGTGGATGGAATAACAAACGGAGAAATTCAACTGGTTATCAATACGCCGGCCGGCAAAAAAAGCCAGTATGATGATTCCTACATCCGCAAGACGTCAATCAAGTATAAGGTGCCATATATTACCACCCTGGCTGGGGCAGCCGCAGCCGTAAGAGGGATTGCAGCTTACAGGCGGGGCAAGGCGGGAGTAAAATCTCTACAGGCTTATCATGCAGACATAAAGTAGCCGCAACACTTAAATCTTGAGAGGAATATCATGGAAGCAGAATCAAGCCTTGATTTTAGTACTCTAATAGAAGGAACCGAACTCCTGGAATTGAAAAAAGAGATCATTCAGGAGAGTATCAACCTTTACGCCGAAGCCAGCAAGGATTTCAACCCCATTCACATCAATGAAGAATTCGCCAAATCGACACCTCTCGGAGGAACTATCGCTCACGGGATGCTTATTCTGGCTTATGTTTCCCAAATGTTGACCGCCAATTTCGGGCAGGATTGGCTCAACAGCGGCAAGCTCAACGTGAGATTCAAAACCCCGGCCAGACCGGGTGACACCGTAACTATCAGCGGCAAGGTGAGGACGATTGAAACCAACGAAATCGGAATGTCAATCAAGTGTGACGTGATCTGCCAGAATCAAGCGGGGGAAACCATCATAAGCGGGGACGCAAGTCTGAATAACTGATTCCCCAAATCTGCTCCAATCACTTCCCAACATTCGTAAAATGTGATACCATGTTTGCCATCCGCAGATATTCCTGGAGGTAAAGCATGGCACCATTGGAGATCAAAGAATCATTACAAAACTGCGAAATATTCAGTTTGCTGGATGACGAAACCATCGATAAAATAGCCCGGCTATCCAGCGTGCAAAGCTACGAGGCCGGTGATACAGTGATCACCCAGGGTGAATATGGAACCAGAATATATCTAATCGCTGAAGGACAGGTTGCTTTAACCCGAACAATAAATCTCGGGGAACGCGAAGGAGAAATAACCATCGACATTCTGGGCAAAGGCAGGGGCATGGGATGGGCTTCCTTCCTTTGCGAACCTTGCAGCGTATCAGCTACGGCCAAGTGCCAAAAACCCACCACACTCGTTGTTGTGGAAGGGACGGAATTGAGAGCCATGCTGGAAGCAAATCCACAAACAGGTTTTGCGGTTATGGACCGTCTGGCTCAAGTTATTGCCAATCGATTGCGGGCTGCCTACGGAGCAATGGATACTTTCAAGTAAATTAAACCGCCACCCGCCTATGACCGCAGAAAAACCGAAAGTCCCCGAAAGCCTGCTGGCCCACATCTGGAAGGGTCAGTGGATTCAGAAAGGGCCGCTTCCCTCGAGCGATGGCCGGATGATACAGGTCCGATATCAGGGAATCGAGAACAAAGACAGCGGCCCCGATTTCCTCGGCGCGACAATCCTCCTCGATGATGAGATCCTCACCGGGGATATCGAACTGCATGTGAAATCCAGCGACTGGCGATCGCATGGGCATCAGCACGATCCTCATTTTAACAGTACCATTTTGCAGGTTGTTCTCTGGGATGACGCCAGATCATCGGCCCGTTTACAAAACGGTAATTCAATCCCGACACTTTCGCTTCATGGTTATCTCAACGGTTCAATGGATGAAATGTCCATCCGGGCCGAAGAGCAACAAGCGCCATCACTGCCCTGCCGGGGTATCGGAGAGCGATTGAGTAGCACCAGCCTGCGAGAAATACTGGATCGATACGGTACGGAACGATTTTATGTCAAGTCGGCCTACTTCGAGGTTGAACTGATTCTGGAAGAACCGGTCCAAGTATTGTACCAGGGTATCATGGGAGCACTGGGCTACACCAAGAACAAAAAAGCATTTCAGGAATTGGCCCGCCGTTTACCCTTTCGCGTAGTGGAAAGCATCACCAGCGAGCAACAATCCAGAGATCGGATTCTCACTCTGAAAGCGCTATTGCTTGGAGCCGCAGGGCTTTTGCCATCGCAATGTGAAGGGAAAGCAAAATCCGAGAATTTCAAAGAAATTTCACAACTTGAGAATATCTGGCAATCTCTCAAAGTTGAAAACAACATGAACTATGCCGACTGGCATTTCTTCCGCATGCACCCCAGAAACTTCCCCACCTCACGCCTGATGGCTACAGCTCACTTGCTTGATCGATATTTCGATGATGGCTTGCTGGGAGGAGTATTAAACCTTATCAATGAGGCAATCCCCGGCAAGAGAGCAATTTCCATTGAAAAGGGTTTCATAATTCCCGACCTGCTCGGGCAGGGACGAGCCCGGGAAATCGTCATCAATATAGTTCTGCCATTTGCCCTTGCCTGGGCAGAGACAAACGCTCAAAAAGAAACAAAGCAACACGTTTTTCAACTATACCGGAATTATCCGAAATCGAGCGAAAATCAGATTACGCGCTACCTCAGCAGGCTTTTCTGGAATGAAGGCAAATCCAGATCCATCAATTCGGCGCAGCGCCAGCAGGGGATGATTCACCTGTACAAGACATTCTGTCAGGTTCAAAGGTGTCGGGATTGCCCGGTAGTATCAATATGACACCAAAACTTTGACTGATTCAGAGAAAACGTTTATATTACAAAAGAGCGAGGTATTGTCTACATCAATACATGGGGAATCGTGCCTATCATTTCATTCTTAATTTGCCTCAGGAGGGCGAAGAATCTCAATTTCAGCAAAAACATATTCGTTGGGCACTTTGAACTTCTTTAATGATAACCATGTCAATATTTTATATTCCTCGTAATAATGAATTCACCATGGGCACGGCAATGATAAAAATCGCATCTGTTGCACTGATTTTAATGCTTGTGACGGCAATCATTTTGACCGGATGTTCTTCATCAAGCAACTCTGATGAAAAAGAGCCAGAAACCAAAGAATGGGAAGAGGTAAAACAGGCAGTAGAAACCATGTTCGCTGAGGCAAACCCGCCAATCACCGATCTCAAGAATGACGAGCGAATTGATTGGAAGAATTCAGCTATATGCCCGGCAAGTGAGACACGCAATATGACAGGAACAATTTCAAGTGAAGGGGAAATGCCTCTGCTGGCCATTTCCGTTTCCGGCAGCGGCATCATGTCCGTAAACCACTATTTAGGCAAAGACTCGACGCAATATTATTACTGGATCGACCACAGAGAAGCTGTCCATCTGTCCAGATAACTCAGCTCCCACCATCAAATCAGCTTCAAATTCGGATCAACATCCAAATCCCAGCCAGTAGTTTTTCCGGCCACAAACCTGAAATAACCGCAAGCTGCAATCATGGCCGCATTATCAGTGCACAGTATCGTGCCGGGAATAAGAACGGGCACCGGCGCACGTTGTAACATCATTGCACGAAGTGCGGTATTGGCTGCTACTCCACCGGCAAGGAGAATCTGCTTTACGCCACATCTTTTGGCGACATCGCAGGTCTTGGTAACCAGCACATCCACCACCGATTCCTGAAATCCGGCGGCTACCTCGGCGACTAATTGGCTGGTTTCAGGTGATGGTTCATCCTCCACAATTCCCAGATCACGCGCCATGTGCAGACAGGCCGTTTTCAGTCCGCTGAAACTGAAATCATCGGTTCCTTTAAGCCAGGCTCGCGGTAGTTTGCGAGGGTTCTCCACACCTCCGACAACCTTTTCGATTACCGGCCCGCCGGGATAGCCCAGTCCCAGTAGCCGGGCCACCTTATCGAAAGCCTCGCCAGCCGCATCATCACGGGTTCGGCCCAGTTGCTCATACCTGCCGTGATCGGCCATCAAAACCAGATCGGTATGGCCTCCGGAGACGATCAGGCACAGCAGCGGAAATTCCGGCAAATCTTCCCCCAGCCAGTTGGCATAGATATGTCCTTCCAGATGATTCACCGGAACAAGCGGCAGATTAGAGGCCAGAGCCAGCGACTTGGCCAGGTTCACTCCCACCACCAGCGAACCGGCAAGTCCGGGCCCGTTGGTGACGGCAATAGCGTCTACTTCCCGAAGACTCACCTTTGCTTCCTCCAGCGACTTTTCCAACGTCGGGTTCATCGCGAGCAGATGCTGCCGCGAAGCAACTTCAGGAACTATGCCCCCATAGCGAGAGTGAATTTCCACCTGGGAGGCAATCACATTGGAGAGAATTCTGGTGCCATCCTCAACCACCGCCACAGCGGTCTCATCACAGGAGGTCTCGATTCCGATGATTTTCATAGGAAGGTAACGATCTCCTCCAGAGGCTTCCGCTTCACTCCTGATGGCTCTCTGGCCGGAACTCCGATAGAAAGCAGGGCTACCGCAAACCAGGGACTTTTAACCCCCAGCATAGCCTCAATTTCCATCCGGCCCAGTTCCAGTGGCAGCACAACCCAGCATCCACCGTATCCCAGCGCCGTAGCCGCCAGATGGAGGTTTTCTATGGCAGCGGAAACGCCCTGCAAACCCTGATTGAATACCGGCTGACTGGCAGGATCACGATTAGGATAAGGTCTGCCAAGAGCCACAATAACCACCGGGGCCTCGAATACATTCACCGCCCCGAACCTTCTGTTCTTCAGCACCTTTTTTCTGGCCTTGGTCTCGGCCGACTGAATATGCGCATCGAGCAGAGCATTGACCATATCACGAAGATTTTCAATCGTCTGCCTGTCCCGGATAACAATGAAATGCCAGGGCTGTTCATTTTCAGGACTCGGTGCCCGTTGCGCCGCTCCGAGCATGGCCATCAGGTCATCTTCCTTCACCGGATCATTGGTAAAGTGGCGGACACTGCCGCGTTTTCTGATAACCTCAAAAAAGTCCATGAGCAAACACATTATAACATTTTCGCTTTACCTGATATAATCAGGGAAAATCCGTTTCTACAGGAGGAAGCATGATTACTACTGAGAGAACCCGAATTCAAACCCGGGGCAACTGCGATATTATCGATATCACCGGGCACGTAGCCGAAGCGGTGCGAAACAGCGGCGCCAGAGAGGGGACAGTAACGGTATTTGTGGCTCACTCCACCTGCGGGATCAGCACAGTGGAATACGAACCGGGGCTGATCTCCGACCTGCGTGACCTCTTTGAAAGGATAGCCCCACGTGGAATACCCTACGGGCACGACAAGCGCTGGGGAGACGGAAACGGACATTCTCACGTGCGATCCACCCTGCTGGGAGCTTCTCTGGTTGTGCCGTTCACTGGTGGTCAACCCATCCTCGGTACCTGGCAGCAGGTGATCCTGATAGATTTCGATAACCGGGCCCGGACCAGAGAAATTATCTTCCAGATCATGGGCGAGTGACGTTGACTCACAGGGCACTATAATCTATACTATCCCGTGAATGGCAATGATATCCTATGCCAAAAATGCGTTCAAATCAGGGAGGCCCACAATGAGAAGAAACATGACACGGTTATTAGCAGCGATACTGATGGCGGGAACGTTATCGGGTTTGCTGGTGCCATTGGCCTTCGCTGAAGTAGCAGATCATGTGGTGATTGGTGAAATATATGTTGATGAACAGGGTGCGGGGAGTGAATGGATCGAACTGTATAATCCCGGAACAATAATGATAAATATCGAGAATTGGGTAATTGATACCAAATCTGATACTGATGCAGACATAACATTACCTTCTGGAGCACAAATTCCCGCACACGGTTTTTATTTCATCGGGGACCAAAGCGGGGGCAGTTGGAACCCAGATAAGGGCACATGGTTATCACCTGATTATACAGAAACAATGACTTTGACTGATGCGGATGGATGGGTTCGCCTCAGAAGCAGTTCAGGGGGACCCATCATAGATACCGTAGGCTGGGGAACATCAACCACTTATGAAACCTCGCCTGCCAACGGCCCATCGGAAGGGGAAAGCCTTCAAAGGAAAGTCGATGCCAGCACAAATGAGGACGGTGCTCATGGCCCTGCTTGGGATACAAATAACAACGGTTCCGATTTCTTCACTCAAACTTCCCCCGACCCTCAGAATTCCAGTCAAGCTCTACCTCCGGTACCCGAACTACCTGCTATCCTTTTATTATCGCTCGGCTTGGTAATTGCAGGAGGGTATGTTTGGTTCAGGGGCCGCTCAGTCATGAGCTATAAACCAGGGTAACTCACGCCTGCACCGGATTTATGTTACAATGAAGCATGGATAAAGTTGAGATCAAGAATACTCTCAAAAATATCGAATATAAGAAGCTCATCGGGCCAGCCATAGTTGCTGCGCTTTTTATCCTCATCTACTATCCAACCCTTGAATGGATGGGCAATGCATGGCTCCATTCGGATAATTATTCCCACGGCTTTATTCTTCTCCCGGTAGTCGCCCTCATAATCTGGACCCGCCGGCACGATCTGCAGGGAAAAAATTCCCAATATCATGGCACCCTGCTTCTCGTCATCGGACTGGGGATACATATCGCCGGATTCCTCCGGCTGGATAATTTCCTCAGCGCCCTCTCGCTGTTCCTGACATTACCGGGGCTTATACTCCTCTTTCGAGGAACACGAGCCCTCAGAGCCCTTGCGTTTCCCATCTTCATGCTTGTCTTCCTGATTCCCTTCCCCTGGCTGTTGGAAAAAGTAGGAGTCTGGTTACAGTCTTTTGCTGCCCGTGCCGCGGCAGGTATCGTCGACCTGCTTGGTGTGGATGTGGTCAGGACAGGATCTAAGATCACGCTCAAGGACGCTGCTTTCGATGTGGATATGGCCTGCAGCGGGATGCACAGCCTCATAGCCCTGCTGGCACTGGCAGCCATATTTGCCTATGTTCTAAAGGGCTCTTCCACTCGAAAGTCGATCCTCTTCCTCCTGGCCATCCCGGTAGCTATTTTAGCCAACCTGATTCGGCTGGTATCTATTCTTCTAATCGGTAACACGTGGGGCGAAGATGTAGCAACTGGTTTCTATCACGATGCTGCCAGCCCCTTCCTTTTCCTAGTAGCCATCGTGGTCATGGTGCTTATCGCCAAATTGATTGGATTCAATCTCCGCGAAACCCCGGAGTAAGCGTCTTGCTTCCCTAAAAACCCACTACCATTTATAATAATCACGTGTTGCTATTTGCTCATACCGGAATCACTCTGGGGCTGGCACTGGCATGGGACAAAGGTCTCGGCAGGCCGACTCCATTCCTGCCAACAAAACTCAATCCTGAAAAACTTGCCGGCGTCGCCCGGGAAATAGATTATCGGCTGGTTCTGCTGGGCTCGATACTACCGGATATCATCGATAAACCAATAGGTCATATTTTCTTCGCTGAAACATTCGAAAACAATGGCCGGCTGTTTGCCCATACCCTGTTGTTCTTTTTGCTGCTTCTCAGCTATGGGTTGTTTCGATTCTACAGATACGGGAAAATCGGGTTTCTCGTGCTGGCACTGTGTTCCGGATTTCATCTCATACTGGACGAGATGTGGCATGCTGCCGCAACCCTGTTATGGCCGCTGATGGGATGGGATTTCCCGGAGACTGACCTGATTGATCTGGAAGACTGGTTACGAACGATGGGGAAAGCGGCACAAACAGAACCCCTGATCTACATATCAGAAACGATCGGACTGGTGATCCTTTTGGTATTTGCTTTAAAGCTATGGAAGAATGAAAATCTGCTGCACTTTATCAGGCAGGGCACATTGAGATGAGCTACGATGTGCTTATAATCGGAGCCGGGCCCACTGGAAGCAGGGCTGCTTTCAATCTGGCCAATCTGGGTTACAAAGTAGCTGTTCTCGAAAAGCAGGCGCAGACAGGCCACAAGCTCTGCTGCACCGGGATAATCGGCAGAGAATGTTTCGAGGCATACGAGATCGACAGGACCTGCGTTTTGCAGGAAGCCAAATCGGCAAAGCTTTTCGCTCCATCAGGAGAATTCATCAGGGTCAACCGCGATGAAACGCAGGCTTATATTCTCGACCGTCTCGCTTTTGACCGCTCGCTGGCCAAAAAAGCATTGACCGCCGGCGCAGAGTACCATCTCTCCAGTCAGGTAAACGACATCTCTGTTTCCGCCAATGGAGTTGATCTGGCTGTCGACCAGCAGGGGGCCGAGCACAAATTCACAGGCAAAGTAGCCATCATCGCCAGTGGATTCGCTTCCAAATTGCCACTGAGATTGGGATTAGGCAAACCCAAATATTCGATCGCCGGGGCGCAGGCTGAGGTAGAATCAAACAGGATCGGTGAAACGGAAGTCTATTTCTCTCACAAAACCGCTCCCGGATTCTTCGCCTGGCTCGTCCCGATATCAGAAAACCGGGCACGGGCAGGATTATTTGCCAGTGAGAAGCCAGGGGCATATCTGCAAACTCTCCTTGCACAGCTTGCATCGGAGGGGAAAATAGCCGATACCAACCCTCACATTTCGTACGGTGGAATTTCTCTCAAACCACTTTCCCGAACTTACGGGGAAAGGGCTCTGATAATCGGTGATGCTGCCGGACAGGTCAAACCAACAACCGGCGGAGGCATTTACTATGGCCTCCTCTGTGCCGACTTCGCCACAGAGGCAATCGGTCAGGCATTCCAGCGAAACGACTTTTCGGCCAGACAGCTTTCTCATTATGAAAAATTATGGAAAGCGAAACTGGGGAAGGAACTCAGGATAGACTACTTCGCCCGCAAACTGTACAACAGTCTATCCGATAGACGAATCAACAACATATTCAATATCGTTCGAGATAACAACATCCACGAGAAGATGCTCGAATCGTCTTACAAATCCTTCGACTGGCACGGCGAACTTGTACTGGACGGTCTGAAACAAATGGGTCCCTGGCAACGACTGTTCGGCAAATACCTCCCCAACTACATTTTGAATTCTTTAAGAAAAAAGCCCTGACCTTCTCACAAGACAGACTACGCTTGAAACCATCTTCGTAAACCCCTATAATTCAGTAGGAGCCCCCAACAAAAAACTCCGGGAATCTACCCAAAATGAGTTTAGTTGACGAACTGTCTGCCGTAAAACCTTCAAAAGAGATGGCTCTGACGATCGGGGTGTTCGACGGCGTGCACCCGGGTCACCAGCACCTTATCCGCAGTATGAAAGAAAAAGCGGATGAAAAAGGGCTCCTCAGCGGGGTGATTACGTTTGGATGGCACCCCAAGGCGCTACTCGCCCCCCAGACAGAGCTACCATATCTGACAAGTCTGGAGGAGAGAATCGAACTGATCAAGGACCTGGGAATAGACCACGTTATCGTTCTCTCTTTCACCGAGGAACTGGCCCAATATTCTGCTCATGATTTCCTGAGCCTTCTGACTGAGCACCTTAAACTGAAAGCGCTGGTGATCGGTCCCGACTTTGCTTTAGGCAAGGGCAGGGAAGGTGATGCTGGTTTAATCAAGTCCCTGGGTGATGAAATGGGATTTTCCGTCGACGTTGTCTCACCGATCCAGGTTGGCAACCAGGTAGTGAGCAGCACAGCCATCCGCCGTTCCCTGAAGGAAGGAATCGTACGAAACATCACGGCGTTGCTGGGCAGGCGATTCATGCTGCACGGCACAGTAGTACATGGAGACCATCGCGGAGGGAAACTCCTCGGCTTCCCAACCACCAATTTAAGTGTACTCAAAAACCATGCTCTTCCGGCCGACGGCTCCTACATCACACTGGCCCACGTCGGCGATAAAGTCTACCGGGCGGTAACCAATATCGGGCTTCGGCCCACGTTCGGACCCGGCGAGCGGACTGTTGAAACGCACATACTGGATTTTGATGGTGAACTTTATGACCAGAAATTCAGTATTGAATTTGTAAAAAGACTGCGAGGCGAAGTGAAATTCGATTCGCTGGAACAACTGATTGAGCAGATCAATAGTGATGTCGCGATGGCAAGGGAACTCGATATTCCAGAAGTCATCAACCCTTTATCCGCATGAATGAAAATTTTGAACGTCTACTCAAACGTGGCGTAACCGAAGTCATCGTCGAAGACGATCTCAGGCGTATGCTGGAAGCAGGAAAACCCCTGCGCTTGAAGGAAGGATTTGATCCCACTCGGCCTGATATTCACTTGGGTCATGTCGTGGGCTTGCGCAAACTGCGCCAGTTTCAGGAGTTGGGACACAAAGTTATCCTCATTGTTGGCGACTGGACAGCCCAGATCGGTGATCCCAGCGGGCAATCCCAGATGCGTACCATGCTCAGCGCCGAAGAGGTCAAAGCCAATGCCGAAACTTACATGAAGCAGTTCTTTAAAATCGTTGATCGAGAGAAGACAGAGGTGTGCTGGCAGAGTGAGTGGTTCGGCGATTTCAGCCTGTCTGACGTCATCAGCCTGACCAGCAAATTCACCGTGGCCCAGATGCTGGCGCGCGAGGATTTCTCCAAACGATATGCCGCCGGGCAACCCATCGGGATTACTGAACTTCTGTACCCCTTGCTTCAGGCCTACGATTCGGTGATGATCGAATCGGATGTTGAGTTCGGCGGGATCGATCAGAAATTCAACTGCCTCATGGGACGCGAGTTGCAGGAGATGATGGGGCAGAAACCGCAACATGTTTTTTTCACCCCGCTGCTGGTGGGAACCGACGGCAAAATGAAGATGTCCAAAAGCCTGGATAACTACATCTCTGTGGATGACATTCCCAATGAGATGTACGGCAAGGTGATGTCACTGCCGGACGAACTCATCATGGATTATTTTGAACTTATAACCGATGTTCCCGATAAAGAGTTGGCAGAATTCAGACAGCAAATGGCTTCAAATTCAATCAACCCGATGGAGATGAAGAAACATCTGGGCCGGGAGATCGTGGCGGAATTCCACAGCTCTGAAGCAGCACAAGCAGCGGAGAACCACTTTGGGACAGTTTTTCAAAAGCGCGATCTACCCGATGAAATCCCAGAATTTAAACTGAAAATCTCAAATCCGATGGATATCACTGAGATACTGGCCTCTGCAAATCTTGTGAAGAGCAAAGGGGAAGCCAAACGCCTAGTAAGCCAGAACGCTGTTGAGATCGATGGGGAAAAGATATCCGAGTCCATGACCTTGCTGAAAGAAGGCAGTATCATCAAAGTTGGCAAACGCCGTTTTTTGAAAATTGTTAATTCAGACAACAAAAAATAAGGAGAAATCAAATGGCACACACAACACACGCTGAAGTATACGCGGAATACAACGAAAAGAAGGGGAAAATCCTCGCAATGGGTGGGGAAAAGGGGGTCGAGAAGCAGCACAAAGACGGCAAAATGACCGCCCGCGAGCGGATTGAATACTTCTTCGACCCCGGCACCTTCGCCGAAATAGGAATGTTCGTCAAGCATCGCACCACCGCCTTCGGGCTGGATTCCAAAGAGATTCCGGCTGAGGGCGTAATCACCGGCTTTGGTAAAGTGAATGGACGTTACATTGTAGTCGCCGCTGAGGATTACACCACGATGGCCGGCACCTTCGGTGAAGGGCACGGCCGCAAGTTCGCCCGGGCTATAGAATTTGCCAAGGAGAAAGGCTGGCCTTTTGTGGGCATGAACGATTCCGGCGGTGCCCGGCTGCAGGAGGGAATGGATACCCTGGAATCTTATGGCTGGTTGTTCAACGCGCAAATCCGGGCCTCGGGAATCATCCCTCAAATCGCCATGCTGATGGGGCCCTGTCTCGGCGGTCAGGCCTATCATCCCATCATGCAGGACTTCCTAATCCAAATCAAGGATACCGGATTTATGGGAATCGCCGGGCCGGCATTCGTTAAGACCCAGATCGGGGAAGAGATCACCTTAGATCAACTTTCCGGCTGGCGGGCCCATGCGGTTAAATCCGGCCAGACACACGTGTTGGCAGAGGACGACAAAGATTGCATGGACAAATGCAAAAAACTGCTGGCCTTTTTGCCTTCGAACAATAACAAACTCACCGATCCCCCTCCGCGAATAGAAACGAAAGATGATCCCAGCCGCGAAATCCCGGAATTGAATGAGATTGTGCCGGTGGAGCAGTTCAGGCCTTTCGACATGATGGAGATCATTTCCAGAATCGTTGACGATGGAGATTTCTTCGAGACCCTGGGCCTTCATGCCACCAACCTCATCACCGGTTTTGCCCGTTTCAACGGCCGCACCACAGGAATAGTGGCCAATCAGCCGATGCAAAAGGCCGGCATGCTGGATATCGACGCATCCGACAAACTTGCCCGCTTTGTGAGAACTTGCGATCTGTTCAACATCCCGGTTGTCACTTTGCAGGATTGCCCCTGCTTCATCATCGGCTCCGATGCCGACTGGCGCGGGATCCTGCGTCACGGAGCCAAGACACTTTACGCCTGGGCAGATGCTACCGTGCCGCTGATTTCAATCATGCTGCGCAAATCCTATGCCGGTGCGCACTACGGGCTGCTTGATAAAGCCATCGGTGCCGACTTCGTCTGGGCCTGGCCGCAATCGCAGATATCTATCGTCGGGGCCGCTACCGCTTCCAGTGTGATTTTTGCTAAAGAGATCAAGAACTCGGATAACCCGGCAGAAACCGCTAAAAAACGTATGCAAGAGTACAGCGATCTTTATGAGAACCCTTATTGTGCTGCCGAGCGCGGGTTTGTGGACGGCATCATCATGCCTTCCGAAACGCGCAAATATATCAACATGTCGCTGGATGTTCTGGAGAACAAAGAGTCAGCCCGCCCCTGGAGGAAGTACTCAAATATCAACCTTTAGGCTGCACACCCTGTTTCAAATCAAAGGGAGGGGACAAACGCCCCTCCCTTTTTTTATCCAACTATGCTACAATTGTTAGCAATTCGCTACCTTGAGGAGGAGGATATGGATTCTGCACCCGCCCCCGAATTCACTACCACCGATAGTGAAGGGAAAGCTGTAAGTCTCTCCGATTACAAAGGCAAGCACCTTGTTCTGGTTTTCAACCGGATGTTTGTGTGACCGTACTGCCGTCGGCACATGGTGCAGTTGCGCCAGGATTACCAGGAATTCACCAATCGAAACGCAGATCTAATAGCTGTCGGGCCTGAAAAACCCGAAAAGTTCCGTGCCTTCTGGCAAAAGGAACGTATGCCTTTCACCGGCATCCCGGACCCTCAGCACACGGTTGCGAAATTGTACGGGCAGCAGGTTAAAATCCTTAAGCTGGGGCGAATGCCGGCAATTGTGATCATCGATAAATCAGGTAACATTCGATACCAGCACTTTGGGAACTCCATGATGGACATTCCCGCAAATGAGAAACTGCTTTCTGTGCTGGACGAACTGAACCGTGAAGAAGGTTAGAAGAATCCTTTTATCTTCTTCCGGCAGGTTTGCGTATCACACAATTGCCTCTAGTGGCTTTGTGCGCTAAAATAAGCGCACATCCCCGAGGCAAGATATGCATCAGCAGAACATCCAGAATATGTATACGGCAGTCGAGACCAATCATGGCTTCGACGTAGTCATTATCGTTTCCTCAAGCAGGGACCAGGCTGAATTCTGGCAGCAGCGGCTCAAAGCAACCAGCGGCTCGGTGATCGCGCAGGAAACTCAGATAATCTCCGTGGAGGAAGACTGGGCCGGTGGAGCCGGACAACTACTGGGCACCCTCTATGCCTGGAAAAAAGCACAGGCAACTTTCGACCTGAACAGTGTTCTGGAAAAAGGCGGGGCCATTGCCATGTACCACACAGCTGGCAAGGGAACCAGAATGGCGCCAATTCCTGCCGCTGAATCAAATAACAAATCGGCCATCAAACTACCCCGAATGATCGATATCACCGGAATGAAAACGCCTATGACTATCCTCGAAGCGGTGATTTTTCAGACCGGTATCTTCGCCGCTTCTCGCCCGGGCAGGCTCTGTGTCTTCTGGGGCGACCAAGTTTTCATCCCTTCCAAACCAGTTGATTTCACTGAAATGCATCATGCCGAGATTCTGGATATCCGCTCGGAGATACCACCGGACGAAGAGAGTTGGGCAAAATACTGGCAAAGCTATGGGCTTATCATTCCCACCGATAGCGGCGAGGCACTGCAACGTGAAAAACAAACATGGTACGAACTACAGGAACTCATCGAGAAGGGAACCGCCAGACCGGACGCTTCGGGGAAAATCGTCCTCGGCAAAAGCCTGGGGTGCTTCACCGTTTCCGGTGCGATGCTCTCGGCGTTACTGGAAGAATTTGCTCCCGAGCTTTCGGCCAGACAGGGCAAGCTGGATACCGACCCCCACCTCTGGATGCCGCTGACCTCCGAAGCGGCAGATTTCGCTTTTCGAGGGGGCGATCCGATCTACTGGGACCGGATGAACCAGTTCAAAGAACGGTTCCTTGAGCAGTCGCCGGAACTCAAATTGTTTGTCGATAAGGACATCGGGACAGATACGCTCTGGTGGGACTACGGCCAAGTACAGCTCTATCACCAGAATTTCCTCAAAGCGCTGGAAGATTCGTTCGAAGGAAAGTGCTTGCGCCAGTTCTATGACCTCGAAGCTCACTGGATCAAAGACTCGGAAACTGGCGAGTGCAAGATCGAAAACTCAATCCTTATCGATACTCACGCCACCGGTAAAATCAGCCACTGTGTTCTGATGGGCAGCAGGGCCGACACTATTGATATCTCCAACTCCGTACTGGTGAACAGCGTTCTTGCGGAAGTACAGGCTGATCAGGCTCTGATGTACAATTGCACCCATCTTATCAATACAAACCTGGGCACAGGCAGTGTCGTAGCCGATATATTCCTTTCCACGCACGGACGCATACGAATGATGACCGAACTGGGTAACGATGGGAAAGATGCTTGGGAAATGGTTCTTCCCGGCAATCCGGTCTCATTTGAAGAACTGGCCAAACTGGTAGCTGCCCAGCTCTAAATCTCAAAAGGAGTTTGACGGATGACCCACCATGATAGCTCAAAGCTCAGCTTTATCAAACCAGCAGCCGACAATCTTGTAGAAGTCGTCTGGGGCGGAGCTAATATCGAAAAGCTGAAAGGGCTGCCATCATCCGGCAAAAGCATCGGTGAATCATGGGAATGTTCAATTCACGCAAAGCATCCTTCACTTGTCCCCCTGAAAGACGAGACCAAAATACTGCTTTACGAATTGATCGAAGGGATGCCCGAAGACACACTTGGTTCTGAAATCTTTCGTGAATTCAACGGACAACTGCCGATACTGGTAAAGTTTCTCGATGCTCGCGATAATCTATCGGTTCAGGTTCACCCCACCAACGAAAAGGCGATCGAGCTAGGGGAGAGCGATTCCGGCAAAACTGAATCATGGCTGATACTGGATGCCGAACCCGGAGCAGTTCTCTACCTTGGATTCAAAGAGAAAATCGAGAAAACGGCATTCGAAAATGACCTCATCGACCCCAACGTAAACATTGCCGAAAAGTACTTAAACGCAATTGAGGTGAAAGCCGGAGACGTATTCTTCATTCCTGCCGGTTCGGCGCACGCCATAGGAAAGGGAATATTCTTGGCTGAAATTCAGCAATCGTCCGGCATAACCTATCGGGTTTGGGACTGGAACCGGGAACCCAAACGAGAGCTTCACATTTCACAGGCCATGCAATCGTTCAATTTTCAGAAGACAGCCAGAGCAGATTACGAGCTGATTCCCAGAAAGGGCGATGATAAGCAGGAACGGTTGATCGATAGCTTCTATTTTACTGTCGACCGCATCACCCTCAAAACAAACGATGAATTCGCAGCAAATACCAGCGGCGGATTTCAGGTACTAACCTGTCTCGAAGGCGGCGTCGAACTGACATCAACAGAATCGAAGGAAATACTTTCACGTGGGGAATCACTGCTGATTCCGGCATCGATGGGAGAGTACAAATTCCATGCGATCGAAAACTCAGTTATTCTAAAATCATTTGTGCTGACGCCGCAGCAGATCGATCCGGTTATCTTCCAGACCTATGATGTGCGCGCCGTCGCCGATCAGTACCTTTCCAACCGGGTTTGCTACTACCTCGGCAAAGGATACGGCACTTTTCTGCGAAGGATAAATGGCGCTGATTGCGGCAAATTACGAGTTGCCACTGGAGGAGGCGTGCGGCTTTCTACCGAAAGGATTCGCCAACAGGTGATAAACGGCATTCTTTCAAGCGGAGTCAATGTTGACAACGTCGGGGTAACCTCAACACCCGAACTGTATTTTTCTATTCCTTACCTCAGCGCGGACGGCGGCATCAATCTGACCGCCAGCCATAACGAGGCCGAATACAACGGACTCAAACAGGTAATCAAAACCGATGATGGTTTTATCACCAGCATCAACGCAGAGCAAATGCTGGAAATCAAACAAACGATACTTGAGGGAGATTTCCTCTATGGTGAAGGTGAATACCGGGCCATCAATGAAGGTGAGGTATCGACGTATCATAACGAACTGGCCAAAGCCAACTGCCGGCTGGGCCGCGAAATATGGATCGACCTTCTGCAACGGTGGAAAGACCGTGGACTGAAAGCTCTCCTCGATGTTACATCGAAGCTCGAATTTCCTGAAGGTTACGACCCTTCAAAGTGGAGTCAGATTCTGCAAGCGCTTGAACTCAAAGCTGATCTCGATCAACCGGCAACAGGCGTCAAGCATCCTTTCGATGGAATCAAAGTAGTCATTGATATTGGCAACGGTTCGGGATGGCGCACCCTATCGGTTTATTCCGATCTGGGCGCCGAGGTGGTGGCCCTTAATGCGGAACCGGACGGTTCTTTTCCTGCCCATATTCCCGATCCCATAAAGGCAAAGTACCGAAAGCAGCTAGAAGAAGCTGTGATCAAAGAAGCAGATGGTTGCCCGAAAGAAGTGGTCGGAATCGGCAATGACGAGGATGCGGACAGAGTGATTTACGTTCGAAGTGACGGACGAGTGGTCGAAGGAGACCGCACACTGGCAATTCAGGCCAAATCCGTGCTCGATGAACATTTTCGTCAGGGACTCCCCGGAAAACCCCGATTCATGGGTGAAGTAAAATTTTCCCGCATCACGGATGACTACGTTACTTCCAATGGTGGAGAATACATTCTAAGTCCCACAGGATTCGCCTTTATCAAAGACGGGACCAAGGATTTATGTCAAGCTATTCAGGCTGGCAAATCCGAGGTAACGCTTTTCGGCAGAAAGATCGACCTTTCGCAAAACAGGGAGCCGATAGCACTCGCCGCTGAGCTTTCCGGCCATCAGATGTCCGGGCACGAGGAGAACTGGATCTTCGATGACGCCCTGCTGGCAGCCATTAAAATACTGACCGTGGTCGCCAAAGGACTGAAGGAAGGCAAAACCTTTATTGATATCGATGAAGCGGTGCCGCGCTATCCGGCCACTCCTGAACTAAACATCCGCCTGAATACCAATATCCTGAAAGAAAAAGAAGAGGTCGTCGATGTGATGGTTAATCTCTTCAAACAAAAAGGATACACTATTGACACCACCGATGGCGGCCTCATCAAATGGTTCGATGCTAATGGTAAGTGGCTGGGGCAAGCTCTGGTTCGTAAATCTAACACCCAGCCCAACATTATTTGCCGGGTTGAAGGCAGGGATGAAGCATCCAAAAAAGCGATCGAAAATGAATTCTTTGGTGAACTGGCCAGGGTATCAACCATGGCCGTTCCCAAACTTGATCTGGCCTCCGATGATTACATCCGGGGAATTTTGAAATGATCGTCACGAGTTCTGCCTGAACTGGAGCCGAATTGCTTCGTAGCGACTGCTGATCTTAAGTTTGGCATATAGTTTGGTAATGTGATTTTTACGGTTTTCTCTCCCACATCCAGCACCTCCGCAATTTCAGCATTACTTTTTCCATCGGCGATAAGTTCCAAAATTTCATATTCCCTAATGGTGAGGGAATACGAAATCGACTGTTCGGCAACCTGCCTGGCCCGATTATCCTCTGAAAGGTCAATTAATGCATTTTTCACCGCCGGGGAAACAGGCAGCATTTCACCCGTCGCCACCGCATGAATTGCCTGAATCAATTCATCCGGCTCAAAGCCGTTGTATATCATATATCCCTTTGCCCCGGCATGGATAGCTTCCGCCAGCACATCAGCGTCCTCAGTAACAGTGAGAACGAGTATCCGAGCATCCGGATTCGTAAGCATAATTCCGGCTGTAGCCACAATGCCGTCAATTATCGGCATTTGTATATCCATCAGGACCACATCCGCTGAAAATCTCTTCATCCAGTGCATAGCCTCTGACCCGGTCGAGGCTTCCCCTTTAACCGTGATGTCTTCCTCTCCATCCAGCAGGCTTCGCAGCCCCTGACGAATGACCAGATTATCATCCACAACAAGAACCTTTATTTTACTCATTTACCACCCCTTCCAGTAGAAGCGGAATCAAGATCAACAAACGGGTCCCCTTTCCACTGTCAATAGAAAACTGCCCATTCAACTGTTCAACGCGTTCCTTCATTCCCAGTATTCCAAATTTGCCATCATGCGCTATCGCATACAAATCGCCATCCCAGCAATCTATGCCCCTGCCATCATCCTCGATCTCCAAACGCATTTCCCCATGAATTATTTCCACGGAAACATTGACTCGAGAAGCAGACGCATGTTTGTGTATGTTCAACAGAGCTTCTGACAGGACCCCTCTGATATTATGTGTGACCATAAGTGGTAAACTGAGGTCACTGCCGGAAATGGAGAATTTGATATTCATCCCGGTATCCTCTCCCCAGGCTTTCAGCATCCGAGAGATTTGCGTTCCGATGCCTTCTTCCTCCTCTTCACCTCGAAGCTCATAAATGACGTCCCTGATCTCCTGGCTTGAACGTCGACATACTCCCTCGATGTACTCAACCCGCTCTGCTCCGTGAGGGGGCAGGCGTTTCCTGAGTGCGTGTGCCTCCAGCGCAAGTCCATGTAGAGTTTTGAGTACCGTATCATGCAAATCACGCGCAATCCGACTACGTTCTGTAGCAATGGTTCTTTCCTTCACCAGCAGCACATTTCTCCGGCGTTCCCGGCGAGTTTCCTCAGCAATGAGTCCCATTGTAAAAGCAGTAAACATCATAATGACCGTCCAGAAAACATACCCTGGCAAATTAAATTCCAGATCATATTCGGCTTCACGAAAGACCATCGCGATGCTGAAACCAATGACAAATACAACTCCCATCAGCATACTGCCAATCAAACCAAAGCGTCCGGCGCCTTCAATGAGTATTACGAAAAAACCGGCGTAAGCAGAAGTGTTCGGATCATCCAAAAGGTAGAAAATCAAGACCCAGGCAAAAACCCCCAGCACTATAAGTGTCAGCATGCTCAATCTTTGCTGCCCTGCCACGCTCCTGATCGAATAATTCAGAAATCCCGCGATTACATTGTATGCAAAAAGCAAAACGGCAATAACAGCCATGCTCGTAAATGAATCTGGCCGATGCAGCCAAGCCATTACCAGAATGACAGGCACGCCAATCGAATGGATTCCAATGAAAATCCATTCCAGATTCTTCAGTGCCGGCAGGCTGCGTTCACCGGAAAAGATAGGGGTAAGATACTTCATGCAAAATAAAAACAGATTATTAATATTTACTTCTTCGCCAGATCATATTATACCTCATTTGACCAGCCCCACTCTCTATTTATTATATTAACGAATTTTTACATTATTTACGAAAAATAGGACCTTAGTCCCAAGACAAAATAGGAGAAATGTGCTATAATATCTGAAAGGATAACAATTCTTTATTTTTCGGCTTTAACAGGACAACGATCATGACTGACAAAATTCGGCAACACCAGCAGGATATCTCAAAACAGCGTATCTTCCGGGCCCTCTCCCTGGTGGAATCACCTTTTGCCATACCTTCAAACTATGTGGCAGATGAAAACGTGCTTGCCTTAAGTTGTGACCCTGCTCAGACAAAATCCGTTTCCTCAACTCGACCTATTAAGATAGGATGCGATTCGTACAGATTTCCTGTTCCGCAGGGCTGGGAATACGGCGTGTCAGAACGTGACATTTGCCTTACTTCTTCTACCATTTCTGCCTGGATAATAATATTCCCCCACGAGCACGCTTCCATTGGAGAGCTTGATAAATACATTCAGCCCGAAGCCTCTAATGGAGATATGCAGCTTAAACGGCAGGGGCACATCGAACTGATCAACGATACTACAATCGCGGTTAACCTTAACGGAGCAATTGCTGGCATACCAGTAAGAGCACGTTTGATAGGGACCCTTTCCCCTTATGGGGGTGGTGCTTATATATTGACCATCACCAAATTCGACCTCTTCAACATTGATGAATTCCTTCAACAGGTAACCGCCACCGCCGATATTATCGCCGGGCAAATGGAGTATCTTCCAATAGACTTCCCTGAGTTGAAGCGCCACCTTTCAGGTTTATACGCAAATCAAAAAGGAAACCGGTTCATTCTCCTCAATGATGGGACGTTTGGACGCCGGTTCAAAGGAAAGTATACCGGGTTTACCGATACTCCTTACGGAGAAAGAGTCAAGGCCTGGGGCATGGCCAGCTGGAGTGCTATATGGGGCAAGTGGACTGTGAGGGGAAACGACTTGAACGGTACAATCACAGCCAAGTATCCTGATGGAAGCAGAGAGACTCTTGCCTATCATATTCTCAACAAAAGTGACGGACAGCCAGATACGATCAAGTTAAATGGGAAAATCTATAACAAGACAGGTGCAGGCACTTCAGCCGAACCTTCAATGCTGACCTCTGATGAGTGATATCGAGTCATTTTGCATTTTTGTAGGGACAGGTTTCAAACCTGCCCCTACTTTCATTTTGGATTGTTAATGTTCACCCCACCATAAAATTGGTGCTTTCCACGTTTCCTCATCTTCGGGCTCTTGCTAATATCAAATCGGGTATCTTCTCAGTGTCACCCGGAACGAGGCAGCCCATGCTCAAATTCATATCGCTTTTTATGGCAATGATAACAATCATGCTATTGTTGCCAAGTACCACGCTGGCAGATCCGCCACGGCCAAAATACCAGGTCACTATGGGCGGCTTCCAGGGAACAGTTTCGGTGGGGGGAAGCCCCGTATCCGATGACGTGATCGTATCTGCCTGGGTCGATGACGAAAAGATCGGTGAAACTCAAACCAGCGGCTCCAATTATCAGCTCATAATCACCGGCGATTTTCCCGGCAAAACCGTTAGCTTTAAAATCGATGATCACGAAGCGCAGCAGGCCATTACCTGGCAGACAGGAAATGTCATAAATGTAAATCTAAGCATTAATTCATGGCCGTACGAATGTGCGTTCTACGGGGCGGTTACGGTTGACGGTCGTCACGTCCCTGACGGGACAAAGGTCTCCGCCTGGGTGGAGGAAGCCAAAGTCCATTCCACTACCACCATCGATTCCCTTTATCACCTGGTAGTGCCGGGTAACTACATCGGGAAAATGGTCTGCTTCAAAGTAGGTACCAATTATGCCACTCAGATTTTATCGTGGGAAAGGAACGGGGAAATCGAAGCGAATCTCACCGTCAGCCTTGGCCCGCTGGTATGCGGATTCTACGGCCCGGTCACGCTGGACGGACAAAACGCGCCGGATGGAACTGTAGTTTCCGCCTGGATCGATGCGGAGAAAATGGCCCAGACTACCACCGTTGACTCACGGTTCGGGCTGAACATCCCCGGAGACTATACCGGCCAGACAATCAGTTTCAAAGTGGGTGAGGAACCAGTCAAAGAGACTGCCATCTGGGTAAGAGGAAGCAACGTGCAGACAGCTTTGACCGCCATAACTACCAGCCCCCCTGAGATTAGTGCGGAACTTTCCATAGTGGAAGCGCGCCCGGGTGACGAGTTCACTCTCACCATTAACGTTAACCCGAACGGGCATGGGATCAGCGGGGCAGAAATTGATATCTTTTCTCCCGGTACGGAAGTGATGGAAATACTCACCGAACAGGTGGCTCCCGGCGATCTGCTCGGGTCTGACCCGATTGAGGGAATCAACGAAAAGACCAGCATAAGTGGTGGAGCAGCCCTTCGATATGCGCTCGGACGCAAGGGGGAGACCGTCCCACCTACCCAACCGGGTGTTCTGGCAACCATAGGAATGCGAATCAAGGGCGGCGCCCCGGCCGATTTGTATGCCATCCCGAATGCCATCACCCTCACTGGCGAGAACTTCGAAGAACTGGAGGTCAAGCCTTCGATAATCTCACTCAGGGTGATTGCCAACCTGCCCGGAGACATAGATGGCAATGGTGTTGTGGGGCTTTCCGACCTGGCAATCCTTGCCTCAGTTTACGGTACCACCAACGATGCGGACAGCTTCCTGGCCGGCGCCGACCTCAATTCCAATAACGAAATTGACCTGGCCGACTTGGCCACCCTCGGCGGGAACTGGGGCAAACAAAGGAGCTAACTTGATATTGCAAACCAGAGCGGCCAAGATAATTTTGCTCATTATAGCTTTCGTACTGCTGGGCTGCGCGGTTTTCCTGATGCTTACCGACCCGGAGATAGAAACCGCCACTGTCACCACATCGGCAAGCGAATCAACAGTACAAACACCACCACCCCCTGAACAAACAAATCCGGCAACTGCGCATCGGGAAACGACAGAGACCACCCCTGAAATCACAGGTATCTCTCTGGCTCCCGGTTCACAGAAGGTAAGTACCGGACAGGAAATTAACCTGGCTATTCAGGCACTGGTTGCTGGCTTCGGGATCAGCGGCGCTGAGTTAGAAGTAAAATTCGATCCGGCCGTGATTCAGGTTATCAGCCTGAGTCCGGGAGATTTGCTGGGTAGCAGCCCGATTGTGGCGATTGAGGAAATCAACAACTCGACCGGTTATGTTCATTACGCTCTGGCGCGCCGGGGGGAGACACAGGCATCAGATTCAGCCGGAACGTTAGTTACCCTTCGATGCACCATCCCCAATTCAGCCCCGATCGGCAATCATGATGTGACAATCAAGTCTGCCATACTGACTGACGAGCAATTTCAGGAAACAACCAGCTTCTCCATCCAGAACGGAACGGTGAAGATTGTGCAATAGCTTCTGTTGAATTACAATTAGGGAAAGGATTCCATGAAGCCTAGATT
>Ga0180431_10001037_pt1 | contig 39024 bp, 36 predicted proteins | sample SS_ome_11_FD_132459 | JGI IMG/M metagenome (GOLD analysis project Ga0180431, IMG submission 132459) | Hypersaline lake sediment archaeal communities from the Salton Sea, California, USA - SS_1_MS_1 metaG | ecosystem: Environmental > Aquatic > Non-marine Saline and Alkaline > Hypersaline >... | reverse complement strand
GCATCAATCGCTTGACTATCGGGCACCAATGGAAGTATATTTTGAAAACCAAGGGGAAAAACAGGCCGCATGATCCACCTTAAAACTCCCATTTCACTGTCTACCATATTGGGTCCACTTCAATGCCATACATGCTGAAAACGGTAAGCTGAAGTGGCGCATCAAATTGGGAGAAGATACTCATCCAGGTATAGATGGACTCGGTGCACTCACAGTATTTAACGGAGTAATATTTATTGGGAGCGAAAAAGGTAATCTATATGCCGTGGAGGCTGAAAGCGGCAAGTTAAAGTGGAGCTTTAAAACTAATGATAAGACAATAATGACCACGCCCTCGGTTGACAAAGGTGTGGTTTATTACGTAAGTGGATATTACCTGAATGCAATTGATGCCGAAACGGGTGAACTGAAATGGCGAAATAAGCCGGGAGATCTTATGATGTATTCTTCCTGTGCTTTTGACGGTCTGATCTATGTAGGGAGCTTAGATAGTACTATCCACGCTATAGATGCCGAAAATGGTGAGGAAAAGTGGCGCTTTGAAATGGATCATCCGTCAAGTACTCCCTGTATTGTCCTTGATGAAGTTCTCTACTTTGGAGGCTTTGATAGTTTTTTTTACGCTTTAGACGCCTATAGCGGTGAGTTGAAATGGCGCTTTAAGACGGGTTCTTATTCACGTTCTTGGATAGATTTTCCTCCCACATTGGCAGATGGGGTGCTCTATGTGGGGACCAATGATTACTATCTTTATGCCATCGATTCTAATAGTGGCTTGTTGAAGTGGAAATATTTAACAGAATATAGAGTGTATTCCATAGTTGTTGTTGAAGATGATAGTATTTTCTTCGGAGGCGGTGATGGTTATTTTTATGCCCTTGAATTGAAGAAGCAATAGTCAAAAAGCAAAATAGATTATAACCGCAAAAAGAATTGGGAAAAATAAAAGGATATTAGCACTCACTCTCTCAAGATCCCTTCCGGCTCTCCCTTTCCTTCTCCCTCTCCAGCTCCTTTTGAATCATCTTTTCCTTCATGGAGCCCCTGGAGAGGAAGACCCCCATCCCGTGAAACAATAAACCTATACCCCATCCCATCATCGGCCACCAGAACCATTGGGATTCCCTGCCCGTGGAATACCAGATAAAGACGAGCATCAGGTTCACGATGATGTATGCGGTCAGGTGATAATAAAACCCGATTCTTGCCTTTACCCGCTTCTCCGCCCTTGTGTATGCATCATCCTTCTTCATGACAATACTCCATTTTAAAAATTATCGGAGTGGAAAGACTAAAACAACACCCCCCATCCGTCGGCCGTATTTTTTTGACCGGAAATTGCCGCCCGCCCGGCAAATCTCTTGTAGCCCCCGAAAGATACTAATGACGTCCAGCTGACCGCCCGATAAGTCTACCATACTTAACAGCCAATATCGCTGCACCCCCCCATAATTGTCGGGATACCCCTGACGACCCTATTTGTAATCGAGGGCGAAGTTCCTGTTGCCCTCGGTGTCCATGCTCACAAGGGTGCTGTAGAAGACGGAATATATGTGCATCGCCTTTTCGGGATCACCGTGATAGGCCACCATCTCCCCTACAAATACGATGTGGTCGCCTGTTTCCAGCTGGTCGACGACCTTGCACTCGATGGCGGTGCTGCTCCCCTCGATTATCGGTGCCTTCACCACTTTCGCCGGGATCGTATTCAGGCCCGCGTCCTTGAGCTTGTCGGTGTCCCTTCCGCTATTGACGCCGCAGTGCCAGGCGCCCTTAGCTATCCCCTCGCCGGGAAAACAGACGACGAACTCCTTTGTCGCCTTGATGTTTTCCAGGGTGTGGCGGGTTTTTCCAACGGATACCAGGATGAGGGGAGGATTCATCGACGTAAAGCTCCACCATCCAAGCCCCATGGCGTTCGGCTTTCCGCCCTTGTCGACGCTTGTCAGGAGAACATAGGGGTATGGGGATGCGTGGGTGACGGCTTCTTTCCAGTTCATTTCCTTCATAATTTCAGCTCCTTTGTCATGAAGTTTCTGGCGCATTATACATGAGTATATAGGGAATGTATAGCAAGAAATGTTCTTGTGTGCAAGTATGAAAAGACTTGTTTGATTCCACCCGAAATCGGGATACTTTCAGAGGAGCCGAAAACGTAGAAATATCGGATATATCCAAAATTCCATGTACATTACAATATATGTTGTTATAATTTACGTAGAAAACGGCCTTTTATCAAGAGGATGTTATGAAGAAGAACGTGTCCAGCTTTATTTTGAGATTATCAACTTTATTTTTATCCGCCATATTTGGATTGCTGATTCTATCCCCCGTTCTTACGGGACAGGAGACCTCAAAGCTGGGATTGGAGAGCCCGGCATTTAAACATATGGGGTATATTCCCGTTAAGTACACATGTGACGGCGAAGATATCTCCCCGCCCCTTGTTTGGAAGGGGGTTCCGGAGGGTTGTGTGTCTATAGTCATCATTATGGATGATCCGGACGCGAAGAACAAGGACATGGCTCACTGGCTGGTCTGGAACCTCGACCCGATGCTCGAAGGTTTGGAAGAGGGTGCATTGGCGGGAATTATAGGGGCCTTTTCCGGCATGAACGACTTTGGAAAGCACGGCTACGTGGGGCCCTGCCTCGAGACCGGCAGTCACGTGTACAGGATCAGGCTTTACGCGTTGAACGAAAAAATTAAGATAACCACAAAATCCTCAAAAGAGGAATTGATGGCCGCGATGGAGGGTAATATAATGTCGACTTCTACGCTCTTGGGGGTATATGGCAAGTAAGCTGAAAGGTTGATTTTCGCCCCATAAAAAACACCTTTAGCGGCGGCCTTAAGCGGCAGCCATTTTATTTCTTTTAAGGAGTACGAAAAATGAAAAAGGAGTTTATCGGGGGAAAGTGGTCGCTTGTAGTTACAGCGGTCATTATTGCCACGTTTGTTTTGTCCCTTTCGGCGCTTGGCCAGGAGACCGGCTTTGTGGTGACGAGCCCCGCCTTTAAGGAAGGGGCGATGATACCCGGCGAGTATACCTGTACCGGCAGGAATATCTCCCCGTCCCTGAAGTGGGAGGGACTGCCGGAGGGTTGTGTCTCCATCGCCATCGTGATGGACGATCTGGACGCCCCCAGGGGAACCTGGCTCCACTGGTTGATCTGGAACATTGATCCTGTGCCCGGGGAAATACCGAAGGCGTTTAACGCCTCGGAGGCGGGGGCCGTTGTGGGCAAGAACTCGTGGAGGAAGGCGCAATACGGCGGACCGTGTCCTCCCAGCGGCACACACAGATACAGGCTCAAGGTCTACGCCCTGAGTGCAAAGGTTGACCTCGAGCCCGGCTCGGGCAAGAGGAGCCTGATGAAGGCGATCAAGGATATTACCCTGGCCGAGTTTGTTTTGACCGGGAGGTACAGCAAGTAGAGGCGTCGAAGAGGGGCCGGGTGGGAGACCGATAGGAAGGCCGTATTGTATCCGTGCAGATTCAGCTTGCCGTTCCACCCCGATTTTTGTGGATGGGGGCAGGGTGGCGGGTAAGGTTGTGATGGTTTAGGAGAACGTAAATAAAGGGCTCGGTCAATGCAGTGGGGGGGAAGGGAACGGGAAATGGAGAGAGGATTACTTTACGATTCAAGATATTCGCCCCCCTTCAGTAAAGCTGAGGGGGGCTTTTTTGTTTCCGGTAGATCGCCGACATGCATCTCGTCACTTTAACACCGACCGGCCTTGAGGGAATAATTAATCGGGTTAATCGTGTCAAGCGGGTCAATCCAGCGGCGACCGCGCCTAAAATCAGAGGCTCCCCTTTGTGGAGAGGACGCCCTGAATCCTCGGGTCGACCTTGACCGCCTCCGCGAGGGAGCGGGCGAACGCCTTGAAGCACGCCTCCGCCATGTGGTGCGTGTTGTCGCCGTGGTGGAGAACGATGTGGACGTTGGCCGTGGCGTGGTTGGCGAACGCCCGGAAGAACTCCTCGAAGAGCTCCACGTCGAACTCCCCCACCTTCTCCTTGCCGAAGTCCACCTCGTACACCAGAAAGGGCCTGCCGGAGAGATCCACCACCGCGGTGGCCAGCGCCTCGTCCATGGGGACGGTCGCCGTGCCGTAGCGTTTTATCCCCGCCTTGTCTCCCAGGGCCTTAAGCACCGCGTCGCCCAGGCATATCCCGATGTCCTCGGTCGTGTGGTGGTGGTCGACATCCGTGTCGCCCCCGGCCTCTACGATGAGATCGAACAGACCGTGGCGACTGAAGAGTTCCAGCATGTGGTTCAGAAATCCCACCGGCGTCTTTACGCTGTACTTCCCCTCACCGTCGAGCTCTATCGTGAGCTTGATATCGGTCTCCGCGGTCTTCCTTTTTATCTCGGCCCTTCTTGACATGTCCAACCTTTCTTTATTGACCCTAATTGTTATCTAAAAAAATCTCCAATCCGCCTTTGACCCGTTTTCCCTGTGACACCCCTGAATCGATCCCGCTTTTTATTGTAAAGGCCGTCTCCGTCGTTACTTCAAGGGAAAAACTTTACCTCCCTTTGACCTAAAAAACCTCCACGGCGAGGTTAAACCTCAGTTACCCCGCTCCTTTATATCCCCGTATATCTCCTTTAAGGAGCCGTACGACATCTTCGGGACACGGTCCCTCGAAATTACCCCCTTGCAGTTGTAGTTGGGAACGGGATTGTTCGGAAACCAGGGGCACCAGAAATCGGCGAAGTTCCAGGGGCAGACACCGGTCACGTAGTCCTTCGTCAGGGCGATCTCAATGTATCCCCTGATCACCATTTTCTGATACTCTTCCGAGTAGGTTTTGCCGGGGCTGACCCTGTCGGCGACGAATACCCCGTCCGAATCGTGCCTGCCGGGGCCGGCGCTGGCGCCGAACTCGGTCAGGAAGATCGGCACTTCCGGATGGTTTTCGTGGAAGTTGTCCAGGTGGGGGCCTATGCCGTCGTATGTCCCGTAGTACCAGCCGTAGTAGCTGTTGATGGATACCATGTCCAGATAGTCGACGGTCGTCCTCCTGTCATCGAAGACCGGCATATCGTATGTCTGCTCCGCCATGGTAACCGGCCTTGTCGTATCGAACAGTCTGACGACGTCTCTCATCCAGCCGTGGAACCGGCCCCCCTCGTCGAACAATGTGTAGGTCTCGTTTGCGACAAACCAGATGATGACGGCTGGGTTGTTCCTGTCCCGCTCCACCATCTCTATCAGCTGTCGCTGGGCGAGGGACATGAGCTCTTTGTCCTTGAGCTGCTTCATCCCGAAGGTGGCCACGGGAAACTCGAGGATCCCCTTCTTTTCCTGGAACCACTCCGTCCAGCCGATCCCGACCTTGTAGTAGGGTATCTCCTCACTCACCATTATCCCCCTGTCCCTGGCGGCGCGAAGCTCCTTCACGTCGTGGGGGTAGTGGGCGTATCTGATAAAGTTGGCGTTCATGTCCTCGATCAGCGTCAGGTCCCTGTCGATGATCACGGCGTTGAGGGTCGCCCCCAGCTCAGGGTCGTCCTCGTGCTTGCTTATCCCCCTGAGGAACATCTTCTCGCCGTTGAGGTAAAGCCCGTCTTTTTTAACCTCCACCGTGCGAAAGCCGATCTTCGTGGCTGTCGTCTCCGTTTTATTATTGATATTGCCGTTGGTCTTAATCGAGAGCGTGAGATCGTAAAGATACGGTCTCTCTGGTGACCAGAGGCGGGGATTTTTTACGTTGAAGCTCAATGTCTTTTTCTCTATCTCCTCCTCCGACCGGTACAGGTATTCGGAGGTGGAATACTCTACGCCGTCCGGGCCTCTCAGTCTCCCTGATATTATGTAGTGTCTCTTAAGGTCGAGGTTGTGGATGAACAGCCCGACGTCGACCACGCCTACCTTTTTCCCGTCGATCTCCTCGATCTTCGGGTCGGCGACCGCCTTGAAGATGTAGTTCTTAGGCATCCCCTCCAGGTAGACGTCCCGGTATATCCCACCGTAGACCCCCCAGCCGGGGCTGTGGTCTTCCCACGACTTTGTGGGGATCGATTTGAAGGTCAGCCTGTTGTCGGTCCTTACGACTATGACGTTTTCCTCGCCCTTCTTCAGATATTTCGAGACGTCGTAGAAGAAGGGAGAATTGCCCCCCTCGTGAAAGCCCACGAGCTCCCCGTTGATCCAGACCTTCGACCTCAACAGCACCCCCTCGAAGCAGAGTCGTACGAATCCCGATGAAGCGACATCTCCGTCGGGGGTGAACCTGTAGAGAAACCAGGCTATCCCCTGATGGCCGGTGTGGGGGCCGTTGTAGTAGTTGTAGGTCGAGGGCACCTTGACGTCTGTCCAGCCGTCTCCCGCCTCGGTTGTTTCATGCCACCCCTCTTTTTCCCCCACATCTTTGTCATCGAGACGCATCTCCCAGGTGCCGGAGAGGTCCTGTCTCGGGTAGGTTTTCTTCTCGAAGTCGGTGGGGTAGGGGAGGCCATGCTCGATAAGGACGCTCGCGTCATCCACCGTAACTATCTCGTAATCGGCATCGGCCCGGGTAAAGGGGGCCGTTAGCTTGAAGCACGGGTATATCTTGAAGAGATAAAAGAAAGGTCCGACTACTATGAGAAAGATGACCAAAATGGCCAGAATAAATCTGCCTATCCACTTCATAATGATTCCTAGTAAAGTGATTTAAAAAATATGACATAGAATAAACGTTTTTGACGGCCCCCCACCTTTTATATTTTTTTGGCGGTGAAATGTCAAGTCAAATATTTTGCAGGATTTTTGAGTTAAGGCTTGGAATTTTTAAGAAAAATGAAGTTGAATCAAAATGGTTTGACACGGCATCTCTCCCCTGTTAACATGTCCCCCGTGATATTCTTAAAATGGATGCGGCGTCTTTACGGATCGGCTCACGATCCCGAACCCGAACCATATTCGATTTTTGGATGGGAGGAGATATGACTACAATTATCCAGGAGACCTGCAAAAGGTGCGGTTTTTGCGCGGAGGTCTGCTCCGCCAAGATAATCAGGGAGGTTAACGGCAGGTACGAATATCAGCCCTATCCGGACTGGGAGTGCTTCAAGTGCGGGCTCTGCATGGCGGTCTGTCCCACCAAATCGATATTGGTCGAGGGGCTCGATTACAAGGATTTTCCGGCCCTGAAGAAACAGAATGTCGATTTCGACTCCCTCTACCGGATGTTTGTGGGGAGGAGGTCGATAAGAAGCTACAAAAAGGACAGGGTGCCGAGAAAGCTCATCCAGTCGATCGTGGACGCTGCCGCCACCGCCCCCATGGGTGTGCCGCCGAGCACAGTCGAGCTTACGGTATTCGACAAAAGGGCGGATATTGAGGCGCTGATCGATATGGTCGCGAAGGAGTACCAGGGGCTTCTGTGGATCATGAAGACGCCCTTGAGGTTGATGATAAGGCTGAGTCACAGCAAGATCATGTACGATATTATGATAAGGCACGCCCTGCCGGCCGCCAGGCTCTGCCTCAAGGAGAGGGGGCGGGACAGGGACGTCTTTACATACGACGCCCCCGCATTGATCCTGTTTCACGGAACTCCCCACGGGGAGAGCATCATGGAGGATGTCTGGATCGCCGCGACGTACGCCTCGATAGGGGCCCAGTCCCTCGGTCTTGGGAGCTGTTTCATCGGGATGATTCCTCCGGTCGTCGACAGGAGCAAAAAGATAAAGGAGAGGTTCGGGATACCCGCTAAAAACAGGGTCCTGGCCGCGATGATTTTCGGTTATCCGGCGGTGAAGTTCAAGAGGAGCGTCCCCAGAAAGCTGGGCGGCGTCGCCTATGTGTCCTGACGGACGGATATGATGTTAGATATTGGATAAGGATGTTTCAGAGGCGGATTGATGGATTCGTCACTCTGCAACGTCTTTTTGTAAATATGCTGCGGGATCGAGATCGCCCGAAACGATCCGTCCGATCTTGAAGCGTCAAATCTCGTTCGGCAGGGTCAGGGTACAGCCGAAGGCAAAGGTTTCCTTCGGCGGGATTTATTCGTAATTTCCGCTGAACATAAACGGGGCGAAGGAATTCTTATAATATGGTGGGATCTTTTTTCCCTTCGGCGGCGCCGAAGTTTTTTATTTGGGCAAAGATGTATTTGCAGATAAATAGAATTCCCTACCGCAGGTGGAAATACTTTTTTAGTTTAAAAATTCGCCGGGAGTGTTTTCTATCTCCCATTCAAGACGCCTTATCCCATTTTTTTCAAGCCTGGCCTACGAACCTATCATGCTTGAACTAGGTATGACTTCTATCAACCCTCCTCCTTCGGCTCCACCACGAGCTCCATGACCCGCTCGAACCTTTTCAGGTCTTTCAGGATGTTGGGCCATTGGCTCTCGTCTTCGATGAGCTTCGGGAGGTCCTTCGTGGCGAAAAGGTGCATGTCCGCGGGAAGGCCTTTGACCTTAACCTCGATCTTACCCTCGTTGTACTTTTTCATCGCCTCGTCAACGGCGCTCGAAAACGACTTCTGGGCGGCCAATACCGCATTTAAATCTTCGCCCGACTCGAGGATCGCTGTAAGCTTTCTAAGTTTCTCTCTCAACGTCTCAATTGTCTCCATAGGGTGAATCTCCATCTTCCTCCAATTGAAATCAAGTTTCAAATCCTATAAAAAAACCGTCTGGAATTAGAATTAATATAGGGACTATCTTCGGCGTTTCAACGGGAAGAGACGCGTTTTTCTGCTTAAAGAAATATGTTTAAGTCTTTTTAAACGACCTTGCGACATTCAGCGCAATATCCGGGCTGTCGGTGATGATTCCCTCCACCTTAAGCTTCAAAAGCCTCTTCATCGACTCCTCGTCGTTTACCGTCCACACGTGAACCTGAAGGCCCAGGGCCTTAGCCCCCTTTAAAAGCCTCCTATTTACCACCCTTATTCCGTGCTGCTTTTCGGGAACCTGGAGGGCGTCGTAGGGGACGGCCTTGACGCGCTTTCCCCTGATGAGGGAGGCTATCAGAAACCTGACCACTTCCTTCTGGCAGGCGCTGGTGGCGATTTCCGGCGCCGCCTCCCTGATGTAGACCACGGCGGGATGGGGGAAAGACGCCAGGAGAATCCTCTCCTGCGCCTTATATTCTTTTACGATGTCAAGAACCGCCTTTGCGCTCTCGGCCGTTCCGTCCTTGATATCGATGTTGAACCTGGCGGACTTGAATTTTTTCAGGACTTCCTCAAGTGTGGGGATATATATCCCCTTACCGCGGTGGGGGTAGGTCTTTCCATCGTCAAGAGTAAAGGTATACCCGGCGTCTAATTTCTTCAACTCTTTAAGCGTAAGGTCACGGATGAGAATTTCCTCCCCGGTAAGGGAAGCAACGTCGTCGTCGTGGTGGAGGACCGGAACGCCGTCACTCGTCAGCTGGGTGTCCGTCTCGATGTAGTCCAATCCCAGCTTCAGGGCCGCCTCGAAGGCGGGAATCGTGTTCTCCGGGAACCGGGCGTGGGCGCCCCTGTGGGCGAAAATGATGGGCGGCTTCGACTTCAAAAAGGGCTTCAGCTTCATAGAATAACTCCGTAAGTTTAACAGTAAAGTTTATCTAACTCAAATGGTCTATCACCGCGTTTTAAGGCAAATAAAAAACTCTTTGTTCCCCTTAGGCCCAAGGATGGGCGACGGGATCGTGCCGAGGCATGTAAATCCGCTTTCGACCGAGAAGGCCTTTATCTCGTCGACGACCCGCCGGTGCTTCTCCTCGTCCCTGACCACCCCCCCTTTACCAACCTCTCCCTTTCCCACTTCGAACTGGGGCTTTATAAGGGCGATTAGGTGCCCCCCCTCGCTCAGGATGTCCCGGACGACGGGGATGACCTTCTTCAGCGATATGAATGAGACGTCGATCACGGCGATCTCTATCTCCCGGTCAAAGTCGTCCTTCTTGACGTTTCTGATGTTTGTCCTCTCCATGACCGTGACGCTCGGGTCGTTTCTCAGCTTCCAGTCGAGCTGGCCGTACCCCACGTCGAGGGCATAGACATGGGCTGCGCCGGATTTCAGGAGGCAGTCGGTAAAGCCGCCGGTCGAGGCCCCGACGTCCAGCGCCACCTTCCCCTCGACTTCGGGGGAGAAGGCGTTTATGGCCGCCTCGAGCTTTGTCCCTCCGCGGCTGACGTATTTGGGGGATTTGTCCAGGATGATGATCTCGGAGTCCGGCCTGACCCGGGTTCCCGACTTGACGACGGGATCCCCGTCTACGAGCACCTCCCCCGCCATGATCGAGGCCCTCGACCTTTCTCTGGTGGGGAGAAGGCCCTTATCCACCAGGAGGGTGTCGAGCCTCGGTTTCAGGTTTTTTTCATCCCTTGATTTCGGCGGTGCCACTTCGCCCCTTCTTCTTTTCGTCAACGAGGGCAAGCGCCGCCTCGAAGATACCGGCGGGGGAAAGGCCGTATCTCGCCCTCAGGGCGTCCTGGGGGCCGTGCTCCACGAACTCGTCGGTGATCCCCAGACGCTTTACAAGGGCGTTGGTCTTGACGTTCGTGTTGGCGTCCCTGTTGAATATTTCCATAAGCCCCTCCATCACACCGCTTCCGAACCCCCCGGCGAGGATTCCCTCCTCCACGGTCAGGAGTGCCCCTGTTTTTTCAACGGAGGAGGCGATTGTATCGATGTCAAGGGGCTTTACGAACCGGGCGTTTATCAACGTGGCGCGGATACCCCTCGTCTCGAGGCGGCCTGCGGCGTCCTCGGCGAGCGCGACCATCGGCCCCAGGGCGACTATCGTGATGTCGTCCCCCTTTGTAATTACCTCCGCCTTGCCAAGGGACAGTTCCTTTGGATCGTCATCTATCTTCACCCCGAATCCCTTACCCCTTGGGTATCTTATCGCCGTGGGCTTGTTGAGCTTGGTCGCGGTTACGATCATACTGACAAGCTCGTTTTCGTCCTTGGGGGACATGTATATCAGGTTGGGGATGTTTCTCAGATACGCGATGTCGAACAGCCCGTGGTGCGTGGGGCCGTCGTGCCCGACGATTCCGCCCCGGTCGATGCAGAATATCACGGGGAGGTCCTGGAGGCACACGTCGTGGATGACCTGGTCGTAGGCCCGCTGGAGAAAGGTGGAATATACCGCGAAGATCGGGATCAGTCCCTGGGTGGCGAGGCCCGCCGCAAACGTGACGGCGTGCTGCTCCGCGATCCCCACGTCGAAAAACCTGTCCGGGTATTTCTTTGCGAAGAGCGGGAGGCCCGTCCCGTCCGACATCGCGGCGGTTATCGCGACTATCTTCTTGTTTTTCCGGGCGAGCTTTAGAAGAGTGTTCCCGAAGACCTTCGTGTAGGTGGGGATCTCCGGACTCGATACGATCGGGTCGCCGGTGTCGACGTCGAAGGGCCCTATGCCGTGGAACTTCGACGGGTTGTCCTCCGCGGGGATGTAGCCCTTGCCCTTTTTTGTAAAGATGTGAAGGAGGATGGGGGCGTTGATCTCCTTGACGTTCGAGAGGGTCTCGACCAGGCGGTCGATCCTGTGGCCGTCTATGGGACCGAAGTACTGGAAGTTGAGCGACTCGAAGAGCATACCCGGCGTCATGAAGCCCTTGATGGCGTCCTCCGCCTTCTTGGCTATCTTCACCATGTCCTCGCCGATGCCGGGGACCGACCTCAGGATCGCCTCGATCTCCCTTTTCAGGTTGACCACCGGCTTAGACGATAGCTTCCGGGAGAAGAAGGAGGAGAGGGCCCCCACGTTCGGATCTATCGACATCTCGTTGTCGTTCAAAACCACGATGATGTTCTTTTCGAGATGGCCCGCCTGATTGAGCCCCTCGAAGGCCTCGCCGCCGGTCATCGAGCCGTCCCCGATTACCGCGATGACCATCCCGTCGTCGTTTTTGATGCATTTCCCCGAAGCTATCCCCAGGGCCGCCGAGATCGACGTGGAGCTGTGGCCGGTGCCGAAGGTGTCCAGGGGGTTCTCCTTGATCTTCGGAAAGCCGGAGATACCCCCGAGCTGTCTCAGAGAAGAGAACCTCTTTCTCCTGCCGGTGATTATCTTGTGGGCGTAGGCCTGGTGCCCCACGTCCCAGATTATCTTGTCTTCGGGAGGCGAAAATACGCGATAGAGGGCCAGCGTAAGCTCGACGGTGCCCAGGCTCGGCGCAAGGTGCCCCCCGGTTACAGACACCGTATCGATGATGAGATCCCGGATCTCTTCGGCGAGATCTTTGAGCTCGTCCATTGTGAGTTTTTTTATATCCTCGGGACCGTTTATATTCTTTAGGAGTTCACTCATTGCTTCTTCTTCCTTTTAAGATTGCCTCTCAACAATGAAGTTCCCAATCGCCCTTAAAGGCTGGGCAGAGTCGCCGAAATTGGTGAGGGACCGAAGCGCCTTCTCCACCAATTCCTTCGCCATCCTCTTCGACTCGGAAAGTCCCAAAAGGGCCGGGTAAGTGGCCTTCCCCTTTACGTGATCCTGTCCCGGCTTTTTCCCCATAACGTCCTTGTCTCCTATGACGTCCAGGATGTCGTCCGATATTTGAAAAGCCAGGCCGATGTTCTTCCCGTATTCGCTCAGCTTCCGCAGAGAATCCTCGTCCACCCCCCCAGAGCTGGGGTCGCCCAGTATAGCACCGGAGCGTACCGACGCCAGGATAAGCGCGCCGGTCTTTCTGATGTGAATGAATTCGAGGCTGGGGAGGTCGATATCCTTCCTCTCGGATTCGATATCCGCTGTCTGTCCGCCGAGCATCCCCTCCTCCCCCGCGGCGACGGCGATCTCGTGGGCGACGGCCAAGAGCCTCTTCGGGTCGGCGTTGTTGTTTGCCGTGTCGGTCAACACCGAGAACGCCTTTGTCAGGAGGGCGTCCCCGGCAAGGACGGCCTGTGCCTCTCCGAAGACCTTGTGACTCGTGGGGATTCCACGTCTCAGGTCGTCGTCGTCCATTGCGGGAAGATCGTCGTGAACGAGGGAATATGTGTGGATCAGCTCCAGGGCGATCGCCGCCGGAAGGGCGTCACCCGCGTTTCCGCCGACCGCCTCGGCGGCGGCGAATGCAAGGATCGGCCTCAACCTCTTGCCTCCGGAAAAGAGGCTGTATTTCATCGCCCGCTTCAGTGTCCCGGAGGCTTCGTCGAGATCTTCGATAACCTTCTTCAAGCCCTCGTCGATTATCTTGCGCCTGTCGTTTAGGTAGTCCGAAAGGTTAAAAATGGTCATCTCCTGGCTAAAAATTTCCCGACTGAAAAACTACCATCGGACATCGGAGCGGATAAGGGACAGATTGTTTTTATTACGCCTTCAAATATCAATATGCAATATACACAATGTACAGTACAATATAACAGCTCGTTAACGGACACCCCGGACAATAACAACTGCATCCCCTTAGTCGACCCCTTCCCCTTGGTGCGACTGTGACCAAAGTATCCCCGATCATCCAATACACTCTTCATGCAGCCGCGATTGTCGTATCTTCGGTCAGCCCTACCCCTCGAACTCCTCGGTCTTGACCTCGCCGTCTCCGGTCTCCTTTAGGATCTCAACCCTCTTCTCCGCCTCCTCCAACTTCTCGGTCAGGGCCTTGATGAGCTTCATTCCCTCCTCGAAGGTGGAGAGGGACTCCTCGAGGTTCAGCTCGCCCGCATCGAGCCTCTCGACTATCTCCTCCAGTTTTTTGAGCCCGACGTCGAATTCCCCGATCTCCGAATCGAAGCCGTTCTCCTCTCCTTTTCTGGCCACCTGGTTCCCTCATCCTCCCGATGTTTTATGCCGTCCGTATTGTATTGTTCGTCCGTATTATTATATAACAATAGCATTACACCACTTTTTAATAATATCCCCTAAAACTATCAAAGTCAAGGGAAAGGATTTCTAAGGGACCTTCAGGTTCACGAGGTCCCAGGGGCTGACCTTGTTTCCGGTATGGCGAACGCCGAAGTGGAGATGCGCCCCGGTGACCCTGCCGGTCGCCCCGACAAAGGCTATCGTCTGGCCCCGGACGACGTCGTTCCCCTCGGTTACCACCACCTCCGAGAGGTGAAAGAACATCGTGTAGAGGCCCTGGCCGTGGTCGATGAAGAGGGATACGCCGGAGAAAAACATATCCCTGACCAGCGCCACCCTGCCGTCGTTGGGGGCCGCGATCGGAGTGCCGGCGGGCTGGACGATGTCTATACCGCTGTGGGAGGCGCGGGGCTCGCCGTTAATGAACCTCCTCAAGCCGAAATCGCCGGAGATCCTCCCGGTGAGGGGCATTATAAAAGGCTCAGACCAGAGCCTGTCGCCGGTCTCCGTCCTGTAGAGTTTTCCGACCGCCCGGTTGTCCTCCCTTATCCGCTTGAGATCCTCGTCGGAGTAGTGGACCCACTTCTTTGCGAGGGTAAGGTGCTGTGTCTTGAAGTTGCCCTTCTTAACGGTTATCTCGCGGCCTAATATCTCCTTTGTACCGTCGCTATTTTTTACGGTAACGGTGAGCCTCTTTGGGCCCGGTTTCGCCGTGAGGTTGGCGCTGAGAAGCCCGAAAAAAGTGCCGGGCCGGGATGAGGGATTGAAGTAGACGCGCCTCGAATCGAAGAGACCAACCGCGTCAACGATATCCCCCTCTCCGATCAAGGCTCCGTTTAAAATTATGACGACAATCTCCCCCTGAACGATCTCGCCCGGGCAGGTAAGTTCCGCCGGGTGCGCGGGAAGCCCAAGCTGGAGAGACATGACAGAAATCGCAGTGAAAAAGAGGGCGGTCTTGGCCGCTCTCATGATTGACGCCTTGAGCGTCCAATTGAAATCGATGCCGGTTTTTCCTTGCATAAGACTACCTCGAAATATATATCGATCCATTCTCATCCACGTCTATCTTCTCAACGGCAAGGGGGTCAACTCTGTTGGAATTTACCGTAATGCCGTAGTGGAGGTGCACGCCGGTTATCCTTCCCGTCCCCCCGACCAGAGCTATTCCCTGGCCGCGATCGACCTCCTCCCCCTCGGAAACCAATACCTTCGAGAGGTGGCAGTATGTGGAGTAGAGCCCCTGGCCGTGATCTAAGATGACGGTAAGTCCCGGTATAAACGCATCGATGACGAGAGCCACCCTGCCCCTGTTTGCGGAGAGGACGGGCGTCCCCAGGTACGCCACGATATCGATACCGCAGTGGGGACTTTTTGGTTTGCCGTTGATGTAGCGCATAAGGCCGAAAGTCGTTGAAATTCTCCCCTCGGTGGGCCTTACAAAGGGGGCGTCCCAGAGCCTCTCTTTCGTCTCCGCTCCCAATACTTCTTTGATCTTTTTTGATTCGAGGCTTATCCTCTCTTCGGTTTCACTGTCGTAGTCCACCCACTTTTTGGGTACGCTTATCCTCTGCACACCGAAGTCGACCTCCTCGATCGTTATCTCCTTATCGGCCAACTCGACTGTTCCGTCGACCCTCTTGATTACCACCCTGAGGAGCTTTTTAACCGCCTCCTCCGACACGTCCACCCCCATGAGGCCGGAGTATGTCCCGGGGTAGGGCGTCCGGTTGAAATAGACTCTCCTTTTGCAAAATATACCCCTGACACTCGAGATATCCCCACCGCCCGCTTCCTCGATCGAAATACCAACGATGTATACTTCCCCCTGTTTCACGACCTTCGGGGCGTTCAGCGTGGTGGGGTGGGCGAGGGGGGCGAAATGGAGGGGCAATAGAAATAAGGAAATGACGAAGAGCCGCTTAAGTAACTTCACCTTTTATATTCAATCCTCTATATCGCGTTTAACAACATCAGCGGTGAGGCTACCGGAGTGGAGGCTTATCTCCGCCGTCTCCCCGACCTCGATCTGGCCGGTGCTTCTAATCACCTCGCCCGTGTCCGCCCGCCTTACGACCGCGTATCCCCTCGACAGGACGTCTCTCGGGCTCATCTTTTTCAGGGCCGAGGCGGCCGACCAAAAGCGGATTCTCCTCTCGTCCAGTTTCCCGGAGACGGCCGCAGTGAGAAGCCCCGATATCGTCTCGATCCTGGCCCTCATCAGCGCTATCGACTCCTCGGGAGTTCTCAATCGTTTGAGGAGGCTCGTCAACTCCCCCTTCCTTTTTGTGAGGGCATCCTCCGCTCCCGCCGTCAGCCTATCGGAGGCCGAGTCTATCGTCATGAGGAGGTCGTCTATTCTCGGGACGACCATCTCGGCCGCAGCCGTTGGAGTAGGCGCGCGCATGTCCGCCGTGAAATCGAGGATTGTGAAGTCGATCTCGTGGCCGACCGCGGAGACGACCGGGATATTGGATCTAAAGGCGGCGTCCGCCACCTCCCTCGTGTTGAATGGCATGAGGTCCTCTAAGCTTCCGCCCCCTCTCCCGCAGATGATGACGTCGGCTAATCCGTTTTCGTTTACGAGATCGATCGAATGGGCTATCTCCAGCTCTGCCCCCTCTCCCTGGACCCGTGCCGGACATACGATTACGTGGGCGGCAGCATACCTCTGGTAGATCACCTTCAATATGTCGAACAGGGCCGCCCCCGTGGGCGACGTCACCACGGCTATCTTTTCAGGGAGGAAGGGAAGGGGTCTCTTCCTCTCCGGGTCGAAGTAGCCCTTCTCCTTCAGCTCCTCTTTCAGTTGCTCCAATGCGAGGGACATCGTTCCGATCCCGACCGGCTCTATAACCTCCGCCACCAACTGGTACTCGCCCCTCGCGGCGTAGACCCCGATCCTCCCCATTACAAGGACGTGCTGTCCATCTTCCGGCCTGAAGGTAGCCGTTCTTCTGGCGGCGGGCCTTAAGGCAAAGAGGGATGGCTGATTCGATTCATCGTCGACTTCAGCAACCTCACCGTTGAAATCGTCTTCGTAGTCGTCCTCGTCTGTAACCCTAACGGTGAGATACCTCGTTTGCTGCTTGAACATGACGCACCTGAGGCTCGCTTCTTCGTCCTTGAGCGAAAAATATATGTGGCCCGACGCCGGCGTCCTTAAACCCGATATCTCTCCCTCCACCCAGACGAAGGGGAACTCCCTCTCGAGCCTAACGGCTATCTCCGAGGTGATCTCGCTTACCGTGTATATTCTTCTGAATCCTGCGTCCATTTCCCTCTATTTTTGGCGCCCGTCTTGACTAAACCGTAAAATCGGTGTATTGTTAAGTTTAGTCGAATTCGATATCAACTGCAACCGATTTCTTGAATATTAAGGGGCGGGATAAGATTTCATGCTGGTCCTCGGGATAGATACCTCCTGCGACGACACGTCGGCCGCCGTGGTCACGGGGGACTTTAAGATACTCTCCAATATCGTCTCCTCGCAGGACGAGGTGCACACGAGATTCGGGGGTGTGGTTCCGGAGCTCGCCAGCAGGAAGCATCTGGAGAACATCATACCGATCGTAGACTCCGCCCTCGAGACCGCCGGTACTTCGCTTAAAAGTATAGATGTCATAGCCGTGACACAGGGGCCGGGGCTCGTCGGCTCCCTGGTATCCGGCATATCCGCCGCGAAGGCGATGAGCCTGGCCCTTAAGATCCCCCTTCTGGGCGTAAATCATATCGAGGGGCACATCGCCTCGAGCCTTCTTGTCGAAGATCCCCCGGAGCTTCCCTTTGTGGCCCTTGTGGTCTCCGGCGGCCATACGAGCCTCTACGTCGTGAGAAGATTGGAGGGGGGGCAGGTTGGCAAAGATATGGAATATGTTTTGAGGGGGCAGACACTCGACGACGCCGCAGGGGAGGCATTCGACAAGGTGGCAAAGCTTTTGGGGTTGGGGTACCCGGGGGGGAGGCCCATCGAGGAGGAGGCGGCCGCGGCTAGAGATAGAGGGGAGGAGGGCGTGAAGTTCCCAAGGGCCTACCTTGAAAAGGGTTCGTTCGACTTCTCCTTTTCTGGCGTCAAGACGTCCGTCAGGAACTTCATCAAGGAGAGGGAGGCGGACGGTCAACTAAACGGGGGGTTTAAACGTAGAATCGCACTGGGATTTCAGGAGGCGGTGGTGGAAGTCCTCGTTACGAAGAGCATCCGCCTCGCGCTCTCGGAGGCAAATATCGATGGACGCTTCGATTCGATAAAGACGATCGTCCTCTGCGGGGGGGTGGCGTCAAACTCCGCCCTGAGGGAGGCGATGATCGAGAGGGCAAACGAGCACGGCATTAAGGTGGTGATCCCGAAGAGGGAGCTCTGCACCGACAACGGAGCGATGATAGGGGCGGTGGGGGTCGTTAAGGCGGAAGACGCGGGCCTCGAAAACGGCGGCATGAACGCGATATCGAGATTAAAGATTTGACGGTCAAAATGAAAGGGCAAGCGGATATATATCGAGCAAAAAGGGAGCAAAAAGAGAATGAAGAGGTTGGGGGTAAAGAGGTGGTAGTTGACGAAGTAAAGGTGGAAGAAAAGGGCGAGGGCGGGAAAAAGAAGAAGAGGAGAAGCATCAAGGAGCTTCTGAAAAGGGCGATAAAGTCCGACGACACGCCGGGGAAGATCGCCCTCGGGATGGGGATCGGCGTATTGATGGCGTTCTCTCCCCTCGCCGGAACGCAGACGATATCCGCTCTCGGCCTGTCGTTTATCCTCAGGGCAAACAAGCTATCCGCCCTGGCCGGGACTTTCTTCGCCAACCCCTTTACGATGCCGGTTTTTTACTTCTGCGAGTTCAAGCTCGGAAAGGCGATCCTCGGCTACTCCCTCGATGTGCCCGAAAATATCGTGAACGACATAGACGGGCTCATGTCCCTCGGCTCCGAGGTGATGCTGTCATTGGCCGTCGGTTTTCTCCTCGTGGGGACGGTCACCGCCGCCGTCGCCTATTTCGTTACGCTTAGGTCGGTCTTCGCCCTCCGGAAGATGAAAAGCGGCGGGGAAAAATCGGATATGTGACTTCAGGAACAGAAGAAAATCCACCCTTTCAATATCCAGGGAAATCTATTTTTTGTTAACAGAATAGCAGTGGCAACCATAAAGAGGACGCTCGGTAATCGCGGCATCTTCCCGTATAAGGGGAGGGGGCAGCATTTCCTCGTTCAGGGGGCAGTTGCCGAGAGGATCGTCGATGCCGCATCGGTGGGGGATAATGATGTGGTCGTCGAGATAGGGCCGGGGACGGGTGTCTTGACCAGGCTCCTCCTCCGTCGTACGAAGAGGCTGGTCGCAATAGAGTCGGACAGGAAGCTCGCGGAGCTCGTGTCGGAGAGGTTCTCAGACGAGATCGGCCGGGGTGAGATGGATATTGTCTTTGCCGATGCGCTTAAATTTGACTTTGTCGCGTTGGGGGAGAGGATAGGAGGGAAGCTCGTTGTCGTGGCGAACCTCCCCTACAATATCTCCACCGAGATGATATTCAGGCTTCTGGAGGCGGGAGCACATATCGACAGGTTCGTCCTGATGCTCCAGCGGGAGGTGGCGGACAGGCTGACGGCGGTGCCCGGAACGAAAAAGTACGGGGCGCTGACCGTCATGGCGACGCTTCAGTGTGATATCAAGCAAGCATTCAAGGTCGGCAGGGGGAATTTCCACCCGGTGCCGAAGGTGGACTCCGCTGTGGTCCTCTTTAAGGTCCGCAAAACCCCCCTCTGCGACGTGAATGATACGAAGATATTCAGGGCTATCGTTCGGGAGGCGTTCAACAACAGGAGGAAGACCCTGAGAAACGCCCTCAAGTCCGTTCCCGATGTCGTCCATCCTGGCGATCTGGATGCGCTGGGGGAGGCGGCCGGAATAGACCTCGGCCGCCGGGGGGAGACGCTCTCCGTTCAGGAGTTCGGTGGGCTGTCGAGGGCTGTGAAAGGGCTGTTGCTTCGCTCCAAGTGATTTATGGAAGCGATCACTCGTTTCGCGAGAGGAATAACCGTATTGCTTCGTCGTTAGCTTTTCTAAAAAGCTCACTCCTCGCAATGACACTATTTTTGTCTACTTGTTCAATCCAAGTACTGAGTATCTCCCCGCTCTATTTATTCTGTCATTCCGAACTCGATTGGGAATCCAGAAAGATATTAATCGGCTTCCCGTTTTCAGATATCACACTGACAAGCAAGAGCTTGTCAGTAGAACCCAACACACATACCATACCACTGGATTCCCGCTTACGCGGGAATGACATTTGTCATTTTTGCGGATTCCAGCTTACGCGGGAATAACATGTGATATTTCCTCGCAATGACACTGAATGAGAACCGCACTACTTCTTCAAATTTTTGCAGGCGGAATTTGCCCCCATTTCGCACGCCTTCTCGAAGTCGGCACGGGCCTTCTCTTTTTCGCCCAAAGCCTTGTAACACATCCCCCTGTTGTTGTAGGCCGAAGCATCGTTCGGATCGATACTAATGGCCTTTGTGAAGTCCGCAATCGCCTTATCGTATTTTCTTAGATATCGTCCGTATACATTCCCTCTGTTGTAGTAGGCATCGGCGTAATTCGGGTCGATGCTTACGGCTTTTGTGTAGTCCGCTATGGCCTTGTCGTATCTTTTTAGGCTGTTGTAGGCATTTCCCCTGTTGTTGTAGGCCCATTTGTAATCAGGGTCGATACCTATCGCCTTTGTGTGGTCAGCAATCGCATCGTTGTACCTTCCCAATTTTTCATAATAAACTCCTCTGTTGCAGTAGGCCCATTTGTAATTTGGATCGATTTTCAAGGCCTTGTTACAGGCATCAATCGCCTTTTCCCATTCACCCTTTTTCTCGTACTCGAGTCCCTTTTCCACCCACTCTTTGGCGCTCTGGGCGCTTGCAGCGGCGGGCGCAATCGTAAAGGCAATCACCACTAAAAAAACGACGGTTAGTCTGAAATTCTTCATTCTTCTTCCCATGAAAACTATATATTGTCATTCCCGGCATCACTGGGGATTTATGCCGTAATTCCCAACGATATAAAGGAATCCAGAAAAATGTTAACCTGTCTCCCGATTTCAAATGTTCCACCGACAAGCCATGGCTTGTAAGTAGAACCCGACGCACAGATCATCCCTCTGGATTCCCGCTTCCGAAGGGAATGACTTTAGATGATTCCTTTTTAGTTGCAGTTCAATTCTACTTTGGTATCTCCTCCAGGATGACCTCTACGCCGAAGTGATCCGAGACGAAGACCCCATCTATGGGCTCGTTGAAGATCAGCCGCGACGATTTGACGTCCTCTGGCCTGAAGTGGCTCGAAAGGAAGATGAAGTCGATCCTCCTTGGGACAGCCAAATCGAATTCCGCTTCGAGACGGCTCAGGGGATCCCTCAGCGTCTTGCCGTCTGCCCAGTATTGCGATCCGTCAAAGGCGGTGTTCGGGTTATTTACCGAATCCCAGGTGAAGCCGTCTGCCCCAGGATTCATCAGCTCGTAAGGGTCGAGAAGGCCGAGGTCCGCGATCATCTTCTGAATAGCCGGGGAGGTCTTGGTGGTGTTGAAGTCCCCCATGATGACGTAGGGGTGGTCGCACTTTTTGGTGATCTCCTTGACGAACGCGGTGAGGTTCATGACGTCGCTCTCGGTCCACTCATGGCTCTCCTCCATCTCCGCCAGGATCGCTTCCTTCTCCTCTCTGGTGATGTTGCCTTCGAGCACCATATCCTCGAGTTTCTTCATCCAGGTCTCGTCCATGATGAGGCTGAAGTGGGTGTGGGTGTTGAAAACGAGGAGGGGCTTTCCGTCTATAACGACCTTGGCCGCCATGACGTTTCTGACCTCCTTTGTGTGAACACAGAGGAGGTCCCGTTGGATACCCTTGCCGGATAGGCGCCTCGCCCCGAGGTACTTGAGGCTGTGGGCCCTCTTGGCGAGGACGACGTCTCCCTCGGTGAAGTTCACCGGGATGCCGAAGCCGAAGAGCTTGAGCCCGGAGTTGCCCACCTTCCAGACGGCGCTGTAGCCGATCTTGCGGGCGAGTCTTCTGGCGTATCCGGGAAGCTCATTAGCCTCCTGTATGCCGATTACGTCGGGGGACATTTTCTTAAGCTCCTTGACCAGGAGGTCAAAACGCTTGCTCCTTGTCGCCTTGTCTTCGTATTCACCCATCTTGAATGTCCCGTTGCCGTCGAGGCCGAACCAGACGTTATAGTTGACCAGCTTGACGTCTTTCGCCGGTGCGGTCGCCGAGACAGCCAGAATTATGAGCAAGGCGATAAATATCGAGATCGTCTTTTTCATGATAATTTCCTCTAAAGAAGGTTACTGTTTAATATAGGTTTTTAAAATCCGTAACGTAAGCAGGTATTAGCCCCAATCTATCATCGAGGGTGTCCGGTGTTAAAAAGCCGTCATTGCGGGCGACCAATATTTATTTTAAACGGGGTGGGGCAATCTGGTGTTTATGTGAAATATAACCGGATTGCTTCGTCGTTCGCCTTGTTTTCAAGGCTCGATCCTCGCAATGACACTATTCTTGTTTACCTTTTCAATCCAGATACTGAATGTTCCCCCGTTTTATTTATTCTGTCATTCCCGACTAGATAAAGGAACCCAGAAAGATATTATAATTGCCTCCCTCTTTTAAATGTCCCACTGACAAGCGTGGGATTGTCAGTGCCACCCGACGCACAGACCACCACTCTATGTTCCCGTTTCCCAAAGGAATGACATTTCATAATCTGTTGATTATTAGACACCTATAGAATAACTAGATTGCCTCGTCGCCTCAATAAAAATTTCCTCGCAATGACAGCAAATATGCTCCTTACTCCTTTTCCAATATCACGACCTCGGCGGCGTCCCCAACGAGCTCCTTGAATTTTCGTGCGTCGGTCTCGTCCCCCACGATCTCGCCCCAGTGCATCGGGATTGCGGTCTTTACCCTCATCGCCCTGACCGCCTTCGCCGCCTCGGCGGCGTCCATGGTAAACGTCCCGCCGACGGGAACGAGCGCCACGTCGGCGATGATCTCGTCCATCTCCGGGATCAGGTCGGTGTCCCCGGTGTGGTAGATCGTATCATTGTCGATGGTAAGAAGGTAGCCGAGCCAGCCACTTGTCTTCGGGTGAAACTGCTTGCCCACGTTGTAGGCGGAAACGGCCTTGACGGTCATTCCCTTTACGTCGACGGTTTTTCCGGGCGTGAGCTTGATCACTTCGCCGGCAAAGTCCGGATCGGTGTCGTTTGATATGATGAGGGTCGTATTGCCGTCAGATAACTTCTTTATGTCGTTGGGTGAAAAGTGGTCGTAGTGGGTGTGGGATACAAGGATGAGGTCGGCCGTTGGCCCCCCGGAGACGTTGAAGGGATCGAAGTAGACGACCTTTGATCCCTCCACCCGAAATCCCGCGTGGCCCAGCCAGTGAATCTTTTTTATAATCTCCGACATATCACTGCCCTCCCTGTTAATCTATTATAGATACCTGCCTAAAATATACTCTTAAATCGGTTGTTGTGTCAAGGAGGAATGAGCTTGGTATCCATAGTCGTTTGGAAACTAAGGTAATATTTTTCATTGTTTCTTTTTGACATTAAAAACTTGACACTAATCTCTATTTATGATACCTTCTACTGGGGCATTATAACATCGTAAATCGTGTTGGTGGGGGTGGCAATTATAGTGGGGCGGGGGGATGGGGAGATCGGGTGGCCGGTAAGTGGGGGAAGTGGTAATACGGTCTAATGCGGTCTAATACGGTCTGATAGGGGAGGGTCTGATAGGAGAGCTCGATATTTATAAGCTGTTGGGCGGTCTGTCAACGGATGTGATACATGAGGGAAGGTCTTGTTACAAATTAAGGGGAGGTAATTGAGGCGTGGGAGCTGACAGGGGCGAGATCGGGGATTATAAGGGGAGCAAATATTCGGTTGGCAGATACGATACGTTCGCCGTAGATAAAAAGCTTATATTGATATTCTCCACGGGAGGAGTTCTGTTCGGATTGAGCGCTGTTTTCCTGGCGGAGATTATCCAGATGGGAGACGTCAATTACGACGATCAGGGTTTAAAAAACAAAAATATCCTCGGTTCCGTGGAGATACGGGGCGAAAAAATCCTTGTGTTTGACATCAAGGGCTACTTCAGGCTTGGAGAGGGTGGTACGGACGCAGAAGGAGGTGACGGGGAGGGGAAAGGGGGGTCGGTAATACAGAGGAGGAGGGGCGGGGAATCCTTTAAAAGCATGGTGATCATAAAGAGGGGTCTCGGAGACAGCTCCGAGCTCCAGAGGGCCGGGGTGATTGTGGATCATATAGAGGGTGTTCTGGACGAGGGGTCGCTGGACAGGTTCCCGTTTCCCGAAGTAGCGGTGAACGAATCGACCAAGATATATAAAGAGTTGCTGATGAGCTCGGGTAAAATGGTTTTACTCCTGAATATACCCTGGTTGATAGAGATGATTTTACCATCGGATTAAGCCCGTATAAACAAAGCGATGGGATTATTAGACGGTGACATTGAAAAGCAGTTTTTTGTCTTCGCCCTTGGAAACAGAAGTTTCGGGATATCTATAAAAGAGATTGTAAAGGTCGTTTCGGTCGAGAAGGTTTACATTGCCCCGCTGCTGTCCGATTTCATTCTCGGATTCATTGTTCATCAAGGGGAGCCGATACCTTATCTGAGTTTGAAGAGACGTCTTGGGCTGAAGGAAGATGAGAGCGGGGACATGGCCCTTTTGGTCGATGTCGGCCAAAAAACCTTCGGCTTTAGTATTGACGGTGATTACCAGGTCGTTCAGCTGGAGCTGGATCCCACTCCGTTACCTCCGGATTTTAAAGGGGTGGTAAAAAAATATTTTAAGGCGAGGGCGGAGCAGAACGACAGGAGATTTATAATCCTTGATGTTGATGCCCTTGTCTTGGCGGATAATCAAATTCAATAATGGTCATATAAAATGTCAAAAAAGATTCTTTTGGCGGACGACAGTGTAACGATTCAGAAAGTGGTGAGCATTACCCTTGCTCACGAGGACTTCGAGCTGACCATCGTGGACAACGGAACGGAAGCGGTAGCGAAGGCCAATGAATTTCGGCCGGATGTGATACTTCTGGACGTGGTAATGCCCGACAAGGACGGTTACGAGGTATGTCAGGAGATAAAGGCGACCGACGGGCTGGCGAAAATACCCGTGATTCTTCTAACCGGAACATTCGAGCCTTTCGACGAGGATAGGGCGGCGGAGGTGGGCGCAGACGACTTCATTAAGAAGCCCTTCGAGTCCCACTCTCTGGTAAACAAGATAAAGGAGATGGTGTTTAAGGGCGGCGCCCAGGCGCCTGTCAGTGCGGCGGAGGCCGAAATCGACGATATCGGCGGTCTCGATGACCTGGAGGGGATCGACGATCTCGGAGACTTCGATGAGTTCAGTACCCCGACCGAGGAGAGAATACAGCAGGATACCCCTATGGCTGCGCCGGACACCGATTTCTCAAGGGGGGGGATGGATTCCACCGGGATTTCCCCAGAGGAGCCTTTGGAACCTTTTGACACAATTGAATCAAGGGAGCCGATTATGGATGATTCCAAAATAGACAGGCCCCCTGTAAAAAAAGAGCCCACGGGAGCCGATGATATCTGGTCTGTTGAGGAATACGATGATATTTCCGGGGGGGGAGGATCTTTGGAGATAGGGGATACGGATGAGCTCTGGGGCGAAGAAGACCTCTCAACGGAGTCGGAGGCGGCCGATTCGGAGACTGTGGTGATCGAGGAGACAAGGATCTCCGAGGAACCTTTTACCATCGGCGATGAGACGGATAGCCCCCTTGCAGGGGAGACCGGTTTTGCGGATGACGGCTTCGAGCTGGGGGATGAAATATCGATGGGAGATCTCGAGGGCCATGCCGGGGATGATATAACGTTGGAAGGAGATATATCTGCAGGAAACGAAACGAGAGTCGGAAATGCTTTCCCCGAGGATACAGGGGAGAGACCCTTTGTTGACGAGGACGTTCCTACAGTGGAGGGCGGGGTTTTCACCGATGATCGATTTGGAGAGGAGACCCAGGTACGGGGTATGGAGTTGGAGGCTATCGAAATGCCCGGAGGGGGTACGGATGATTTCTCCGACGGGGGCCTAAAGGAAGAGGATTCCATCGAGCTGGATTGGGGGGATGATTCCGATGGCGTTTCCGACGCCGGCGATGATTTTTTATTAAATAAGGAGATGGGGGGTGTAGATACGGGTGATATGGGGACCGGTTTAGATCTGGATACGGACTCCGGGTTTGAGTCGGCACCTTCTGAAAGCTCCTTCGGCGAGGGGGATTGGGATATGGGAGAGGTTGAATCGACGTCCGAATCCTTCGAGGGATTAGGCGAAATCGACGATACCATGGCCATAGATATGGGCGAAGAGTCCGGTGTGGAATCGGAGGATATCGCCGATATCTCGGGCGAAAATATGGGTGAAATCGGGGGGCGCGCGGAAGAGATATCCCGAATGGTCAAGGAGAGGGTGATAGAGGAAGGTATAATACCGGATGCCGTCAGGAAGGATATGAGTGAGGGGGAGGTAACGACCGCCGTCGACAAGATAGCCAGGGAGATAGTGCAGAAGGTGGTCTGGGAGGTCGTCCCCGAATTGGCGGAGGAGCTTATAAAGGACGAGATACGCAGGCTCAAGGGTGAAAAAAGCAGATAGAAGCCTCGGCCATAAGGTGACTCTCTTCAGGGGAATTTCTTCCCCTGATTTTTTTGTATAGAGGAAGTTTTATAAAAGGAGGGCTTTTAGCAGAGTGGAAGGCAGAAACAGGGGATACGATCCCAGCGAGATTGAAGATAAATGGTATGAGTTTTGGGAAAAGAAAGGGCTCTTTGTCGCCGACAACGATTCCGATTCCGAGCCCTACTCCATAGTTATCCCGCCCCCGAACGTCACGGGCTCGCTGCATATGGGGCACGCCCTTAACAACACGCTTCAGGACATCCTTATCAGGTTCAAGGGAATGCAGGGGAGAAACACCCTCTGGATGCCGGGGACCGATCATGCCGGGATTGCCACCCAGAACGTCGTCGAGAAGGATCTGGCAAAGATTGGAAAGACCAGGCACGACCTGGGAAGGGAGATGTTTGTCGACCGCGTCTGGGAGTGGAAGGAGGAGCACGGCGGGCTGATCATCAAGCAGCTGAAGAAGCTCGGCGCCTCCTGCGATTGGACGAGAGAGCGCTTTACGATGGACGAGGGGCTGTCGAAGGCGGTCAGGCTCGTCTTCGTGACGCTCTATAATGACGGTCTTATATACAGGGGGGATTACATCAGCAACTGGTGCCCCAGATGCCACACGGCGCTTGCAGATCTCGAGGTGGAGCACGAGGAGACGAAGGGACACCTCTACTACATCAGGTATCCCTATCTGGATGACGACGGCAAGTACGTCGCCGTAGCCACAACGAGGCCGGAGACGATGTTCGGCGACACCGCCGTGGCGGTAAATCCTGACGACGAGCGGTATAAAGAGCTCAAGGGTAAAAAGCTCGTTCTCCCCATCATAAATCGTGAGCTTCCGGTGATATTCGATGAGTACGTCAGCCTGGAGTTCGGAACCGGGGCGCTGAAGATCACACCCGCCCACGACGCCAACGACTTCGAGATCGGAAACAAGCACAACCTCGAGAGGGTGGTGGTAATCAACGTGGACGCCACCTTGAACGAAGGCGCCGGCCCCTATAACGGGATGGACAGATACGAGGCGAGGGAGAAGGTCGTCTCCGACCTCAAGGAGATGGGGCTTCTGGAAAAGGTCGAGGAGTATCCGGTCCCGCTGGGAAAATGTTACAGGTGCCACACGGTGGTGGAGCCCCTCGTCTCGAAGCAGTGGTTCGTCAAGGCGGACGTCCTGGCAAGGGAGGCGATCGCTGCAGTAAGAGACGGGAGGACGAAGATCGTCCCGAAGCAGTGGGAGAACACCTACTTCGACTGGATGGAGAATATCAGGGACTGGTGCGTCTCCAGGCAGCTCTGGTGGGGACACCGGATCCCCGCATGGTACTGCGAAGACTGCGGCGAGGTGATCGTCTCGATGGAAGACCCGAAAGAGTGCGGCGCCTGCAAGGGTAAAAAGCTCACGCAGGACACCGACGTCCTCGACACCTGGTTCAGCTCCGCCCTCTGGCCCTTTTCCACGCTGGGTTGGCCGGATAAAACCAAAGACCTCGAGGTCTACTATCCCACGTCGGCCCTCATAACCGGTTTTGACATCATATTCTTCTGGGTGGCCAGGATGATGATGATGGGGCTCTACTTCATGAAGGACGTACCGTTTAAGGACGTCTACATCCACGCCCTGGTCCGGGACGAGATGGGCCATAAGATGAGCAAGTCGAAGGGGAACGTCATCGACCCCCTGACGATAATTGAGAGGTACGGAGCCGACGCCTTCCGATTCACGCTTACCGCCTTTGCCGCCATGGGGAGGGACATCAAGCTCTCGGAGTCGAGGATCGAGGGGTACCGCTTTTTCATCAACAAGCTCTGGAACGCCGCCAGGTTTGTCCTGATGAACATCGGCGAAGGCTATGCCACCGATTTCGCCAATTTCGATTTTACCAAAGAGGACCTGACGCTGGCGGACAGGTGGCTCCTGAGCCGTCTCCAGTCCGTCACCGGGGAGGTGACGGCCGCCCTCGAAAGCTACGAGTTCAACGTGGCCGCCACGTCCCTCTACCAGTTTGTCTGGCACGAGCTGTGCGATTGGTATATCGAGATGAGCAAGATCTATCTCTATTCGGATAACGAGTCCGAGAGTGAGAGGACGAAAAACGTCCTCCTCTACGCCCTCACGAGGACGCTGAAGCTCCTTCACCCGATTATTCCGTTCGTTACAGAAGAGATATATTCCAATATCAAGGAGAGCCTGAAGGGGAGCGTGGTGGACGTCCCCGACTTCCTGATGAAGTCGCCTTTTCCGGAAGTGGAGGACGCACTCAGCTTTCCAGACGCCGAGTCGTCCTTTGCGTATATCAGGGACATCGTGACCAACATCAGGAATATCCGGGGCGAGATGAACATCCACCCGAAGAAGAGGCTTACCGTCATGATCTCGTCCGCCGACGGAAAAGAGATCGATCTGATCAAAGAATACGGCGTATACATCGAGTCGCTGGCGGGCGTGGAAAAGATCGAGACGGGACGGAATATCGAGCAGCCGGAAGGCTCGGCAACCTCGATCACGGGCCCCTATACAATCTACGTTCCCCTTGTGGGGATCGTGGATTTCACCGAGGAGAAGAAGAGGCTCGACAAGGAGATGGAGAAGCTGAAGGCGGACCTTGTGAAGGTGGAGGGAAAGCTCGGGAGCGAAAACTTCATCTCCAAGGCGCCCGAAGAGGTGGTCGCCAAGGAGAGGAACAAGAGGCATACGATCCTCGCCAAGAGGGACAACCTCCTCGAGAGCCTGAAGAAGGTGGAGGAGTATCTGGGCTCCTCTTCGTAGCCCTTCCTCATTTTTGGGGGATTTAATGGAGATCACCCGAAGTGTCATAGAGCTTATCGAGCTCGCCCTGGCCGAGGACGCCGGCGGCGGCGATGTAACCACGGCCGCCACGATAGTGAGTAAAGGGGGGGGAAGGGGGGAGATGGTGTCCGAGGCGGTCGTGAGGGGGAAGGAGCCCCTCGTGCTTGCCGGGCTGGATGTCTTCAAGGAGGTGTTAAGGAGGTGCGGCGGCGGGGTGGAGTTCTCCGAAGGGAGGAGCGACGGCGACTCGATTGTGGCCGGTGATACGATTTTGAAGGTCAAAGGGCCCACGGGCGTGCTCCTTGTGGGGGAGCGGACGGCCCTCAACTTCCTGATGAGGCTCTCCGGAATCGCCACTATGACCTCGAGCGTGGTGGGCAAACTGGGCAGGGGCGATATCAAGGTGGTTGACACCAGAAAGACGACGCCCGGGTGGCGATACCTAGAAAAATACGCCGTGAGGGTGGGGGGCGGTCACAACCACCGATTCTCCCTCACGGACGGCGTGCTGATCAAGGACAACCATATTACAGCGGCCGGGGGGATAACCGGGGCTGTAAAGAGAGCTAAGGAGTACGTACCCCACACGCTGAAGATCGAGGTGGAGGTGAAAAACCCGGACGAGATCGACCAGGCGATAGGGGCGGGGGCGGATATCCTGCTTCTGGACAACATGGACAGAAAGGCGGTGGAAAAGGCGGTTAAGCAGATTAAAGGCCGCGCCCTTATAGAGGTGTCCGGCGGGATCACCCCGGAGAACATCGCCGACTATGCCGTTGACGGCGTTCACTTCATCTCGATGGGTCATCTGACCCACGGGGCCAGATCGGTGGACATCAATATGAAGATAGAAGTCCCATGATCGAGAAACTCTCCTTCTTTATTAAGGGCAGGCTCAAGACCAAGGTGGTGGGGAAAGAGGTGGTCTACCTGGAGGAGACAGACTCCACCAACGACGACGCCTACAGGCTGGCGGTGAACGGCGTCGACGAGGGTTGGGTCGTGATAGCGAGAAACCAAAAGAGGGGCAAGGGGAGCAGGGGGAGGATATGGTCGTCCCCCGGCGGGCAGAATGTCTATTTATCATTGGTCTTGAGGCCGAAGGTTACGACGGAGAAGGCCTCCCTCCTAACGATCCTCTCGGCGCTGGCCGTCGCCGAGACCGTGAACGACTATATCCCGAAGGGTGTCTCGATAAAATGGCCGAACGACGTCCTGGTCGACGGCAGGAAGATATCGGGAATATTGCTGGAGATGGGAACGGACAAAAGCGGCGACCGCTTCTTCATCGTCGGCATAGGGATAAACGTAAACAGCACCAAGATGGAGATTCCCGAGGTCGTTTCCGATATTGCCACATCGCTCTACCTCGAGATTGGTTACGCCGTGTCGATAAAGGACGTTCTGTTTAAGCTTTTATATCGGCTCGATTTTTGGTACGGGAAATACAATTCCCGCAACTTCGAGGAGATTGTAAAAAGGTACAGGGCGATGTGCGTAACGATAGGAAAAAGGGTGTCGGTGGCGGTGGACGAGAAGGTTGTGGACGGGTTGGTCATAGGTGTGGACGAGGACGGTTTCCTCTTGGTCGAGGATGACAAGGGGGCCGTCAAGAAGGTGATATCGGGCGAATTGAAAAGCGATAGGCGAGGATAAGATGCTCCTTGTTTTGGATGTGGGCAATACGAATACCGTTATCGGTGTTTACAAAGGGGACGAGCTGGTGAGCAACTGGCGGGTGCTTACGCGGCCGGAGCAGACGGCGGATGAATACGGCGTTCTCCTGCAGAGCCTCTATTACTCTTCGAGGATCAGCTCCGGCGAGATAAAGAGCATAATAGTCTCCTGCGTTGTGCCGCCGATGGTGGCCGTCGTGGATGAGCTGTGTAAGAAATATTTTAACCTGACCCCGATGCACGTAGAGCCGGGGATAAAGACCGGGATGTCGATAAACTATGACAATCCGAGGGAGGTGGGAGCGGACAGGATCGTCAACGCGGTGGCGGCATATTATAAGGTAAAAAGGGCGCTGGTTATCGTGGATTTCGGTACGGCGACGACCTTTGACTGCGTGAGCAAGAAAGGTGAATATGTAGGCGGCGTTATCGCTCCGGGCCTTACGACATCGAGCGAGGCCCTTTTTCAAAAGGCGAGCAAGCTTCCCAAGGTCGAGCTTATAAGGCCCAACTCCGTTATAGGGAAAAACACCATTCACAGTATGCAGTCCGGCATTGTCTTCGGTTATGTGGATCTCGTCGATGGGATCGTCAGGCGGATATCAGAGGAGATGAACGAAGAGCCTTACGTGGTCGCCACCGGCGGTCTCGCGGGGATTATCGCCGATGAATCGTCGACTATCAATGAGGTGGACGGCTTTCTCACCCTCAAGGGGCTTAAAATTATTAATGACATCAACCGCCCTTGATTTAAATCCTTTTTGTTGAGATAAATAAAGAGCTGGATTAACGGGGTGAAACGGAAACTTTCCTTGACATTTCCTATAAATAGAATATAAGATTAAACATTATGAGAAACAGGGAGACTCTAAATGAAAATTGAAACTTCCGATATCAGAAACGTTGCTCTCGTTGGTCACGGCGGTTGTGGAAAGACAAGCCTGGCCGAGGCTATCCTATTTTGTGTGAAAGCTATCGATCGTTTGGGGAAGGTGGATGACTCCACCTCCACCATGGACTACGATCCCGAGGAGACTAAGAGAAATATATCCATAAGCTCTTCATTTTTCGATTTTGAATGGGAAAAGAAAAAAATCAACCTTATCGACACGCCCGGAGACGCCGATTTCAGCACCGAGGCCCAGATCAGCCTTTCGGTTTCGGATAACGCGGTTATCGTTGTGGATGCTGTGGGCGGTGTGGAGATACAGACGGAGAATATGTTCAAGAGAGCCGAGGAGTTCGGCATCCCGAAGATAATTTACATCTCGAAGATGGACAGGGAGAGGGCGGATTTCAGCCGCACACTCGATGCGATAAAGGGGGCGTTCAAGGGCAGGTTTACAGTGATGACCTATCCGATCGGGAAGGAGGCGGAGTTTTCGGGGGTGGTGGACCTGATCAGCGGAAAGGCGCTGAGCTACTCGGAAGACGCCTCCGGGAAGTTTACCGAGGGTGATATCCCGGCTGACATATCGTCCGTTATAGATGATCTGAAAAACGAGATGATAGAGTCTATTGCTGAATCGGACGACTCCCTGCTGGAGAAGTACCTCGATGCCGGGGAGCTCTCCCAGGAGGAGCTCTCGATGGGCTTAAAGGAAGGCGTTATAAACGGGAATCTGATACCGGTCTTCTGCGGGGCGGGTCTCAAGAACATAGGGGTGAAGCCGCTTCTCGATTTTATCGCGAATATCGCCGCGTCCCCAATGGAGAGAAAGCCGTTTGTAGTGAAGGACTCGGTTTCAGGGGAGGACCTCGAGATCAAGGCCGATCCGGACGCCCCGATGGCGGCGCTGGTCTTCAAGACGATCGCCGATCCCTACGCCGGGAAGCTCTCCGTGTTCAGGGTGGTCTCCGGGACGATAAAGGCGGACTCGACGGTTTTCAACAGCACCAAGGACTCGAAGGAGAGGATCGGGCAGATCATGCATCTGAGGGGGAAGGATCAAAAGCCGACAAACACGGTGGTGGCGGGAGACATCGCCGCCGTCGCAAAGCTCAAGGATACCGTAACGGGAGATACCCTCGTGGATGAATCCAAGAAGGTGGTGTTCCCCGAATTCAGGATTCCCCCGCACATCATGTCCTTCGCCCTCGTTCCGAAGAGCAAGGGGGACGAAGACAAGATCATGACCTCCATCCAGCGCTTAATCGAGGAAGACCCAACGCTGAAGATACACCGAAATGACGAGACAAAGGAGCTACTCCTCTCCGGGATGGGACAGGTTCACCTCGAGGTAATCATCGCGAAGCTCAAGAGCAAGTTCGGCGTGGACGTGGATCTCCTGGTGCCGAAGGTCCCCTACAAGGAGACGATAAGGGGAAAGACAAAGGTACAAGGAAAATACAAGAAGCAGACCGGCGGGAAGGGGCAGTACGGAGACACCTGGATAGAGATAGAGCCGCTCTCCCGGGGAAAGGGCTTCGAGTTTGTGGACAAGATAGTCGGCGGGGTAATACCGAGGCAATATATCCCCGCATGTGAGAAGGGGATAGTGGAGGCGATGGCGGGCGGCGTGATCGCCGGTTATCCCGTGGTGGATCTGAAGGTGGAGCTCGTCGACGGCTCCTATCATAACGTCGATTCCTCCGAGATGGCGTTTAAGATCGCCGCATCCCTTGGATTCAAGAAGGGTTTCAAGGAGTGCAAGCCGGTGATACTGGAGCCTATCATGAAGATGGAGATAGTCGTCAGCGAGGACAACGTGGGGGATGTCATGGGAGACCTGAACAGCCGCAGGGGGAAGGTCGCCGGCGTTGATGCAAAGGAGGGAATCCAGATTATAACGGCCTTTGTCCCTCTGGCTGAGGTCCTCACGTATGCCCCGGACCTCAGATCCATAACGAGCGGTCGGGGCACCTTTACGATGGAGATAGATCACTACGAAGAGGTTCCCGCACATCTCATGGATAAGATCGTCGAGGCGACCCAGAAGGAGGGGGAAGAGTAGGGAGGAGACGAGTAGGCAGGAGATGAGTAGGGAGGAGACGGAATTTTAGGGTGTTCGGAGACGGAGGGGATAGAGGTTCAAACGGGGTTATATAGACATAAAAACTATATTGGAACACGAATATACAATATAGGCAGATTTTTTAATTTTTCTTCACGAAGTCCTTTCTTGGGGAAATCTCAATCTAAAAAAGGTTTCAAATCGGATTTTAGTGTCGGATTAAGGGTATCATTTAAATGGATTCAGAAGATTCATTTATAAAGGGATACGGCATACGACCGAAGACTTTTCTCCGGTCGGCGCTGTTTCCCGCTATGATTGTTTCGATGGCGGCTTTTATCTTTACCTTTTCCTCAGGATGCAGGGAGGGAGAGGGCAAAGACGAGTCACGACCTGAAAGTCCCGTCAAGCATGAGGATAAATCCACAAAAGACGAGTCGGAAGAGACGATTCCTCCGATAATGATAGAGGCCGAGCCGACCTGGGATGGGGGGGATGAGATTCTGACCGTCTCTCCGGATGAGCTGATGGGTGCAGGTAAAGGCGATGGGGTCGGGATGGAGGGCAGGGGGGAGGTCGGGGAAAACGCCGACCGAACGGGAGAGATATTTACACTCCAGCTGGGGGCGTTTATCTCCGATAAGAACCTGCACAGGGTAAGGGACGGAGTCTCCACGCTCGGATACTCCCCCTATGTCAAAGAGATAAACAGAGAGATAGTCATGTACTGCCCGATCATAAAACAGAACCTCAACAGGGGAGAGGCGGAGATGTGGATGAAGATGCTTAACACGGAGGGCTTCAACTCCGTTGTATTAAAAGGTAAGAACGGCCTTTTTGACGTGGCTTCGGGACTTTACTATTATGAGGAGGATGCCAAGGAGTCCCGAAAGAGGCTGAAAGACCTCGGCTACGGCGCGAAGATTGAGGGGAGAAAGGTCGAGGTTACCTTAAAACGTTTGAGGATAGGAAGCTACGAAGATATTGAAGATGCGAAGAGGGACCTGAACCTGCTGAAGGAGAAGGGCTTTTCACCCATCATTGTCAACAAGGGGCAATGAGACTAAAGATAACAAAGGATATGGCGAAGTTCGTCAGTCCACAGTCTCCCAGAAATGTGAGATTGATGGCCGCCAACGGGACGATACCGCTCCCCCCGGCGGACTTGGTGAAAATACTCTATATCCTCTGTTTCGATAAAGACGTCGAGATAAGGGAAAAAGCGCAGAATAATTTCAAGGAGTTTTCAACCGATATTATAAAGGATTTGATCAACAGGGATATAGAGCCGGGGGTGATAGATTTTCTCGTTCGATACCACAAGAACAGGAAGGAGTTCATCAAGGGCGCCATTTTAAACAAAAACACTCCCGACGACACTATCGCCTATCTCGCCAAAGCGAAAAGCACGGCCATCGTTGAGATGATAAGCCAAAACCATGAAAGGATCTTCCGCTCCGATAAAATATTCGTCGTCCTTATGGATAATCCCCTGTTGTCGTCCGCAACGAAGGAGAAATTGAAGGAGCTCAAGGGTAGATCCGAGACCGTCGAAGGGTCGAGTGAGGTTGCTGTGGGTGCGGCGGGCGGCGGCGTGGATTCGGTCGGGGGAGGGATTGATGCCGGGGCGGACTCCGATGGAACCGGGGGGGTCGCTGTGGCAATATCGGCGGAGGGAGGGGACAAAGCGAAAACCTCCTCAGAGGAAGAGGGGGAGGCCGGCAACGCCGCAAAGAGAATTATGAACATGAATGTATCTCAGAAGATAAAGCTTGCCACGACAGCGGACAAAGAGGAACGGACAATACTGCTTCGGGATGCGAGCAAGATCGTCGTGGCGGCCACGATAAAGAGCCCCAAGATTACTGATGAAGAGATACTCAATGTCGCAAAATCGAAGCAGGCGAGCGACGAGGCGATAAGGCTGGTCACCCTGAACAAGGAGTGGATGAAGAAGTACGCCATTAAGCTTGCCCTTGTCAATAATCCGAAGACATCGCCTTCGGTGGCGATCAGGCTGATGAATACGTTGAACAAAAGTGATATCAAGGAAATCTCGAAAAGCAGGAGTGTCCCGTCTCTTATTTCCAACAACGCGAAAAAGATATTGCATGCAAGGGACAAGCGGAACTAAAGGGGGTTGATTATGGCCCTTATAAATTATGCCAATAAAGAGATAAACGCAAAAATCGTCTATTACGGGCCCGGACTCTCGGGAAAGACAACGAATATCCAGTATATCTACCAGAAGCTCAGACCCGAGCATCGCGGGAAGCTTATTACCCTGCCGACCCAGACCGACCGGACCCTCTTCTTCGACTTTCTGCCGGTGGAGATCCCTGACGTAAAGGGGTTCACGACGAGGTTTCACCTCTACACGGTCCCGGGACAGGTTTTTTACAACGCCACGAGAAAGATGGTTTTAAAGGGTGTTGACGGCGTGGTGTTTGTGGCGGACTCACAGCTGGAAAAGCTGGATGACAACATAGCAAGTATTAAAAACCTCGAAGACAACCTCTTTGAGTACGGCAAGAGCATCAAGACCCTCCCGTTTGTATTTCAGTTCAACAAGCGCGACCTCAAGGACATCTGTGAAGTTAAGGAGATGTTGGAAAAGCTGAATCAGGAGGGCTATCCGTATTACGAGGCGATTGCAACCCAGGGCCCGGGGGTGATGTCTACGCTGACCGGAATATCGAAGATGGTTTTGAGGCACCTCAAGGATTCTTACGATGCCCAGAAGATCCTCCGCTACGGGTACGGGTCGGACGTGGATGAGGCTCAAGAGGGTGAAGAGCCGGACGAGGGGGAGGCATTGACCGGGGGGAAAGGGGATGTCTTGGGCAGCTCAGAGGAGGAGGTCCTCGGGTCGGACGAGATCGCGACGTATACGGGTGAGGAGATTAAGCCGGAGACCGACGACCTGGGCGTGATGGGAGAGTATGACGATACCGACAGGGACCGAAGACGTGAAATCGAGATCGAACACGTGGAGGCGGAAGAGATCGAGGTGGATCTCGAAAGCAGGGATTTCTCGGGGAGATCGACTTCGGGGACCGAACAGATGGAGATAGAGGTCGGGATCGGTAAAACCGAGACGTCTCAACGGACGGATGAGGTTGGTACCGATGCACAGGATCGGGAGCCCGCCGAGGTGGAGCTCGTCCTCGGGGGGGAGGTGGAGAGGATAGGCGCGGCCGCGTTCAAGATACCCCTCACGTTCAGGCTGAACGATATAAAGAAGGACGTGCAGCTGAATATCAGCTTCAAGATAAGCGACAGCGAAAAGGACAAGGATATATTTTAAAGCCTGAAGTAAAATAATCTCATTTCTGTTTTCCTCTTAATTTCAGTCAGTGTCTTATCCGAATTGATATTTCTTCACTATTTAGAAGTGGTAACTTTTATATACCCTATATAAAAAAAGCAAAAATAGGGCACTTACGTAAAGGTTTCGGTTTGTGTTTATCCCGGATTTATAGTATATAATGCTAAAAAACATTTGCAGGTTTGAATCCGATAGAGGAGACGCAGAGATGAAAAGCTTCAGATCGATCACCGTTGCATTTTTGGTGGGCGCCTTTATATTGGCGCCGGTTTTGGGAATCGCCCGGAGCGCGTCCGATCTGGTTGACAGGGGGGCCGAGTACGCCGAGAAGGGGGAGTGGGAAAAGGCGATCGAGGCGACAAAGAAGGCGCTGGAAATTGAGCCTAACAATAAACAAGTACACGAAAACCTGACCGGCTATTATTACGAGGTGGGGCAGTTTGAGAAGGGGCTTGTGCACGCCGGCGAGGTAATAAGGCTCGATCCGAAAAATGCCGAGGCCTTAAACAACAGGGCGCGGGTGTACGTGAGACTGGGTCGTTTCGAGGAGGCGGTCTCGGACGCGGGCGAGGCGATCAGGCTCGACCCGAACTATGCCGACGCTTACAACGTCAGGGGAGTTGCGTACGAAAACCTCGGGCGCAGTGACGATGCGGTCTCGGATTTCACTAGGGCGATCGAGCTAGATCCGAAGCATTTCAAGGCTCTCATGAACCGCGCGATGCTCTATTCCGACCTGGGCCGCTACAATGATGCCATCTCCGATTACGACAAGATCATAGAATTTTACCCTGAGAGGGTTCACGGCTACAACGGGAAGGCGTGGACCTACTACCTGATGGGGGAGTACGAGAAGGCGCTTGAGAACGTTGCGCTGGCTCTAAAGGTCGCCCCGGACAGCATAGATGCGCTCGACACGCGGGCGAATATCTACAGGGAGCTTAAGAGATACGACGAGGCGCTGGCCGATATCGAGAAAGCCATATCCATTGACCCGAAATACTACTGGGCCTATTATACGAGGGGGTTGATCTTTGATGCGACCGGTGACGTTAAAAAGGCCGCGGCGGACTTCAAGTACGCCTGTGATAACGGGGAGGACGAGGCGTGTGTTAAGGTGAAATAGGTTTTTGCCATAGTCAACATCCTCATTTCTTTAGGCTCGTGGTATCTAAAGGTTTCGGTTCTTCCTTCAGGTAAATAAAGGATATTTTATATTGAAGTAGTATTTATTTTCGTATATATATAAACAATCTGGTTATATATGGTGAAATAGTGGTTTCTAAGAAGATATCTGGAATTCAAACAGGTATTTCTGGCGAATACTTTGTTGCAGCTGAATTATCTAGACGTGGATATCCATGTTCTATTACAATAAAAAACACAAAAGGTATCGATATCCTTGTTTCAAGCAAAAACTCAAAAAGGCTAATTGGAATACAAGTAAAATCAAATCAAGGGAATAAAAAAGATTGGGTATTGAATGAAAAGGCAGAGGAATTTGCAGAAGACAATTTATTTTATGTTTTTACGTCAAATCTGGATAAACTAAATGTCATACCTGATTACTATATAGTTCCAAGTGGTATAGTTGCAAGTTATATTAGAAAAGATCATAGAGAATGGTTACTTAAAAAAGGAGTTAAGGGACAACCACACAAAGATAACCCATTGAGGAAGTTTCGTGATGCAAAACAAAAATACAAAAACAGATGAGACTTAATTGAAAATGCACTAGATGATAGCCAATGAAAGAGGGCTTACTTATCTAAAGGATTTAAGATGATTT
>Ga0180431_10001035_pt1 | contig 39047 bp, 26 predicted proteins | sample SS_ome_11_FD_132459 | JGI IMG/M metagenome (GOLD analysis project Ga0180431, IMG submission 132459) | Hypersaline lake sediment archaeal communities from the Salton Sea, California, USA - SS_1_MS_1 metaG | ecosystem: Environmental > Aquatic > Non-marine Saline and Alkaline > Hypersaline >... | reverse complement strand
TTCGGGTTAGCTTGGTCGCCTGCTCGATATCCTGCTGCGCGCCGCTTGAGATATCATTGACGAAGATCTCCTCGGCGCATCGGCCGCCCATCAAGACTGCAAGTTGGTCCACGATCTCTCTTTTCCAATAGCTGAGACGGTTTTTCTCGGGCAGGAACATCGTTGAACCAAGTGACATCCCGCGAGGGATGATCGTCACCTTGTCAATAGGATCCGAGTGCTCAACTGCAAGACCGACGATCGTATGCCCGGACTCGTGGTAGGCAGTGGTCAGTTTCTCATTCTCATCCATTTCCAGGCTTCGCCGCTCTTTACCAAAAAGAACCTTATCTCTGGCTTCAAGCACGTCAACATTAGTGACCGCCGTCTTTTCTTTTCTGGCAGCGATCAGCGCCGCTTCGTTCAAAATATTTTCCAGATCAGCTCCGGAAGCTCCTGGCGTTCCTCTCGCAACCGTGTTCAGATCAACGGATTCGTCCATTTTGATTTTTTTCGCGTGGACTTTTAAAATTTCAAATCGCCCTTTAATGTCCGGCAGGTTGACGATGACAGTTCTGTCAAACCTTCCGGGCCTCAGCAACGCTTTGTCTAAAACGTCCGGACGGTTGGTCGCAGCGATCAGGATCACACCGTCTGTCGTATCGAACCCGTCCATTTCAACCAACAACTGGTTTAATGTCTGTTCCCGTTCGTCATGTCCTCCACCAATGCCAGCCCCACGATGACGACCGACAGCATCGATCTCGTCGATGAAGATAATGCACGGAGCGTTCTTTTTCGCCTGTTCGAACATGTCGCGAATCCGACTGGCGCCAACACCAACGAACATCTCAACAAAGTCAGACCCTGAGATCGAGAAGAACGGCCTGTCAGCTTCACCGGCAACAGCTTTAGCGATCAATGTTTTACCTGTCCCCGGAGGTCCGATACAGAGGACCCCTTTCGGAATATGTCCTCCCAATGCTGTGAATTTCTTAGGATTCTTCAAGAACTCAACAATTTCCTGAAGTTCCTCAAGCGCTTCTTCAACACCTGCGACATCCTTGAAAGTGACTTTATTCGTTTCTTTCGTCATCAATTTTGCAGGAGACTTTCCAAAGTTCATGGCTCCTGAGCCCATCCCTTTCATTTGACGGGAAAACAAGAAATAAAGCACGAGGACAACTAAAATCACGGGCAGAATCGTCACCATATAGCTCATGTAATTAGGCGCTGGCTCTTCACTTTTGAACGTTTTCTCCAGGACCGTGTTCAATGGCTGGTCCGGAGCTTTAAAAACCCCGCCCCTGTTGGCATTGAAGTTTTCCCATTCTTTGCGGGCATTGTTGAACCATTGGGTATATTTTTCAGGATCCTGTTTTTCCAACGTTTTAGTGGACAGTTCCTTATTATTGAAGAACCAGACAACTGTCGACACCGACTGGCGCGCTTTGTCCAGCTGAGCCTCATTCTCATCAAGCTTGAGGGCGACGGCGTTGTATTCGTCGACTGCTTCTTTGTAATTTCTAACGCTTCTGAGCTGCTCAAGTCTGACATGGTCATGGACCGTGTTCATCTCTCCGACAATCTCATCAAGCTGTTTGATCGCCTTCTCGTAAGCAGACAGTTTGAGGTTGACGCTGGATGAGCTGGTGCTCGTATTTGAGATCTCCCGGTCAAGTCCGCGCAGGCTCTGTTTGATCGACTCGTTGCCGATTCCCAAAGCCGGAGAGCGGAAGTTCCGAATAAACCCCATCAACGTATCACCGAACTGTGATACCAGTTTCGGCTGTGGATCCTTAACCAAAATCGCGTATTCATTGCGAAGCTCGGCCAAACTGACGATCGAACGGGACGAAAGCTGATCAACAATTAAGCTATGGTCCGTATCGTCTATGCTCGTGAACATGTCATCGACGACGACATAACCGCCTTGCGGGATCGGAAGCCCTGAAAGGTGCAGGAAAAGGTCCACGGAATCATCGATCCGATCGGTCAAACCGGTCATTTCATCTTCGATCCGCAATTTTTCAAAGTTCAACTGATGGTTGGTGTTGAGCAGATCAAGGAACTTGAATCGATTTTTACTCTCTTCAGTCAGATTTTCCCTGAACTTGCCGCTAAAGGTGACCAAATTATCGTTGAGAGCGATCTTTCTACTGTATTTCGGTTGGATCAGATCTAAATTAACAAGGTGTTCCAACTGATAGCTGAATGAAACATTGGCGAATTTGGTATCGACAAAGTTCTGGACCATCAGTGCCAGTATAAAGGCGGCCATTAAAAACCAAACAAACCCGCCAGGCACACCTTTTTTGAAATCTTGTTTATCGTCAGCCATGATAACCTATTTTCTTTTAATCGTTTCCAAAAGAGAGGATGAACCCATCGATAGATCTCTCCTAACCACTATACCGAACGCGACCCACAAATTGATTTTTGAATCGCGTTCGGTATATTTCCCCTCTACATTTACCACATATCATTTCAAAGATTACTTTGAAACTTTTTCGCAAAGGGAAGAGAAATTTCACAAAAAAATCCTCATTCATTCCTATACTACAAAATAATAACACAAATACCCTTCATTTTCAACGATTAGCTGTCGTTTTTTGTCAAAATGACCGCATGACTGGCGTCATCCGCAGGTGTTCCTTCATCGTCAAAAAGGAAATCGCAGACGACATTTTCTTCGTTGGTGACCAAAGGGACCGTATTTCGCAAAAATGCAGGCGCGTTTCCACGGTTTTTCCGCCCTTTCAACTCTTTCCGATACCTGCCTGTACATGAAGGGGACCCAATCATACATTTCCCCGGATCTTCTGACAAAGGAAGCTGCAGATGTCCATATAATGCTTGCTTCCAACCGCTTACACGATCAATATGCGGAGTATCGACCACTCGGTAATTCCAACAGCCGATCGTTCCCGATGCCTCCAACGGCCGTTCATCCAATGACAGCCGGGCAATTTTTCGATCAGTGAGAAAAAGTCGCCCCCGGTCCAGATAGAGGACCTTGCCGCTGGCTTCGTAACATTTGTCTGCCGCTCCTATTGTTAAAGCCTCCCCTGCCGCATAGGCGATCTCCCGGGAAGCGCCAGGCATGATCAGCGATATCAAGTATCTGGCCACAAACAAGTGTTCGACTGGAGAGTCTTCGATATCAAGCAATACGCCGGAAGGTGTTTTTTCAAGACGGGAGACCCATTGTTTGATATAATCGTTCATGAAGTCGCTCAATGCATGCATTTCACGTCCGTAATGAGACAATCCAGGAACGATATCTTTCTCAAATTGATCGCTGATCATTGGCAGAATCTCATTTCTGACCCTTGCGCGCAAAAACCTTCGGTCATCATTTGTTGGATCGGAAAAATACGCTGCATTCTTAGTTTCCAACCAAGCGGTCAACTCCTTTTTACGCACATCTAAAAAGGGCCGCCAGCACACGACCCCATGAATACTGGCAACCTCTTTCATTCCCCCGCTCCGCTCAAGCCTTGCCCCCTCAAAAACTCGCTTTAAAACGGTTTCCGCCTGATCATCCATGTGGTGGCCGAGCAGGACTGCCTGATACCCTTGCTCCTCGCAAAGTTGTTTGAAAAATTGATAACGGACATCCCTGCAAGCGTCTTCCAGATTCCCCTTCATCTCTTCGGGGCGGATCTGCTTTAAATGGAAGGGGATATGATTTTCGAGACAAAGCGACTCCAACTGTTTTGCCTCTGACGCGCTTTTGTCCCTCCACCCATGATCGATATGCGCAACTCCAAAAATAACAGAGTTTGTTTTCCGGTATTCGAGCAGCATGTGCAGCAAGGCCATGGAATCGGGACCGCCGGACAAAGCGATCAGGACCGGGAAATCCAGTGGACCGCAGCGTTTGAGGAAAGGGAGAAAACGGGAGGCGTAAAGGTTCATTGCCACCAAAAATACTCATAAAGGGCGTAGAATAGAACAATGAGGATGATCACTATCCATAAATAGGGAGGCGGCCCCCCGTCTTTCATTTCCAGCACGATCTCCTCGTCAGGAGCGGGCGCAGGTTCTTCGAACTCGAGACTCCCCTCTTCCTCATGTTTCCCTGGATCTACCAGCTTTTTGAGCTCCTCAATTTCGGCTATCGGCTTCCAATCTTCCATTCCCTCTTTCCAGGCGAATGTTTCCGGCGTCAACCGATCGTCTTTAGACAGCTCAAGATAGGTAAAGGGCCCCTCTTGATGATCATCGATGTATAAATACCATATTTTTGCCATACCCTTCATTGTAACAAAAGTCACACTTTTAGTATGATATATAAAATATGTTCCCTATCATTTGGCGATATTTATTGGCCCATTATTTCAAAGTGATGGGTCTTTGTGCAACGGCGTTCATCGCCGTCCTGCTGACTGCGAGGCTTAACGAGATTGCGCACTTTGCCGTTCTCAGCCCGACTCCCGGTCTTGCGGCGCTTTTTATCTTGATGCAGATCCCCTACATCCTCCCCATTGTCATCCCCGTCAGTTGCCTGATTTCGTCCATTCTCCTTGTTCAGAGACTTTCCAAAACGCATGAACTGACCGCTTTCAGGTCCTGCGGCATCTCCCTCAAAGACTTTCTGACCCCGATCCTTTTCAGTTCCGCACTGGTCGCGATCTTGAATTTCTACGTCATCTCCGAGCTCGCGACCTATTCGCATTATCAAACGGGCGTGTGGAAAGAAGAGCTCCGCTCGATGAACCCGCTGCACCTCTTGCGCAACAAACATTTGATGCGTGTTAAAGGCGGTTTTTTTGATACCTTGGGGGAATCAAAACCGGGGAAAAATGCCGGTGACGTGGTCATGGCCCTGCCAAATAAAAACCAATCCAGGATCACCCTGTTCCTGGCAAAGGAACTGATTGCCGATGATGACCTCTTCGCAGGGAGTGACGTCGCAATGGTGACAACAATTCCTTCGGGAGAACCCGATTCTTTCGATCATTTGATGATTGAAAATGTCCATGAGACAGAAACGTTGGCCGACGATTTTTCCAAATTCATGAGGCACAAGCGCTGGAAACTGAACAATGACTATTATACGATGGAACAGCTGCTTGCACGTCTTCATGAAGAGCAAAAACAGGAATCCTCGCCAAACAGCGTCGCCTGCTGCTACTCTGAGATCATTCGGCGCATTTCCCTTGGCTTCGCCGCTTTCACTTTTACTTTGATGGGCCTGGCCTTTGGGATCAGCATCAACCGGACTCAATCCGTGAAGAAAATTGTGTGGGTCGTCCTGCTGGCCGGGCTCTATATTACGACTTTTTTCCTCGGAAAAGGGGCTGAGCAGAATCTCTCTTTATCGATCATGCTCTACACTCTCCCCCATCTTCTGATCATCGCCTGTTCCGGAATCGTCCTGTACCGGGTCAATCACGGGATAGAAGGGAGGTAGATCGATGCTGATGAAAACATGGGAACGCTATTTTGTCAGAGAAACGCTCAAAGTTTTTTTCTTTATCACTTTCTGCTTTTACGGTCTGTATATCCTCATCGACTACTCTAGCCACAGCGGCGCGCGCCATCATCACGCAATGATGAGCTGGAGCGAGCTTGTCCAATACTACACCAATGAATGGATTTTAAGGGCTGACGTGCTTATCCCCTTCGCTCTCATGATAGCCACGATTCGAACGCTAAGCGATCTCAATATCCATAATGAGCTGGTTGCGCTGCGGGCCTCGGGAGTCTCTCTGAAAAAAATTTTACGCCCTTTTCTTTTTCTTGGCCTTCTGTTCACAGCGCTCATCTATGCGAATACGGAGTTTTTGCTTCCTGATGCGATGAGCGGAACCCGACATATCCACGAACAGAAGGAACTGCAAAAAAACAACAGCAATGAAAAGTTTTTTGTCCAGCACGTGGAACTTAAAGGCGGGACGACACTGCTTTTTCAGGACTACGACCATGCAAAGCGTCGTTTCTTCGACGCCTACTGGATGAAAAACTTCAACGAAATCTGGCGATTTCAATATCTTTATCCCTATGAGTCTCCGCCTAAAGGGGTCAACATTGACCGATTGGTACGTAACAGTGAGAATAGACTGCGGAAAGCTGAGTCTTTTGAAACGAAGACGTTTCCCGAGATGACCTTCAACAAGAAAATTCTGCTGGACACGTTGACACCTTCCAAAGAGCTCTCCCTTTCCACGCTCTGGAAGCGGCTGCCGTCATACGGCGAAATTGAAAGTGAGAAACAGGCGGAAATCGCCGCCGCTTTTTTTCACAAGGCTGCGCTCCCCTGGCTCTGTTTTTTAGCCGTTATTGCCCCGGCCCCTTTTTGCGTAAGGTATGGACGCACCCACCCCATCTTTTTTATTTACGCATTTTCCCTCTTTTTCCTCGTTGGCAGCTACCTTGTCCTCAATTCAGCATTGATTATCGGAGGGCGACAAGTGATCGAACCAGGACTTGCAATTGGAATCCCATTTCTGTTATTGATCAGCGTGACAGCATTTCGTTTTTTGAAAGCAAGATAAACCTCTCTGATTTGTCATTATTTAGCTATTTCCTGTAAGATGATCCGACAAATTTCTAAAAAAGGATCATCTATGAACAAATATCTTAATTTTTTACTATTTTTTTTATTGATCGGTTTTAGCTGCGCTCAAGCTGAAAACAACTCTTTCAAACTGCGGTTAAAGAAAAATCAGCAGATAGAGCAATTGAACACTGTCGGCTTCGATCTCTACTTTGACGTTTCCGAAGACTACACGACAAAAATCAGGCAGCAGTTCATCATAAACCCGACTGCTGAAAATGGAATGCTTTTCCAGGTGTTGAATGGCTTAAGTATTAATAAGCCTGCGTTTTCGGGTTCACTCCAGACAAGGACTCTATCGACTGTGATCGACACAAATCAAAACAACTCTACCGTACAACAGAAATCAAAATGCCAAAAATGTTCTCTTCAGGAAAATCTGATCAATAATTTCACTTTGACTTATCACGCTGATAAGCCGGAAAAGAATTACACCAACCTCCCGATTCCATTCGAATTCGATAAGTTCGGCCGGGAGAACAATTCCACAATACAAATCGCGACAGATGGGACTCTTCTCAATGTTGAAAATATTGAACAGCTGATCGCTGAAAGATTTGCAGAAGAAGGGTTGCCTGATGAGCTTAAAGCTCAAATTTTAAGCGTGTTCGGCGCCTTCTATCAAGCCATTCCCGAAATGAAAATCCCCACCTACCTGACAGGCATCCACTTACCCTCAGCAACCAGACAGGTCGGGGACAGCTGGACTCAGAAAGTTTTGACGGTCCCATCGGAATTCGTCTCGAAGATGTCTGAAAAAGATCAGCAGCTCCTTTCCCTTACCGATGAGAAGATCACCCTTAGTCATCGGGAAAAAGGAGCCGCTACGTTTTACGTTGAGCTGCCCGTTGTACAAAAGCAGGAGTTTACCACACCTGACGACGCATTGAAAATTTCATTTAATGGAGTGTTGCTATCAGGTGATATGAAAATCGATGAAGCAACAGGACTTCTGACTGAAGCGGAGTTAATCTCAGATTTTACGATAACGATCTCAAAAATAGAGGGCCATCCCTCCCCTGCACTGGACGAGATGCCAAACCAGGTCACCTTCCGTTTCAATGCGACAATAGGAACCGAAACAAGAATCGGAGCCTAAACACACAAAGTCCGAAAGCCGTGGAAACGGCTTTCGGCTCTTTCAATTTTATCCCGCATTTCACATAATGCGACCATTATGATGCTACTATTGATTTTCGCTATAGGCTATGGACTGCTTGTTTTTGAACATCACTTAAAGATCAGCAAGTCCGCGATAGCCCTTGTCACAGGCACGTTCATGTGGCTCTATTATTTCGAGTTCAATGGCGCAAGCGATATCGACAAGTACAACCAGCTGATCTCCCACTTGTCAGACATCTCGCAGGTCCTTCTCTTTCTGATCGGCGCGATGACCATTGTCGAACTGATCGCCGAACATCGCGGCTTCGACGTGATCAGGCATCTGATCATGATCCCGTCTCCGAGAAAGCTCTTCTGGATGCTGAGCCTCCTCGGATTCTGGATGTCTTCCTTACTGGACAACCTGACGACAATCCTTGTTTTGGTCACCTTGATCCAGCAAACGGTCAAAGACCACACGCTGCGGATGATCCTTTCCGCCGGGCTCGTTTTTGTGGTCAACGTTGGCGGGGCCTGGACACCGATCGGCGACATTACCACGACGATGTTATGGATCGAGGGAAGGATCAGTACAATCCCGCTGATGGCCAACCTTGGTGTGCCAAGCATTTTATCCTTTTTGGTCTTTACTTCGCTGTATACCCTTACCATCCCCAGAGAAAAGACGTTCCTCTATCCAATTCCGCAAACTGAAGCCCCAGCAGGATCTCTCATGGTGCTTTGTCTGGGTATTTTAGGGTTCATTTCCATTCCCTTGCTTAAACTAGGCCTCGACCTTCCCCCATTCATGGGAGTATTGATCAGTCTTGGCGTTCTTTGGATTGCCACAGACATCTTCCATCGGGACAAAGATGAAAGGAAAAACCTCAAAGTCGAATTTATCCTGACCAGGATCGACATCTCCTGCATTATGTTCTTTCTTGGGGTCTTGCTGGCTGTCGCCTGCCTTGAGTCCGCAGGCGTTCTTCAGGAGATTGCGGTCCTGGCCCAACAGGTCTTCCACAACGCCTATATTTTCACTTTTTCATTAGGGCTCTTTTCCGCAATCATCGACAACGTGCCGCTTGTTGCCGGAACAATCAAAATGTTCGACAACTCGACCTACCCTCCGAACCATGTCTTCTGGTTCCTTAACGCTTTTTGCGCGGGTGTCGGCGGCAGTTTATTGATCATCGGATCCGCTCCCGGCGTCGCTCTTATGTCGATCAATGACATCCGGTTTCTTTGGTACCTCAAAAGAGTCAGCGGGATCGCCTTCATTTCCTATATTGTCGGCTGGGCGGGAATCTATATCTGGAATCTCTACTGAGGATCTCCATGGACGCATTTGATCTTCGACATTGGAACGGGTTCCTCTCATCTGGCGGCGATCACGGCAAGCCGGCCCTGGTCGACCAGGTCGTCATTGACTCCAGACGGATCCATTCAACTCAGGCGATGTTCGTCGCATTAAAAGGCTCTCACCAGGACGGTCACCGATTTATTGCCGACAGCGGCGCAAAGTTTGCTTTAGTGGACAAAGATTGGAACGGACAGGCCGGGTCAACCCAGCTGCTCAAAGTTGACGACCCCCTTTCCTCCTTCCAGGATATCGTTAGCTGTTACCGCTCTCAGTTGAAAGGTAATGTCATCGCGGTCATTGGATCATATGGGAAAACCATGGTGAAAGACCTTTTACATCATCTGCTGGAAACCACCTATACCGTTTCCTCATCCCCGGAGAGTTTCAACAGTCAGATCGGAGTTCCGCTTAGCCTGTTGAATGCGAATGGTGCAGACCAACAGATCATCATCGAGGCAGGGTTTTCCCTACCCGGAGAAACAGAAAAACTGCACAGAATAACCGATCCCACCCATACCATTCTGACCCATGTCGGCAAAAAACACCTGCATACGGTCGGTTCCAGGGAGAAGATCGCAAAAGAGATGGAAGTTCTCTTCCCTCCTCAAGATACCGGATGGACCCTGTTGCCCAACGACCCCATCATCCACTCTCCATCAAACGCCTATTATTGGAATGCACTGCAACCAGGACTGCCCCACGCGACCGCATCTGAATCCCAAGGAACACTGACCGTTCAGTTTCCAAGCGGAAACGCGTACAAAATTTCCCGTCCCCCCGGGATGAGCTATATCCTTGACCTGATCAACATCGGATTAAAAGCTGCGTTCCTGCTGGAGGTCCCGGAAGATACGCTGATCGAAGCCCTGCAGAATTATCATCCAGAGCCCATGAGCACAGAAATTTGGAAATCGCAAAGCGGAGCGACATTTGTCAATGAGACCTATTGCGGCGACCCGCAGTCCCTGGACTGTGCGCTTCGCCATTTCAGCCTGCACGCTCCTCAAGGAAAAAAGAGTCTCCTCTTCGGAGGGATCAAGTCTGATGATCCGACAGCGCCTAAAAGAATTGGGGAAGCTATCGGAGCTGCATCGCCTGATACGTTGATCCTCACATCGCCGAATCAAGAGCTTGAAAAAGCTGTTCTTAAAACGTCCCCGACAACCACGATTACCCAATGTTCGAGCGTCGAAACAGCGTTAAAAGACCATGCGACATCGATGAGGCCTGAAGATATTCTGATCATCAAGGGAAAAAAGAAACTTCTGTTCGACCAATTGACACAAGCGGTCCAGGGAAGCATTTTTACCAACCAGTTTCTCATTAATCTCGCAGCGGTCTCCTCAAATATCAAAATGATCCGTTCCCGCCTTTCCCCTTCAACCGAAGTGATGGTGATGGTCAAGGCGATGGCCTACGGGACTCAAGACGCCCTGATCGCGAAATACCTGAACACCCAAAGGATCACCCGTCTTGGAGTCTCCTATGTCGATGAGGGCATCGCGCTGAGAAGAGAAGGGGTTGAGCAATCTATTTTTGTCCTGAACTCTGCGCCCTACGAAATAGACAAAGCAGTCAAATGGCAGTTTGAACTGGCCGTCAATGATGAAGAGGCCATTCACAAGATCGATCGGGCCTCTTCAGAGCAGCGATTGACCACTCCCGTCCACCTGCATATCGATACAGGGATGAGCAGGCTCGGATGCCGGCCCGAAGATGCGTTGCGATTAGCCAGGATCATTCACAAACTCCCCCGCTTGCGGCTTGAAGGCGTCATGACCCATTTTGCTTGTTCGGACGACCCTGAACAAGATCCCTTCACACAGAACCAGTCGCATGTGTTCGACCAGGCGATACAGTCGATTGAAAATGAAGGGATCCCCATCCCCTTGCGCCATGCCTGCAATTCACAAGCAGCCCTGCGGTTACATTTTCCCCAGTACAATATGGTCAGGATCGGAATGGCCTTATACGGCCTTTGTCCCGGTGGAACCCAGGCATTATCCCTTCATTCCCGCATCGTCGGGATCAATCACTGCGTCAAAGGGGAAACCATCAGCTACGGACGCAGCTATACGGTCCAGAAAGAGAATGAAAGGATCGCTGTCATCCCGATCGGCTATCACGACGGCCTGCATTTATCATACAGTGGGAAAGGAGAGGTCATGATCCACGGTCAGAAAGCCCCCATGGTCGGGAAAATCTGCATGGACTACATGATGGTGGACATCACGCACATCCCCAAAGCATGCGTCGGTGACCCGGTCCTTATTTTTGGCGAAGACACTGAAGGGAACTGCTTGTCGCCTGAAGAATTAGCCAAGCGAGGAAATTCAAGCGTATACGAACTCATCACCTGTCTGGGCCCCCGGATCCAACGGGTATTCATCCATGAAGAAAATGAAAAAATTACATAGAGGCAATCAAACGATGACTAATAGCCATGAAGACTATCAACAACTATGCAAACTCTCCCGCAAGGGGAAAATTCTGGAAGGGATCAGTCATCTTCTGGAATGGGACCAGGAAACCTGCATGCCGAAAGAAGCTGTGAAGATCCGCGCAGAACAGCTGCAGACACTAGCGGGTATGATCCACAAAGAACAGACCGGCAAACCCTTTGCAAATGCCTTATCTAAACTGATCGACCTCAAGACCGGAGACATCATAGCAAAAGGACTGAAAGCCGAACAAAAAGCTGCGCTGATGAGATGGAGAAGAGACTACCTCATGCAAACGTCGCTGCCCAATGCGTTTGTGGAACAATTCGCCAGGGTCACTTCAGAAGCGCATGTAGTCTGGGATCGCGCAAAAAAACAAAACGACTTTTCTTCTTTTCTCACAACGCTTGAGGAAGTGATTGATTTGAACAAGAAGAAAGCTGACTACTACGGCTATTCCGACCACCCTTATGATGCCCTTCTAGACATCTACGAGCCAGAAATGACGAAAAAAGAGGTCGAAAAGGTCTTCAATCCGTTGAAAAAGACAATTGTTGAGCTGTTGAAAAAGATCCAAAATGCTAAACAGATCGACGACTCAAAATTAAGAGTCCGCTATGCACCTTCGCAACAGCTTTCCTTCGGACATCAGCTGACAGCCATGATCGGTTATCGAAACGATAAAGGAAGACTGGACCTCTCCTCCCATCCCTTTTCATCAGCCTCTCACCCCACCGACAGCAGGATCACCACGCGGATCATCCCTCACTTGCCCGTCAGCAATATCCGATCAATTCTACACGAGTGCGGACACGCGTTTTATGAGATGGGGCTGCCGGTCGAACATTATGGGACACCTCTTGGGGAGTCTGTTTCGCTCGGAGTCCATGAAAGCCAGTCAAGATGGTGGGAAACGCGGATCGGACAAAGCAAACCGTTCTGGAAATTTCTCATGCCCCATATGAAAAAGCATTTCAAAGGGAAACTCGATGGCGTCGGACTAGAAACACTGTGGAAAGGGGTCAATAAAGTTGAGCCGTCGATGATTCGAGTGGAAGCTGACGAAGTGACCTACGCCCTGCATGTTATCCTGCGTTTTGAGCTTGAGGTTGCGCTGATCGAAGGATCTTTAGACCCTAAAGACCTGCCAGCAGCCTGGAACCAAAAAATGGAAGAGTTGCTGGGGATCACCCCTAAAACAGACTCAGAAGGATGTTTGCAAGACATTCATTGGTCTATGGGAGCCTTTGGATATTTCCCCACTTATGCGCTTGGAAATTTATACGCCGCACAGTTTTTTGAAGTTTTTGAAAAAGAACATCCCGACTGGGAAAGCTCGGTGATGAAGGGCGAGTTCGATTTTATCAAGCAATGGCTGACGGACAACATCCATATCCATGGACGTCGGTACCACAGCGGGGAACTGTTAAAAAAGGTGACGGGAAAAGCGTTCACTGCCAAGCCATTTGAAGCATATTTAACGGAGAAGTATTCCCAAATTTATAAGCTTTAACGCTTTGGAAATACCAATTCCGACTTCAGGATCGGACTGCTGAACAGCTTTCCAATGGATTCATCAAAGGCCTTGGCAAATGCTTTATTTCCAAGGTCTTGCTGGATCGACTCCACTCTCTTGAGTGCTGTGATCATCCGACTGAACCGATCAGGCAGAACAATACGCTCCCTTGTGATGATCGAAGGCATGAACAACATCGAGGAAAATTCCACATAATCGTCATCCGACAAGGACTTCTGATTGATCACATGCAAGAAGCTGAACAGTTCCGCGCTCTCACATCCTCCGACATCGATGCCATCCTTACATGTCATGCTGAATGACGTCGGCTGTTCCATTTCGATGATTTTAAGTTCAAGAAGCCAATAAAAGATCTCTATAAAATCCAGTCTGTCCTTCACAGAGAGAACGTTCCGCTCATGAAAGAAGAGTTTGTGGACTCCCTCGAATAATTGGTTGGCGAACTTTGGAAATAACTTTTTCACCAGATGGGATGGAAATACAAAGCCGCACCCTTCATCTGAAAGGTTTTCCTTGAAGTGTTCGATAAACAGTTCTGCCTGGTGATCGTCCTGATAGGGAGAAACCTGATGATAAAAGTCGGTATCTTTCGCAAGAGAGACAACAGTCAAGTATTTAGAGAACAACCGTTGGTTCGCAAGTTGTTCGATGCTGACCGACCTGACATGTTCTTTCCATGATGTCCGGTCTTGAAAGTTGAAGAGCAAATGCTTCCTCTTGAACTGTCCTCTCATATAAGACCGTAAAAACCCCTTGAACTCATTGACAACGTCTGCTTGATGAATAAATCCCTGGTGCGTTGGTGTTGGAAGGTGGATATTGGAAATCCTGGTTTCCTCCATAAACAGCGAATAGAGAACATTGGGTAAATTTAATTGCGAGATGGGATCAAACACATGGTAGGTCCCTTTTTCAAGCACGTCCAAAACCTTTACCAGGGGACCGTTGGGATGATTCTTCATCATTTTGCTCAGGGCCGCATAGTCTCCGGCTAACCGGCTCCAAAGCGTATTGGATTTTTCCGCAGCTTCCTGATGTTCATCAGACTGCATCCCATGCGCATTTTCGAGCACTTTTTCGTAAACGGTCACCAACTGCTGGTATCCTTTCACCCGGGTGAACATTGCCCTTGAAAGGCCATGCGTCAAATCCATCAGGATATGCGCCATCCTGCTTGATTTTTTGGGAGGGTAGACCAGATAGCGTTGATACTCTCTTGTCGTGTACACATTTCTCAGGAAGTGATGAAAATCGATAAAGTATTCTGTGCACGATTTTGTTGGAGCGTTTGACAGAAGATTTTTTGGGCAGGCGCACATCATCAGCGCGACGACCGCCTTATAGAGTTCTGACGCCAGCTCCCTTCTCCACGACTCCTTTGCCTCGTGAAAGAATCGGTCCAGAATATTCCCTTGCGACTGCAGAATGTTCCTGGCTGCTGTATGGATCATATGGTCCTGCCATATATTGACCTGCTCAATCGGATCGGTTTTCTTTTTCGAACGGATTTTTTGTCCGAAATCCGCAGTCAATTTGATATTTCTAATCAGACGCGGGTTGAAAAAACGGGAGCCGTCCTCTTTTCTCAAAAAGAAAAGTTCATATTCCGTATCGTTTTTTACGGATTCCATATCGATGAAGACATGTTTGACGCTCATGATCGGCTTGGCTTTAAGCTTCGCTCTTTCCTTGCGCCTTTCCATGGACCCCTTAGTCAATTCGAGAATCCATTTTCCGAGAATCCCCTCATCGATCTTCCTTGCTATCCGAGTGAGGTAAAACTCTTGGAGATCCTTATACTCTCTGAGGTTTTTAACGCTTTTCTCTTTCGTCTCTTTGAACAAGGTGGTGAAGCGATCAAGTTTTTTAGCCGCCTCCCCAACTAGAACCATGATGGTTTTCACCCCTTCCATCACCTTCGGCTTCGTCACATAGCTATATTCGTGATCATAAAAGTCTCTTAGGTAATCATGGACAACGTGAATGGTTTCCTTGATATGCTTAATTGTATTTTGCCTATCTTCTGTCTCAAGCCAGTGCATGGTATGGACAGTGACCATTTCGTCCTGTTCTTTGATCTCATCTTTATTGGCAACACCGACTTCCCGTTCGAAATCGATATCAACGATACTGGACAATGTTTCTACGGCATCTAGAATCGATAAATGGCCTTGTATCTCGTGTTTTTTACTAGGCATTATTATCCTCCTCCAAGAGTCATGCCTCTTTAATTATCTCCTAAATCAATCATAATGCTTTAATCATTAAAAGTCAAAATTTTAGTATTACTTTTTATCTTATACTGATCATGATGAGTGATGCAACGGTCTCAGTCTGAGGCTTAATTTTGAAACATGATCGGTATATTATTTTCCTTGATTAAAAGGTTGTTAAGATGTATAAGTTTGGGAAATTTCGATGAGGAAGAGTGGCAGAGTGGCCGAATGCGTCTGTCTTGAAAACAGAAGACGGGAAACCGTCCGGGGGTTCGAATCCCTCCTCTTCCGTAAACAAAGGCGAGCTTTTAGCTCGCCTTTTTTTGTTTACGGAAGAGGAGGGATGAGAACCCGGGGTTTGAGTTACGGAGCGGAGCGGAGTAGAGCATCGCGTAAGCGATGAGCCCGAAGGGCCGAGACGAGGCGATAGCCGAGCGAGTCCATCCCGACTCTTCCTCCTTTAAGACGGTTTTTTTTTGGTCGGAAGAGGTGGGATGAGAAGCCCATTGCCGGAGCGATAGCGACGGGAATACGGGGGTTCGACCCCGACCGAAGGGAGGGGCGATGACCACGAAGTGGTCACCCGAAGGGAGGGTATACCTCTCCCCGTCAAGACATAAAATGAGCTAAGAGAACACTGCCCAATGCTTCCCCTATTTAATTCCCGATCTTCTGATTAAATCCCTTCATTTAATTATTGAACTATTGGGACAGTAGGAACTCTTTACTTCCTACTCTTCAACAATTCTTAGATAGGGGGCAAAAGCAAATCTTCTACTTCGTTTCTGTCCTGTGATCTCTTCTAAAATACCTAGCGCTAAAAAGAATCTGATTTGTTCGGAGGCTGCCTGGAACGAAATATCCAACTTCTCAGCAATGTCATTAATTGTTGTAAGAGGCGAAACAAATAAAATGTCTAGCAACTGAATGCTACGTACGGATGCTTTTTTTTCTTTTACAATTTTCTGCCTCAGATTATCTTGAAGTAGCAAGATTTGCTTAATTTTTTCTATGGCATGCTTAGCTGACCAATGCATTCCTGTTAGAAAAAACTCTACCCACTGTTCAAAATTTCCATTCTTTCTAACCATCATTAACCGATCAAAATATTCCTGCCTATTTTCTTTGAAAAATAAGCTTGTATATATGAGGGGTTTGTCTAAGAGCTCTTTCCAGTGAATAAACAAATCAATAAGCAATCTACCGATTCGTCCATTCCCGTCCAGGAACGGGTGAATGGTTTCAAATTGATAATGTATTAATGCGCATTTTATCAGGATAGGAATGTGATCTTCTTGATTAATAAATTTTTCGAGATTACCTACTAACTCAGGAACTTCGCTTTCAGGTGGAGGTATAAATATTGCATTTTTTAAGGACTGTCCAATCCAATTTTGAGATTTTCGAAATTCCCCAGGAGTTTTTTCATGTCCACGCACAGAATTCAAAAGAATTTCATGACACTCCTTAATCACCCTAATACATAAAGGCAGTTGGTCAATCCTGGTAATTCCATGATGTAAAGCTTTAATATAGTTGACAACTTCTTGGACATCATCGAGATTGTCTACTTCCTCCCAAGTTTCATATGTTAAAACATCCGTCATTGTAGCCTGTGTACCTTCAATCTGAGAGCTTAACAGAGCCTCTTTTCTGATTGCCATCATGATGAACAAATCTGGATTGGGTAATGAAAATCCAATCCCGTTTAATTCTGCGAGTTTCTGTTCAGTTGAAACTAATAGTTTTCTTACATCTTCTCCGATTTCTATCGCAGGTTTGGGAGGTTGATTTTTAGGAATAAAAGCTTTATAACCAGTCGGTTGAGATTGATAACAACCCGCTCTTTCGTTCATGTTTCCCTATTTTGATTTTATTTCTGTCTACTTGAATAATATGTGAATCATCTCTTTTTATTCAAGTACACTTGATTAAAGAAGGTGATTTTATCATATTATTCCTGAAAATCTGAACAACTGAAATTTGCCCTCGAGTTATTCAAGTATGATCGAATAGAATGGCGGGTGTAAGCCATGTGTAAAAAATCACGCAGGAAAAAGCATCATTTCCTCCTCTACAGATCGGGGTCAAGCCACGTGCGGAGCGAGTAGAGCACCCCGTAAGGAGTGAGCCCAAAGAGCCGAGAGACAAAAGATGACCATTTTCTACAAAAATATACACAAATCATCGATTCTCATACTTAATCATGTTCATAAGCTACAGATTATTTGATATTTAAAAACCAATATTTCATTATTTCGCACACAGTTGACGATTTTGGGTGCATTTTATAGAACAACTACGTCCACTCCAAAATTCGGGTTCATGATGATCTGTCAGAAGATCATGTTGGATCGAAACAACGAAGTAACCGTGAGAGCTCAGGTCTTCGGCAAGAAAAGCATAATCGGTCATTGCCACTGAGCTTCCATGACTCAAGATAACGACCGGGAGGTTGTTTCCTTCAAGATGAGATAGATCTGCTTTTTTACTATGAACGTTAACAACAAGAGGTTCAAATGGGCCTGGTGCTCTCTCTTCATAATCCTTTTGATAGACTTGATGTTTTCCTTTTCTCATTGGAAAATAGTACTGAACAGGAATCAATCTCCCACTAGGAAATTGTAGGTCTTTACGATATGGATCTTCAAGATCGACGATTGCCGTACCAACGCGATATTCACCTGTTGGCACAGGGACAACATCAAGGCATTGATCAGTTGATTTTCTCACAAACGGCTTTTCCCCTAATTGATTTAGATATTGTTTAAGCTAATTCAGGGCCTGTTTTAAAGAATGAAACATCTTTAGCCACAACTGTCTCCGGATCAACTTGGACCATTTGATTCAGCGGGTCAACAATATTTTCCACAAACCATTGGTTCCACTCATTTTCATCTCTGCCCAGGTATTTTCCGACAAATCGTTTTAGTCGAGCGGAATCCAAAGAAGTCACGGCAGCCTTTCCCCGAATTCCGACATGGCGCAACACTCCCCCATCAACATCGAAATCCACAACCGTAAGCGCACATGCAGGATCCTTCTGCAAACGTTTGATAAAGCTATCCGTATCGATTCCAAAAAGCCAAACTTTTTGATCTTCATATAAAAACCAAAGAGGCGATCCTCTTGGGGCTCCTTCGAATACGCTTGCAAGATGAGCCATTAGTGGCTTGTGAAGTACATCTTCAATTTCAAAATCTTTTTGAATGGTCTTCATAAAAAACCCTTCGCATTCTTCAAATTACCAGATTATAGTGAAACATGTGACAAAAGGAAAGCATCATGAATTACTACTCAATATCAAAAGAAACAATTGATCTTCTCTATCAGAGCCGCAATAGCTTGAAACATTCACCTCTCGATCAAACACTCATCAGTCTCGTCGAGCTTTATGTCTCCATGATCAATGAATGCGAATACTGCATACGCTTTCACACTGCCGATGCGCTCAAATCTGGAAATTCACAAGAAAGATTGGACGCTTTGTCGGATTGGCAATCTTCTACTAAATTTTCCGAAAGGGAAAAAATTGCATTGGAATGGGGGCGAATCGTTACTGAAGTTAGCAGAAAAGCCGATGTGGCAATGCTCGCCCCTTACTTCTCAGAAAGGGAGATTGTTGATCTTACAGCCGCCATTTCCTTAATGAATGCTCTCAACAGAATAGCGATCTATTTAAGATAAATTGGCGTTTAGACAGTTGCCGTCTTAGATGGTGTCGTCATGAGATTAATATTGGAGATTATTGCAGATTTTTTCTTGGAAGAGTCTTTTGGAAGGCGAGGTAAACTAGTATCAGTTGGTGAGTCTGAAAAGGGTTCTACCAAGGAAAAAGATGCTGTAAGCTTCGATGTTAATCTCATCACGACACTATCTAGGTGATCTCACCCATTCCATGGCTGAAAGAAATGTTTTTACGCGCACATCATCTGGATTTATTCCTTTCTGATGAAGCAGATGAGCATAGAGTTTTTGCGACTCCTTCTTATCCAATCAAGAGGCGATTAACAGAGAGTTAAACAATCTTTGACTTCACACAGAAACCAAAGAAGAGACCCTTGAGGAACTCCGAGTTAGAACAAAAATAGGCGAAGAAACATTGGAAATTTTTTCAACATCATCACTTTGTTTTACCTCATGTTCACCCATAGTTCCAATAGCGCTTTGTTCAAAAAGGACATCCTGTTTTTCCCCCAATCGTTGCACTTCTTCTATGTTTTTCTGAAATTTAAAACTATCGGGCTCTAGTGCCATAATTTTCCTCCTTGGGATTTATATTTTTTTTTGACCGCTGATTAAACTCAAAGCTTTCTCCACAATCCCACTAATGATACCACTTAAAGAAGGTACACGCTTAACTTCACGATGGCCCAATTTTCCGGCGGCATTCTCTTTATCAAGCGCATCCTGTTCTTCCATGTATTTTTGGACTTGATGGACCTGTTGTTCGCGTTTAATTCTACTGGCTTTTAGATCATCTGGATCTATAGACATTTTTTAAATCCTCTCATTTATGCTTTTCCACTAGGTCCTCAAGCAGCTTTTGCGCATCTTTATGCTCGATTGGATTTCCATTTTGTTCGTACATAACAATGGTCACTTGCCTAAGATCCATACCTTTGCTCTTTAAATGCTCAAGGGTAAAGCGGATCTCTTCTTCACTAAGTTGTCTACTTCCGATTTTAGTATCCACTCGAGTGATTCTGCCTTCCGAATCTGTTGTCATGACTCCGCCGCCTTTCACAACCTCTTTTCCCAATTCGCGAATATCAATCAAAGTTGCATTGAGCTCCGAATACTTTTTTTCTAACTTTTTGATTGCAGCTTCCTTCTGTTCTAGCTGTATCAACCTTCCCGGACGCTTAGCCCGGTTCTTCTTTGATGTTTTCTTTGTAAGAACCCGAAGTTTTTCAGCGTCTTCAGACAAGCGTTCTATCCTGGCTTGGGTCTTTTTCATTTCTTGAATCGTCCGATCTTCTTTAGAAATCGGAGTCATTGCTTTCTTAGGCGTAGTAGTTGTAGTTTCGGGTTCGATAAGTTTAAAGCTATCTTCAATTTTTGGGCCTGAATACAGCTGTCCCATTTCATTGAGTAAGACAATTTGCACACTGTCTGCGACTGGAACCCCTCTCTGGCCGAGTACGCCCTCGGTCATCTCCAGTCTTAATTGCTCGCGATCATTATGCACTTGTTCCACATGCTGGAGGTATTCTTGAGCATTTTCAAATTCTAACGTCTCGCCAGGTCTCACATAGCAGCTAAATTTAACTTTTGAAAGATCTACGCCAAAGTTGTGAAACATTGTGAGCATCAATCGACTTTCTTCATCGGTAGGCCGGTAATGGCCACTCTTACTTGAGATGTACGTGACTTCACCATTCTCATTTGTCTTAATTTCACCTGCTGCGGCAACTGCGCCATCTGCCAAGAAACTAGAGTGGTGAAAGATGGAACCTATATGGGAGCCGGCATAGATGTCGCCTTCTGGACTTACTACAAAAATTGCATATCCATCACCACTGTGAAGAGTTTTATCATGAGCGGTGTTATATGGAATACCATTTCTTTGGACAACGCCATTTGTAAATGATAAATGAAATAGTTCTCGCTGCTCACTATCAAGGCGGATAAAGGGCTGGTGCTTAACAAGAGTGCTGTCGTCTTGCAAAAGCCGCCATTGTTCAAACGGGACCCCCGCCGACTTGAAACCGGAACCTTCCCAACGACTTTGCAGTTTCTCTTCTCGTTTCTCTTTCCATTCGCTAAAGCTAAGATTGGATCCTTCTTGCACTTCTTTCTGATAATCTTGATCCATTGCCCATTCTGCAAAATTCCCAGGAGATCCAAGCGCTTCCCATTTTTTATATTTTTCCCAGTTTGGGAAGGAGAGTGTTGTCCCTTCCATCATCCTTGAATTGAAGAGAGCATTGAACTCTTTAAATGGAAGGTGAGGCAGCTCTTTCTTTCCGATTTCTTTCCTGAAGGCGGTATCCTCTTTTTTAAATTTTTCGAATGGATCTGTATTTTTAAAATCCTTTTGAATACGCTTTAACAACCAATCTTCATATGTGTCGGTTGATCCCGAGTTCTTCCATCGTTCACTTAACACCCAATCAACAAAACCTTTATCAGTGCCCGATAACTTCCATTCTTCTGTCATCTTTTGATTCCACTCAGGAAATGACAGATTTGTTGTTTCATCTTCTTTCCAAAGTTGTTCTTTTTCCCTTGCTAGTGGCTGGCTTGCTTCTTGCTCTCCAGTCACCTCAGGATAGTAGCCAGGCAAAACTACCCTGCCACGAATACCTTCTTCACGCATTTCTGTAAGTCCTTGACCGATTTGAGCAGCATGTTTAACAGCTCTTCGAAGTTTTTCTTTCGGCGTCAGGTCTTTCACAAGAACATCTACACTTATTTTCTGAATTTTTTTAGTTGATTCGTTACCTTGAAGAAGGGTTGCCTTAAATTCTCCAATATCTTGAAAGCTCGTTGTATCAAGTTGGCTAATTTTACTTTTTAACCATGAACTTGAATTACCTGTAATTGAATAGGATCTGCCATCAATGACAACTGAAACTTCGTTGGGCTTGTCCGTCGCCACAAGGTCAGCATCGTAGGACCTCGAATCTGTCGATAGTGTCAGGTGGTAGTTAACATTTGAGGACATAGGCAATCCCTTATAGATTTATATTTAAATAATATTGAATATATATAAATTATAAAACAAAACCTAATTATATACAAATTAATTCAATCTTTATTATTTCTTAACATAAATTAATAAATAACAATTGATATACCGATCGTGAATCAAAATTTAAATTTCAGGCGAGGAAGCGACCTGAATTTGAGCCAGACGCATTCGACGCTAAAGCAGTTCAACTCGAATGAGTTGGACGATGCAAGCGGGATTAAATTCAGCCGCAAGCTGACGAAGCATGGAATCAAATTTTGAATCACGATCGGTATAACTATACATTTATACCGGGAATTGTGAGAGGGATAAAATTTTAGAGTTTTTCAGAGGGTGTCTACAAAGTAAATCAAGCTCATCTTGCAACATCTTTTTCCCTGGTAGAATCACTTTCAGACTCACCAACTGATACCAGTTTACCTCGTCTTCCAAGCGATTCTCCCAGAGAAAAATCTGTCACAATCTAAACTTCATTTACTTTGTAGACACCCTCTCAGTAATTTGAAGACACTCTCTCAATAAGCGATCCAAATACGCTTCTATAGTCTTCAAGAATTTTAAGGACTAGATCGGAATTTTTTGGATAATAGAAGCTGATAATGTCTAGAAGATTGAATACCTTATAAAATGTTTGGGCTTCACGCGTTAGATGGCCATCAAAAGTGTTAAGATATCGCTCGTGAAAAATCTTCTTGACCTGTCCTATCTCGGTCGAGGTTAGTTTGGAAATTCTTCCGCAAATCTCTAATTGCATCAGGAATTGTTCAGAATCTCTTGCGGGAGTCCCAGTAGGATTTCCGGTCATCTTGTTGCGTGAGCGAGCAAGAGACTGCACGTCAAACAATGAAATCCCCTTGGAATCTGTTCGGAAATTCCTAAGATTTGCATCCCCATGAACAAGGCTAGCATCCCCAGGATTATCCTTAAAGGGTTTAATGATGTTGTTTTCTAAATATTCCATGTTAATTCTGAATGGAAACCTCCTCTCAACATCCCCTACCTGTATTCTTAGTTTCTTAACGGTATCTTTGAGATATCTCTTTGTTGGTCTGGCGCCACGCTGCATTGTATTCGTATGCATCATGCCTAAAACCAAGGCGACCTGTTCCGTGAAATCAGCCACCTTCTCGAGGGTTTTTGCTCTGCGATAGGAACCCAGCTCCAACTTTCCAGCTTGCGACATCAGGATCTCGCCGGATACGCCAGGCACGTGTGACATTGCAATAAACCACTCATCAATGTTCATCGGTTCACGCAGACTTGAGATATTGCCAATTCCTTCGATAGTTGGGAAGCGAGTCTTTGGAATACCTAGCCGCTGAAACGTATCCAGAGAGACGAGTTCTCTGATCGCAATCTCTTTTTTATTAAAAATCTTGATCCAAATAATTTTCCTCCCTTGAAATGCACTAATTTGGTAGAGACGGCTGTTTTTTGATCTACCGCGTTCTAATGGATCTAAAACTTCATCTCCGGTTTTGACGGAAAATTTACCTTTGGGGACTTTGAGTTGGCTAATCACAAACTGCGCAACCCCATCGATCTCATGAATAGCGGCGTAATTCGTCAATATTTTGGAAATCGCAGTCAGTTTGAGCTCGGTGTTCGCCTGGGAAGAAATACTCATATCTCCAAGCTGAATAGCGATTCGACTGATTTTTCTGACATACTCAGGAGTTTCTGTGGTTTGTGCCGCTATGGAGTTTTCCGAGGGAGTTGGAGCTTTTACAGGTGATTTGAATGTGACTTTTTCCAATGTCTCACCATTGCTTAGCGTATGTAACGTCCTGTCTATAATACTACCGCCAAAACAACTGGAGATTTGCTGCCTAACAGAGTCTGCAAGGCTTTCTTTTTTGAAAAATACTGTCGTTTCCAGGAATAGAGTTTTCTCTTGAACGGCTCTTTTGATTAGACCTCCATAAATGGCCATATATTTGGCTGTATTCTTTCCCAGGAACTTAACTTCTGCGCGTACAGCCTTGTCCGAAACAACGAGGCGTCCTTTCGGATTGCCACGGACTCTACCAACATCTTCTGACTTCAGAGGACGTGAATACTTGAATCTTTCTCCATTCTCAAAGAGGGCCAGTCGTATTGATTGTTCGGACATGGTTCCTGACACTTCATGGTGGACTGGTTTTGAAGGGGCATGAACAGGTTTTTGTTTTTTTGTAACAGACCGTTTTGATCCTCCGTTTGAGGGACCGGAGGATTTTTCGATTAATTTGTATTCGCCTTCGATCACTCTTTCTCGGGGACCGCTCAACCGTTTGACTTGTCTAGTATCCCTGAACATGTTCCCCGAGAAGGGGTCTTGCCAATCGGCCAATGTCGAGGTTCTCCTTAATTTTAAGGCCCATCCGATGGCAAAATGAGCAGCCGCAAGTTCCGCAACTTCTTGAAAACCGCGACCCGCCCTTAAAGTGAAATCTTGAGGAATGCCATATTCCCGCTCCAACCTTATTGCTGACTCTTCATTCCAAGCTAGCTGTTTTCCTGCCCAAGTCCATAAAGATTGAACGGCATCGCATTGCCTACGATTTAGCGGATGTAAATTACAGCTGAACCGGACTGTGTTAGAAACAGCCGTAGAAGCTCCATTGATCATTGCCCTGCCCAATTTGGATCCTAAGCTCATAGCAGCATCTTGAATTGCACATTTCCATTGATTGCCTGGTATTTGACAGTAACTTTTACGGCTATAATGAATAGAGGCAGCCAAGCCATCGGTAGCCAAAGAAACAGCATAGAAAGGTGCCATTGGGATCATTCGAAGGGTCCGTTCGCTGGCCTGTCGTTGCGTCAGTCTGGCACTCCTTAACAACTCTATTTGTTCTTCCCTGGTCAACCCCTCTAATAAGGAAGCTGTCATTCTGGCTCTGTGAAGAGCGGATACACCTGTTGGATCAATGCCAACGTTAGATGAGAGCATTTGAAGCATTTTAATTTTTTGTTCTTCATGCGAGGTTGCGAGAGGAGGCCTTTCATAATTGTTTCCTGCATAAACCTCTCTTTGACGCCCGGAAAGTGTTGCATGAGTGACTCCAGAAAGAGTATTGGCTGTAGAAAGAACCTCCTGGATGGGGCGATCAATATGTAAAATCGGCATGTGGCCCTCAAGTTGGAAACAAGCTGCAGCGCGATGATGGCCATCGACAACCATAATTTCTCCATTGGGCCCATTTGCCGTAACTATTTCGGCTGTACACGGACTCCATGGTCCAATTGTCTTAGCAAATTGGGCCATTCCAAATACGACGGGATCTGACACTTCACTTTGTGATGCTCGCAACTCTTTGGCTTTGACGATGCCCCCTTTAACGTGTTCCTGGAACTTCTGAACTAACTCCTCTTTTGCCTCTCTAGAAAGCTGAGGCATTTCTTCTCTGGAAAGGCCTAGATTCACATCAAGAAAATCTTCCGATGCTAACGTTTTTAGCTGATCCATGAGTGTAGGGGCGCTATTTGCCAGAGGCAATGGAATCCCTGCACTATCAACTCGCGTATCATCGACTTTTTTCTTCGATTTTTTGGGTTGTCTGGAGTCTTTTACCTCCTTCCAAGTCTTTCGCATTGCTCCAATATCTGCATTAAACCCAACTCCTAGTCCTTGCATTCCAACTGTCATATCACCGTCTGTGTTTCCACTGAGAGAAACACCCATTTCCTCGTGAGTGTCTTGCCTGTGAGTCATGGACACATGGGAAGCATCAACTTCATGGCCTCCCTCTGCATCGATTTTCCATGGGGAATAATGTGTTGAGCTAGCGAGATGCATACTCATATCTGCGCCGGGTGTGACCCCTGAAGCTGAAATTGTCGCGTTGACTCCAAAATCTAACCTTTCGTAAGAAGAGGTATCTTCATGATCCTCAAAAACAACAGAGTAACCTCTGTGTGTGACTCGGCCTTCAGATTTATACTGAGTGCCAACGTAACGTTGTTCAGGCCCATCTTCTACGACATCATCGCCTACGTTGTAGTGTTCGACAATGCTGGTCGTCGATTCCCTTTCTTCATGAAAGGTTCCTAAACGAAAAGAAATTGAAGGGGCTAACCATTCAGCAGGAGATCTGATGAAATTATGAAGTTTAGTAAAAGAGGAAGCCATCTGAATTGGAATGCCAATTCCCTCAGCTCTTGTTAAGTCGGTGAAAGCTCTTACTGCCGGCATTTCGTTTGCAAGACTCATCCAAACGTCTTCGTTACCCCCTCCATTGCAAGCAGTATTAATCGCATTAGACCCAAGGAAGCTGACGCTTAAACTAAAACCCGATCTTTCATAGGTATCTGTATGTTGGTGAGCTTCGCTAAATCTCTTGCTAAACCTGGTATTGAGTTTACCTCCTGTATTTGCCTGGACTCCACGGGTATGAAGAAGGCCGGCAGCATGCAAATCCAGATCGGATCTGAAATTAAAAAGTGGAAGCGTTGCCCGTGTCGTAGTCCATGCGCTGTCCTCCCAGGAGATGGAAGTTGGGGAGAACTCAAAGCCGCTTCTTTGATTCTCTACAGTCATTGAATTGCTGACTAAGTGCATATCTCTAGCAGATTTTAACGAGCCATTATTTCCGGCGAGAAACCCTTCCCATACAAAATCTGTTTTTTGAGACTCCATGTTTAACCGGCCATCTTCGCTATACGCCCCTCCTTGCATCACATCCACGTCGCGAATGGTTTCTTCCGAAAACAACCCTTGACGGTTTGAGGCTGTATATGAACTGAAAAGGGCTTTTTCTTCTATCTCTCCTGCCCTTATAGTAGTGTTTCCTTTACCACCGGTGATAGAGCCTTCGCTTGACCATTTATCTTCAACATCAAAAAGAACAATTCCTTCAGAAGAGGTTGCCGTTGCAGGGGTAAAAACAGTACGCGCCGAAGCCCCTTCTTGTACAGCGAATCCACCCCCTCCCATATCAAAGTGATGAAGTCTTTCTGTTTTCATTGCAGATTGACGCCAATTGCCAGCATTGATGACAAGCTTCCTTTTTCCATGCAGCCTGCCTGTTAATGAACCGTTTTCAGGCTCGAGTACAGTGATATCCCCATCAAAAACTGAGCTGGAATCAAATACAATGACTTGCCGAGAGCGAGTCCAGCTGCTCCAAAAATCTTGACAGCTGTACTCTTCTTCAATGTGTCGGGCTCTTGAGACACTGTTCCACACCTGAGCCTTCATCTTGTTCGGTCCCCTGGAACTAAAATTTCCTCCCACTTGATTGTAGGTATCGACCCGGAGATCTGTTCCCTCCAAAGTCTGAATATCCCCAACGGTCTGAGAGACAAGTTCGGGCATAAGAGTCGTATGTTCAGGGAGTTTTGGCATGCGGCCGAAGAGAGATCGGATCCCCAGATCAATATGACCGATATATCCATCCAGCTTTTTCACGTGAAAGACACCCGTGTTTGTGTGAGTGCCTACAGTCCAATCTACATGCAGGATGCCATTTATCTGGGTGTTCGCAAGGCGATCGATTACCCAATCCGAGTCCCAGGTACGCAAACCTGTACCAAAGAAACTGGGGGCTCTCGTCACTCGCCTTTCCAGATGCATCTCAGATTTGTTTTGCAGGGCGGCGCCTGTCCAAAATGTCTCACCAGATATCAGAAATTCCGACCCTAAATTGACAGCTCCTTTTCGGCTTGTAAAATCGTTAATTCCTTGAAAGGTGACATCAGACTTTTGGAGGTTGAGCCAATCGACATCGATGCGGTTATGTCCACTTGCCTGCAAACGATCCGACACATTAAACTCAGGTGTTTCTACATCTATTCCCTGTTCAAGAATAACAGGGGCATTAAAGTCAATCCCAACAGGAGAAATCCAACTTCCCTTTCCTGCAGTATTGACTGGATACAGTATATTGATTCTGCCTTGAAGGCTTTGGAGAGTTAAAGCTCCTTCGACATCAAAAGCGTGAGATGGCGTAAATGCTTCACGAATTTTTAAGTGAAGGTTTCCTGCTGCTGTCGCATCAAAAATTGGAATGTAGCGTTCTTGCTGTATTTGAAGATCGCCCTCTGAACGTACACGGCCCAAATTATGAAAATACCGTCCTGAAAAGATCCCTTCATCATCTAAGTGGACCTGACCACTTATGGTGACGTCTGCCGATGCCTGAGCAGAAAAAAATCCTCTTCTGGCATCAACTCTACCTGCTAGATCAAGAAAACCGTCTGACGCTTCATATCTTACTTCCGTAACCTCCGTCACACCTCTCTGACGCAGTCCTTTGGCTGTTACCGTTCTGACACCTCGCAGGTGCGTGGTCGAATAGTCGGTATGATCTGACTCCACCTTAACCTGGCTACGCCCTGACCCGCTTTGTTCTGTGCCTGCATTTGTGACGAGCACTTTTGTCTGGGTAGTAGACATGCCGCCGCGTAAACGCTCTTTCATTCCATTTTGCATGATCACAGCCGCTCTGAGTTCCCCATGTGCGATCTCTCGATGTGCGTTCTCCAGGGATACAGTGCCATTTTGGGAAAGAAGGCGGTCTGTCCCACCCACTTTGGATATGGAGTTGTCCAGATCGATGAATGTTCCAGTTCTCTTAGCATCTCCTTTGATGCGGATTTTTGATCGTTGTGCGCAAAGAAGGTCTGAAGCCTTTTGCCTTAATATATCCGCAACTACAACCATATGATCTGTATGGAGAGTGCTACCTTTCTGCTTTGCCTCTTTTGCTCGAACCCTCAACCGTCTTGTCTTTTGAAGGGGAGCATCAAGAGAGACCTTTCCATTTCTGCTCGTTGCTTTTGCGCCACTCAAGTCTAAATCACAGGTCGCCCTAACATCGACACCTATCTCACCGTCCAATGTTACTTGGGGAGCATCGATTGTACCTGCTTTCCATTCGACTTTATCAGCAGTATCGTGAGTTTTTCTGGCTGCTATTATTTGCGCCTCTCGGTGAATTGTCCCACCCCTTGACTTAGATTCTCTATCGTAGGCTACTCCATGACTTTTCGAAGTGATCAATTCTCCCTCTCGAACCATGTTTTGGGAATGGATCGCATCTTTTGCCTCGACATGATTTTCCGCTCTGCCTGCCAGATGACCGTTCCTTAAATCTACTCCCTGGCCAACGATCCGTAGTCTGTTTCCGATGTTGGCTTTTGCATCGAAGACGTAAATACCCCCTTTATCGGCTTCAACAAAAAGATCTTCATCAACAGTCGGCGAAAAGCCCAAAGCATCGATCCAACCTTCAGATGAGTGAATAGAGCCTGTTTTCAATTGAACCGTGAGTCTGTTAATTAATATCTGTTCATGCGCTGAAACGCGTAATATTCCTGTTTCAATATACGCATCGGTGAGATCGATCAGTCCAGCACTTGCAGCAATCTTGATTAATTTTAGAGCAACTGCAGTTAACTCAGGTGCATGAACTTGTACTCCATCGATCGTGATAGATGAGCCGCTTTCAAGCCTCGCTTCGATCATGGCGAGGTCTGATCCATTAATCATCAAGCTCCTGGCAGATTCGATATACGGTTGATGAAGAAATAGATGAGATGTGTTCAGTCTCGCATGGGCTCCGGCATTCAATCGAAGATTTTCAGCATGGAAATCGGCGACATTGATGCCGATAGAACCCTCACGAGAAGAAAGATTGACTCGATCAAGCTGACCATCGCTGCCATCGAGTTGAAAGTTTCCGCCAGATGCCAGCCGGCTATTTGTCCAGGTCCCATTTCCAAAACGGTGTTTTTGTCTTCCTTGGGCATTGATCTCCACTTGATTAAATGCTGAAGATCTTTCAGCCACCGTTTTAAAATCACCTACTGAACCTCGAGCCTCTTCCAATAATAGTTGCTTTCCTCTCAGATCAAACTCTTTTTCAACTGTAAGACGACATCCGTACATTTCCAATTGGTGAGCAGTCCGCAAGTGAAGGCTCGTCATCTTCAAGGAACCGTGAAGTTTAGCGCGCCCTGTCATGATGGTGACGTTGTTTCCAGTTAAACTGGCACCTTTTCTTTGTATGAAAGGCCCACTGATCGTTAAGCGGACATCTCCTGGAAGAATAAGTGGGTCTGTTACTGTGAACGACTGCATCTCAAGAGATAAATGCTGGATCTGATCCAACGCCGGTCGTAGAGATGGCGACTTGACTAAACCTTCTTTTTGATGATGAGATTGTTGATGTTGGCCAAGAATGGGTAAAGTGTTATTCATTTTTCAAACTATTGATTATAATAACTTTAAGATGATATCATCATTTATTAAAAAAAGGGAAATTTAAATTCATAGAGGTTATAATGAATTTTATGTACTACAATCTGGGTGGATTCAAACCAGTAAATTCAGATGAAGCATGGGAGCAGGCAAGGCAACGTACGGAAGAGGAGGCGAGTCTTGCTCAAGTAACTCTAGATGAATGTTCTGAACATGGTTTGCAAAAATTGTTTCATCATTCTCTAAATGGAGTACCAACCTCCTCCAGAGGACCCGCAGAATATGTAAAGCTAAACATGCCCGGCACACCTCTTCACGGAAAATTTAGAGCAATTAGCCATCCAGCTTTTCTCCTTATGCCAGCGATGAGGTTGGCGGATGCAATCTTTTCTAAAATAAAATCCATGATTGCCGATCTGTTCAAACGGGTCACAACGCTTGAATCTAAATTGTCTGCGGAAACCGAAGATCGCAGTAATGAAGCAAGAAAGGTAACCGAACAGCTGGCTGGAACCAACGCGCAAGTGGCTTCAACAGCACAAAAAGTTAAAACGCTTACCGAAAGAGTTGATTTGATAGAAAACAAACCGTCAGATGATAATAAAGGAAGAATTGAAGCTCTCTCATCAGAAGTGGAACAACTTAAAAGAGAAAATGCGAGACTTCATGAACAATATCATAGACAATTTTTGGAAATAGAGAAACGTCACAGCAAGCAGATTAGAGATTTGCAGTTAACTATTACTCAGAGAAGTGGATTTTCATCAGAGGCAGATTCTCTAGAAAGTGCTTCAGATGATGACTTTTCTTCTCCACTCCATTCCGACGATGATAGAATTTAGGATAAATGAAGCTATCCAAATAGAAGGCTCTTTGTGAATGGCTATTATGAACTTAAAAGTTACAGACATTGAGGAAACCGACAAAAATGCCATCGTTTCCTGGTTTGAACTTTTTCTTAATGATCACTTAAGAAATTGGAAAAACATTTACGGGACCGAACCAAAACTTAGATCAGGTCTTGCTGAGAAACAATGGAACATGCTTCTCGATGCTTCTCATGATCCAAGTCATCTTGTTAGGATTGCCAGAGATGATGGTCAACCTGTCGGCGTTGTTTGGGGAGTTGTAAAAGATGATGATTGGTTTAATTGCAAAACAGGCTATATTTTTTGGATAGCGATCAACCCTAACTTCAAAGGAAGAGGTATTGGCAAGTTATTGATGGAAATGGTTGAAGATTGGTTTAAAATTCAAGAAGTGAGAGGGAGGTCATTGAATGTTTCCTCTGCTAACGGATCAGCTATTAAACTCTACCAAAAGTTCGGCTACCAAATTGCAGACCATAAAATGATAGGCCCTGGTGTCAGATTAAGCCTCGACTAGCTCATCTCTGGTGATCTCACCCATTCCATGGCTGAAAGAAATGCTTTTACGTACAGATCATCTGGATATATTCCTTTCTGATGAAGCAAATGAGCATGAAGTTTTTGCGACTCTTTTTCATCCAACCCGGAGGCAATCAGCATTGCGGTAAACAACCTTTGATCATCAACGACAGGCTTCCCCCGATATACACCTTCCGCCCCCTCCCTATTGAATTCACCTTCCGCCCCCTCCCTATTGAATTCACCTTCCAACTCAAAATATTTAAGGGTTAATTTGTCAAAGGAATTACTAAATTGAGCGTGACTCCCCTCAGTCATTTTAAGAAGAAGTTCTCTAGCTTCCTTACGAAACATCGGGGTGTTGATCAATTGGACCATATGCGCAATCTTTTCGTCCTCAACACCTACACGTAGTTGTGCAAAAGCCTCTAAATGAGACTTGTTAGCCAGCAAGGCATTAATAAAATCTACTGTCTGCCCATTATTATCTATCAAATCTGATTCAATATCATCCAAAGCGCCTTCCGTTCTTCGCATGATCATGTCGTCGATGAATTCATCGTAAAAAGGATACTTTTCATCTCTCATTTTTTGGCGGATGCTTTCTGGATGTTGGGCAAGCGTTTTTGGCAATTGGTCGATTTCCTCTCGTCGTGCAATGAGTTTTTGTTTCGCCTCTTCCATTTTTAGCTGAGCCTGAGTGACATCTATACCACATTTTTCTCTAAGAAGCTCATACTGTTTTTCTGGATAATCCGTTTGATGAGACTCCAACTCATGCAGCAAATCAAAAGCTTCGGTATATTTTCCTTCTGCTGCTTTTAATTCATCCTGTAATCGCCCCAACTCATCAGAATAGTCCTCTTGACACTCTAGGCCAGCTTTACGATCGACCTCCTCGCAATAGTGATCGACAAAAGCATCATATCTTTCTTCTATCGCTGGAAACCGTCCAAACAGTGTTTTCGCATTATTCTCACCACGCCATTCTGAATCGGCAAGATCCAAAGCGCTTTGCAAACGGTCCTGCCATTCTTCAACTGCCTGCCGGTCTCCCTTCAGCTGATTGATCCCAATATTGAAATCCACCCATCCAAGGGGTGTAAATTCTTCATTTGTTATTTTTTCGGCAAGGAAATCAATAAAATTTACAAGAGTATTAGAATCCTCGTTTTCACGGGCAAAAATTTGATAAAAGGAGCCCAGTTTTGGATTCTCTTCAATGTCGACTAAAGAATAATCATTTAAAAACGCCAACTGTTGTCTTGCCTTTTCATCTCGATCTGCAAAAACCTGCTCAACAGCTTGATCAATCAGTTTAATTAAAGCGATTTTTTTCAACACTTCCGGGTCAAACGTTTCAACACCGTCTGAAGATTCGCCATCAGATACAGTGCTAACGCTGACAACTGATTCTTCATCAAGAGGAACATCGGTAAATATTTTCGGATCTGCAACAACTTCGGGACTGAATGGCCTGATGATCGAGCCCTCGCACTCTTCATGGACGCGCATTAGTTCCCTTACATCCAGACCCTTCAAAAGATCCGGGCTCACCCATCCCTTTCCGGAAAACACATACATCTTCAGCTGGGCCCAAAGCCTTCCTAAAAGAGTTCTCTTTGACATCACTTTGGCAACATCTGATACCGTCGCCCGATCATTCACTTGTATCTGCATCAATGAGTCAAAATGTTTTGTATCTAAAGATAACTTACTCAAATCTGTTGACATATGATTCCTCCTACCACGTTATGTTTATAATATAACATTTTTTTGAAAAAATCAAGGTTATATATATTAACATAAATTTTTTAAAAGAATTAAAATTCAATGCCTCAATTTCGGGGGTAGGAAAATCCGGCCAATGGCATAATATAAGGCAAATAAGAAGGTCAAGATGATCAAAGATGAATTACAAAAAACTTACTACAAGGCACTTATAGATAGGGACAGTAATTTTGAGGGAGTGTTTTTTGTCGGCATCACCACAACCGGCATTTTTTGCCGTCCGACTTGTTCGGCCAGAAAGCCCAAGTTTGAGCACTGCGAATTCTTCCAATCGGCAAGCGAAGCGCTACACGCATCGTATCGGCCATGCAAACGATGCAGGCCATTGTCCCATCCCAATGTTGCCACTCCCCTTATTCAAGAACTCGTCGAAGCAGTGGAGAAGGAACCCGAAAAGAGATGGACGAACGGTGATCTGGAATCGTTAAATATCGATGCTTCAACTGCCAGACGCCAATTTCAAAAGCGATTCGGAATGACCTTTGTCCAATACGCACGTGCGAGAAGAATGGGCTTAGCAATGAAAATGATCCGAAAAGGTGAGCCGGTGATCGATGCTCAATTAGCAACTGGGTATGAATCAGATTCAGGATTCAGGGATGCTTTTTCTCAGATCATGGGAGCGCCTCCCTCAAAATCAAAAGAGGTCAAAGTCTTCCACTCTGCATGGATAGACTCTCCCTTAGGTCCCATGCTGGCGATTGCAGACATGCAAGCGCTCTACCTGCTGGAATTTGTCGATCGCAGAGGGCTGGAAAAGGAAATTGAACGCTTAAGGAAGCGTACGAACGGAAAAATCCTTCCTGGTGAAACAGAGCCTATACGATCCATCAAAAAAGAGCTCTCTCTCTACTTCGAGAAAAAACGTTGGACGTTTAACACGCCTATCCAGATGATGGGGACTCCTTTTCAAAAACGTGTATGGGAAGAGCTTTGCCGCATTCCTTCAGGAGAGACCCGATCCTATTTGGATATTGCCAAGGCCGTTGGCAAGCCGACCGGATCCCGGGCTGTCGCACAAGCAAACGGATCAAACCAGCTGGCGATCATCATCCCCTGCCACCGCGTGATCAATTCCAGCGGAGAACTTGGGGGATATGGCGGAGGCTTGCATCGCAAACAATGGATGCTCGACCATGAAGGACGACAATAAATTTTAATTTATATATATAATATAATAATTTAATTATTCCATCAGACAGGTGATCCATTGACGTTTGTCCGAGCTCTACAGCCCCTTTTAGCAAAATCCGATACACTCGTTTCAGAAGACGGACTGGGAAACTATCTAGAGAACTGCGAAAGTATTGAACGCACCATAAGCGCTGCTGTCATCCTACGAAATGAAGATACGATTCCTAAAATTTTAAAACTCGCAGAGCAACTTTCCGAAACGGATGACGCATTTATCGTCCATGCCATTAGCTCGGGCAATAATTGGGGATATGGGAGCTCGCTCCCATCCGCTGATCATAAGAACACGCTTCTAGTCGACTTATCAGAATTGGACAAAATCCTCTTCTTTGACAACACTACAGGAGTCATCACAATCCAACCGGGAGTGACTCAGGAAAAGCTCTATCAATTCCTAAGCGAAAATCATTATTCTTTTCTTGTTCCAACGACTGGCGCCGGACCGACATGCAGCATTATTGGAAATGCTCTCGAACGCGGATACGGGATTACTCCCTACACGGATCACTTCATGGCCGTTAATTCGATAAAGGGTTACCTTGCTGACGGGTCGATCTACAGGAGCGCATTGCATGACCTGGACCTTACAGAGTCCAGATACATTCATCGAGCGTTCAAATGGGGAATTGGACCTTATCTTGATGGGATCTTCTCTCAGTCCGGATATGGCATCGTTACTGAAATGTCCCTGCAGTTAAAACATATTCCAGAATGTGTCGAGAGTTTTTTCATCCTACTCCCTGAAAATGAACAACTTGAAAAAGCAACTCACTTAATTTACGAAATACTGAAAAAACATGAAGGGATCGTCGGATCGATCAATCTGATGGATCTCCATCGAACGATATCCATGAAGGCGGTTAACCCAAATCTTGGGAAGCCTCAAGCAACGCTAACAGAAACACAGGAAGAAGAAATCAGAAAAAGAGAGGGATTGGCCCGCTGGACGATAATGGGTACAATTTACAACTCGAAAGAAGTGGTCAAAGCTGTCAAGCGTGATATCAAACGCATGCTAAAATCGATTCGATGCCGGACCCTATTCACAAATGACTTAAGGATGAAGTTTATTAAGGGCGCTCTTTCCTTCTTCCCTTTTTCGTCTTTATCACGACCTGCCGAATTTCTCACGACTATAAAGAGGGCAGAAAAAATCATGAAAGGAAGTCCCGATCGTTTGGCATTGGAACTGGCATACTGGAAAAATGAAATTCATCGAGAAAAAACCTACAATCCCGCAAAAGATAACTGTGGCGTCCTCTGGTATGCACCACTTGTGCGCACTGAACCCAAAAACGTCTCCAAATACGTTGAGATGGTCAGGTCGATATGCGAGAAACATTCCATCGATTCATTCATCACCATTACAAATTTTAAACAGGGATTAGGCGACAGCACAATTCCTATCCTGTATAATAAAGACGATGCGCAAGATGTACAAAACGCAAAAAATTGTTTAAGAGAGTTAACTGAAACAGGACTCTCAATGGGATTCATTCCCTATCGCCTGAATGTGGACCAGCAACAGAAGCTCTTAGATAAAAATGCACCTTTCTGGACTGCTGAAGCGAAGATCAAACAAGCGCTGGACCCGCATCAAGTCCTGAATCCTGGCAGGTACAACCCTTCCTACCAACATAGAAAAATGGATGCTCGATCATGAAAAGATGTTTCGGTGACGGACAGGGAAAAGAGTTTTACGCAGAGTATCACGACAACGAGTGGGGAGTTCCTGTTCACGATGACAGGCATCTTTTCGAAATGCTGATCCTCGAAGGCGCGCAAGCGGGCTTAAGCTGGGAGACCATCTTAAAGCGAAGAGAAGGATACCGCGCAGTCTTTCACAATTTCGATCCTGCCAAGGTCGCAACTATGACAGATGAAAAACTTGAACAGCTGAGAAGCGATCAACGGATCATTCGCAACAAGCTCAAAATATACGCTGCAAGAACAAACGCGCGCGTTTTTCTTGAAATTCAAAAAGAGTTCGGCTCGTTCGATCAGCATCTTTGGAGTTTTGTCGACGGCCAACCGATCATCAACAGATGGAAATCGATGAAGGAAGTTCCTGTCACAACTCCAATCAGCGATGCGATTTCCAAAGACCTGAAGAAACGAGGCATGAGCTTTGTCGGGTCAACGATCATTTATGCCTATATGCAGGCGGTCGGCCTCGTGAACGACCATCTGACTTCATGTACATTTAAATAGACATCCAGATAATATGGCTCTATGACGTTGCTGATCGCATTAATCATCCAGACAGTCTTATGCGCGTTCGGCGTGGATTTTTTCCTTCCCGCATTTTCCGGTCTTCAGCAAGAATTTCAAACCTCCGCCTCTTCCATGCAGTACATGATCGGAAGCTACACGCTTGGCATGCTCTTGATGAGAATGGGATTGGGTCCAATTCAGGAGAAACTGGGTTTGCGCCGGGCGTTCTGGCTGATGGGCGGTATTGGCGCGTTGGGCATGATCCTCTGCGGATCTGCGGAAAGCTACCCAATGCTCATTTTTTCCCGCATGGTGCATGGAGCCGGGATGGGGGCTCTGTTCATTCTGGCGGTACTGGTGTTCCCGCGGTTTTCTTCCAGAAAGGCGATCGGCTATAACCTGGGTTTTATCAGTTTTAATGTGGGGCTGGTAATCGGCCCACTGATTGCAGCCTTTTTGGTCACTCAGCTGCAAATGACCTGGCGCGAGCTTTTTTATCTTTCAGCGGCAGCGCAAATAGCCATTCTTCCGATTTTTATCAAGGCGCCCAATGAGAAGACAGAATCTCCTCCTTCTGGTTCCAACAGTTTCCTCGTCGTTCTCTCCTCTCCTGTCATCGTCCTGAATATGCTCTGGGGAACAGCGGCAACAGTACAATACCTGACCTACATTTCTCAAATTCCCCATGCGATCGAACAAACGATGGGATACTCAAATCACGTCCTTTCCCTTGTTTTGTGCTTATCCTCACTTTCATCGATTATCTTTGGGCTTGGATGGAACCTTGTCCTCGCAAAGGTGAATAACAAAACAACGGGCCGCCTGGCTTTCGCTCTCAGCTGCTGTCTGGCGATCTATTCCGTCTACATGCTGATAGCCATCCCCGTTCTGACGTTCTCCTCTTTGCTCGTATTCATGCTATTTCAAAATATGATCTCAGCTCTTGTCCTGCCATTTTCTCTCGGACAGGCAACAGCGGCAATGTCTGACAGAGAAGGGACCATCATCAGTCTGGCCTCAGTATTCCGCTCCTTGTTTACGACGCTTTCCACGACAGCTTGCGCCATTTGGATTTCCGAGTCCTCGTTCTCTTTGCATATCATATTCATCGTCACCTCCATCGCTGTCGTACTTCCAGGAGCTCTATTAAGAATTAGATCTAAATCTGTCACTCAACCAATGGAGAATTAATGAGGGGATTAGTAATTGGAGCCGGCTATGTCGGAAGCGCGTGCATTGCAGAATGGCCGAACGAGAATGACACGTTCACCGCCACGACGACCAGAAAAGAACGAATTGCCGAGTTGGAAACGATCGCTTCTCATGTCGAGGTTGTGAATATAAACAACCGTGAAAAACTCGCAGAACTGCTTGATGATGCCGATTTCGCCATCATTTGCGTCGCCCCTAAGGACCGCGCAAAGTATGCAGAAACCTATTTGGAGACAGCTCAGGCTGTTTCTCAAGCCCTGCAGGAACGTAAACACCCCCTCTATCTTTTATACACCAGCAGCACCTCCGTTTACGGAGACCATCAAGGGAAAGAAGTTGACGTGTCCAGCCCGCTTCTAGCAGACAGCGAAAACGGCCGGGTACTTATTGAGACTGAAAATTGTTATCTTAAAATTTCCAACGACTATGTGGACGTGTGCATATTGCGCCTGGGCGGCATCTACGGACCAGGCAGAGACATTCTTAACCGGGCCAGACGGATGTCCGGAAAAAAAATTGCCGGAAAAGATTTTCCCACAAACAACAGCCCTCTAGATCTAATTGTCAAAGGTATAGCGCACTGCGTTAAGAACCGCGTATGCGGCGTGCGGAATCTCGTGGAAAGCTCTCATCCAACGAAACAAGAATTGTATGAAAGTCTGCTGAAAAAACTAAACTTACCCCCTCCTGTTTGGACAGAGCCTCACCAGGGGGGAGCAGTCGTTTCAACTAATCTCGATTTATTGCCCGTTTCCAGAGCTGGACGCAACTGACTGTACTTTATCCACAACCCATAAGACTGCGTCTCTAAGTACTTCGTATAAGCTATTTACCCAACCCACCAACGTATCAAACGTTTCTGGTAGAAAACGAGAAATTAAAAAGAAAAGAAGCCCAAAAAAAACAAAATTAAATATGAATCGCATCGCGATACTCCTTTGTAATTTCCTACCTTAACATAATCCTATCAAAAAACTGTTTATATATAAAGTGTTTCAGTTTTTTTTTAAGAAACTGTATACCGATAATGTTTCAAAATTTGGTTTTCAGGCAAGGAGGCGCCCGGAATTTCTATCAGACATGGTCGGCGCCGAAGCAGTTCAACTCGAACGAGTTGGGCGATGCAGGCGGGTAGAAATTCAGTGGCAAGCCGACGAAGTATGA